>Ga0247727_10015934_pt1 | contig 12232 bp, 11 predicted proteins | sample WisWelCaveWW1625_FD_202498 | JGI IMG/M metagenome (GOLD analysis project Ga0247727, IMG submission 202498) | Biofilm microbial communities from Wishing Well Cave, Virginia, United States - WW16-25 | ecosystem: Environmental > Aquatic > Deep subsurface > Groundwater > Cave microbial mat | place...
TTTGCGCCGCGAGCACGCGAGCGCGAGCAGGGTCGTTGGTAATTAGTAATTCCACTGCGGGGTTGGCATCGCTTAATCTGCCAAGCGCGTTCAGGCGCGGCGCAAAGGAAAATCCGATGGTTTCTTCGGTGAGGGTTTCCAGGCTGGTGCTGGAAAGTTCAGCCATCACTTTCAAGCCGAGGCGTTTCGTTTCCCGTAATGCCCGAATCCCTTTTTGCGCGAGGGAACGCGTTTCGCCTTTGAGCAGGGCGACATCGGCGATTAAGCCCAAGGCTACTAAGTCCAGAAGATTTTGGGTTTCCGATTTACCATTTTCGATTAGTAATGCCTCTGCGAGTTTATAGGCGACTCCAACCCCCGCAAGATTTGCAAGCGGATTATCTTCAGAAAGCAACTTCGGATTTACAACTGCAACTGCATTGGGAAGCATTTCGCCTAAATCATGATGATCGGTAATTACAAAATCAACGCCGCGGGATTTTGCGTATTCAACTTCACTGTTTGCAGTGATGCCAGTATCGCAGGTGACGATTAACTTCGCGCCATTGTCAATGATGGGTTTGAGACTCTCGATATGAACTCCATGACTCTCCTTGCCGCGAATCGGAATGTAATACACAACATTTGCTCCAAGCATTTGAAGTGTTTGCACCAGCAGAGCAGTGGATGTCTGTCCATCCACGTCGAAGTCACCCCAGACGCAGATCATGTCGTGGTTGCGGATAGCCTCATTGATGATCTCTACTGCAAGTTCAATATTTGGAAATGGTGTGGATGGAAGCGTATCGGGATGAAGGAAGGCTTGCGCGGAGTCAGGAGTCTGTATCCCGCGTCGGATGAGAGTCTGCGCGAGGAGGGGATGCAGGTTGAGGGGCGAAAGAGACGAAGCGTCTACCTGGGGAGGGTCAATCCAGCGAGTCATTCCGTAAGTATCAGGTTTCAGGTTTCGGGTGTCAAGTTAAATTGATTGAAAAAGGCCATCGCTTCTGATGACTCTTCAATGGCGGTTTATGGAAAAAAGATTTCCTCGATTTTCTTTCCAAATAACTTTGCGATACTGAATGCCAGCGGCAGGCTGGGATCGTATTTTTCGGTCTCGATGGCATTGACGGTTTGACGTGAGACGTTGAGTTTTTCGGCAAGGTCTGCCTGTGACCAACTCCGCTCGGCGCGCAGGACCTTGAGGCTGTTTTTCATTGATACCTCTTTTCAAAGTATCTTGAGCTGATACCCCAGATGAAAATTAACATCGGAAGAATGAAGAAGGTGGGAAACTTGGGAAAGCCGACGTTTTCAAGAAAGCCGTAGCTAAATGTGACAAGCCCTGTGACTGCCGCAGAAAACGATATGGCAAACAACTGAATGCGCTGTTGGAGCTCGTCGCTGTAGATCGTCAGTCGCATGATAGCAAGGATGACGTACGCCACAGGGATGACCGGTGAGAGGGAGATGACAATTTGCCAGACTCGTGGGAACTCGAATTGTCTGAGCGCTGTAATGCTGGCGATCAACACAATAGCATAAATACTCGCTGACCAGAACAGTTCCGAGTAATATCTCTTCATCAGTTGCTTTTGGTTCATTTTGACTCCATGTTGTTGTTTGAGTTTTGGCACATGAAGGCGAAAGCGATGGCAATTCCGACTGCAATGCCAACAGATGTGTCTTTCAAGGCGACGCTCATGGCGACGCCGACGCCGATCCCCATGGCAAGCGGATTGATAATTTTTTGCAGTTTCATTTTTCTCCTTTTATATGTAAAGCACACTTGACTTCTGGATTGTAAAGTAAACTTTACTTTAAGTCAAGGGTTATTTACCCGCCTGGTTTAGGACTTTTTTTGTTCGTGAGCGAATAATGAGAAAAATTCCACAGGGAGGTTTGTCTGCCCGTCGAGAGCTGGTTAATTGCCTGCTCATTTTAGGATAAACAAATGAGCGGAGGAGGCGTTGTTCGTTGAATAAAATTCGTTTAGCAGGGATCCGTTTTGTTTGAGATCGTTCAGGATGTATTCCCTTTCATCCTGTTCCACGTCTTTGCTCACATTGGCTTTACCCACAAACGAAAAAACGAACCAGATACGTTTTCTATGTGGGAGGGAGGATAACTCATTTTGATACCTTTTTGCGTTTCTGGAATAGTTCTGTCCGTTGAAGACCGGTAAATTTTCGAGATTATACAAAGAGGCGTAATATGAGTATGTTCCGCCTGCAGAATGATATAGGTACACCATATCGTCAGCTTGCGCGTGGTCTTGCATGAAGGATAGTACAGGTTTCAAATCGTCCCTTACGTAGCTTCGAGTGACCAGATATGTATTCGCAGTTGGAATGACAGGTTTTAGGAGGAAGAAGATCAACCCTAAAAAAACAAGGTTTGCAAATGTGCGATTGGGAATTTTCTCAATCAGCGCGTCGATGCCTTTCCCCAGCATGACAAAGACGAGCGGCAGTAAATAAAGGATCAACCGCCCGTGAAAAGGAAATTTTTGGAAGCCCGATGCGATCATGTTGAGGCCAATGGGAATGGTAAGCACAGCCGCCCATTGCCAATTCTTTTCTCTCAAGAATCCCCACAAACCCAACATGTAAATTGGGATGACAAGTATCAAGCCCGAAGATAATCCCGCGACCACAAAGAACAAGCCATTCAAGGCTTTTGGGAACCATGTAAGGTCCCTCCAGGGCGGCATGGGCATGTAGGATAGCAGGTTTCCCCAAAATGTTACCAGGTATTCGCTCCTGGTTTGATATCTAATCAGGATAAGATAGATTGTCAGAAAGATACCAGCCCAGAGCGTGCCAATGATGCTGATCCATATAAGTTTTTGTTTGTCCTTCCGATAATGGGCGAGTAAAGTCAGCCCGATTGCAATGACAACAAAAAGCGCAGGGTGTGATAAGCATATTGACAACGCGCCGAATGCCCCAAGTTCCATAAAGTCTTTTTTTGTCGTTTCTCCTATCAGGTGATTATGAAAGAGCAAAGTGAGGATTAAACAGATCAACACATCGATTTCGTATTGTTTAAGTTCAGAGGAATAATAGATCAGGTAATTTCCAAAGGCAAAGGCAGACAGGCCGAACACAGCTCCGTATTTTCCGCCCGTTTTGACGAGCAGGCGAGCCATGAGCGCAATCGAAATACAACCAGCTAAAAATGCAGGAAGTCGTAAAACGTAATCCGCTCCCCCAAAGATCGTTATCAACAGTTTTTCCAGGAGCAGGAAACCGATTGGGGCGGCTTGTTCAAAATCGAGGGGCTTACTGGCCAGTTCGAGGGCCGAACGATTGATGAGATTCGTTGTGACTGATAGTTCATCCCCTCTCATTGACCACCCTGGCAGGTACTTTGACGCGCGAAGCATAATTCCCATTACAATGATTCCAAGGATTACCGCTTGAAAAAGCCAATCCTTGTATGGGATGGGTGGATTTTTTGATGGGCTTGATTGCATCAAGATCAAGTATCACGTGTCCAGTGTCAGGCGTCAAGTTTTTGGACCCGCGAAGCACATCAAGAAAAACCTTTACAAATCCCCGCTCTCTTCGCTTTTTTCATCGTAGACCTCTCGCCAAAGTCTCTGTGCTACACACCTGTCCTGGTCGCTTCGAGACGGTGCCAGGGGAGATCACAGATAGAATGAGTTTCAAGAACCTTTCCTCAAATTTTCACGAATTGGCTAAAAAATTCCCGGCTGATACTCTTGCAATGCAGGATTAAAGTTGCCCGCTATCGCTCCAGTTCTCAAGTTGCCTAACGTATTCTGGATTATTGTATCTTCCCAAATCAAATGCAGGAGCATACGAAGGCAAGTCCGTTCCCATTACATGCGCGGCAAGCAAATCGCCAACTCCGCACGCGGACATGATCCCATAACCAGACACTGCGCCAGCTACGTAAGCGCCGTCAATGCCCATGGGTCCAACCAGCGGGCGATTCTCGCGTGTCTTTGTGTAATACCCGCCATCCAGTTGTGGGCGGGGCATCCTTCCAAAATATTCCTTCATGCGCGGCAGCATGGCGGTGAGTCCGCGTAGGGCAACTTCGGGAAATTGCTCATCCATCCGGGGGGGCCACGCGGGTTCCATCACTTTGGTTTGATATTCCCACAACATCAAAATTGTGTCCCCCGCGCCTTCGGGTCTTGTATGCGCTCCCAATGGGAACGATCCTGTGAGCCAGTGCATGTCGTCATCATCTTTCAATGCTTCGAGTTCGTCATCTTCCCAGGGCAAGGTTTGCGCGTCGTTCCAAATGAGTAACGGAGCGTCGCGTCCCACCACGCCAAGCGAATCTTTGATCGCGGCCTTGAGATGTAATTCGGTGTAAACGGGTAAATCAATGCCGAGCAGTTTGCCGACATCTTTGAGATATGGTCCAGCCGCGTTGATAAATATAGGGGAATCGACGCGTTCCCCTGAACTCACCCTGACTCCGTTCACGTGACCGTTCGCCACATCTATGCCTGTCACGCGTGCGGATTCAAACCTGACTCCGCGCCTGCGTCCCGTTTCGAGGAAGTACATTCCCAGCTGTTGCGCGCTCAACCAACCTGCGCGTCGAACGTGTAGTGCGGCGACCGCGCGTTCTGTCAGATACGGAAAATGTTTGCGAATGAGTTCATTGTCGATGAGCAAATCCGCGCCTGTGGGTGAATTATGAAACCCTTCGGGGTGCGCGGGTAGGTAGGATAAAGCACCAGCCGAGTGAACGCGAATTGGACCCGCGCCCAGGCTGGCAGTCACGCGTGAGGCGGTTTCCATTTCCGCAATTTTGTTTTTATCGGCAGTGACGTATAAGTAGCCGCGTCGATTCATCCGAAAGACGTTCCCGCTTTCATCAGCGAGTTCCTCCATTAGATTAATCGAACGATTCATCAATGCGAGCATTTCGGCGTCGGGCCACCAGTTGCGATAGCACTCGGTCGAGCGATCGCTTGTGAATGAAAGGCGGGGATGTTCATCGAGAAGCAGGATGTTCTGGATGCCTGCTTTGCTGAGAAAATACGCGGCGGCGACTCCTGTGATCCCCGCGCCGCAAATGATGGCGTCCGCTCTGCGCCTCATGAGCTTGAGAATTTTGCCTTAAGTTCATCCCAGCCTGGTTCGACGAGGATGGAGCCATCGGGAAAGACGATGGTCGGGACGCTTTGATAGCCGTCATTGATTTTCATCACGAAATCTGTCGCTTCGGCGTTGCCTTCGAGTCCCACGCGCAGGTAGGGGATGTCGTTAGCTTCGAAGAATGCCTTTGCGCGACTGCAATCTGAGCAGTATTCGGTGGCGTACATTACGATTTGTGTTGGAGCGATGGTGTAGAGGTCGGTCATGAGAGGCATTCCTTACAGATCCATTAGGATTATGAATTATGCGGCAAATTTTGCGCCAAATTAAAGCGGTTAGAGTAACATATTCTAATATTTGGCGTCTAGTAGTTTATTGTGTAGATAAGAGCGATGCTGACACTCGATTTCTTACTTAATAACGTCACTGTTCTATGAAACCTGTGTAGTATAACAAGCTTTTCCATATCATCTTGATAATAATCGGAATGAGATATTAATGACAAATCTAAAGCGCGCATTTTTCTGGGCGGCCATTTATCTTGCAGTGATTTTCGTGTTGGGCCAGTCTGATTACACTGGCAGACCCATCATAAATTTTGCATCGTATTTTTATCTCGCTGTCATGATTGCTGTTCCAGTTACTTTGTTCTTTCCGTCAGTATCGCGTGTATCATCCTTTGTTCCATTACTGGTCTGGGCGGGTGTTTATTTGGTCTTATTGCAAATGATCGACAGGGATCTTTCGGCGAACGCGGGCGAGTTCCCGGTAATCATCCTGGAGTTTGTTCTCCTGGAAACGGGCGTTTGGTTTGCGCATCAACTGGCTCTGCAGATCGGCCATGCTGAATCGATCATGGACGCCCTTGCATTAAGCGCTTTCCCCAATCGGGCCCACGATATCGAGGCCGAAAGCCAGCGGATCAAAATAGAGTTGACGAGGAGTCGTCGATATCATCGCCCGCTTAGCCTAGTCGTCATTGAATCAGAATCCGAGGATCAAAAAATAACACGGGAAATGTTGAAAAGTATCCAACATGATCTCTTGAATCGCTTTACATCCGCACGGGTTGGCCAGATCATTGATGACCGTATTCGTCAAACAGATCTTGTGCTCAGGGATCATAGAGGCAGGTTTGTCGTCCTATGCCCTGAGACCGATCTTGAAAGCACTGTCTTGCTTGCCAAAAGAATTTCCCGGGCCGTAAAGGAAAGGACGAACCTTCGCGTTCTTTGGGGGGTGGCGGCTTTCCCTGAAGAGGCCCTTACATTTGATGACTTGTTGCAGAAGGCATCCGAACGTCTTATTCATTCCGACTCAGCATTGAATGAGCAAATCGCGGTATTCGAGTCCATTAATCAAGGTTCTAAGTTATGAGTGTATTGGAAATGATCGCCTCTTATGAAGAAGACTGGATTAAGAAATTTGATCCACAAAAACGCATTCTGACCGGAGCGGCTTATTTTTTGACGAAACGAGCCCTGGATTTATTCCTGGTCGTGATTACCCTTCCTTTCTGGTTGCCTTTGAATGGAATCATTGCTTTGATCATTCGTATTACATCCCCAGGCGCGCCGGTCTTATTCAAGCAACTGCGTACCGGAAAAGGCGGTCGCCGCTTCAATATGTATAAGTTTCGAACAATGATACCCAACGCAGAAGAGTTGAAATCCAAATATGCGCACCTGAATGAGCTTAAATGGCCCGATTTTAAAATTACTAATGATCCGCGTATAACCACAATAGGGCGTTTTTTGCGAAAAACCAGTTTGGACGAATTGCCGCAATTATTCAATGTTTTACGCGGGGATATGAGCCTTGTGGGTCCACGGCCTACTTCATTTGGACCTGAGACTTATCAACTCTGGCACACCCATCGGTTGGATGTAATGCCTGGGCTTACGGGTTTATGGCAAATTATCGGCCGTGCCCAATTGGAATTCGATGATCGTCTTCGTCTTGATATTGCGTACATTGAACGTGCCGGCCTTTGGTTGGATGTCAATATCCTGCTTCGAACTGTGTTGGCGGTTTTTGAAAGCCGCGGCGCTCACTAACATATCGTATAATGATTAACGAATTAATCAACCACAACAATTGTTCAAAGAGAATTTGATGGAAATTAAACTTTACTTTCGTATGTTGCAAAAAAACTGGTGGCTCATTTTGCTTACGGCAATGGCGGCCCTTACTGTTTCACTGGCAATTTCCTATGCCGCCACACCTCAATATCGTGCTGTGGCAAGATTTATTATTATTCCTTCATCCTCTTTGACGAGCGGCGCGGATGTGGTGAGAAGCTTGGATACGTTGGATCGCCGTTCTGTGGTGGCTACTTATGCCGAGGTAATGAATAGCAGCCGCATCCTTGAAGGTTCTACTAATTTTCTCAGCCTCGATATCAATTCAATCATTAAAGATTATACGATTCAGGCTGTGGATTTACCGGACTCAAGTGTCCTGGAACTTACTGTGTCGGGCCCAGATCCGGTTTTGGCTGCTCAACTGGCGAATGCGATCGGTTTTCAGTCCATTAGTTTTACACGCAGCCTGAACCTAATTTATGAATTAAACATCCTTGATACAGCTGTACCCCCAGAATTGCCTTTTAGCCCTGAGCCTCTGCGCGATGGCGTTGTGGCGCTGGTCCTCGGTATAGCGGTTGGAGGAGTACTGGCTGTATTGAGTGAACAGATTCGCGTCCCGATTGAAGCATATCGTCAACGTTTGAGGATTGACAATACCACCGGTATTTATAATGCTGGTTATTTCTCTCGCCTGTTGGAAGAGGAGTTAGGAAAAAACCCTGATGATGTGCTGTCCATTGGTATTGTGAAATTAAATGGGCTTTCTGATTATCTTGGGACACTACCGTCAGCGGGATTACAGTCGCTGTTGGTCAAAGTGACGGAAATTCTACGCAGGGAATTGCGCGGAAACGACATTATTGCGCGCTGGGATGAAAACAGCTTTTCCGTGATGTTGCCAACAACAGACGGCCCGGCCTCAAGTCGTACTTTTGATCGTATCTATCAGGTATTACTTCAGCCCATGAATCTTGCCGCTTATGGTATTACTGTTAATCTTGATCCGCACATTGGAGGCGCTGTCTATAGCAATTTGATCAGCGCTCAGGAACTTTTGGATAAAGCGCAAAATTCGCTTGAACAGTCTCGTCGATATAGCGTCAAACCGATCTATGTTTGGGAAATGAAAAGTCCGTTTTGGGTTCAGACTGAGACGGGGAAATAAGATCCGCACGAATGAAACAGGAACGTTCCGAAGTATTTCAACTCTTCAACTTTTCCTCTTGGAATAACAATTCACTGTTGGTTTTATTTCTTGGGATGTCGATATTTGGTGGAGGCGCGGTTGCAGTTGTTGGCGCTGAGTTCGGTTGGGTAGCATTGCTTGCAATACCTATTCTGGTTTTTGGGTTGGCAATATTTATCCAACCTGAATTGGGATTGGCCGCTTTTGTATTCATTGTATATATCCAATTAAATCTCGTTTTGGGAAAATTCCATCCAGGGATTCCATCGCCGGCCAGACCTTTGCTTGGCCTTTTGATCTTTTTTATTATTTGGCGCATGGTCATTTATGGCGACCGCCCTGAAGGCTGGAAGCGGGCAGGCATTATTCTTGTCGTTATGATTTCCTGGATTTTTTCCGTTCTCATAGCAGACGATTCCACCCTTGCCTTACTTAAACTTCAAAAATTTTTAGAGAATGCTGTTCTTGCTTTTGTGGTCGTGTTTTTTGTACAGAAACCAAGTTCTCTTCGAGGGGTAATATGGACTTTGCTTTTTGCCGGGATTTTTATGGGAACGGTCAGTGTCTTTCAGAATCTGACATCCACATTTGGAAATAGTTACTGGGGGTTTGGAGGCTGGAATGAAGCGACAACAGCTGGAGCAAGTAGCCACCGCCTAACCGGCCCTTATGGTAATCCTAATGGATATGCCCAGGTGCTGGTTTTGCTTGTCCCTCTGGCATTGGATCGATTATGGCACGAAACTAATTTTCGTTTGCGTCTACTGGCGGGCTATGCACTGGCTGTTTGCGCACTAACAATATTCTTCACTTACTCCCGCAACGGATTTCTCACATTGGTTTTTACGATGGGATTCTTGATCGTAATGCGCCGCCCAAGAATAATGCCTTTGGCATTTAGCATAGCAATAGGATTTGTATTGATTCAATTTCTGCCTGCCTCCTATACTCAACGTATAACCACACTTTTCCAGTTTTCTGCGAATTCCACAAGCCAGGTCTCAGATGTCTCCTTTCGAGGACGAATAAGCGAAAATATCGCGGCTTGGATGATGTTTCAAGACCACCCATTTTTTGGTGTTGGGCTGGATAACTTTCAAGTGAACTATCAGACATATTCCCGGCAGATTGGACTTGATTCGCGGCGGGATCAACGTGCTCCCGCGAGTTTTTATCTTGAATTGCTTTCGGAGCAGGGATTGGTAGGCACTGCCATTTTTATTACTTTCCTTGCGGTAGTTTTCCGAAGTTTATGGAGGGCACGCTATATCTTCCAATTCCTTGGAATGAAGAACGAAGAATATATGAGTCTGGCTTTTATGTCGGGGCTGGCAGGGTATATGGTATTTTATATTTCAAAGAATAGCGCCTATCCAAATGTTTTTTGGATCTTACTAGGGATTGCTTTTTCAATTGCTCAGGTAGCGGAAAATAGTTTTAAAACTATGAGACCAGAGTCGCCAAGCTCTTCATAAAGGAATTCATGAACCCATCTGAAGAACGAAAAGGATTTGGTCGTGCTGCGGTCCATGGTACAGCATGGCGATTTATGTCTTATTTTGGAGGCAAGCTTATGGTCTTTCTCAGTACGATTTTTCTTGCGCGGCTGCTTGCTAAAGATGACTTTGGGATCGTAGGATATGCGCTGACTGCCATAGCCTTACTTGATGTTGCAAGTGATTTGGGAGTTGCTGAAGCGGTCGTATATTATGCAGAGGATAAAAAAAAGAATTCCACGGCCTTCTGGATCAGTTTAGCGATTGGATTTTCCTTATTTGTGTTGTCATGGTTTTTAGCCCCGTTGCTTGTCGCTTATTTTCGTGATGATCGCATACTTCCAGTCATCCGGGTCATGGCGCTTACTTTTCCACTCAATGCTCTTGGGAGTACGCATGAGGCCATCCTTCGAAAGAATTTAGCTTTCGAACGAACTACAGTCCCGGTTTTCTTGCGTGCTGTCACAAAAGGATTGCTCTCCATAATCCTGGCATTCATGGGATTTGGCGCCTGGAGTCTTGTTTGGGGGCAGTTGGGCGGCACTTTGATTTCATCCATATTACTGTGGATGCTAAGCCCTTGGAGTCCATCTTTCGAATTTGACATTGCCAGTGCGCGATCTCTACTGAACTATGGAGTCAAGGATATTGGCGCTAATTTTCTAGCCATGCTTTTGCTCAATTTGGATTACTGGTTAGTGGGAAGATATATGGGAGCGGAGATTCTTGGGGTCTATATGCTCTCATATCGCCTGCCTGAATTGTTGATTCTCCAATTAGCTCGAATCATAAGCCAGGTCAATTTTCCAATCTACACAAAACTGCGGGAAATGCAGGATGGGCTCGCCCGCGGATTTTTGAAAATAACTTCGTTCACTTCGCTTGTAACAGTTCCATTGGGAATTGGACTGGCTCTTTTAGCCCAACCATTCACGATTGTCTTCTTTACGGAAAAATGGCTTGATGCTGTCCCGGTTCTTCGGGCGATCGCCTTATATGCCATGTTCCTATCCTTGATACACAATGCAAGCAGTGTATATAAAGCTCAGGGAAACTTTAAGATAGTTACCCGATTGAGTGCCGTACGGCTTTTGATGTTGATTCCCGCCTTGTGGTGGGCAACCGCAATGAAAGGTTCAATTGTGGCAGTCGGCTGGATGCATGCCTTGATCGCCTTTATCAGCGCCGTAATGGGCCTGATCGTCGCCGCCCGAATGCTGGGTCTACCATTACGCGATTTGTTCACTTCGATCTGGCCTGCCATGTTGGCAGGGTCAGTCATGGCTGGCGTGGTCTTTGTTGTTTTGGATTTGGCTGCCGGCTTGTCCTCATTGCAGCAACTGATGGTCACGGTTCCCTTAGGTGCCCTGGTTTATTTTGTTGCGTTATGGATTACAAATCGTGAATTGGTTCTGGAGATTGTTCAAAGATTGTGGTCTGCTGTTTCGCGCCAGCAGGAAGGTATGCCTAAGGTTTCATGATGGATGGCATTGTAATGCTTGTAAATGAATTTGCGCCCATTTCCGGCGGAGCGGAGAAACAAGCGGAACGTCTCGCGGGATACTTTGCTGGGCGCGGTAGATCGGTCTGGGTCATCACGCGTCAATTTTCCGGCCTTGCATCTGCTGAAATGATGAATGGTTTTCGAGTTATTCGTCCTGCCACGAGAGGACCTGGCAAATTCAAGACCGTAACATTTGTGTTAGGTGCTTTGTGGCATTTGTGGCTGCTCCGTCGCAAATATGCGATCATCCATGCGCACATGTTATTTGGGCCTGCTTTTGCTGCTGCGCTTGCTGGTCGCCTCCTTGGGAAGCGGGTTATTGTAAAGCTCGGTAGTAGTGGACCCGATGGTGAAATACGGGCGTCCCTCCGCACGATGCGCGGGCGTCTTCGCCTTGCTCTACTTCGACGTTGGGCGGATGTGATCATCGCACTGGATGATGACATGCAAGCTGAAGCGCTGTCTGCCGGCTTTTCGCGTGAGCGCGTTTATCGAATGGTCAACGGGATTGACGTATCATCCTTTATACCTGCAATGCCGCGTGAAGATGCAAAAGCGATTCTTGGAAAAAAAGATAATACCCTCGTTCTTTTCGTCGGACGGCTGGTTCCGCAAAAATCAATTCCATCCCTTCTAAAAGCGCTACAGAAGGCTGTGCAGACCTGCCCCGATTTGCATCTCATCTTGGTTGGAAGTGGCCCTGAGCATAATTTCCTGCAAACTCTTGTTGACGAACTTGAGATCCGTGAATTCGTAACTTTTGCGGGCAATCAATCAGATGTAAAACCCTACCTGAATGCTTCTGATATTTTTGTTTTGACTTCCGAATCCGAAGGCATGTCGAATGCGTTGATGGAGGGAATGGCGGCGGGCTTGCCTTGTCTGGCAACACC
>Ga0247727_10015935_pt1 | contig 12232 bp, 9 predicted proteins | sample WisWelCaveWW1625_FD_202498 | JGI IMG/M metagenome (GOLD analysis project Ga0247727, IMG submission 202498) | Biofilm microbial communities from Wishing Well Cave, Virginia, United States - WW16-25 | ecosystem: Environmental > Aquatic > Deep subsurface > Groundwater > Cave microbial mat | place...
GATCAGAAACCAACTTTTTAGCCGCCTGAAAGATTTCTTCTGCCTCAACAGGCGTAGCGGCAGCCTGCGTCACTAATATGCGGCCATTGAAAAACTCTTGCAAGCCTAAAAGTGCGACCTTCTCTAACTGAACTTGGGTAAGGCCTTCGCTTACCAAATAAAACAAAAAATCACTCTCTTTTAGGCGCTTAAGAAAACGAAGAGCGTCTTTCAGAGGTTTCAATTCAAAATTTCTATTGTATTCTCTCTGAGCTTCCGAAAATATAGGATCGGATAAGATTTTCCTAACCAGGTTTGTAAACGCTTTGAGTCGTTCCTTATTTTCCAAAGTATCGAAGACTGCTCCATAGAAATCCTCGTCAGAAAAAAATCCCGACCGATTTGTGCTACGTACCATTCGATCCACCGTGAAGAGATCAGTCCAAATGGTTTGTGGATCAAAAGTTACGACCTCAGGGTGGGTTTTGACGAAATGGTTGTCTTTGGTCAGCAAAGCGAGAATGGCATAGATTTCAATCGGATTCCAATAATGGCTGAAACTTGGAAAGCCAAGCGCCTCGAAAGCATAGGTGTGGTCGATGATAGTTGAATAAGTCAATAGTGCCGGCTCTACTACATGCTCGGGAAATAGAACGCTCAATGCCCGTCGTGCTGCTGTGAGGCGAATGTCGAGGTTGTCCAACAGGGTGTGGTCAAGATCTATAAAGATGATTTTACGGGCGTCTAGAGGCATGATTATTCAAAATGTTAACAAAACGGGTACAAAACGGAACGAATGCCAGGATAATCACCCAAAGTATTGATGTCACGATTTGATGTTGTTATCAATTCTTTTTCAACGGAGAAGGAATTTTCTCAAATGCATCTATCCAATTTGCTGGGAAACCAAAACCGTCTATTGGTGGAGGAGGAATTTGAGCAAACTCATTCAGGGATTTTGGAATGTTTGCCAGATCAAGCGGCATACCACGCTCCCAAAGGATTTCAAACTGCTCATTATAAGTAAGAAAGTATTTTGATTTAAATCCGAGCAGTTGCATCGTTGGTGAAGGACTGCCACTTTTTCCTGAAAGATATAGAGCTACTAGCATCCGGTCATCTGCACGAATTAATTGTGCGTAGTGTAAAAATTTGTATGTCAGACGAATCTGCTGTCTCTGTTTGATCTTCTCTTTCTGTTCAATGGTTTGGGCTTCAAATTTCTCTGCAAATAATTTTAGGGATTCTACAATTTCACCCTGCATCTCATTTTCGGGTCCGGGTTCGTCGAGTTTGCGTAGACGTTGGATGTACGAATTGGGGTGATAGAGCAACAGACGAACAGATGCACTCCGTTCAGTAATATTCTTAAAAAATCGGTCTACAAATGTATCGTTTGGTTTATCATCTGGTTTGGGATGGAGCCAGTTATTCCAAAATGTATTACTAACAATACATACTTCTTTGGCTTGGCACACCCAGCTTTGCCACGCCTCGAGACCCATGTCGTTATCCCTCTCCCATGTCCTTCGGTTAGGCCAGACACGCTCGATCCCATTTTTATTGAGATCTTCAATCAAAGTCATCGAGCGTTGAATGGCATCAATTTTCGTCTCTATGGGATCTCCACCCACGAGACCCCACACAGCCTGGATTAGAAATACTGCTAGAAATGTGACTGAGAAATTTAACAGTATTTCGTGCCAGATCTGGTTTTGAACTTTCAGCGCAATCACGAAGAGCGCTACACCGACCACTGCGAAAACAAAAAGCTTGGTTCGATAGGTCGGCGCGGCAAGACGTTGTTTGATGTATTGTAAGGCTTTCATGCTATCCTTTCCTCCTTAAAAATAATCTCATTCTTTTTTGACAAAAAAACCTGCCACAGTAGGAATACCCTTCCCACTAAAGTAAAGGAAAACACCTCTGGTTTTGACCTCATCCGGAAGCTGAACCGAATCGATGACGTGCAAGCCATGTTCTGCAGCCATACGACAGATTTCCTCAACCCAAAACACATGAAAAAGCCGCATGCCATTGCGATAGTGATCGGGAAGCTTGGCCTTCGTTTGTTCATCAAGATTAGTTAGGGCTTTTTTCATCGTCTTGTCTTCGAGGAGAACTTTACCGGAGGCATGATCCAAAACTTCAACTTCGAGGCCTTTTTGCGAAGACAGGGCCTGCCAATCCTCGACATTTCTTTTGAAAATCAGCAGAGAAACGCCATCCTTTTTCAGCACGCGAGCCATTTCCCGCAAGGCCATGGCAGCTTCTTCATCGCTGAAATGTTGCAGAACGGCATTACAAAATACGAAATTTTGAGAGGCGTTCGCCAGAGGCAGGCCTTGCTCGAGAGGATTATTTACAAGATAGGCATCCCTACTTTGTGGGTACTTCTGTCTTGCTTCAGCAATTGCGGTTTCGTCAGGATCGCAGCCGATCGCGTTCCAGCCGTATTCTCGTCGAACCATGTCCACGAAAAAATGCGACCCGCAGCCAAAATCGACGCCAGAAATTCCAGGCCCGTCTCCCAGGAGAAGACGAAGCATTTCGACAAATGTATTCAAATTTCGAATGGCCGGGTATTCTTCACACAAATAGCGCTCTTCGGTGGCCTCTGCCTGTTGTCGCGCCTGAGTTGTAAACGCGGCAGAATGTACCTGGCGCAGAAGTCCGTAGTATTGCTCTGCGTCCTTTTGATATTCGGAATTAGTCGGTAACATTTGACCTCCTATCTAAGAAATGGGTTTGAAGAGAATTTTCAGCAGAAAGATCAACCCCTACAAGAATCCTTCGATGCAGGGCTGATTGTTCCATACGTTATTTGGCTAAACACCGGTATTGTGAAGAAAGACATAAATCACCACATTATATCTTTCCCAGCTTTTCTCGGACATCCTTGACAATCGTCACCGCCGTTTCATACGCTTCGACTTTTTTGTCATAAAGATTGTCCGCGGTAACGTTATCCGGCTTGAGATGGCAATGGAATCGCAAACACTCGGAAGTTCCCGAAGGGCGAACGGTCAGATGATTCAGTTTTTCGTCATCAAAGTAAAAACGAATCCCTTCGTCGGGGAAGGCATTGTAATAATCGAGGTTGTGTTCGGGCAATTTCCAACGATGGCGCTCGTCATATTTGCCGGTGCGGTAGCTCTCGATTGATTTCACTCTCATTCCGGCGAATTTGATCGTATCGCCATTTTCAAAAGCCCGGCGCAATTCTTCTGTTTGGTTGAGGAGATTGATTTTTCTTGACATTCCTTCAGGGCCTTCAAATTGCCCCCAATATGGCTCGGGTTCGTAATAGCCGAAGTAAAGACCGATTTGGGGATCGAGGTAGATTTTTTCATCAATAAGCTCAATAAGCGTTTTGCCAATCGACTTCGCATAGGTTTGTACTTCGGCAAGCAAAATTGCCGCAAAAGTTCCATCTTTGTCACGGACATGTCCGCCACGTCCCCAAACCTCTCCGACTTTCGACTTTTCTCCTAGAATGCTAAAACCATTGCTCTGTTCCATGGCGGCAAAATTAAAGTTTCTCGGCACGCCGGCCATATCCACCATGTCTATGACATCATAGAGAAATGGATGACTCTGATTTGGAAAATTTTTTTTCCCCTGATCTTTTTTCGGATCGCCGGTCCCTATCTCCCAAGGGTGTTGGTTCCATTCTTTGAGCTCCTCGCCCAAATTTTTACCATCCCAGCAACCACGAATAGCCGTCGAGATTAATGCAAAGCCAACCCAGGTTTTGATTACACCAAGCCCATACTTTCTTGCCAGTGGAATGATTGCATCAGTCGTGGTATGAGAAAGCACGACGAATTTTTTGTCAGCTTCGGGAACCACACCACCGTTTCTCTCGGCTTCTTTCATCAGTCGATACCAGAGCAAAATCGTCCAGGAATTATCAGCATCCAGCAGATGCCAACTGAAGTCAGTGCGATCTTTATAATCCGGGCTTCGTTTTTTAAGCAGTTCGATTAAAAAAGGAGGTTTCTGCATAATTTTTCTGTAATGCGATTGCTGCTTCTCGGGGACTTTAACCATAATGCCGGTACGGTCAGCATCTGGGTCAGTCCCAATAAAGAAATCAAGTTCCTTGAAGGCATCTTCTTTATATTGATTCTTGAATTCTGTCACAGCTATTTCGGCGGCAACAGTATCACCAGGATCGGGTTGCTGCTCGAGCATGAAGCACGGAAACAAACCATCAAGCTCGTTCAATTTGTCAACGATCCTGATATTCTCCGGTTTGAAAGAGAAATACTGCAAGAGTTGAGGAACGGCTTTCCTACCGGCGCCATGGTACGCGCTATAACCGACTTTAATCGTCGGAGCGTACTGTCGCATGAGTTCAAGATCAAGGATAAACTTCTTGATATGATCACTGTGATGCTTGTGCATATTGATGAGGGATTTTTCCCGACCGTAGTATTCGACATTGTCGTCATCCAAGGGCTTGTCCCCACCAAGGAAGATTAATTGATCTGCTGGCACCTCCGCAAAGTTAGCTAACTTGATGTCGTTTGTGGTGGCCTCTTTTATATAGTTATTATAGAGCAAATCACGCTCTTTTTTTGTAAGTTGGGCGCCAGTGCTCTCAGTCAACTTATATCCGTTGTAACGCTTGTCATTGTGGCTTGCGGATATAAGAATGCCAAGATCCGCCCTGAGTTCAGGCACCGCGAATGTCAGTTCTGGGAACGGACAAGCTTCATCGAAAAGATATACGGTGAGACTTTCGGCCAGGAATTCTCTGGCGATGATTGCGGCGAATTCCCTTCCTCGAATGCGGCTATCAAAGCCAATGACAACACTTCTAAAGCCGCGTTCGCGCGCGTATTTGGCTACTCCTGCCGACTTCAGCAGCAGAACGATGTCATTGATCGTGTTTGGGCCTTTTAAGATAGAAGCGCCAATCCCTTCGTTAGCCAATCTTTGCAATTCTTCTTGCCATTCCGGAGTGGCAAATGCGGCCAAGCCTCGAATGCCGGCGGTGCCAAAACTAATATCATCCATGTAAGCATCGATAATATCCTTCCAGCGTTTCTGCTCAATAGCATTTTTCACGCCTTCGAAAAATTTTGGAGAAAACTTGGCGATATACGGATCCGTTAGCCACGCAGACAGCCTTTTCGCAGTATTTTCTTTGGCACTTTTAAAGATTTCCGGCCGTATTTTTTCTTTATCAATTTCCAGATACTCATTGATTCCTTTTTCTGCCTGGGCTAAGAGCTTTTTCACCTCCGATTCCGGAATGATATTGGGGGTTTGCTTCTCCATTGGATGTTCTCCTGATGAAAGTTCAAGTGATCTTTTTCGATTTATTATTTTTGTCCACTCACATGCCGTTCAAAGCCGGCGAGATCGTTGATGATTTGTACCTCATGAAAACCCGCTTCGCGGAACAACTTTTCAATTGCGGTGCAGCGCTGGCTGGCCATTTCGCAAGCGACCCAGCCGCCGGACCGCAAATGGTCTTTACAATAGTCGACGATACAACGATAAAATTTCAAGCCGTCATCTTTCACATACAAGGCTTCCGCCGGTTCCCAATCGCGGACTTCCGGTTGCAAGCTTGGTCGCTCGATTTCCAAAACATACGGCGGATTGGAAACGACGAGGTCGAATTGTTCGGTGGAATCTGATTCTGTCATATCCGCCAATCGAAACTCGATACGCTCCGCAACGCCGAGTTTTTTGGCATTTGTTTGCGCGATGTCAAGTGCCGCGGCAGCAATGTCGATGGCGACAACTTGTGCGTTCGCAATGAGCTTTGCCAGTGAAACAGCGATACACCCCGAACCCGTGCCGAGGTCGATAATTCGCGGCGAATCAAATGGCGCGGCCAACTCGACAACTTTTTCAACCAGCAATTCCGTTTCGGGACGCGGGATCAACACGGCGGGCGTAACGACAAACTCGAACCCGTAAAACTCGCAACTGCCGAGAATGTATTGCAGCGGCTCGCGCCTGAGACGGCGCTGCAAAAGCTCGTCGAACTGCGCCTGTTCGTTTTGTTGCAATCGGTATTCGCGCATCAAATAAAGATTGGCGCGATCGGTTTGCAAAACCGCCGTGAGCAGCCATTCCGCCCCGCGCGGCGCCGATTCAATGCCGGCGGCGCGAAGTTGTTTCTCGGCGGATTTTAAAAGATCAAGAATGCGCAAAAGATTTCCGTCCGCATGTGAAGGTAATCTCGGTTATAAGACGAAACAAAATTTTGCAGAGACCTTCACTAATACGTCTGCATCTCTTGCTTCAGCTTGAGAATCTCAGCCTCGGACAATCCGGTGATTTCGGCGATCAGCGCCATTTCAAAGCCTTTGAAAAGCATTTTGCGAGCCGTCATGATCTGGCGTTCGTAATCGCCTTCGTTCTTGCCTTCAAGCTTGCCTTTGTCGAAGGAATCTTGTCTTTCCTTCTTTAACGCGGTAGTCAACATTTGTTGAACCTCCTCTTTGCTTTCATAAATACGCTCAAGTTTGTCAACGTCTTCTTCCGGAATCCTGCCGTGCCTGCTCATTTGGATCAGCCAATTTAACAGCAACGAGATCGGGCCTTTGTCGGTTTCCTTTTCAAACACTTCAAGAAACACCTTTTCCAACAACTCCGCATCGTAATGAGCCTCTGCGAGAAATAAAAGAGAAATAACGTTTTTGACGCGCAGCAAAAATTCTTTGTCATAGGCATTGACCGGAATCGCGAAGTATTCGAAGTTCAGGCCATACTTGCCGAGCAACCGGCTGTCTTCAATCACGTCGGATATCTTCGTTGGTGCCGTCCATTCCTTGTCGCCGTTGTACACGAGCAGCGGAAATACCGGCGGCAGCAGCTTGACGTTTGGCGTTGATTCGACGTAGTCCATGTAAAAATTAGTGAGATAATTCGCCATGTGCAAGCTGAGGAACCGCTCGACCGTGGACTTGAATTCCATCAGGATAACGACAAAACTGTCGCGCTGGTTCCGCTTGACTTTGTAAATGAGATCGCTCGCCGTCTCTTTGTAATGATCGGAGATGAAAGACTTGTCCAGCGTTTCACAGGTATCGAAATCCAACTCTTTAACCCATGCTTCCGTCACAAACGTCTCGATCAATTCTCGAAAGATGCGCCTGTTTTTTAATAATCTTTTGTAACCCTTGTCGTGAAGTTGATGCATATCTCACAAGCCAAGTCGGAATCAATTCGGTTTAAAAACAATTACCCCAGCGGATGGAAAAACGACCAACGGATAAAAGCCATTGAGTTGGCGCATGAAAAAATTTGAAATCCGTTAGCCGCTTTTTATCCGCTGGACTTAAAAATTATTCCGTGCACTTCAACTTTTCCGCCTGATCCGCCAACGCCAATTGCTCGATGAATGGCGTGATATTGCCGTCGAGCACGGCGTCGAGTTGGTGCAGCGTCAAACCGATGCGATGGTCGGTGACGCGGTTTTGCGGAAAATTATACGTGCGAATTTTGTCGCTGCGGTCACCGCTGCCGACCATCTGGCGGCGCGCGTCGGTGATTTTGGCGCGTTCTTCCGCCTGCTTGATTTCATAAAGCCGCGCGCGCAAAACTTTGAGCGCTTTGGTTTTATTTTTAAGCTGCGATTTCTCGTCCTGACATTGCACCACGAGTCCGGTCGGAATGTGCGTGATGCGCACCGCGGAATCCGTCGTATTCACGCTCTGCCCGCCGGGGCCGGAAGAGCGAAACACATCGATGCGCAAATCGTTCATGTTGATTTCGACGTCGAACTCTTCGGCTTCGGGAAGCACGGCCACGCTGGCCGCCGAGGTGTGAATGCGCCCGTTCTGCTCGGTGGCCGGAACGCGCTGCACGCGATGCACGCCGCCTTCATATTTCAATTTGCCGTAAGCGTCTTTGCCGCTGGTCTGGAAAATAATTTCTTTGAAGCCGCCAATGCCCTGTTGATTGAGCGACATCATTTCCATTTGCCAGCCCTGCCGCTCCACAAAGCGCGTGTACATGCGAAACAGATCACCGGCAAACAAACCCGCCTCGTCGCCGCCCGCGCCCGCGCGAATTTCCACAATAACGTTCTTCGCATCGTTGGGGTCTTTCGGCACGAGCAGCAGTTTCAATTCTTCTTCAAGCTGCTTGAGCTTCGGCTCCAGCTCTTCCAATTCGGCCTGCGCCATTTCCCGCAGCTCGCGATCTTTGGTCTCGTTCACTAACTCCCGATCATCCACAACGCTTTTGGCGACCGCTTTGTACTCGTGATATTTTCTCACGGTTTCCTGCAAATCGCTGTGCTCGCGCGCCAGATCGCGCAGCCGCTTGGGATTGCCCGCGGTCTCCGGGCTCGCGAGCAGCGCGTTCAATTCTTCAAAACGTCTTTCGAGGTTGTCTAATTTGGCGAACATTTGAATAACGATTATTTATTTTCAATCTCTGAAACTTACAGATCTTCGCGCATATTTAATCCCTCGCTAGGCAAATTGAGTTTTAGCGCCGCGATTAAAAAAGCACGGTGATACATTTTTGGCAATTTGAATCAAGCCGCACTGAGCTCGCCTGAAGGCGACACTACCAACGCTTTCCCATCCTCCACCACAACATTCGGCAGCAACGTCACATCTTCTCCCAACGCCGCTTTCAACGAAACGATGGCAACTTCGAGCTGGCTCAAATCCGGCTCTTTCGTCGTGAGCCGTTGCAGCCACAGGCCGGGCAAAATAAACCAGCGCCAAAAGGAATTGCGATAGCCTTTATCGGAGAGGCGAATGAATTCATACGAGATGCCGCCGATCACGGGGATGAACGCCAGACGCAGCAGGCGGTCGGCGACGGTTTCCGGGCGGCCCAGCGCCATGAAGACGAAAATGCTGACGAGCATGACGATGAGCAGAAAGCTCGTGCCGCAGCGAGGATGGAAGCGCGTAAACGTGGCGGCGGTTTCCGGCAGCAGCGCTTTTTTCTCTTCAAAATTAAAAATGCTTTTATGTTCCGCGCCGTGATATTCAAAGACGCGGCGGATGTCTTTCATCTGCGTGATGAGCCACAAATAACCCAAAAAGAAAACGAGCCGAATGACGCCGTCGACGAGATTGAACCAGAAACCGCTGCGCGCGCCGAGCCAATCGGTGAGCAGCAGCGGCACGTAAAAGAAAATTCCCAATCCGATCGCGAAAGCAAACGCCAGCGTCAATCCCATCCAGATTTTTTGTCCGGTCGTGCGCTGGCCGGGACGTTGAGCGTTAGCCGAAACGTTGCCGTTTTGTTTGGCCTGCTCATCCGCCATCGCCACATCGCCGGAGAACGTGAGCGCCTGCACGCCGAGCACGAGCGCTTCGATCAACACGATCGAGCCGCGGAAAATCGGCAGCGAGAGAAATTTGTAGCGGTGCAGCAGCGATTGATAAGCTTTGCGCCAGACAATGATGCTGTTATCCGCGCGGCGACAAGCAACGGCGACCATCTCCGGCGAACGCATCATCACGCCTTCGATCACCGCCTGCCCGCCGACCATCAATTTTTTTTCGGTAGAATTTTCTTTGGACACGATAGGCTCAATTAATTTCTAAAGAAACCTGTTCAAAAAATTTTTTACACCACAAAGGCACAAAGGACACAAAGCCTGCCCTGGCGCCCGCCGCGCCACGCGGTGCTGCAGGCCAGGGAAAAACCTTTATGAACTTTGTGCCTCGTGGTGAATTTGGTTGTTGCTCAAAATAAAAAAACGGAATACACCTCGAGGCCTTGCCCGTCGAGCGCATTCCGTCTCATTTTTGTGATCCACGTTAAGCCCGTGCGGCCACTTTCTCTTCGCCCTTTTGATATTTCCTCATGAATTTCTCCACGCGACCGGCGGAGTCGATGAGCTTTTGCTTGCCCGTAAAAAAGGGATGGCAGTTCGAGCAAATTTCCACGCGCATATCGCCGACGGTATTGCGCACGTCAAAGGTGTTGCCGCAGGCGCACGCGATCGTCGCCAGAACGTATTGCGGATGAATCTTGGGTTTCATGATTATTCTCCTGTTTAATTTTTGCCTTATTACAAGTTTTAAATATACAGCATGTTTAAGGCAAAAGCAAGAAGTTTTTCGTCGCACCGCGCAGCCTGTCTGTCATCGTTACGAACTTAAAATTCAGAAAAAGCTTTGAAAGCTTCATGCTCCCCAACTGATAGATGAACCCAACTGTAAAAGCTTTTTCGTTTTTATAACCAACGGGATAAAAAGCTGCCAACTGATTTTATTGAAAGGCAAAATGATTGCTGGCAAAATAATTCGCTGATCATTTTATTATAATTGTTTTTATCCGTTGGCCGTTTTTCATCCGTTGGCAACTATTTTTTAATTTTTTGGTTACGGCTCCGCGTTGTGATTTACGAGTTCATGTGCTTCAGAAATTCCTCATTCGACTTCGTGCCCCGCATGCGCTCGATGAGAAACTCCATCGCTTCCACCGGCGTGAGGTCGCTCAAAAATTTGCGCAAAATGTAAACGCGGTTCAGCTCGAAATCGCTCAACAACAGTTCTTCTTTGCGCGTGCTGGATTTGTTGATGTCAATCGCCGGGAAGAGGCGGCGGTCGGAGAGGCGGCGGTCGAGCACGAGTTCCATGTTGCCGGTGCCTTTAAATTCTTCAAAAATAACTTCGTCCATGCGGCTGCCGGTGTCGATCAACGCCGTGGCGATAATCGAGAGGCTGCCGCCTTCTTCGATATTGCGCGCCGCGCCGAAGAAACGCTTGGGACGCTCGAGCGCGGTGGCATCGAGACCGCCGGAGAGAATTTTGCCGGAGTGTGGCACCACCGCATTGTGGGCGCGAGCGAGACGGGTGATCGAATCCAGCAGAATGACGACGTCGTGGCCGTATTCAACGAGACGCTTGGCTTTTTCCAAAACCATGTCGGCGACTTGCACGTGGCGCTCCGGCGGTTCGTCAAACGTCGAGCTGACGACTTCCGCGGCGACCGAGCGCTCCATGTCCGTCACTTCTTCCGGGCGCTCGTCAATGAGCAACACAATCAGTTTGATTTCCGGCTGATTCGCGGTGATGGCGTTGGCAATTTTTTGCAGGATCGTCGTCTTGCCGGTTTTGGGTTGCGCCACAATGAGTCCGCGCTGTCCCTTGCCCAGCGGCGACAGGAAATTCATCACGCGCGACGTAAAATCTCTGGCGTCGTGCTCCAAATTGATGCGCTTGATCGGATAGAGCGGCGTAAGATTGTCAAACAGAATTTTGCTCTTCGCGACTTCGGGGTTTTCAAAATTGATGGCCTCGACTTTGAGCAGCGCAAAAAATCGTTCATTTTCTTTCGGCGGGCGAATCTGTCCGGAAACCGTGTCGCCCGTGCGCAGGCCGAAACGCTTGATCTGGCTCGGCGAAACGTAAATATCATCCGGGCCGGGCAGGTAGTTGTAATCCGGCGAGCGCAAAAAGCCGTAACCGTCCGGCAAAACTTCGAGTACGCCGTCGGCGAAAATCAAGCCTTCCTTTTTAGTCTGCTCTTCGAGAATTTTAAAAATCAGCTCGGACTTTCTCAGGCCGGTCGCCCCCTGAACGTTCAAATCCTGAGCGACTTTGTTGAGCTCGGAAATTTTTAATGCTTTTAATTCTGCGATGTCCATAAATCTTCCCTTTGGGTTAATGTGATTGGATAGAACCTGCTCATCTGACTCGGATCATCAGGTGATCAGCCCCCGACGACGAGGCGCGCGCCACTCGCGCCAATCCTTTTGGCAAGCGCGTCGTCGTCGTCGCGACGTGATTAACGGCGTGAGACGGCGTCCGAGGATGAATAAGAAACATGATGAACTTGCTGTATTCGTTAGAGGCCAGCAGGCAGTATTTTACCAACGATGCATTTCGGAGAAAAATCCCGCATGTTTAGAATAAGGTGTGCCGGGTCACTTTACCAACTACGGTAACCTCACAACACTTCGCGATCGGATATTGACCTCAATCCATTTTTATTCAATCGGGTAATTGCCATACGAGGAATGACCCCGATTTTCCTTTTTATTGCATTAAAGGAAAGTCGAGGCTGTAGCTCAAGCTGAAGGGCTCAAACTCATTTCACTTTGCGAGTCGAAAAAATGGGCCTTGCTCATATCCACGACTAATTTCAACTGGCTCCCAATCGGCGGTTCGGAACGCGCGTTGACGCGCGCCACTAAACTATTGCTCCCCGTGTTCAAATAAAGATAAATCTCATTCCCCATCGGCTCGACCACTTCCACCGTCGCCGTTATCTCCGCGGGTTCGGAAACGCGCTCGGCGTTATCGGC
>Ga0247727_10015936_pt1 | contig 12232 bp, 8 predicted proteins | sample WisWelCaveWW1625_FD_202498 | JGI IMG/M metagenome (GOLD analysis project Ga0247727, IMG submission 202498) | Biofilm microbial communities from Wishing Well Cave, Virginia, United States - WW16-25 | ecosystem: Environmental > Aquatic > Deep subsurface > Groundwater > Cave microbial mat | place...
CTTCGTGAGCAATCTTAAATTTAGTGCGAAACGCACGCGGCGGCCTTTTTTACGTCGGCGATTGATGCGGCGCACGGTCGTCGCGCGCAGATAAAGCTCCAGCATCAGCAAAAATTGTATCCGCGCTTTGGTCGGAGAGACGATCTTGAACATGTGGAAGCCTTCCGTATTGGATTTGTTGACAACCATCATATAATACGTGGAGGCTTCCACCCCAATGACGATTTTTTTTGTCACGAATCATCTTCTCGTCTTCCTGATCGTAAGTCAACAGCAATCCCTCGGGGAGCCGGCAGGCCTCGATTGCTTCCAGCAAGCCGCCCAACTCTCGCGCTCCATCAAACCACTCCTCATTTCGATGGCAAGAATTTTATCCGCCTGTCTGAGCACATAATCGACTTCTTTAAAAAGCGACCGGTCAGGATTCAAGCCCTACAAATTGGTCGTAGGTTTCCCGGTCAACAAATTCCATGCGACTCCCCGGATAAGCGGAGAGAAAAACTTTCGGCGCTCGTTTTTTTCCGCCTTTCCATTTCAACTCAAAGCCGGACAGCACCCCATTGCGCTCTTCCAAGTAATCGATTTCCTGTTGCTGATGCGTCCGCCAGAAGTAGGTGTTGACGGAGTTGCCGCGGCATGAATTGATTTTGAGCCTTTCGCTAATCATGAAATTTTCCCAGAGCCGGCCGACGTCTTGCCGGCGTTGCACAGGGTTAAAATTATTGATTAAGGCGTTGCGGATGCCGGTGTCATAAAAATAAATTTTGCGCAGCTTGGCCAATTCATTGCGAAGATTTCTGCTGAACGGAGAAAGCCGGTAGATCACGAACGCTTTTTCCAGAAGCAGGATGTAGTTGACAATCGTTTCTTTATTGACGCCAAGCATGTTTGCCAATTCATTGTATGAGACTTCGCTGCCGATCTGCAACGCCAAGGCGATGAGAAGTTTTTCGAGAAGCTCGGGGCGCTTGAGGTTCTGATATTGCAAAACATCTTTGTAAAGGTAGCTGGAGGCCAAAGCCTTTAGCAGAACTTCCGCTTCATCGGGTTTTTCTTCGATTTCCGGATACATCCCCAGGATCATTCTTGTTTCAAGCAGGCGTTTGATCTCGAGCAGGGAGTACTTCTGGCGCAACTCCGCGAGAGAAAACGGGAAAAGCTGGAACTCGTACTTTCTGCCGGTCAAAGGCTCGACGATCTCATTCGATAAATCCAACGAGGACGATCCGGTGGCCACCACTTGCCGATCGGGAAAATTGTCGATCAACAGCTTCAGCGTGATCCCGATGTTTTTGACCCGTTGCGCTTCATCAATAAAGATAATTTTCTTGCGACCGGTGAGCGCCTTGAGCTCCGTCGAGGTTACTTCGGTCAAACGCGATCGCAGATCCGGCTCATCACAGTTGAGGTACAGCGAGTCGGTTTCGGCAAGTTTATCTTGAATGGCGCGAATCAGGGTGGTTTTGCCGACTTGGCGCGCGCCGTAAATGATAATGGCCTTGCCTTTGAAGAAGCAGGCTTCGATGTGGCCTTGTAAGGCTCTCTGAATCAAAGGAGCGTCCTAAATTTTATAAATTAGGTTGGTAGACTGGCCCAATTTATGTTAATTTAGGCTGATTGGCAATATTTTTGTAGGGTTTTTATGTGCCAAAATCCAGAAGGCTCATCATAAGCCTTTTTCAATTCATCTCATAGCCAATAATACGCGGGCTGGTTCAAGAATTCCTGAACCGGAATTCCGTCTTGACCAGCCAGCAAGGTGCGTGACTTGGAAAATTCTTGCACAAAAGCCGGCAACCCCGGGTGTTTGCCTTTCATCAAGCGCAATTCATTTCGTTATGCCGAGGCCATTGGCTTTGCCACGGAAAAACGCGGTTGGGTGGCCAGCGGCGTCGGAACCGGAATTTATGAAACCCTCGACGGTGGAGACTCCTGGACATTTCTCAACGTCGGCTTGTGGATTCACGGCATGCATATTCTCAACGACAGTATCGGCTATGCCTGCGGAAGAACGATATACAAATACTCTCCGGATGTTCCGACAACTGTGGAAGAAAACGAACCCACTCCGCTATCTCACCGATTGAAGCAAAACTATCCAAATCCGTTCAATGTCTCGACGACGATTTCTTATAGCCTGCCAGCACGATCATTTGTGTGGCTCAATATTTATAGTCTCGAAGGAAAGTTAGTGAAAACTTTGCAGCGGGGATATTAAGATGCAGGCGAATACAAAATAAAGTGGGAAGTGAACAATCTTACAAGCGGCATTTACATCTACTCACTGAGGACGGATGAGGGGATATTTGTTGGGAAGGCGCTACTGGTGAAATGATGCTGGTCGCTTGATGCCGGTTGCTCTTCCTCACTCTTTCTCTTGCACACTTTTAAGGGGGGCATAGAGCATGGAGCAGAGCGCATGGAGAAAAGCCTTCGTTTCCGCCATGCGCCATTCTTTTTCTTTTTTGCCTTCTGCTCCTTGCCCTTTGCACCCTGCCCCGTCACTTCACTAAAACCATCTTGTGCGTTTCTGTAAACGGCGCATCCCCATTCTGCTTATGCACCTCAAGCCGATAGAAATAAATACCCGAAGCCATCGCGACACCGCGATGATCTCTCCCGTCCCAGACGACTTCATGTCTCCCATTTGCATACTTGCCGTTTGCCAATTGCCTTACCAATTGACCAGTCAGCGTGTAAACTTGTAGCGTCACGCTACCCGCCTCGGGCAACGCAAATCGTATCGTCGTGCTAGGGTTGAACGGATTCGGATAATTCTGTTCCAAATTAAACACTGCCGGCATCCCTGCATGATTCTCTTGAACGGAGGTGAGATCGCCAAGGTCGATTTTCACCACGAAAGTTTCGACACTCCCACTATTAGTAGCCTGTATCGGAGTGCTCGTTGGGAAATCGGTGGATAGCGTTTGCCCAATGAGGTAGGCATTTCCGGAATTATCCACCACCAATCCGCCTACCGACTCAAAATCAGTACCACCGAGGTAGGTGGAGAAGACAAATTCCGAACCTGCGGTGTTTAACACCGATAGAAAAGCGTCGCTTGCGCCGCCGCCAAAATCGGCCTGCACCGGATTTGAGATTGGCAAGTTCGTTGAAAACGTGAAGCCCACGGTGCTGGCATTGCCGGAGAGATCCACGGCGATGGCATTGCTAAAGTCATCGTCGGTGCCGCCAAGATAGGTCGAATAAACGAGCGCCGAACCGGCAGCATTCAACTTTGCCACAAACGCGTCTTGGCTACCACCACCGAAAGCCCGCTGCAAGGGATTCATCGTCGGGAAGTCATCCGAAGAGGTCGAGCCTGACACATAAGCGTTTCCAGAGGCGTCAATGGTGACACTCGTGGCGACCTCATCACCGCTGCCGCCGAGGTACGTCGAATAGACAAGATTGGAATCCGAGGGATCCAACTTGGTTACGACGGCGTCTTGGATGCCGCCAAGCTCGGAATCTAAAGGCGATGCCGTCGGGTAACTGGTCGAATTGGTAACGCCTGACATGTATGCGTTGCCGGAAGCGTCCGCTGCTATCCAACGGCCTCATCAGAATCATCGCCACCCAGGTAGGTGGAATAAACGAGCGCGGAACCCGCTGAATTCAATTTCGCCACAAAAGCGTCTTTTGCGCCACCGCCAAAAGTAGCTTGCAGCGGATTCTGTGTCGGGAAGTCAGTCGACTGCGTCCAACCCGCCAGGTAAGCGTTGCCGGCGGCATCCACGGCAATATTATAAGTGGCCTCGTCGCTGCTGCCGCCAAAATAGGTCGAGTAGATGAGCGCCGTGCCCGTGGGATTCAACTTCGCCATGAACACATCGCCACTGAAGCACTCGCCGGAGCCTCCGGCGAATGCCGCCTGCAACGGATTTGCGGTTGGAAAGTCGGTCGAATTGGTAACTCCTGATAGGTAGACATTCCCAGCGGCGTCCACTGCAATGCCTTGGCCAACATCATTGCCGGTGCTGCCGAAGTAGGTGGCATAAATCAGTGCGGACCCACTGGCATTCAGCTTCGCCACAAACACATCAGCAGTAGAAAAGGTATCCGGCTCGACGCCACAAGTGCCATGTCGATAATTCGATTGCAAAGGATTGGCCACCGGAAAGTCGGCTGAAGTAGTATAACCGGATACATAAATATTTCCGTCTGCATCTACGGCGATGCCCACGCCCTGATCGTCACTACTGCCGCCGAGATAGGTGGAGTAACTCAATACCGGATCAATAACCAAACGCTTGCTTGTATCATAAGCTCCCACCCAAAACCCGACTTGCTGTTTTCCTTTGAGCGCGAAGCCACCGGCGATTTCCTGCCGCACGCCATCTTCTTCTTGATAGACGATCGGCTTGTCCATCCGAATTTGCCCGGGGCCGCTTGGCATGTGCAACACGAGCTCGCCTTGCGCATCAACTTCTAGATTGTCCATGCCATCAAAAGCCAACATTAGGTTTTGAGGATCCGCGCCGGGATGGACGACAAAATCGAATTCTAACTGTCCCGTCGCAGCGGAATTGCCGTAATAAAGCAAGTCCACTCCAGGATAAACCTCATCATATTTCACCTTGGCGTAGGTCGGTATATTCTTACGCCACTTCGCCGGATCGTTGCCGATAAGATAATTGGCTTTTCCGGGCAACTCCTCAAGTCCGGCGATGTGCGGCTGAGGATTGGCGCCGGCAAGCTTCATGCGCAGAACCGTGCGCCCAGTGCTTTTGGGTTTCTGCTCGTCTGCAATCTTCTGCGCAAAGCGTGTTTTCTTCTCAGTGAACGTCGCGTTGGGACCGTTTAGTGACAACACCGCTTCGGTGGAGGCCAAGGACAGCACATACCCTTTACCGCGAGAGAGAAACTTGATTTGAGAATCGGCCTGCCCACAGTTGGTTTCAAAGCTCAAGGGCAGGTCGGCATAAAATTCTCTCCCAGATGCCGGAGTCGCGGCTTCCGGTTTGATCGAAGACATTGCGATTGGAAAAATGAACGCTGCAGCGAGCAGCGCGATCGATGCCAGTCCAAAAAACAAGCTGCGTTTCATGATGATTTTCTCCTGTTACTTCAGCACCGTCAATTTTCGTTGTTGAACGAACGAATCGGCGTGCAATTGATAAAAATACACGCCGGTCGGCAAGCCTTTCGTCTCGAAGATGGCTTTATGGTTGCCCGGCGGCATTTCTTCATCCACCAGGATTGCAACTTCTCTCCCGAGAATGTCAAACAGCTTCAGGGTTACAAATGATTGCTTCGGCAGCGAAAAGCGAATGGTGGTGGAGGGGTTGAAGGGGTTCGGGTAATTCTGCTCCAAACCGTACTCCGTGGGCAAGCTGCTGCTCGGCGTTTGCTCGACTTCGCTACTCAGAAACTGACTCGCGGTGTACAGGGAGCCGAGGCTGCAGGTCGTTGAAGAATTCTTTACAACACCGACGATCGGCTGACCAACCCTCCCAACGAGGCGGTAAGCGCTGCTGGAGAGCACTGCCCCGTCGTTGTTGGTGATCTCGTTGCTTGCGATAGATTGAGCCTCAAGGCGCTGCCCCCAAAAGAAAAACAGCAAGAACGTTTATTGCCAAAATGATTTTTTTCGGCTTCATGGGATAACCTCCTGAGCATGAGAAGCAGAGTGGCGGGCGCTTGAAATATGCCTCATTATCAGCCCAATCCACTCTGCAAGTAAATGCCAACAAGCCCCGCATTGCAGGGTCGATAGTTGTCAGTACTGCTCGTCCGGCTTGGACTCGTCTGGCTGCGCTTCATGCGCCGCTTCGACGCTTAAGCTCGCCGGTTGACCGTAAATTTCCGGATGAATGAAATGCCCACGCTCTTCCACCGGCTTATCTTCTTCCACGGGAATGCGATACTTTTCCGCGTAAGGATCCTGCCGGATTCCGGTTACTTGCCAGGAGATCTTCGCGCCCGCTGCGCCTCCGGCAATCTTGAAACGGTTGCCCTTGATTTCCTGCGCGATGTACAGATTCGGGCCCGGGGTGCCGACAGCGGTGAGTTGATAGCGAAAGTCGTAGTTAAGCGCGCCGAACCACTCCGGCAACACCACCCAGGCTTCGCCGTTTCCGTCCATCATCACGTTGCCGTTGTAGATGTTCATCATATCCGGGCTTTCGACGAAAGAGTGGTAGAGATATTTGTTGGCAGGATCGAGTGGGTGATCAATTTTAAACGAACCGCTGGTTTTGGATAAGGTACCGGCGACATGGACTCGACCGGAAAAGTAGCCGGCGTAACCTGCACCCGAGCTGGTTCGACCATAGATGCCGTAATTTGTGCCGGTGGTGCTGGTGGCAGAACCATACACGCCTCTGCCCCTAACTGCCGTGCCATAAACACCCGCACCACTGCCGGCTTGTGAACCGTACACTCCAATACCAAGAACACCTGTGCCGTTATTGATCCCACGAACTCCGGCAGAAAGACTCCCCGGCGCGACGGGTATAATCTGGCCTAGGACGCCAGCAGCATTAGCAGAACCTGAAATAGTTTCCCCGCGCACGCCCGGAGCAGTGCCGGTAGGGCTGTGATGCCTTCCATAAACCCCCGTACCCGTAGTCTCAAAGGTTAGACCTTCCACACCCGCTGTGCCACCAGTACCGGACACGCCAATACCGTTCGTGCTGCGGCCACTAATACCGCGGCCTCCACCTCCGGTAGCTGTGCCGGAAACACCTGCGGTGAATCCTTCGCCATAAACGCCGGTACCTTCGGCGCTCGTGCCATACACACCGTAAGCCTCCCGCGCATTTGCCGTACCCCAGACTCCGATTCGCTGGGGTGGGAATTCAGTGCCGGGTGCGTTCGTACCATTGTTAATCCCACGAACGCCAGCAGAAAAAGCACCGACAGCATCGGGAGTGGAAGAACTGACGATGCCGAGGACGCCAACAGCCTCGCCATCATTAGAAGCGGTTCCGCCTCGTACACCGGGATTTTGGCCGGTCGTTGCGGTATGGAGGCCATAGACGCCAATGCCGAAAGGAGTCGTGCCATGTACGCCCCAACCGCTGCCATTTTGTGAGCCCCAGATTCCAATACCGCTGCTACCTGTGGCAATATTGGTCAGTTTAAAGACTGATTCGAGAGTGAAGAAACTCTGGTCGACAGGCAAAGGTATATCGGCCGTACTGGCAGGCCCTTCCTTAGGGCTCAGCAATTTGAGACCACGATCTGCCGAAGACAGGTTTTGCCATGCGACCTCACCTTCAGGAGTGACGGCTAGCACTTGCCCCGGAGCAGCTCCCGCGGCGTTGAGCTTGGCAGGAGTCACCGCTTTATCTAGAATCTTGTCCGTGCTTACCGAGTTGTCAGCAATCGACCGCGCATGCATGCTGTACGCCACAGCCGTCAGCTCGATGCGCGGGGTCATTTCCGTTTCCGAACCTACGGCGATGCCAAGCCAATAGGTTTTGTCAAACGGGAGATTGAGGCGGCTTACTCGCCCGATGGCCGCGTTGAACATCCCTTTGCTAACCGCCACGGCTTGCGTCTCCGACCAAAGGGGTGTGCCGCCCGCGACACTTTCATAAAGCTTGAACGTCACCGCATAATTGCCATCAGCCAAAGCAGCGCCGTTGGCGTTGGTCAAGAAGCCCTGGTAGCTCATGGCCTGGGGTGCTTCCGCCGACTTTTCGGGCGTTTGTGCCGACGCGATGAGCGCATAAAGCATCAAAGCGAAGGCGCTGAAAAAAACGAAGCGTTTCATTTTGTCCTCCGTGCAAAGTTATGGGGAAGAGATGGATTGCGTTGAGAACTACACCAAGATAATCTCGCCGGCAGGCGGCAACAATACCTCGTTTGAGGTATTTTGATCGAACGCATCTGCGTATTCCGCGTGAGGTGAATTTCGATTCATCGACTGAACCAATTTAGCTTCTGATGAAGGCAGTGCCAATACCTCGTTCGAGGTATATTAACAGGTTGGATTGTGGGGGCGGTGGATTGATGGAATGATGTGAAGGAAGAATTGAGAGAGGGGAAATGGAGAAAGGATGATCCCCTTCACCCTTTCTACTTTTCACCCCTTCTCTCTGTTGGTTTTTACAGCAGATTTTCTTTGAGCGCCTTCGCCACCGCCTTGCTGCGGGAATGCACATGCAGCTTGGCGTAGATGTTCTTCATGTGCGTGGCGATGGTGAGGGGGATTGAGGAAGAGTTTTTTATCTCCAATATCAAAAAAGAAAGATATTGATTTTTTCGAGAAGTATGAGTATCGTGAACAACAACTCATTTTTGCATCTTAAAAGGAGCTCACGCTATGGCTCACAGTATACAGATACAATTCAAATTGCCGTATCGTCTTAAAAGAGCTGGCAACTGGGTCGTATCCTCTTGCCCGCCGTTAGACGTCCATTCCCAGGGCAAAACTGCAGCCCAAGCCAAAAAAAACCTCATCTCAGCGCTTTCTTTATTTCTGGAATCCTGCCATGAGCGGGGAACGCTGGATGCCGTTTTGAAAGAATGTGGCTTCGAAAAGGTTGCTTTTCCTATTAAACCGGTGACGCCAAAAACAAAGTATGTTGAAGTTCCACTGCATTTAATGGCCAATGTCTAAATAAGCGCCATGCCACGCCTAACCCCGGTTCACTGGAAAACTCTTGAGTGCATTTTTTTGAAAGCCGGTTTTGTTTTCGTCAGACAACGGGCGGATCATCGGATTTATACCAAGCTTGGCGCCTTGCGCCCCGTCGTCATTCCCACTTACGACGAGATTACTCAAGATATTATTATCTCAAACCTGCGAACCGCAAAAATGACGAGACAAGTGTATTTTCAATTGCTCGACGAATGTCGTTAGCCATAAAAGGAATTGTTTCGCCCTTCGCCTTTCCCCTCTTCTTCCCATCAGCTTTTACAGGAGATGCTCCCTTAGCGCCTTTGCCACCGCCTCAGAGCGCGAATGCACGTGCAGCTTGGTGTAGATGTTCTTCATGTGGGTGGCGATGGTGAAGGGGCTGAGAAAAAGTTTCTCGGCGCTTTGTTTTTGAGATTCGCCCGAGACCAGCAGGCCGAGAATTTCTTTTTCACGATCGGTGAGAGCATAATCGGCATGCGGGGCGAGAGATGGGTAAACATGGTCAGCACTTTCTTCGCAATCTGCGCGCTCATCGGCGCACCGCCGCAGCGCATTTCCTTAATCGCGTCGATGACTTTGTCCGTCGAGCCGCCTTTCACAAGATAGCCGTTTGCTCCCGCGCAAAGCGATTGAAAGACATTGTCGTCGTCCTCGTAAATGGTGAGCATGATGAATTGCGTGCTCGGAGAGATACTGTGGATGCGGCGCACGCCTTCGATGCCGCTCATGCCGGGCAGGACGATGTCCATGAGCATCACCTGCGGCGGCGATTCATGCTGCAACGCGGCCAGCGCCTCTTCGCAAGTGGCGAAGCTCAACGAGCACATCATCTCCGCGTCGCTATCGATGACTTCGGCCAGCGTCGCCCGTAGCTCGTCGTTGTCTTCAACCACCCAAACGTCGAGATATTTGTCGTCGTCCTTGGCCATAAAAAGCTGGATAGATGGAGTTTTGGATTAATGGAGTATTGGATTATCGGCGTTTTGCCTTTTTTCCATCTCCCCCAATGAACCGCGTTTTCCTGCCAAACGCCATACCTCGTTTATGGTATTTTTTATCGTAGTCCCGACCCCTTGCCCCGTTCCGTCTCCGTAGCATTTGTGTGGAAGCGGGACGGAGTGGGTCGTTTTTGATACCGGAGCGTTCGGTAGTTCCAACAGTACCCCACAAGGGGGTAGGACTACGTCACGTTATTTTCACCGTCAGCCTCACCGTCGTGCCGCTTCCGGGATGGCTGCTAATCTCCATCTGGCCCTTCAACTCACCGGCGCGCGCCCGCATGCTCTTCAACCCGCTGCCATTTCCGGCGTTCTCTTCGCCAAAACCTTTGCCATTATCGCTCACCTGTAACTGCAACATCCCATTTGATTTGGTCAACGCGATGTCCACTTGGGTCGCTGCAGCATGCTTGACGACATTGTGCAGCATCTCTTTGTAAATCAAAAACAGATTCCGCCGAAAATCCATGTGCAGCGATTGCGGCAAGTCTTCCGAGGGAAAGTCGACGGTGTAGGTGATGCCTTTCTGGCCGAGCAGCTCATCGGCGGTTTCTTTCATGTGCTGCAACAGATCGTTCAGCTTATCTTTCTGCGGATCGATGGCCCAGACGATTTCCTTCAAGTTGCCCGCCAACTTTTGCGCGGTCGTCTGCACGCGCTCCAGCCGGCGTTTGTCCAAGCCATCGCTGGCCGGCTCTTTTTGCAACAGCTCGGCGGTGAGCGCGATGCTGCTCAAGCTGCTGCCCACGTCATCGTGCAGGTCGCGGGCGATGCGCAGGCGCGTACGCTCGATTTCCAATTTCTTCGACAAGCGGTATTTGTGCAAGGCTTCCAAAAGGCCGGCGATAATCGCCAGGATCAGCAATCGAAACCACCATGTTTTCCAAAACGGCGGTGAGATAATAATTTGCACCGAAACACCATCTTCATTCCACACACCGTCCGCATTGGCGCCTTTGACACGAAACACATACTCGCCCGGCGGAATATGAGTGTAATTCGCTTCGCGCTTGATGCCGGCTTGCACCCAATCGCGATCCAAGCCTTCCAATTTGTAGGCATATTGATTTTTAAGCGAGTTGGTAAAATCCAATGCCGCAAAAGCGAATGAGAAAAAATCTTGATCGTAGTTCAGGCGAATCGTTTTGATTTCAGCGATGGCCGTATCCAGCTTGACCGCTTCGTTGAAAAGCCGGAATTCGGTCAGCCGAATAGCCGGCGCTTGCGAGCTGCGGTTCAGGTTTTGTGGATAAAACCGATACAGCCCATTCACGCCGCTCCAATAAATCTCGCCGCGTTTGTTTTTCAACAATTGCGTTCTGGTCGGAGAATACACCGAGGCATTATCAATCCCCTCGTTGAGATCAAAATACTTGAAGCGCCGGCCTGAAGGCAGGTTTTCATTGAAAATGGTCAAACCTCGACTCGTGAGAACCCAGAGATTGCCGTAATCATCTTCGACGATCTTCAGCACCTCACTGCCTGGAAGGCCATCGCGTTCATAATAATGGGCGATGAAATTTTCGCGGCGGGATTGAATTTGTGCAAACCGTTTTGGGTGCCTACCCAAAGCATGCCAGTCCGATCATCAAATATGGTTTGAACCCAATTATAAGCTGTGCCATGTAAAGCATCAGGAAGAATTTTAAATTGGGAAAGCCTTTGGTCTTTCGCATCAGCTCGCCACAATCCCAAGTCGGAGTGTGCAATCCATAAAGTTCCGGAGCGATCTTCGTAAAAATAACGCGGCAAAAATGGAAGTTCCGGATTTAACTTTTTGATGGCTGTGAACTTCCCCGTCCAGCGGTCAAAAAGCCAGAGGCCATTCATGATGACCCAAAAGTTACTAAACCGATCTTCATGAATTTTCCAGACAACATAATGATTACGGCTGGTTGAGCTCGACTTGAAGTGAGTGAAGGTTTCAGACTGTCGATCAAACTTATTGAGCCCGCCATCGAAGGTTCCGATCCAAAGGTTGCTGAATTGATCTTCATTGATACAAATAACGTTGCTGTCGCTCAAGCTGGTGGGTTGCGCCGGATTGTAGCGGTAATGGGTGAAAACCCCGGTCGTGCGATCCAGTTTATCCAGGTCGCGATCTTCCGTTCCAAGCCACAAGGCGCCGAGCTTGTCTTCGTAGAAGCATTTCACCGCGTTCGAGCCGAGACTGGACGGATTGCGAGGATCATGTTGAAAATGGGCAAAGGTTTCGGTGTCAGGATCAAAGCGATCGACGCCGCCATTAAGAATGGAAATCCAAATTTGGCCGGATTTATCTTCATACAAAGAACGGATATCGTTATGGCTGAGACTTTTAGGGTTTTGCGGATCGTGGCGGTAATGCGTAAACTTTGCGGGTTTGCGATCAAGCCGAAAAGTGCCGTTGTTGACGGTGCCGATCCATAAGACGTGCGAACGATCTTCATAAATAGTTTCCGGAGTGTTGCTATTCATTTTTGGGCGGGTCGGAGGAACAAAGTCTATCGGCGTAAAGACTTCCGTTTGCGGATCGAATTTACTGACGCCGGCTTGCGTGCCAATCCAAAGATTGCCGGTGTGATCGCCAGTGATGCATCGGATAAAATTGCTCCGAATGCTGCTGGGATCGTTAGGATGATGTTCATAGCGCGTAAATTTT
>Ga0247727_10015937_pt1 | contig 12231 bp, 6 predicted proteins | sample WisWelCaveWW1625_FD_202498 | JGI IMG/M metagenome (GOLD analysis project Ga0247727, IMG submission 202498) | Biofilm microbial communities from Wishing Well Cave, Virginia, United States - WW16-25 | ecosystem: Environmental > Aquatic > Deep subsurface > Groundwater > Cave microbial mat | place...
GCAAACACTGCCGCGAGCGAATCCGTCTCCTGTAATGGCGACACTTTATAGAACAGCGAGCCTTGTGACAACTTCTCGGCTTGCGGGATGATATGCACAGCCACCGCCGCGGCACGTCCCGATTTCGTGACAAAGTACACCGTGTCCGTTGTCGAAGCCTTCACGAGCCAGCGCGGCGCGTCGTTGCCGGAATGTTTCGGTTGCTTGTCATCGTGCGTGCGCGACACCAAGCCATCGTCCGTCACACCGATCCACACTTGTTGTTGGGGCAAAAGGTCGTGTGCGGTCAATGCCTTCGCAGGTTTGCCATCTTTGGACTTCGATAGATTCACGATCTGCGTGCGACGGCGGTCACCATATAACTCTTTCACTTTCAGCAATTCATCCGCCACCACGCCGCGCATCAACTTCGGCGACTTCAACAACGTCGTCAACCCTTTGATGATGCCAGCCACTTCTTTAAATTCAGTTTCAATTTTCTTGCGTTCAAGCGCGGCGAGTCTGCGCAACTGCATGTCCAGGATCGCGGTCGCCTGTAACTCTGTCAGCTTGAAGCGCTTCATCAGTTTTTGCCGGGCAGTTTCAACGTCCGACGCGGAGCGAATGATATTGATCACTTCATCCAGATTCTTTAATGCGATTAAATATCCTTCAAGGATGTGGGCGCGGGCTTTGGCTTTTTCCAGATCAAATTCAGCGCGTCTTTTTATGACCGTGAGCCTGTGCTCGATATAGACGCGGAGCGCCTGCTTCAGTGTTAACGTGCGCGGCTCGCCGTCCACGAGCGCCAGCAGGTTGATGCTGAACGTGGACTGCATGGGCGTACGTTTGTAGAGATCACGCAGAATAACATCAGGGTCAGCGTTCTTTGTCATTTCCAAAACGATACGCATGCCCTGACGATCCGATTCATCGCGCAGATCGGATAGACCTTCGAGGTAACCTTCGCGCGCCAGGTCCGCGATGCGTTCGATCAAACTGGATTTGTTGACCATATACGGCAGTTCAGTGACGATGATGCGATTCTTGCCGCGCTCCATCTCTTCGACATGCGCCTTCGCCTGCACGATCACGCGTCCACGCCCCGACCCGTACGCTGACTCAATGCCCTCGTCGCCTTTTTCCTGCACGATGATTCCACCGGTCGGGAAGTCCGGTCCCTGCACGAACTCCATCAATTGGTCAACATCAACGTCATCGAGCTTCTCGTATTTGTTGAGCATATAGACGAGCGCGTCCGCGATCTCGCTGAGGTTGTGCGGCGGAATGGAGGTTGCCATACCGACCGCGATACCCGTCGCGCCGTTGACCAATAGATTCGGGATCGCCGCGGGCAGAACATTCGGCTCTTCGAGGGTGTCGTCAAAGTTTGGGGTGAAGTTAACAGTCTCTTTATTGAGATCAAACAAAATGTCAAGCGCGGCGGGGGTGAGTCGCGCTTCGGTATAACGCATCGCGGCAGGCGGGTCGCCATCCACCGAACCGAAGTTGCCCTGTCCATCCACAAGCAATGTGCGCATCGAAAAATCCTGCGCCATGCGCGCCATCGCTTCGTACACCGCCGAGTCGCCATGCGGATGATATTTACCGAGCACTTCACCCACGATACGAGCGGACTTCTTGTAAGTCGAGTCCGCGCGAATGCCCATGTCGTACATCGCGTATAAGATGCGGCGTTGCACCGGCTTGAGTCCATCACGCGCATCGGGCAGGGCGCGCGCCACGATCACGCTCATCGCATAATCGAGATACGACTGCTGCATTTCGTTATCAATGTCTATTTTTCTGACGAGACCAAGTTCCATGTGAAATCCTTTTTATCCACCGAAGAATCTTTGGACCGCGACACTTGCACCCGATTTGCTTGGCAAATCGTGCGTTCGGTGCAGTGCAGGTGAGCGATACAGGATGCGAAGATTGACAAGGAAAGGCATTTTCCCCAAACGAGAAAAGGGAATCTTCGCGGCGAAGTTTCAATGTGTGAATTAATGTTCTATAAGCGGGATAATCTTACGGGGAAAGAGGCGAGGCGTCAAGTGCCCTTACAGAGTGCCGCATAATTATCTAAACCAAAAGCTGAAACTCAGCTTACATTTTGCTCCAAGAGTTTAGTAAATTATGAGATAGGCGGCAAACCATCCTGCCTCTTTCGTCTTTCTTTATCAGAATGAAGGGGCAGGAAAAGTAGGGCTGGTTATTCCTTCACGTCTATGATCTGCGTGACGCAAGTACCTGTAAGGTTTTTTTCCGTACAAAGCATGATGACTGCCCGTAGTGTATTCCCACTCGCTCCCCATTCGAACGGTGGGCTGTGAACGTAACCGGTCTCTCCAGGATTGAGTGGGGCGATATTTTTGGCAAGGACACAACGGACGATCAGATCAAACGCGTTGAGCGCCTGTTCGACCGATTTGTTGACCTTTTGGTTTGTTACTTTGATATAAGCCGAACGGAATGGGACGCTGCCAGCGTTCTCGACGATAAAAAGGGCAAAATCATCTCCCTCGCAGGCGTCGAATTTTTTGAAGTTGACTTTGAAATACGGGGCTGCGGTGGGCGAAGGCCGGGGGGTGAATTTTGGCAAAGCCGCTGTATCCCCGCTGATGGTGATGTTATTCGCCAACAGATAGCATTGCTCTTCGGGTCTTTCGGGGTTTCTGACAAACCAGTAGCCTCCGCCCAGGTCTTTGGCGACGATTTCGAGCATCTGGCCGGCTTGATAGGTAGCCACCAGATCATAAATCCCGCCGGGTCCGACGCGGCAGTTGCTCTCGCGCCCCACTTCGGCCATTGGAGGTTCGGGAGTAGCCGTAGCGCTTGGTTCTGGAAGAGGCGTTTCGGTGGCCGCCACAGTGGGTGTTTGGGTGGAAACGACTTCAGTTCGCGTGGTTGTTAATTCGATAGTTGCGGTGACATTTGTCGTGGATTCTTCTGTCTGTGGTGTAATTTCGACAGTTGCGTTGTTGCCGGGCAGGTTGCAGGCCGAAAGAACCAATGCCCCGGTTGTCAGTAAACAAAAAAGTTGGAAAAAGGTTGTGCGCATGTTTGCTCTTGAATGATCCAGTTTGGACACAACCATATTGCAAAAATTGTTTTTGCGCAAGGGGTGATACGTTACCCCCTTATCTTTTTAGACAAAAACAGGGCAGGTTGGCAGGACCTGCCCTGTTCGTCACTACGGAGTGAACCTGATGACATCCGATGCGCACGCGCCGGTTTGCCCTCTGCCCGAACATAATGTGATCGTGGCGCGCAGTTCGTGTCCTGTCGGGTTATATGCAAACGGAGGGGAACTCACTGTGCGCGTACCGCCTGGCGTCAGCGCATCTGTTGTGTTTGAGGTACTACAGCCATTGAGGTCGGTGAAACTGTCCGTGGTCTGTGAAAGCACAACATCGGTAACTGTATCCCTGATCGTCAGCGACATGGACCTGAACGTTATTCCGCCGGTATTTTTTAATTCGATCTCCACCCACCAGCCGACACAGGTATCAACACCATCAAACGATGCTTGAAACGCAGCCGAAGGCGTGGGTGTAGGTGGAGGCGTATAAACCGGCAGGATAGCAATGTTTCCAACTAAAGTGGCGTATTCCCCCCAAAGCCAGCAAAACTCCTCGCCCGGGTCCGGGTTGCGGATGTACCAGTATTCGCCTGTGGGATCACGCCCATATACCTCGGCAACCTCTCCGACCAATAAAGCGCCCACCCTGTCGTAGACCCTTCCAGGACCAATGCGACAGTTGGTAGCCACTGAAACGCTGATCAATGGCACAAGAGGCGTGGGCGGTACAGCCAATGTCGCGGTTAATGTTTCTGTGGGGGTAAGTGTTGGCGGTTCGGGCGTAAAGGTTTGCGTATCAGTTGGCGTTTCGAAAGTGGGGGATGAATTAACCGGCACAGCGCTCTGAGTCACGCCTGCGACCACCGTCTGGGCGATGAACGTGCCCAGCGCGTTTGGATCGGGTGTGGAGACTCCGGGCACAACACATGCCAGAATACTCCCCAACAAGACAGCGACTGATAGATAGATCCGTTTGGAGCGCATCATACTCACTCCTTTCAGCGAGCGCTAGACTAAATCAACGCCGAAGATGAAGAATCTTCCTGCGCGTACACGGAGACGTTATTACGTCTCAACTTGTTCCCAACAGTCAATCCGGTTTCCAGATCAACCAGCCTTTTGACAGCCATTCTCTGCGCAGGTCTATTTTATACCCTTTTCCCGCCAGTCCTTCTGCGGCTGAGGCAAACCATTGCCTTAAGCCATACGCTTTATTGGCTGAAGTTTCTTTAGCGGCGAGTTTCCACGCTTCGAAGAAATCATAAATCGGTTCACCCTTCACAACGCGGTGAATTAGGTTTTTCGGCAGGATGGTTTGAAATTCCTCCACGTCAAACCCCAAACGGAAATTTGTGTTGAAAACAAGCGCCTCAATTCTCCAATCTCCAATCCTCCCAACTCTTGGGGAAGTTTCTCGATCATCGAATCTCCAGTCTCCAATCTCGGTTTTCCTCGCGAGATTCGCGCACCAAATACTCCCAAACGGATTCGACGTCCCTTCGATCATCAACCCGCCAGGGAGAACGTATTGCGCCAGTCTTTCGTACGCAGGAGCAAAGTCGGTTTCTTCGTATTGGCGAAGGACGTTGAATGCACGGATCAATCGAACTGTTTCGCCTTTTTTCATGGGTAGGTTGAATCCACCCAAACGGAAAAATGTTTTGTCATCTGCAAAAGGAAGAGCGGCTTCGACGCGTTCCTCGTCTATTTCAACGCCAAGGATTTTCAGATCTGGGTCCACGCGCCTGAATCGCTCCGCAGATTCGAGCGTAGTCCGTGCGTGAATGCCGTAGCCGAGGTCCACGAACATCGAATCGGCGACCCCGCATCTTTCAGCTTGATTCAATTGAAGATGCGGGGCATACAAGCCGTCGGTCCGCGTAAGAAGCGAGGGCTCGTAGAGCAGGATGAAGTTGTCGACTCGGCGGAGTCTATTTGAGGCGGTTTTCCCGCGTGTGGGATGTCCCGTTCGCTTCTCTGAGGGGGAGTGATGCGAACGGGAGTGTTCCTCTGGTTTTTTTGAAGCGCGGGGATGTGGCATAAAAAAATTCGGGGCAGGTCTTAGACCTGCCCCGAGCAGAGATTGAATTAGTCAGCCGCGGAGGCGTCGGAAATTTCCGTCCATTGTGAGGCTCTGCCGCTGCTCTCCTCGTTCGCGAAGCGGCCATGGATGAAGCCGGTGCCTGCCGGGATCAACTTGCCGATGATCACGTTCTCTTTCAGCCCGAAGAGCGGGTCGGTCGTGGAGCCGATTGCCGCGCCCGCCAGCACTTTGATGGTGTGCTGGAAGGATGATGCCGAGAGGAACGAGTCGGTGCTGAGCGAAGCCTTTGTAACACCCAGCAGGACCTCGCCGAATTTCGCAGGCTGTTTGCCTTCTGCAAGCAATTGTTCGTTGATCTTGCGAAGCTCAAGGCGGTCCACTGGATCACCGGGCAGGAATTTGGTATCACCCGGGCGTGTGACCTGCACCTTGCTCATCATCTTGCGGATGATGACTTCGAAATGCTTGTCGTGGATGTTCTGCCCCTGCGAGCGATATACCTTCTGCACTTCGGTCATCAGGTACATCTGGCATGCCTCACGTCCCTGAATTTTCAGAACGCGGTGCGGGTTGAGCGAGCCTTCGGTGAGAGGCTGGCCCGCTTCGATCTTTTCATTGTTCTTGACGAGCAGGCGGGACGTGGTCGGGATCTCATAGGACGTTTCTTCGCGCTGATCGTATGAGACGATAACCTTCCGTTCCTTTTTCTCAACACGGACGCGCCCGCTGTGCTGGGCGACGATCTTCGCGTCACCCTGGGTTGCCAGCACATCGCCAGCCTTGACCTCCGCCTCATCCTTGACCCCGAACTTCCAGTCCTCGGGGAGGCTGTATTCATCGCTGACGAGTTCGCTGTGTTCGATGGTCACTTCGCGCAGGTCGGCATATTTTTCCGACTGGTTGATCCGCACTGTTCCATTGATCTCCGCGACGACCGCTTCACCCTTCGGCTGTTTGCGCGCTTCGAAAAGTTCCTCCACACGCGGCAAACCCGTTGTGATGTCCATACTGGTGGCGGCAACACCGCCGGTATGGAAGGTACGAAGCGTTAACTGCGTGCCAGGTTCACCGATGGACTGCGCCGCTACAATGCCGACCGCGGAACCGAGTTCCACCATCGCGCCGCGTCCCAAGTCGAGGCCATAGCACTTGGAACAGATACCGTGTTGCAGTTCACAAGTCATTGCCGAGCGAACTTTCACTTCTTCAACACCGGAAGCGGCGATCTTGCGAGCCAGTTCCTGGTTGATCACATCGTTGTATTCGCCGATCACTTCGCCCGTCTTCGGGTCGATCACGTTTTCAGCCAGCAGGCGGCTATGTAAACGACTGCTCATCGCCTGGCCCGCGACATCATCGCGGCGGCGGATGTAAACGCCATCGTGTGTACCGCAGTCGTGTTCGTTGATGATAATGTCCTGGGCAATATCCACGAGGCGGCGGGTGAGATAACCGGCATCCGCTGTACGCAGGGCGGTATCAGCCAGACCTTTGCGCGCGCCGTGCGTTGAAATGAAGTATTCCTGCGCTGTAAGCCCTTCGCGGAAGTTGGAACGGATCGGCATCGGGATGATACGTCCGGATGGATCTGCCATGAGTCCGCGCATACCAGCCAGCTGCGAAATCGTGGAGAATCCGCCTTTGGTCGCGCCCGAGGAAGCCATCGTGGAAAGGTTGCCATCGGGGTCCATGTGTTTCTTGACCGCGTTTCCAACACTTTCAGTGGTAGCCTGCCAGATCTCGATCTCGCGTTCATTCTTTTCCTGTTCAGTCAGGAGACCGCGTCGGAAATCGCGTTGCACCAGTTCCACCTGCTTGAGCGCGTCATCAATAATGCCTTTGCGTTCCGGCGGGATGGAGATATCGGCAACAGCAAGTGTGATGCCAGACCTCATTGCGTATTCAAAGCCCAGGGTCTTGATCTTATCTGCGACGTCGGTGGTCTTCTCCTGTCCGCATACTTCATAGACTTCGGCGATCAGATCCTTCACACCGCCTTTATCCAGTTTTTCGTTGACGAATTGAACTTCATCAGGCAGGATGCGGTTGAAGAGCACGCGCCCAACCGTCGTGTTGATGATGCGGGTTTCGGGTTCGGGCAGGCGGTCGCCTTTGTCGTTATACCAGGTCTTTGCGAGCAGTTTGATCTCCGAATGGACTTCCACTTGATCGAGCGCATAAACCATTTCGACTTCATCTATATTGGAAAAGGCGCGTCCATCGCCTTTGTGATTCGCCTTCTGTGCCATTGTCAGGTAGTACACGCCGAGCACCATATCTTTCGAAGGCGAGATGATTGGCTCACCGTCTGCCGGCTTGAGAAGATTCTTTGAAGCAAGCATCAGCTCGCGCGCTTCTTTCACTGCCTTCTGTGAGAGCGGAACGTGGACTGCCATCTGGTCGCCGTCGAAATCCGCATTGAACGCGGTGGTCACTAGTGGATGCAGTTGAATCGCCGAACCCTCGATCAGGATCGGTTCGAATGCCTGGATTCCAAGGCGGTGTAATGTGGGCGCGCGATTCAGCAAAACGGGCCGATCACCGATGACGCTTTCCAGCGCCTCCCATACTTCGGGACGGTTGCGTTCGATCAAGCGACGCGCTCCCTTCACGTTGGCAGCGTAGTTGTTCTGCACGAGACGCGCGATCACAAACGGGCGGTACAATTCAAGCGCCATGCTCTTCGGCAGACCGCACTGATAAAGTTTCAACTGCGGACCCACCACGATCACGGAACGGCCTGAGTAATCCACGCGCTTGCCGAGCAGGTTGCGGCGGAAGCGTCCCTTCTTGCCCTTAAGCATGTCGCTCAAAGACTTGAGTTCGCGCCGTCCGCGGCGGCTGAGGGCCTTGCCGCGCTGTGAATTGTCAATGAGGCTGTCAACCGCTTCCTGCAACATGCGCTTTTCGTTGCGAATGATGACATCGGGCGCGCCGAGTTCGAGCAGTCTCTTCAAACGGTTATTGCGGTTGATGACGCGGCGGTATAGATCATTCAGGTCGGATGTTGCAAAACGCCCGCCATCCAGTTGCACCATGGGGCGCAGGTCAGGCGGGATGACAGGCAGGACAGTCAGGATCATCCATTCGGGGCGGTTGCCTGAGCGGCGGAAGGCTTCCACAACTTTCAAACGGGTCGTGGCTTTCTTGCGCTTCTGCTTTGATTTTGTCGTGCGAACTTCATGCCAGAGTTCAACGGAGAGTTTATCCAGGTCAAGCCGTTCGAGAATATCATAAAAAGCTTCAGCGCCCATATCCGCGCGGAAGACCTGTCCCCAGCGCTGTTTGAGTTCACGATAACGGATCTCACTGATGAAAGTAAAGGGACGCAACTCCAACAATTCATCGCGCATTCGCGATGACTGATTGGACGAAGCGGATGTCTGATCCTCCAATTGAGAGCGAAGGGCCTCCATTTTCATATCCGCATCGGCTTTGACCCTGCCTGCCTCCATTTTGAGGTCTTCGAGTTCCTTGGCGCGCTGATCTTTGAGTTCGTTCTCAACCGCTTCAATGTTCTTTTGGACGATCTTTTGTACCTGGGTCAGGTGTTTGGCAGCGACCTTATCGCCGGCGTCGAGGATCTTCTCATCGGTCAATTCAAAGACGACAGCCTTCTTGGCATGTTCGCCCATTTGACCTTGCAGTAATTTTTCAAGTTTTTGACCTTCCTTGATGACAGGCTCAAGTTTTTCGGCGATGACTTCATCATAGCCCTGCTCAAGGTTGGTGCGCTTTTGATTGATGGCACTGAGGGTGTGATCGCGAGTGGTCTTGATCTCCGCGATCTTGGAATTGATGCCTGCGGCTTGCTCCCTCTCTGTAACAGAGATTTCATCCTCGATACGTTTGAGAGCCTTGTTGCGGGCCTCCTCGTCAACATAGGTCACGATGTACTGCGCGAAGTAGAGTACGCGGTCGAGATTGCGTCGGGAAATATCGAGCAGCATACCCAAATAGGATGGGATGCGGCGCGTATACCAAATATGCGCTACGGGCGTAGCCAGCGCGATATGCCCCATGCGCTCACGGCGCACGGCGGCGCGCGTCACTTCCACGCCGCATTTATCGCAGATGATTCCTTTATATCGGGGGTTTTTGTATTTGCCGCAGTAACACTGCCAGTCACGTTGGGGTCCGAAAATAGCTTCGCAAAACAAGCCGTCTTTTTCAGGTCGCAGGCGGCGGTAGTTGATGGTTTCCGGCTTGAGCACTTCGCCATACGACCACGACATGATCGTCTGGGGCGAAGCCAGGCTGATACGGAGTGCGGTTAATCCCTTGGTTTCCACTGGATTCTCTCCTTAACAAAAATAGTTCCCACGAGAAATTCTCTTCATAGCGTGTAATTGGCTTATGCAAGAGACAATCCCGTTCGTTCCGTCTCTTTTTTCAAAGAGACGAACGGGACAAACAAAAGCAAACGCTTCGAGAGTTTCTCTCAAGCGCTTGCGGTGTCTAGCTCGTTTTTATTTCATCCAACAGGACTATTATACGCGGACGGAACGGAAAGTCAAGGCTGGGTCTGTAAGATTTGTGATGGAATTTTCAACTAGCTCAAGATACCAACCCCCTTGCAAAGGCGAGAAAGCCCTGGATGTCATTGAAATTTGTGACCAATCCTACGGAAATGCGAACCGCACCCATAGACTTGCCATCAAAACACATACGAAAATCGTCCTGCGAGAGACGTTCTTCATGGCCTGGGCTTGTGAAACAAACATCCAACTCCACGCGCGAGACGCCCATGGCAACCTCTCCTGCGCCTGGATTGCAGAAACAACCGGTTCGCAAAGAGATGTTTGCTTCATTTGCTTGTTGCTCAATCAGGCGGTGATGGAGTAGTTGGTTATCTTTATCATAAAAGTTGACCGTCACTGCGCCGCCGCGTCCCTCCATTTTTGTGGGACCATAGATACGCGCGAGTTGCACCCCATTGCCATGTTTCATCGCGGTCAAATTATCCAACAGCCAGCCGGTGAGCGTGTGGACTCGTTCGTGGATCACATCATAGCCAATGGATTCGATATGCTTGAGTCCGATTTCAACCGCGGGGATGTTAAGATAATCAATCGTCCCGTCTTCAAATGCAGATGCGCCATCCGCCATGTAATATTTATCTCCCTGCACGGACGCAACCGTGATTGTCCCGCCCGCGAACCAGGGACGATGCAATTTGGCTAAAGCCTCCTTGCGCGCGATCAGGGCGCCAAGCCCTGTTGGGTAACCGAACATTTTATAAAATGAAACCGGAACAAAGTCAGGTTTAACCTGGCTCAGATCCAATTTGGTTGTAGGTACGAACGCGGCTGCATCAAGCAAAACATCCCAACCGTATTTGTGTGCTTTTTCAATCCATTCAAGAGGATGTTGAACGGAGGAGAAATTGGATTGCGCGGGATAGGCAAAAAGGTTGTTTCCATTCCTCGAAGGCCGCGCCAGTTCACGGTCCAGTTGTGAAGCGTCTACCCGCATATCGGGCAACGCAACGGGGATGTACGTCACTTCCGCGCCGCGCGCGTGGGCAAATTCCCGAATCCCATTCACGGAATTGTGGTTGTCAAACGTTAGAAGATAACGCCCATTTGGAAAAGGATAGGATTCCCCGACAAGTTTCAATGCTCCGCTCGCATTTGATGTAAAGATCGCCAGGTATTCATCGGGATCTGCATTGAAAAATTTCAAAACATATTCGCGCGCATGTTCCACGAGTTGCGTGGCGGCTTGCGAAGTGGGGTTGCTCGAATGAGGATTGCCGAACACATGCTCGGCAAGCAACCGGTTGTGACGGCGCAATTGCGACTCGGCATACAAACCGCCACCCGTGTAATCGAGATAGATGTGCCCGCCGATATCGAGGCGCGAATACTCGGCGGCGCGCAGGTCGTCAATGATGTGCGTTGTGGGATAAGTGGGATACGCCCTAAGAAAAGCGACAAGATCAGGATCAGGTTTGGTCATGACGGCCTCCTGTTTAATTTAACCACAGATATGGCTTTGGATACAACCGCTTATAATTATTCCATGCCCCAAATTTGCATTGTGCCTCGCGTGGATGGGCTCGCCGGAGTGGCGTCCTTTCGACTTAAATTTGAGAATGGACTGCGCGCCCGCGGGGTGGATGTGACTTATGATCCATCGGGGCAGGCAGATGCCATTCTCGTTCTCGCGGGGACCCGGCGCCTGTTCCCGTTAAGGAGGGCGCATTCACGCGGACAGCGCATCGTGCAACGCCTCGACGGCATCAACTGGGTGCACCGCGCCCGCTGGGCGGGGTTGCGCTACACCGTTCGCGCAATTTATGGAAATGCCAGCCTCTCTTTCATTCGCGCAAGATTTGTTGAGCATGTAATCTACCAAAGTCAATTCATCAAAGGCTGGTGGGAGGATTGGTATGGCCCCGCGCGCGTTCCTTCATCGGTAATCCTCAATGGGGTTGACCTGAATGGATATACACCCAACGGCTTGCATGAACGCCCATCCAATCATTACCGCCTTCTGGTCGTGGAGGGAAGTCTGGCTGGCGGTCTGGACTCAGGCTTGCATAATGCTGTAAATCTTGCCAATGCGCTCTCACAAAAATACAAAATAGAACTGCTTGTTGTTGGTCGTGTTGATACGCGTACACAAAACAAATTTAACCGCCAGACCACTTTTCGGATCAAATTCATGAACACGATCCCTCGCGAGCATATCCCCTGGTTGATGCGATCTTCACACCTTTTATTTTCCGCGGAAGTAAACCCACCATGTCCCAATTCAGTCATTGAAGCGTTGTCATGCGGACTGCCCGTGATTGGCTTCGATACTGGTTCGCTATCCGAGATCATACAGGGAGATGCAGGGCGGCTGGCGCCGTATGGCGGTAATCAATGGAAACTGGACAGACCCGATATCGCCGCGCTGGCAAATGCGGCTGTAGAGGTTTTGGAAGATCAGACGCGCTTTCGCAATTCCGCGCGTGAGCGTGCCGAGTCTGCATTCGGTTTGGATAAAATGGTGGATGAATATCTCAAGGTTTTGTTGGGTTAGGAGGAACAATGTCCAACGATGAAATCGTTACATTTCTGAAAAAGCATCTGCAAGCCATACAGGATAATGATACACAGACTTATTCCGAAAC
>Ga0247727_10015938_pt1 | contig 12231 bp, 9 predicted proteins | sample WisWelCaveWW1625_FD_202498 | JGI IMG/M metagenome (GOLD analysis project Ga0247727, IMG submission 202498) | Biofilm microbial communities from Wishing Well Cave, Virginia, United States - WW16-25 | ecosystem: Environmental > Aquatic > Deep subsurface > Groundwater > Cave microbial mat | place...
GTCAACGAATCGATCTTAAAGCCTGAGCACAAGCTTATCTCAAATGCTTCGTGTACAACCAATTGTTTAGCGCCCATTGCCAAAGTTTTGCATAACTCTTTTGGCATCGAACAAGGATTTATGACCACAGTACATGCTTATACCAATGATCAGCGGTTAGCGGATACTTATCACAAGGATTTACGTCGCGCCCGAGCGGCCAATGAAAACATCATTCCAACAACCACAGGTGCGGCTCGCGCTGTGGGAAAAGTCCTACCAGAACTGAATGGGAAATTAGATGGCACAGCCATGCGCGTACCTATCCCCGACGGCTCAATTTTGGATTTTGTAGTTCTGCTTTCTAAAAAGGTGTCTGTGGAAGAAGTGAATCAAGCGATGAAAAAAGCAAGTCAAGGCCACTTAAAAGGAATTATAGAATATTCCGAAGCACCAATCGTTTCATCCGATATTATTGGCAATCCACACTCCGCCATTTTTGATGCCCCTTTTACGCGGGTGTTACAAGGGAATTATGTGAAAGTGATTGCATGGTACGACAATGAATGGGGATACTCGAATCGAGTGGTGGATTTGATCGCCCATTTAGGCAAGATTTAATTCGTTAGGAGAGATCTTAAAACTTTCAAATTCTCTCGATCCTCATGCAAATCCTCAGACTTGGGAGTTTCTAATACCATCGGACAATCTTTAAAGCGCTGATCAGTGAGAAGCCAGCGGAAAGCTTGAACCCCCAGTTGCCCTTTTCCAATATGTTCATGTCGATCTACCCGGCATTCCAATCCCTTTTTAGAATCATTTAAGTGAAAGGCCTTGATGTGTCTCACTCCGATCACTTCATCAAATTTCTTCATGGTTTGAGAAAATCCTTCGCTTGTTCGAATGTCATAGCCAGCGGCAAAGGCATGACATGTGTCAAAACAAAATCCGACGCGGCTTTGATCCTCCACTTGATTCCAAATTTGAGCCAACTCTTCAAAAGTTCTTCCCAAAGTGGTTCCCTGCCCTGCCGCGTTTTCCAACAGCAACATCAATTTGTAGTCCTTTTTTTGATCCAACAACTGATTCATAGCTTGTGCGATTCGGGAACAACCTGGATCAACTCCACTTCTCATATGGGCACCTGGATGAAAAACAATAAAATCCAAACCCAAACTGTGGGCCCGATCCATCTCGTCAGAAAACGCTTTGATGGACTTTTCCCATAAAACAGAGTCTGGCGATGCCAGATTGATCAAATAAGCGTCATGGGCAAAAGCAAACTTCAGTTTTGCTTCTTTTCTGGCCTCTTGAAATTTTTGTATGTTTTGAAGATCAAGGGGCTTGGAAAACCATTGATTGGAACTCTTGGTGAAAACCTGCAAGGCCTGCGCCTCGATTTTTTGGGCCCTTTCGACCGCAAGATGCACACCTCCGGCAATCGACATATGCGCACCTAAATATGGACCCTTTTCAAACACAGCACCCCTTTTATCTTAGGATGACTAAATTCTCAATCTTGACACATAGCAAAAGGGCGGATAACTCCCTTATCTCAAAGGGAGGATAGGATGTTGTTGCGATCTCACATCAAAACCAAGTGGCTTTTAACCGTTATTGTCCTATGGATGTTGATCACTCAGGCTGGAATTGCTCAAACAAATCTTCTTCAAAAGCTTCGCAGACGGATGCAACCTGTTGATCAAGCGCAATCTTCTATCATGAATGCAGGGATTGAGTCACCTCCTGAAGAAAGTGTTGTAATCGGAATAGTGGAAGGACTAGGTACTGAAACGATAACACTGAATGGTAATAAAGGTTTCGTGGTTCTGGAGCCACCAGTTGAGAGCCTAGGTGATGAAGCAGCCATTTGGACACTAACTCACTATCGTGGCGGTGGTGAAGAAGGAAAAAATGATTCTGTACAAGGAACGCTGAGGCAGGCTTGTGCTCAGGCTTTGTTGTTCATACCGCCACAAGTTCTTTTTGGAGAATCTAAGGTTGGACAAATCGGAATCTATTTAGGTTATACACCCAGCGGCCCTTTGGTCTTGACTTTCAATTTTGAAAAGCAACAGCAATTTCTTTTTCATGGCACGTCACAATATCGCGTAAAACCTTCCACTTCAGACGCATTCAATACTGCGTCTATCTTAGTCAATCAAGGGGACCCAGAAGAGCTTATGAAGAATGGCCCTGCTTTGTGGAAAAGATTGAGAAATGCAGCGATCGACCCTATTCCAATTGGTATGTTTGACCCTCTAAACGCGTTCTATCATCGAATTCAATTGATACGTGCGCTGGAGCAAGTCAGGTTATTGATTGATCAAACAGGAATGAAGATTAATGAAAAACTTGTACATGAATCGATTGAAAAACTACGTGCTGAAATCCGAGATGGAACAATTTTTTTGACATGGAAAACTCTCAGCAAACTCTATGATGAAATCATGAAAGGGATTAGACAAATCACAAATCGTCATGATCTGCGTCTTATAGAGGCTCATCTCTATTTTGAAAAGCTGATGGCTCAACTCGTAAAGAGACATGAAGCAGCCGTAGTAGCCCTCAGAGATATCGGGCTACCCTTGGCTGACTCCATCCAAGAAGCGATCATTTTACGGGAACGTCCTATTGCATACTCAGCGGAAGCTTTTCAATCACCAGCCCTCTTTGATCAATATACTCAAATAACAGAACGAAGTCGGGAAGCCTATCTGCGACACTTCAGGACCTTTGAGCTACCTAAACGGTGATCTTTGCTTTAAGATTGGGTAAGGTTTTCAACAATCACCCAATTTGGCATATAGATTGCTTTTATGCTTAGAGTCCTGAGGGTTGTTATGAGATTGGGAATTAACTTTTTTAAAGTCGCTTCAGCGATATCTGTCGTTATCTTCAGAACAGCTTTAAGCTTCGCTGAGCCTATTAAAACCTTTCCACTGGGGTTTCATTCGACCAAAGAATTAAGCAATATAGATCCAAAATTATCCGCGTCTGTACAACAAGTTTCCAAATGTGTGGGAAGAATCAGGGTTTCCAGCCGCTACTATCCTTGGGATCGTGGAACAGGGTTTATTGCAAAAGATGGGGATGGAAATTTCAACGTAGCCAGCGCCTACCATGTTCTTAAAAACGACCTCGATGCTCCGGATTTAAATTTCAGTCTTGAGCTTCCTGGAGAGACCATTCCTTTAGCAAGGGAAAACCTTGTTTCCAATGAGGAAGAACATCAAAAAGGCGATCGGATTCGTTTTAGGATTGAAACAACCTCCTGTCAGCCTACGATAAAGCTTGAAGAAAGATCAAAACCAGCCGTTGGAATGCCTTTGCTTTTACTTGGATTTCCACAATCCACCGATGAGCTAGGCATAAGCCTGGGACATATTACCCTGTATGGAAAAGTAACCTTCAAGGGAGCTGAAACTCCTGTTTTTGTTTCAACCGTGGGAGGCGAAGCTGGTTCAAGTGGTGGCCCTATATTCGCTATAAAAGACGGATACCAACTTTCCTTCCTGGATCATCACAAAAAGAGCTTATCTCCTGACCCTGGTTTTATTTTTCAATACCCTTCAGGAGAAGATCTTTCTCATGCCTTTTTGTCCTTATCTCATTTTGCTGAACTCCTGTTTAGAGCTACAAAGCCTTCATTGCCAGAAAGAAGATATCGAGTGGATTCCGTGCGTTCATTCTTGTCTCCTTTGAAAGAGCTTCCCGTTAAAAGTGAAATTGCCATGGAAACTCTTTCTACGCTTCCTCCGTCGCCAGGCCTTTATGAGGTGTTCAATTTCGAAAAAGTAATTACTGTTTATAAGAACGTACTCTCTGAGGTTCAAAGTATTCTTGAAGACGACCCTTTTAGAGCTATGTCAGTATTACGTTCTAAGATGTTGATTGCTCAAATGGAGCTTTTGAGGGCTGGAAAAATTCTCAATATCACCGATTTCCCATTGCTATCTTCCAGTCAAGAAGACTTGCAAGGACTAAATCCTAATGATTTGAAGATCCAACTTGCTTTAGAACTACAAAAGAGTTTCAATGCGCTTGAGATATTTTCAAAAAACTTAGTTGAGATCAAAAAATTGTTTGAGCCGCCTGTAGGTGTTGAGGAGCTTATAAGACGGATAGAATCAATCGGTTTTCGATCCGATTTCTCTCTCCATCGTAAATATTTCTTCCCCTTGTCTGTGATGATTCAAGGCACCTTAGCAATCCCGCAATAAGAATTGTAAAGACTCCAGAAACGCTACTTTTTTTCTATCATTCAATCTTGGGACTTGACCTACTATATTGCGTCGCGCTAATTAGAAAGTTCAAAGGAGGTCAAGCTTGTTCGATTTCGATGTTTTGATGGTGGAACAAAGAAGCTTTGTTGTCATCATTCTAGCGACTTTCGTCACCCTCTTTCTCACCCCCGTCTATGCCCAAGAGCCCCCCAACAAATTGATTCGAGTTAAAACCACGGGTGGTGCCTACGATTCTTTTGCGGTGGTTGAAAGCCCAACGATTGGAGTTTGTGAGACCTATATCTTTGAGCATAGCGATCCATCCAAACCGCAAAGAGTCTCGGTGGAAGCGTTAATTCTTAGGATCAAAAAAAACAGTTATTTTAGCAAAGTTTGTATTGTTTTGACTCCCCATATCGCGGCCATCCTATCGGATTTCGTCGTCTATGGTGGAGGATACCTTACGATCAATCCAGACAATACGGTTTACATCAACGAAAAAAATTGCACGCACAAGACATTTCCCTCCTGTTTGGATCTCCAAGATGATGATCAGCAGGAACCAGACTATATTGCCAAATACCAACCTCTCATCATTACAGATAATTCATCCGTTACATTGGTCGTTAAAGACAGTTATGTTGAGCTAAACGGAAACGGTATCATTCTACCCTTAAATAAATTTATAACAGAATATCCCACACTTTCCTTTTTGACTTCGTTTGATCAAGTACTCGATAATTTTGAAAAACAGCTTTCTCGGGCTAAAGATCTTTTGAATAACAACCAATTTTTGGAATCTCTGATCCTTGTCAACCAACTCGTCAATAAAATTAGTTCGCGCATGAATGCTCTTGCTCAAGAGAGGATCCAACTTTTTGGCGTGGGTGGGGCATCTTTTCCATATCTTGAATGCAAAATAGATCGTTTTGTCCTTCTAAGAAAAGAGCTTTATCATTTACGGAAAAGCGCCCTCAATGAACTGGATAAATCTTACCCTCCATTCTTGGGAACATATGGTGCTAGAACAATCACTTTTCAGTTTGATCAAGAGTATGCCCGTAAGTACACCATTACTGAAAATCCGCCTGAAGACACAAGGTATGATTTGTTGAGTTATTTATCCGATAAAGCGCAAGAACTTCAGGATCCCTGGGTCCATCTCGATTTTGAAGGGGATGATCTATTTCAGGCCCTATATATTCAGACCGAGCAACCTTACGAAGCAGCTCTTATTTTGGAATGGTTCCGCCTGAATCCCAACGTAGAACTTTTTCTAGATCTTTCTAAAACTATCAATGTCATTTTTGATACTAAAGGACATAGCGCCGTTCTTAAAAATTGGACACACCTCAAACTTGGAAAAGGTAAATTCGAACACTTGGCATCAAGAATAGGTCTACAACTGGAGTGGGTTAGTTTAGCCAGCCACAATCGAGCCAAATTGCTGGAATACCTTCCACAACTTGAGAAAGCAAGCCGCACGAGGAACTATAGCTCAATGGAACAATTGTTAGCTGATGTCCGCTTTAATATGAATTATTCAACTCCATTGGATACGACGTCCTGGACTTACCGTGTATTAAAGCCTTTGTATCTATCTGTTACAAAACTGGAGAAAGATGCGCAAGGATATCGGAAGAAAGTTGAAGCCTACCGAAAACAAAACAGCGCTATAGCGCGCCAAAAGAGAGCCCATTACTAATTTTTCAGGGTGTTGACGTATTTTCCAGTTTAACCAGCTCTATATTCAATTTTTTTGCATAATCAAAAATTTTCTCATCTCGGTAAAATTCGCCATAACAAATCCGCTTAATTCCAGAATTCGCAATCATCTTAAAACACGGCCAGCATGGGCTTGCAGTTACATAGACGGTCGCTTCGCTGATATTTATTCCATTTCTTGCTGCCTGAATGATGGCGTTGGCTTCTGCGTGAATCGTTGCCACGCAATGGTCATTTTCCATGAGGTGTCCCACCTCTGAGCAATGGGGAACTCCTCGAATCGAGCCGTTGTACCCCGTAGAAAGAATCATTCGGTCCCGGACAATCACAGCCCCAACAAACTTTCGATCGCACGTGGATCGGGAAGAAACCTCCCCTGCGATCTTCATAAAGTATTCATCCCAACTCACTCGCTTAGCCATTAGATGACCCCCAATTCTTTTCCCACTTTCGAAAACGCTTGAAGAACTTTATCAAAGTCTTCTTTTTCATGGGCAGCAGAAATTTGAATTCGAAGACGTGCTTCACCTTTAGGGACAACAGGAAAGCCAAACCCCGTTACAAAAACCCCCTCTTCCAATAAACGCTCACTCATTTGAATAGCAAAAGAAGTTTCTCCCACAATAATGGGAACGATGGGTGTTTCGCCTTGTAAAGGTTTGAAGCCGAGTTCAGCCACCTGCTTTCTAAAATAGGTGGTGTTTTGACGAAGTTTTTCAAGTCGTTCGGGATGGCTTTCAAGAAACCGAATCGCAGCCAAAGATCCGCCAGCCACAGCTGGTGGCAACGCATTTGAAAATAACTGCGGGCGTGAACGTTGCACACAATAATCCACCACCGACTTTGGGCCAGCAATAAATCCCCCTGCAGCCCCACCCAAAGCTTTCCCATAGGTTCCTGTAATAATGTCCACTTCGTTTTCCAGTCCAAAATACTCTGGCGATCCTCTGCCAGACTTTCCCAAAACCCCGGTTGCATGGGAGTCATCCACAACTACAAGACAATTGTACTTTTTTGCAAGGTCACAAATTTGAGGGAGGTTTGCAATATGTCCTTCCATGGAAAATATTCCATCTGTTACAATCATTCTAGTACGTGCATTTCCGGAAGAAGCGAGAATTTGCTCTAATGCTTTCATGTCATTGTGAGGGTAAATTTCCTTTCGGCATTTCTTCACAAGTTTTATCCCATCAATGATCGAGGCATGGTTGAGAGAATCTGAAACAATGAGGTCCTCTTCTCCCAAGAATGTAGCGAACAAAGCTTCATTGGCATTCCAGCAAGAAAGATACGTGGTAGCTGCCTCCTTGTTTAAGAACCTTGCGCTAGCTTGTTCTAGTTCCTGGTGTAGGCTTAAAGTTCCACAAATGAACCGAACTGAGGCTGTTCCATTTCCATATTGATGAATGGCAGCTCGTGCTGCATCTTTGATGTCAGGTTCGTTTGCTAGTCCAAGATAATTGTTAGAAGAAAGAACAATTACATCCCCATGGCTTTTCATTTTCACACGGGGACCTTGGGATCCTTCTAAAACGTGAAGATTCTTGTACACACCTTCCTGTTTAAACTGAGCGAGCTCTTTTTGAATACGTTCTAAAAATCGAGGGTCTGGCATAACGTTTCAAATTCTTAAGACCACTTTTCCGCATTCTCCAGACTCCAATAATTTCATGGCATCTGGAAATTTTTCTAACGGAAACTGATGCGTAACAATTTCATGGAGATCAACACGACCTGAATCGATCAATTCCTTGGCCTGAAACCAAGTCCGGTAAATCTCACGCCCAAAGACACCCAACACTTTTGCTCCTTTTAAGATGACATGATTGGCAAGATCAAATGGAATCGGTTTATTGGGTAGACCAAACACAACCGCAGTGCCGCCATTTCTTAAGCAACGAAATCCTTGGGCAATGCCTTCACAGGCACCAGACATTTCCAAAAGGACGTCCACCCCTTGGCCGTGGGTTAGCGCCATGATACTGGCATAAAGATCCTCGGTTTTCGTATTGATGGTTTTTGTCGCTCCCATCTTTCTTCCTAAAGCCAGTCGATAAGGGTGGATATCCGCGACATAAATCGATAAAGCGCCCATCGCCCGAGCAAGCTGGGTTGCCATCATCCCGATCGGACCACACCCTGTGATCAAGACATGTTTTCCCGAAACTTCTCCAGAATTGACCACATACACGGCATTTCCAAATGGTTCGAGAACCGTTCCAATTTCGAAGGGAAGACTGGAATCATTGATCCAGACATTTTCTGCTGGCAAGGCTAAGTACTGCGCAAATGCGCCGGGCCGGTCAATTCCTACGACTTTTACGTTCTGGCACAAATGTTTTAAACCTGTTTTGCACTGGACACACTTTCCGCACAGAATATGGGTTTCAACTGAGACATGCGATCCCACTTTGATCTCTCTGACTTCAGAGCCTATTTCTACGACCTCCCCCGAGCATTCATGTCCAAAGACCATTGGAATTTTCATTCTGGAGGCCGCCCATTCGTCCCAACCGTAGATATGAAGATCTGTGCCGCAAACTGAGGCTGTGTGAACCTTCACAAGAACCTCATTAGGCATGATATTTGGGGTAGTGGTTTCGGTGAAGTCAGCACCTTCTTGCGGTCTGGCCTTGATCAATGCTTTCATTCCAAAAATCCTTTATTTCAAGGTTCGTTGAATCTGCTAAGATACAGTAAACCCCTGTTATTTACCCGATGTCTAAACGAAAAGCCACAATCGCTGGTGTAGCTAAAATGGCTATTCTCATCAACTACTTATTCCCACTTCACTCTTTTGCACACCACCTTCTCGAAGAACCCAAAATAGCCTGCGATAACTCTTTTCCATGTCCAGATGAATTATTAAGTCGTATTCACTTTTGGATTGGTGTTTACGCGAAATTTGGGGACGAACAAGTCTTGTTTCATGATGCGCGGCATCCCTCAAGGCTTTATTCTATTTTGGAGACCGATGCTTCCTGCCAAAGAGGAAAAGATCCTGACGTTATTGCCAAGGAAAAGGACCGACTCAAAAATCTGATCCTTACCATCGCCTGGAAACTTAAGGAGGGGAATTCCTCTTTTGATTCCGAGGAACAACATATTCTTAACGTTTTTTCAGAAAAGACTCCGGAGCTTCTGCCAGAGCTTCTGGTAGAGGCGTCAGACAACATTCGATGCCAAGAAGGAAATCGGAATCGTTTTTTGGAAGGAATGAAAAAATACCAGCTCTATCGAGACCTGATTGTGGCTGTGCTGAAAAGCCGTGGTCTCTCTGAAGACCTCCAATACCTCCCATTCGTAGAATCAGCATATGATTTAACGGCCTATTCTAGATTGGGTGCCGCTGGGTTATGGCAGATTATGCCCAAAACAGCGCGCGTTTTAGGGCTTAAGCTCAACGCCTCCATTGACGAACGTTTTGATCCAGAAGCTTCGACCAAAGCCGCAGCTCGTTATTTGCAGAATGCTTACCAGGAACTTGAAAAAACCGCGATACAACTGACGTCTAACCTGACACCAGGAACTCTGGGTCCCTTTGTGATTACTTCCTACAACTATGGCACAGCAGGTGTTCGACGAGCCATGAAACAGCAAGGCACCGATTTTGTAAACGTGCTCTATCAATATGAAGGGAAGCGATTCAAAACAGCGGTGCAAAATTTTTATGCAAGCTTTCTCGCTGCCAGGCATGTTGCAACAAACGCGACCAAGTATTTTGGTAAAATTGAGGCGCCCTCAGTCAAAGTGCATGAAATCATACCTTTAAAGCGGTCTACCTTTGTAGAAAAGCTTGTAGATCAACTGAAAATTCCTATGGCGGAGATGCGCGAACTCAACCCTTCTCTTTCTCAGAAAGTTTGGAAAGGAGGGCGTCCCATTCCAAAAGATTTTCTTTTAAAGTTACCTCCCAAAAAAGAAGGATGGGACGAACAACTAGCCAGTCTATGGAATGATTCTCAAGGGAAAGACTCTCAAGATTCTAAAGACCTTACAGAGGAGCCAAAAGTGGCTGTGCAAACTTCCGGCGTTCAAAAAACAGAGGCCGTCGAATTTAAGCCTCCCTCATTTCCGATTTCGCTGCTTGGTGAGCGGTTAATTCCCGAAGTAGCTTCTTACAGCACAGATATGGAACCTCTTGGAATTGATCAAGACCTTTTCGTTCTTGAGTCTACCAAAGGAAACCAAAAGCATTATTTCATTCATGTAGAGAACGAAGAGACTCTCGGCCATTATACCGAATGGCTAGGAATTCCGCGCACCCAAATGTTAAGGAACCTCAATCAAATGAAATTCAACGACTATTTGCAGCTTCGAGAAAAGGTCCGTTTACCTATTGCGAGTGAGAAGCAAAAAAAGGAGTTTGAAGCTAAAAGGATTGATTACCACCAAGCGTTTGAGGAAGAATTTAAAAACAAATATCAAGTCGTTGGCAAAGACACTTATATCGTCAAAAAAGGGGATACAGAACTCGAGGTTTCGGAGAATCTTGAAATCCCAGTATGGTTACTCAAACGTCTTAATCCTCACTTCTTAAAGGAAACGTTAAGATCGGGACAAGTCCTTCAAATACCCATCATCCAAGAACGGTCTCAGCAATTGTCACAAAACGGTTCTTTGCCAAACAAAAATCCCTAACTCGGATTTCGCAACTTTGTTATGAATTGTTCTAAATCTCTTGGCAGAGGACTTTCAAAAATCTGGACCGTTTGATCTGGAGGAATTGGAAGTTCTAATTTTGTCGCGTGTAAAAAATGTCTATTGAGGCTGGTTTTATCTTGGCGTCGTTCTGCCTGAGTTTGATAGATGCGGTCTCCTGCCAGAGGATGCCCCACAGATCCTAGGTGTACTCTCACTTGGTGCATTCTTCCTGTCAGGGTATGAACCTTCAGCAAAGTGTAATTCCCAAAACGTTCTATGATCTCATAGTGAGTTTGCGCCTCCCGTAATTTGGAACGGTAAGCATCTTTTTCATTTTTGACGGCGATCATTTTCCTTGGATTGGAAGGGTGATGAGCGACGGGAGTAGTGATTTTTCCTGCTTTTTCCAGATCTCCCAAAACCAGGGCCAAGTAAGTCTTCTTAATCTTACGTGTATCAAAGAGTTTTCGGAGATAGATGAAAGCGTTAGGGGTCCTCGCCACCAATAAAAGCCCAGAAGTATCTGTATCCAAACGATGAACAATGCCTGGCCTCAATGGATCTTCCCCAACTTGCAAAAGAGAGGGAAATCGTGCAGCCAAAGCATTGGCCAATGTATTTTGGTCCGAAAAATCATTCGGATGGGTAGGAAGCCCGGCTTGCTTTTCAATGACAATTAAATCCGGAGACTGCCAGACAAGGTGGAGAGGAATATTCGGATTGGGATCAATTTGCCGCTCCTCTGGACGGGAAAACGGCTCAATGCCAATTTTGTCACCGCAATGAAGGGTATAGGCTTTTCTAACCTTTGAACCGTTTACTTTCACAAACTCTTTCGTGATGAGATCTTGTATATAAGCTCTTGAAATTCCATGAAAGTAATCAGCTAAAAATTTATCCAGTCGAACCGGGCTATTCCCAGAAAATACAAGATTCTCGCGTTGTGTAGGCATCTCGTTTAAACTACATGGGAAAACTTATGCAAAGCAAACTCTTGGTTCTATGGGTTGTAATTTTACTTCCGGGTTTCTCGTTTTCTCAATCCGATGAGCCAACACCTGTCCCAGAATCCCCTCCTGAAATAGTCACTCCTCCTCCCGAAGAGATTCCTAAGCCCGAAGCATTACCAACTCCTCAAGATCATGAGTCTTCGGGTTCGGAAGCAACAAAAATTGAAGAAGAACCTAAGGAAGCTCCACAACCCGCTCCCAATGACTTAGCTCCCTCACCACATAAGACTCCCTCTTTGAAGGAATTTGATGAACTCTCTCTTTCCCTTCGTCCAGGATTTCAAAAAGTTTCAAAGAATCCCGGTGGATGGGATGATCCTGGATTTACAATTGGTCTGCATTTGAGTTATTTTTTTCATCCGCGAATTGCACTTGATCTCCCCTACGTTTTTACAAGATACGATTCCAACGTGACAACTCACACGGCAGGTGGAGGGCCTCTTTTTCGGTATATTGATTTCTCTTATTTTAGAGGAGAAGTGGATGCTCACTTTAATTATTTTCGAGCGCGGAGTGGCAATCATGTGGGATGGAGTGCTGGGGGAGATTTTATGGTGGGCTTTAGAAATGCAGCGCTCCGCCCCTTCTTGGGACCTTTTTTCAGATTTGAACAGGGATATCTCCCGGGAAAGGATCTTCGCGCGTAT
>Ga0247727_10015939_pt1 | contig 12230 bp, 11 predicted proteins | sample WisWelCaveWW1625_FD_202498 | JGI IMG/M metagenome (GOLD analysis project Ga0247727, IMG submission 202498) | Biofilm microbial communities from Wishing Well Cave, Virginia, United States - WW16-25 | ecosystem: Environmental > Aquatic > Deep subsurface > Groundwater > Cave microbial mat | place...
CGTGCGGTCGGTTAATTTCTCCGACTGGGGTAAAAGCACTTTCGCCATAATACTTCCTCCTCGGGAAGTATTAAAGCTAATTCGCAGCACCGTTCAAAGAACAAATTGTGATCTACTGAGACTGGCAATCGCTAGATCAATAACGTCATCCAACAAAAAGGGCAGTCACATGACTGCCCTTTTTTTATTTCTAAACTAGCAAACAGCGTTCAATACTTCAACACCTCCAACGCAGTCTCATAAATATCTTTCTCGTTGATCAAAATCGCGGCTTCGAGAATGCGGCTGAAGCCCACCGGCGTGTCTTTGCTGCACACGCGCCGCGGCGGGGCATCGAGCATTTCGAAACAGGCTTCGGTGACCTCAGCAAGCATGTCGTTACCGAAGCCGCCGGTTTTGTGATCTTCGCTCGCAATCAGCACACGATTGGTTTTCGCGACCGAATGCTTTACGGTCTCGATGTCCATCGGCACGAGCGTGCGCAGATCGACGACTTCTACCTGGTAATTGTTTTCTTCCGCCAGCTTCTCGGCAACTTTCAACGACCAATGCGCGGCGTTGCCATAAGTCACGATGGTGAGATCGCTGCCGGGCCGCCGCACGCGCGCTTTGCCGAACGGCACAAAGTGGTTCGCGTCGGTCGCATAGGTTTGCGCCATGGGATGATTGTAAAGAAACTTCGGCTCGAATGCGATGGTCACGCCGCGCGAGCGCATCGCCGTGCGCAACAAACCGCTCGCATCGTCCGCAAACGAGGGCATGATGATGCGAAAGCCCGGGAAGTTCGCGAACACGCCTTCCGCGCTTTGCGAATGATACAGCCCGCCGCCGATATAGCCGCCGCAAGAGAGCCGTACGATGATGTTCGGCGCAAACTTGCCGATCGTGCGCCAATACTCGTGGCTCAACTCCACCATCTGCTCCATCGAAGGCCACACGTAATCCGTGAACTGCGCGGCCTCGATCACCACCCACACATCTTCACGAAAACGGCTGAACCCGTTCGCCGTGCCCACGATGAAATCTTCCGCAATCGGCGAATTGAACACGCGATTGCGGCCGAAAGCTTTTTGCATGCCTTCGGTCACGTTGAACACGCCGCCTTTATCGCCCGAAGCCACGTCCTGCCCCCACAAAAACGTGTTCGGGTTGTGGCGGAACTCTTCGTGCAACGTGCGATTGATCGATTCGCGTATCTTCTCTTTCTTGCCGCTCTCCGGCGTGAGCGTTTCTTCGGGCGTGAACGGCTCGGGAATGACGAAATCATAAATCGACTTGGGATCAGGCAACGGCGCGGCCTCGGCTTGCGCCGCCGTCTCGCTCACGATGCGCTTGTTCTCTTCTTCGATGACCAAAATTTCTTTTTCGGAAAGCAAGCCGTGGTCGATGATATGTTTGCGAAAACGCGGCAGCGGATCCATCTGCAACACGCGCGTAATTTCTTCTTCGGAGCGATACGACTCGTGCTTGTCACTGTTCGAGTGCGGGCCGAGGCGAACGCATTGCGCATGCACAAGTGACGGACCTTTGCCGCTGCGCGCATACTCCATCGCTTCATCCATCGCACGGCGGCTGTCGAGCGGATCGGTGCCGTCGCAGCGCACGATGTGGAGATATTTCAAGCCCACGAAATTATCCGCGACAATCTCGTTCGCGGTTTGCTCGTGCAACGGCACGCTGATGCCGTATTTGTTGTTTTGAATCACGAAGATCACGGGCAAACGCTCGCGGCTCGCGCCATTGAACGCTTCGAACACGTAGCCTTCGGAAGCGGAAGACTCGCCAAAGCTGGCGAACACGAGCGCATCGGACTTGTAGTATTTCACCGCGCGCGCCAAGCCGACCGCGTGCAACGCATGATTCGCCACGCAACTCGACACGTTTTGCACGTGGATTTCCGGCTTCGCGAAGTGATTCGACATGTGGCGGCCGCCGGCAGCCACGTCGTCTTTGCGGCTCATGCCGTTGAGCATGATTTCATAAATCGAAATTCCGGCTGCAAGGCTCGTCATTTGATCGCGATAGTAGGGGAAGAGATAATCCTTTTTCGGACGAAAGCTTTGGCCGAGCGCCATTTGAATTGGCTCGTGTCCAGAGCACGTTGCCAGATAGCTCCAACCTTTGCCTTGCTTGAAGAGAATCCACGCACGGTCGTCGATGAGACGGCTCGTATGCATCAAACGATACCATTCGCGCGCCGTGGCTTTATCGAGTTGGCGAGTTTCTACAGCACGAGAGAGCGCATGCACTGCAGCCACAATTTACCTCCGTTGTAAAGTTGAACTATAAGCTTCCGTGCGTTTTTCGCGGGTCTGCTGGGACCGCAGTGCCACGCTTTAGCATGACGCTGTTCCCGACCGGCAACGAGATGCCAAACTGAAGTTTGGCGCTCCACTTCAATTCACTAGATTTTTACGGTGGGCCGCCAGTGTAGAACCGAGTTTTGATGGGATCGACTTTGCGGCACAACGTGGGAAACGACCGTTCGCGCGGTGCGAGAGTTCGTTGCGAGCACACGGGTTTGATTTCTGAATTTTGCCCCTCGTTCTGATTAAAAGCGGGGCGAATGTAGCATGCGAGCGGAAAAAATGCAAAGCATTTGTTGGCGAAGAAGTCGCGCTTGCTTTCTCAGAACTTTTTGTGTAAGATGATCGCCGCAATTTGAGTTTGATAAATCACCTTCGAAAGAGAGCAGCCTCATGTCCTCACCCAATATCGTCGAACGCTTTCTGCGCGGCGAAGAGCTGCCGGTTGCCGCCGATCAAATCGAAAACGTGTTGGCCATGCTTTGGCAAGCCGTGCCTGCCGAGCGCAATATCACACGCGCTAGTGAAATCAATCTGCTCGCGCAGATGAGCAGCCCCGCGTTGATCGATCGAACCGCGGCAATCGTGCGCGAGTTTTCCAAACGGCATCCGTGTCGCGCGCTCCTGCTCGTGCTGAATCCCGGCTCCGAGCAAGAAGAGCTGACGTCGTCCGTTACGCCCTTGTTCGATTCGCAAGACGCCGGGCAGAAAATCACGGGCGGCGAACAAATTCTAATCATCGCAAGCGGCCAACGCGCTCGGCAAGCTTCTGCTCTCGCCTCTCCACTCGTGTTGCCGGATTTGCCCGTAGCGTATTGGTTCGTGCAAGGCATTCCCGCAGAAGCGCCGTTGCTCGAAAGTGTTTTAGAAAAAGACCCGCGTGTGATTTTTGATTCTTTGACGGTCGAAGATTTGGGCATCACGTTGGCGCGCGCCAATGCGCTCTTTGAAAAAAACAGATACGCGGGCGATTTGAATTGGCAACGGCTTGCGCCATGGCTCACGCAATTGGAAGAAATTTTTGCCAAGCCCGAAGCCGCAAGCCTAACTGCGGGCATTGCAAGCCTCTCGTTCGTCATTGGCGGCGAGATTCTGGATGAAAATCAAATCGGCCAACCGGCTTTACTTATGAGTTGGCTCGCGCAGCGTTTCGGATGGGAGTTGGTCGAGACGTTGGATTATGTGAAAGGAGCATTTCGCAGTGTATGGGAAAAAGAGAGGCGTGAAATTGTGGTTGAAATCAAAAACACGAACGCTGCGATGAAAGAATTGTGCGCGCTCGAGTTCGTTGCGCGTTCAGCGCAGGAGCAGTCAACGTTGACGATCACGCGCGTAGAAAACGGGGCGAGGTTTTCTTTGCAAACGGTTTTGTCTCGTGATGGGCAAAACTCTCTGCAGCAACAAACGCCAACGCATGCACCGCCGGCATTAGCCGAATTGCTGCTCCGTGAATTTGAGCGCGAGGCCATTGACGAGAGCTACAAAAAAACTTTGACGCTGGCAACGAAGCTGATTTAGTGACCATACCCTTACGAAGGTTTCAAACCTTCGTAAGGATTCTCAGCACGACAACTCATTCCCATGCACTTCGTCTATTCTCCTCTCTACTTCGCCGAAATCGGCGCGCACGTTTTCCCCATCAAAAAATACCGCATGATTTACGAACGGTTGCGTTCGGAACATAATTTCCCCGAAGCTTGCTTTATCAAGCCCGAACCCGCGACGCGCGCGCAATTGTTGCGCGTACACGAGGAAGTTTATCTCAAGGATTTGGAAGAGCTGCGCCATACTTTGCGCACGATGCACTCCGAATTGCCGTTGACGAAAGAGATCGTGGATATGTCCATTCTCTCATGCGGCGGCACGATTCGCGCGGCAACGCTGGCGTTGGAGCACGGCGCCGCGGCGCATATCGGCGGCGGCTTTCATCACGCTTTCGCCGACCGCGCCGAAGGCTTTTGTTACCTCAACGATCTCGCCGTGGCCGTGCGCGAAATGCAAGCGCTCGGCAAAATCCGGCGCGCGATGATCGTCGATTGTGATCTCCATCAAGGCAACGGCACGGCCAAAATTTTCGAACATGACGACGAGGTCTTCACCTTCTCCATTCACCAAAACGATCTTTATCCCATTAAACAAAAAAGCGATTGTGATTTGCACTTGCCGAACGGTATGCGCGACGAGGAATATCTCGCGCTGTTGCAAGCGCATTTCCCCAAACTGCTCGATGATTTCAAACCCGAGTTGATCGTTTATCAAGCCGGCGCCGATCCTTATGAGCACGATCAGCTCGGCGATTTGAGGCTCACGATTTCGGGCTTGGCGCAACGCGACCGACTCGTCTATGAATGGGCGAAAGCGCGCCGCATTCCGCTTGCCGTCACTCTCGGGGGCGGGTATTCATATGACGCCGATGATACGGTTGGCATTCACGTGAACACGTGCCGGTTGACGCACGCGATTTGGAGCGTATAACTTTACGAAGGCCGGGAGCCTTCGTAAAGGGTTCTTTTTCCGCAGTGCAATATTTTGGTAGGTATTACCGACTAGTTTGTGCCGCCGCGCGGGAGAAGCTCGCAGTGGAGCGACGGAGAAAACTTCTTGACAAAGAAGCTCGTGCCTAGTATTTTGCTCGCGTTTTTCAAGCAGTTTGAGGCCGTGAGAGCGCCGGAATAGAACGGCGAGGGGAGTTGTTGGTGAGTTGACGTCGCATGACAGGCTAGCAGTATTTCCTTCCTCAAGAGGCATGTGAAAGCCTATCTTATCGAGCGAAATTTACGAGCTTGGGCACAACGCAGCCAGCCGGAACGTGCCGAAAGCATGCGTCTCCGCATCTCCAATTCAGCATTCATTCATCATCCCGCTTGCAGGAGCCAAACGTTGCACAAGGCGATCACCCTTGCAGAGCTTCGTATGTGCGCGTCAAAAAACTCTGTGGCGGGTGAGGGGTTTCTCAAGCCGGCAAGGGTTCGGCGCATTGCCAACGAACCCGCGCCTCTCAACATGGTTCAGTCAGATGGTTACAGCTGCTGCAAAGGAAATTCGCAAAAACAAAATTCTGGTGGTGGATGACGTTGCCGTCAACGTGCAGTTGTTGACGACCTATCTCACTTCGGTGGGCTATAACGTCATCGCCGCGCGCGACGGGCAGGAAGCCTTGGAAAAGGTCGTAGCTTGCAATCCGGATTTGGTTCTGCTCGACGTGATGATGCCCAAGTTCAACGGCTTCGAAGTGTGCGAACGCATCAAGGCCGACGAGGGCATGCGCATCGTGCCGGTCATCATGGTCACGGCATTGAACGAGATCGAAGATAAAATCAAAGCCACGGAAGCGGGCGCGGATGATTTCGTCAGCAAGCCCTTCAACAAGCTGGAGCTGCTGACGCGCGTCAAATCGCTGCTGCGCATCAAGGAACTGCACGATCAGCTCAACGCCAAAGTGAAAGAATTGGAAGAAGCGCAAGAGCGCTTGCGGCAATTGGCGATCACCGACGGCCTCACGGGTTTGTTCAATCACCGTTATTTCAAGGAGCACCTTGAGCAGGAATTGTATCGCGCTTCGCGCCATCATTCCGAGGTGTCTTTGATCATGATCGACATCGACTTCTTCAAGCGCTACAACGACACCTTCGGCCATCCCGCAGGCGACGCATTGCTGCGCGCGGTCGCGCGTTTGTTGAAAGACAACATTCGCAAGATCGACATTGCCGCGCGCTACGGCGGCGAAGAATTCACGTTGGTGCTCGCGGAAACGACGAAAGCCGCAGCGGGTGTGGTGGCAGATAAAATGCGGCGCATGGTCGAAACGAATCCCTTCGAAGGTTTGCCCGAGCACAACAACGGCCACATCACGATCAGCCTCGGCGTCGCCACTTTTCCCCTCGACGCAACGAATCCGAATGATTTGATTGCGATGGCGGATCAGAGGCTTTATCAAGCCAAACAACGCGGCCGGAATCAAGTCGTGGTCGAGTAGAAAAGCTTATTGGCAAAATAATTTGATGGCAAAATGAATGATGGAACGAGAAACGCTTGATAAAAGATTGCCCATTCATGTTGCACTCAAAAAGCTTTTGCTTCAAGGCTTTTAATCGTTTTGCCATAAAATAGTTTTGCCTTATTAAACGGCTGGCGGCAATGAATTGAAATATGTGTTGACATGCCGGGGATATTTTGTTAAAGTCGGAAAGAGTTATCGGACGTGAACCTCAATTTTTGTGCTGACAGGAAACGGCAGAGGCTCTTGCTCTGCCAGGGAGAATGACGTGGATTGGCTTTTCTTAAAACAGAACTCCATTTTCCGCAAGATTTTCTCTATCACCCTCTCGGTGTCGCTCCTGCCGTTGTTGGTGTCGTGGATTTACGTTCTGCGCAACGCGGCCCAGCGCGGTTTCGACCCGACCGATCGCGTCGCCATCGTATTCTATCTGGCCTCGGGTGCGGCCGCAGTGCTGGCGTTGGCCGGCTCCTATTTCGTTTCCAAGCGCATCAGCCTGCCCATCACGCATTTCACGCGCACCGCGAAAGAGATCGCGCGCGGTAATTTCGACGCGCGCGTGGTCATCGAATCGCAGGACGAGATCGGGCAGTTGGCGAAAATCTTCAACTATATGACCACCGAGCTGCGGCGCCTGCGCGATCTCGACCTCAATCGCATCTTCAACGAAAAATCCAAAACCGAATCCATTCTCAAAAACATCGCCGACGGCGTGATCGGCACGGATGCCGACAACAAAATCATCATGGTGAATGCCGTGATGGAGCAGTGGTTCGGCATCAAAGAAAAGCAGTGCATGGGCAAGCCGCTCGAGACTTGTATCTCAACCAACGCGCTGCTGCACTTCATCACCAAAGTGCGCGACAATGACAAGCCGAGCGCCACGCTGCCCGAAACCGAAATCAAAATCAAATCTCCCAAAAACTGGCGCGACGTTTTTCTGCAAGCGCGCGCGGCTCGCATCATCAACGAAAAAGGCGAGTTCGTCGGCATCGTCACGATCTTCCGTGATATCACGCGTGAAAAAGAAATCGACCGTATGAAAACGGAATTGGTGTCGATGGTCGCGCACGAGCTGCGCTCGCCGCTCACCTCGATCTCCGGCTTCAGCGAATTGCTGCTCGACCCCACGGTGAATCGCGAGCAATCCGAGGAATACGCGGGCATCATTCTCAAAGAATCGAATCGCCTCAGCGAGCTGATCAACAAGTTCCTCGACATCTCGAAGATCGAAGCGGGCAAGATTCAAATCAAGCGCGTGCCCATGCAGATGCGCGACGTGCTCGACAAAGTGCTCGACGTGAACATGACGCAAGCCGAGCGCAAGGGCATCGTGGTCAGCGTCAAAGTCGCGAACGACATTCCGCTGGTTTTGGGTGATAAAGACATGCTCGAGCAAGTCGTGCTCAATCTCTTCAGCAACGCCGTGAAATACAGCCCGGAAAACACGGCCATCGAGCTGCGCTTGAAAGAGCACGAGAGCGACGTGTTGTGCGAGATTGAAGACAACGGCTTCGGCATTTCGGAAAAAGCCTTGCCGAGGATTTTTGAAAAGTTCTATCGCGTGACCGACAATGAAAAAGTCCGCGAGATCACCGGCACGGGCCTAGGCCTCTCGCTGGTCAAGGAGATCATTGAAATTCACGGCGGCGCCATCGAAGTGAAGAGCAAGCTCGGCGAAGGCTCGACATTTTCCTTCACCATCCCGAAATACAACGGCGCGTTCCAAGAGCCCGGCACCGAGACTTTCGAATACGGCTTGATGGGCGAGATGAATTGAAAGCGCTCCTCGCGTATCATGAGCCTGTCATTCAGCAGGAATCCTTTTCAGCACTGGAACAACATTTCATTTTGAGCATATAAACAGCTTCCTTCTGAATGATACGCCTTCTCGCATTCGCTGCTCTCCAATAAGATTTGCCATTTTTCCCCTCGCCCATCAACATTCGCACCTCCCGACTACGGCATCTCGGGCGAGGCCGTCAATCTTCCAAAACAGAGATAAAGCATTTTTGTTTGAATAAAGCCCTCGGGCTTTATTCGCTATATTCGATAAATCCGCTTACAGAAATATTTTTCATCCGTTGGCGATAAAAACTCATCGTGGAATCTCCCGTGGAGCACCCGGCCGCATGCGCAAAACGATTTTGATGATCGACGACGACGCGGACCAGCGCGAGATCACGCGCAAGATTCTTGCGGCGCAGGGCTATCATTTTGCCGAAGTCGATTCCGGCGAAGAGGGCTTGAAGGTCATCCTGCAACAACGGCCGCAGCTCGTGCTGTTGGATTATTTGATGCCCGGCATGTCGGGCGCGGATTTTCTGCACGAGCTGACGGGCAATCCGCACTACAAAGCCGTGAGCGAAACGCCGGTGATCATGCTCACCGCGCGCACGCGCGACGAAGTCAATCAAGCGCGGCTCTTTCAAATGGGCCTGCGCATGTATCTCGAAAAGCCGTTCAATAGCCACGAGCTGATCAACGTCATCGAGAACGTGTTCGCGCTCAACGACATGCGGCAGCGCAATCGCGAGCTGGAGCAGCGCATCAAGCTCACCGAGTACAAATATCAAGACATCATCGAAAACGCGAACGATTTGATTTTCACGCTCAACGCCGCGGGCGAGTTCGTGTTCATCAATCGCCGCTTGTCCATGCTCACCGGCTATCTGCGCGAGGAATGGAAAGACCGTCCGCTGCTGGATATCGTGCTGCCGGAAGATCGCAACACCGTCGAGGTGAATTTCAAAAACACGCTCAAAGGCAAATCGCGCATATTCGAGATGCGCATTCCCGGACACAACGGCAAGACGCTGTATCTCTCCACCAACATCAACCCGATACTCGAACACGGCGAGGTCGCGGGTTGCGTGGGCATTGCGCGCGACGTGACGCAACGCAAGAAACTCGAACAGGAAATTACCGACCTCAAAAATTTCAACGAGAGCGTGATTCAAAGCATCGGCTCGGGATTGATCACGTTGGATTTGGAGAAGCGCATCACCTCTTTCAATCAAGCTGCGGAAGAAATTTTAGGCTGGCGCGCGAACGAAGTAATCGGATTGTATTTGGAAGAAGCGCTCCCGCCCGAAGAAGCGCTGCGCTTGTTGCCGCAACCGGAATGGCGCGACGCGAAGGATACCTCGTTGCTGCACCGCGAGATGGAGATTACGCGCAAAGATCGCAAGCGCATTTACGTGGGCTACACCGTCAGCTCGCGGCGCGACAATCGCAACCAGCACGTGGGCACGATCATTTCATTCCGTGACATCTCGCAGATTAAACAAATGCAAGCCGAAGTGTTGCGCATGGATCGGCTCGCCTCGCTCGGTGTGCTCGCCAGCGGCATCGCGCACGAGATTCGCAATCCACTCGCGGGCATTAAAACCGTCGCGCAAACTTTGGAAGAAGATTTGGAGGAAGGCGACGGCAAACGCGAGTACCTCGCGCGCATCATCCGGCAGGTGAATCGCATGGATGAATTGCTGCGCACGCTGTTTTCATATGCGCGGCCGCAATCGCCCGTGCGCCGGCCGCACAAGCTGCAAGACATCATCAATGAAGTGAAAGGCCTCATGCTGCAGCGTTTCGACCGCGCGAACGTTCGCTTCGAAGAAATTTACGCGGAAGATTTGCCGCTCGTGCAAGTCGACTTCCATCAAACGCAGCAAGTGTTCATCAATCTTTTTTTGAATGCCATCGACGCAATGAACGGCGGCGGCAGTTTGATCGTGCAAGCGCGGCCGGTCGCCGCGCCCCCTTCGCGCGGCGACCGGCGCGGCAAAAGGTTTCAGGAGTCGCAGCGGAACGGACGATTTGCCGAAGTGCGCGTGAGCGATACCGGCGAAGGCATTCCGCGTGAGAACATGCAAGCGATTTTCGATCCGTTCTTCACCACGAAACCCCAAGGCTCGGGCTTGGGATTGTCCATCGTCTATCGCATCATCGAAGAGCATCGCGGCCACATTCACGTGGAGAGCGAGCCGGGCAAGGGAACAACGTTCAGTTTGTTTTTGCCGGTGGAGGAATAATTGATTTGCCAACGATGCGCGTTGAGGTTATAATATGATTAAACGTAGCGCAGGCATCCTGCCTGCCTGGCTGGTAGACTGGAAGTCTGCGCTACAATAAAACTCGTGGAAAAGTTATAGAGGAATGACCAATGTTACAAACGTATCTAGGCGTGGTTGAGAACGGCGCCGTCGTTTTTTTGAAGCCGCCTAAACTTACAAACGGCACGCGCGTAATCATCGTTCCGCAAAACACCTCTGAAAAAGAATGGCTGACCGTGCCGCAAGCGGCCAAACGCTTTCAGGTCGCCGCGACTTTAATTCGACAATGGATGAAATCCGGCAAAGTGCGCGTTGCTCCACACGATCTGAAATTGGCAAATGCGAGCGACGTGGAAGACGCGGTCGAGCAGCATGAGTTGTTGGGTCTTTCCATGCAAGTTATAAAACGGGAGGAGTAAGAGCATGAGCTACAAGCGCGGTGACGTTATCTCGGTTGTCTATCACCCAGCGACAACAGGGCCGCAGCGGATTACGAAGCCGCGTCCCATGGTGATCATCAGCACTGATACGTACCATTCCGAACGTCCGCAAGACGTTGTCGCAGCGCTCGTCACTTCCAAAGTGGCGAAGTACAAAGGCGCAACGGATTATGCGCTTCGCGATTGGAGAAATGCGGGCTTGAATACGCCGTCAGCCGTGCGATGCACTTTGGCAACGATTGAGCACAGCCAAATGGGCGGCAAGGTGGGAACGTTGAGCGCGTCGGGTTTGCGCGGTGTGGAAACAGTTTTGAAGCGGGCGTTGGGGTTATGAGGCGAGATTTATGGCTTCTTTGAAGAGATCAAATACCGGCAAGCACAAAAGAAGATGCGACAACTGCGGCAAGGTTGGCGTGATCGAGAAGCGCGTGACACGAATCTACGGGCGCGGGCGGAACGCGTTGGTGATTGAAAACGTGCCCATCCTCGTATGCCCGTATTGTGGCGCAAGCTATCTCGAAGCGAAAACTTTGCATGAAATAGAACGCATCAAGCTTCATCGGAAAAGTTTTGCGAAGCGGAAGCCGATGGATGTTGCGACTTTTTCCTTGCAAGCTGGCATTGCGATGTAAGCAATGAACTCGTCGCGCGGCCAATTTGCCCAAGTGCGCGTGAGCGACACGGCGAAGGCATTTCGCGCGAGAACATGCAAGCGATCTTCGATCCGTTTTTCACCACGAAACCGCAAGGCTTGGGCTTGTCCATCGTCTATCGCATCATCGAAGAGCATCGCGGCAGCATTCAAGTGGAGAGCGAGCCCGGCAAGGGCACGACGTTCAGCTTGTTTTTGCCGGTGGAGGAGTGAGGCTAAAAAACCGATAGAGAAAAGACTACTCACCCAATAGGCCATGAACATGAATCGTCTCTGAATTACGTATTGGCAAATACTGAATCTATACTCGTTAAGGGTTGGTTTGTAAGCGCAAGGCAGAGTAGCGCGACATTTATGTCTTGAAGAAACAATACACGCGACATGAATGTCCCGCTACAATCTCACCCGTAATGAGTATAACCAGCCCCCTGTCTTCGTTGTTCAAATCTATTGTACTGGAGGTTGATATGCCCTATATATCCAGTTGTGAACACGACATCTTCATTAGCTACGCGCACATTGATAACGAGCCGTTGGTGAAGGATCAAGATGGTTGGATTACGTTTTTTCATAGAGCGCTTAGAGCACGCTTGCGCCAAGCCCTCGGTGCAGAGGTGGATATTTGGCGAGATGTTAGGCTGAGGGGAAATGATTATTTAGTGTCCGTCCGAAAACGCATGGTTCTCTGAATTTTTATACACGCCGAGAACATCGTGACACTGGCAACACGCGAACTTTCGAGTGTTGAAGCGTTTGATAACAGTCGTGATGTTCTTCCGA
>Ga0247727_10015940_pt1 | contig 12230 bp, 15 predicted proteins | sample WisWelCaveWW1625_FD_202498 | JGI IMG/M metagenome (GOLD analysis project Ga0247727, IMG submission 202498) | Biofilm microbial communities from Wishing Well Cave, Virginia, United States - WW16-25 | ecosystem: Environmental > Aquatic > Deep subsurface > Groundwater > Cave microbial mat | place...
TGAGCCTTCTGGAAGGATGCATATCGCTCAGGGCGTCATGCGGGCCATTAACGTGAACAAAATGTTGAAGGCCGGCTGCAAGTTCATTATGTGGGTTGCTGACTGGCACGCCTGGGCTAATAACAAGCTGGGCGGTGATTTGGATAAGATACACATTGCAGGCGAATATTTCACTGAAGTCTGGAAGGCCTGCGGGATGGATACCGATAAAGTCAAATTTGTATGGTGTTCTGATTTTGTCAATAAGCCTGAATATTGGAAGACTGTGATGCAGATTGCAAGGCACAGCACATTGCACCGTGTGCTGAGATGCACGCAGATAATGGGAAGAAAGGAAAGTGATGTGCTTAGTGCTTCTCAGATTTTCTATCCGGTGATGCAGGCTGCGGATATTTTCCAGCTCGATATTGATATCTGCCAGTTGGGAATGGATCAGAGAAAAGTAAACATTCTGGCAAGAGAACTCGCTCCAAAGCTTGGTTTTAAGACTCCTGTTGCAGTGCATCATCATATGTTGATGGGATTGCAGCAGCCTACTGCTGAGTCCAAGGATGCTGTTGAGCGCGCTATTGCGATGAAGATGAGCAAGAGTAATCCTGACAGCGCTATTTTTGTTGATGACAGTCCTGAGGATATCAAAAGAAAAATCAGCAAGGCGTGGTGTCCTGAAAAGATTGCGCACGAAAACCCTGTTATGGAGTATTTCAAGTACATTATTTTCGAACGCTTTAAGGAAGTTGATATCAGGCGTCCTGCCAAATTCGGCGGCAATGTGTCATTAGCTTCATATGAGCAGCTTGAAACGTCTTATATGAATGGCAAAATCCATCCGATGGACTTGAAGAATACTGCCGCAGAATATATCGACAAGCTTGTTGAGCCCGTTCGCAGGCATTTTGCGAAGGGAAAGCCTGCCAAGCTACTTGAGCAGGTGAAAAGTTTTGCTGTTACAAGATGAAGCTTCACGAGTTCCAGAAGTATTTGCATAAAGAGGGCGTTGATGTTGCGTTGTTCTTTAATGACGACGCGAATTTGACTTATTTTTCTGGAGTGAAAGCTGACAAGGCTTGCTTGGCCGTGCCGTCTTCCGGAGAATCTTTGTTATTTGTTCCTGGCTTTGAGGCCGAGCGCTTATCAAGAATTTCTTCTTTTAATGTTTTCCAGATTGAAAAGGATTTTTTGAAGACGGTAAGGAAAGAGTTTCCTGCAGATAAAATTGGCATCGTGCCGGGCTCTGTTTCTTTTGATATGGCGAACAAGGTTAAAGAAGAATGGAAATGCAGATTTTCAAGCGTCGAAGAAAAATGCCGTGATTTGCGTGTTGTAAAAACGGGGGATGAAGCTGCTCTAATTGCGATGGCCTGCAGGGCCACAGATTTGTTGTTTGAAGAGTTGTGCGAAAATATGAAATCTTTCCATACTGAGCTCGATGCTGCTGCTTTTTTGAAATCTCGGATGACTGTGCAGGACTTCGAGCCGAGTTTTCCACCGATTGTGGCTGCTGGAAGCAATGCCGCAGTCCCGCATCACGTTCCGGGCAATTCTAAGCTTTCTGGTTTTGTCGTTCTTGATTTTGGAATTGTTTTGAAGAATTATTGTTCCGACATTACGCGCACCGTTTTTGTTGGCGCTCCGACTTCTGCAGAGAGAAAAGCGTATGAGAGATTGTTAAAAGTGCAGAGAGATTGTATTGCTCGGGTGAAACCTGGAGTGACTCTTGAAAAAATAGACGCCTTCGCACACAGATGCATTGGGGCATCTATGGTTCACCGTGTCGGGCATTCTCTTGGTATTGAAGTGCACGATGTCCAGCCAAGGCCTTGGACTTTGCAGTCTGGAAATGTTGTGACGATTGAGCCCGGGACATATCATAAGGGCAGGTTTGGCATCCGGATTGAGGACGACGTCTTGGTGGCCAATAACGGCCCTGCGATGTTGACGCGCTCGTCGAAGGAGCTGGTTGTTATCAGATAGCTTTAAATACCAACATTTGTGCATATGAATGAGATGAGTGATAAGGAAAGCACGACGAAGGACAGTGTCACATTCGGCTATCAGGCAGATGTGAGTGGGCTGGAAGAAGAGAATCGTTTCTTGCGTGAAAGTGTGGAGAATCTTGAGCGTGAGCTTGAGAAGTTCAAGCGCACTCCTTTGATTTCGTGTGAAATTCGTGATTTGATTGATGGAAAGGCCTTGGTCAGGTTGCCTAATGGCAATGAGTTCTTGGTTGAAATAATGGACGGCTGTGAGAAATTGCTTGTTGGCGATGTGATTTTGGCCGAGCAGAAGAATTTGACAGTTGTTAAAAAAATGGTGCAGCTTAGAAGGTTTGATGCTGATAAGTTTGTCATTATCGAGAAGCCGACCATTTCTTGGGAGCAGGTTGGTGGCTTGAAAGAGCAGGAAGAGGAAATAAAGGAAGTCATTGAGCTTCCTTTGATGAAGCCTGAGTTGTTCAAGAAAGTGGGTATTGAACCTCCGAAGGGTATTTTGTTGTACGGTCCTCCTGGCACTGGCAAGACTTTGCTTGCAAAGGCAGTTGCTGCAAGCACGAAGAGCACTTTCATTGAGGTTGTTGGCAGTGAGCTTGTTCAGAAGTTCATCGGCGAGGGTGCAAAGCTTGTCAAGGAGATTTTCCAGCTTGCAAGGGAAAAGGCGCCGAGCATTATTTTCATTGATGAGCTTGACGCTATTGCTGCGGTGCGTGTTGATATAGGCACATCTGGTGAGCGTGAAGTTCAGAGAACTTTCATGCAGATGCTGGCAGAGATTGACGGCTTTAATCCATTGGATAATGTCAAAATAATTGGTTGCACTAACAGAAAGGATATTCTTGACCCTGCGATTGTGCGTCCTGGAAGGCTTGACAGGCTTATTCACGTTCCATTGCCAAATGAGGAGGCAAGAAGGGAAATTTTCAAGATTCATACGAGGAATATGACTACCGGCAAACTTAACAAAGAGAAGCTTATCAAGATGCTTGAGGGTTTCAGCGGTGCAGAGATTAAGGCTGTTGCCACAGAAGCGGGTTATTTTGCAATCCGTGAAAACAGGATAAAGATTAAGGAAACTGACTTTGTCAGTGCGGTTCACAAGGTTTCTGCAGAAGTTGATATGGAAGGCGACGATTATCTGAAAATGTTTGGATAATATGGAATTAGTTACGTTACTTGGTTTTTTGGGCGCTGTTCTAACAACTGCTTGTTTTGTTCCTCAGGTTATCAAGATCATAAGGTCAAAGCAGACAAAAGACATTTCTCTCTTAATGTACATTGCACTTGTTACAGGATTTAGTCTTTGGTTAGCATATGGAATTATTTTGAAGAATGGTCCCTTGGTCTTAGCAAATTCGTTTAGTTTGACTTTCGCATTGATAATCTTGATAACAAAAATCAGATACGGCTAAACAACCTTCGCATCAATACTTACTCTGTATCTTCTTACTCCTACTTGCTGAGTTTTTACCACTCGCAGTATTTTGCATTTCTTCATTTTTCTTGCCGGCTCTTCTAAGTCTTCTTCAAATGCAAAGTCGTAAATGTGCAGGATTGTTCCTTTTTTTGCAAACTTCAAGAGTATTGGCGCAAGTTTGACTCCTTCGTGCGGTATTGCTGAGATGATTCTGTCAAATTTGCCCAGAGGTATTTTCTTTATGTCGCCTTTTACCAGGATTATGTTGCGAGCTTTGTTCAGAATTACGTTCTGGGCTGCGTATTTGTGCGCTGCTGGATTCGCTTCAACGCCCATGATTAGGGATGCTGGAGAGTATCGGGAAAGTATTAGTGGGTATGGCGCGATTCCTGATCCTGCAACCAATACTTTTTCTCCTTTTTTGACTTGTTTTGCTATTCGTAATCTTTCGCTGCCTAATCTTGGTGAGAAGTAACATTGGGAAACGTCCAGTTTAAGCATTATTCCGCTTTCCTTGTGCAGTGTTTCAAATCTTTTTTCTCCGGCTATTATTCTTAGTTTTTGTTTTCTGTATTTTCCTGTGTGCTTTCCTGCTGCTGCGACAACTTTGATATTTTTAAAAAGTTTCAGTATGGTTTGCCCGACGAGCTTCTCTCTTTTTTTTAGTTCAGGCGGTATTTCAATGATTAAAATATCCCCTATAATATCAAAGCTTGTTTTGAGCGCCTGCATTTCTTTTGCGGTTAATTTTCCTTTCAGGGCTTGTCGCAAATTCATGCAAAGTCTCCGAGTCCTTTTTGGTGTTTTGCTGGCGCTATTGCGTCGAGTGTTTTTTCTACTCTTTCTGCTCCGAAGTCGTGCTGTTCAACCAAGAATGCATAAATCTTTTTCCTGTCGACTTGTTTCCATTCTAATTTATAATCGTCCGTAACCGGGATTGTTTTGAACACGTTCAGTACTTCTTTCCAGTCAAATTCTGGATTTAACGGCTGGAAAACTTCTTCTGCGGTTTTGTGCTTTTTTACCAGTGCGAGTCCTTTCTTCGGGCCTATGCCTTTTACGCCTCCTGGCGCGTAATCAGTTCCGGTGAGTACTGCAAGCCACATTAGCTGTTCGTGCGATATGCCGAGTGCTTTCAAATTTTCCTGCAGGTCTATGAGTGTTGGCTCGACTGTTGTATAAGCGAGTTTTCCAGGAACTTTTCTCCTGCCCTCTATTGAAAGATTCTGTATGAGCCGTGGTGTGCCGTGCAACAAACTGTCGTAGTCTTGGGACGATACCGCCCACCCATGTCCTTTTTTGGCCATATAGGCTGCTTGTGCTTCTCCTTCGCTTGGGGCTTGTATCCAGGGAATGCCGAGTCCTGTTAGAAGTTCTTGTGCCTGTGCTACCATGTCTCGGGTTAGCCTGCTCGTTCTTGCCGCATATTTTTTCATTGCTTCAACATCTTCTGATGCTAGTGCTTCTTCGTATTTCTTGGCCGCTTCGTGCTTGAGTTCTGCTCTTTTGGCGAGTTCTTTGTGTTTGAGTTCCGGTACTTTTCCGTCAAATACGAATGCCAGTTTGATTTTTTTCTGCATCAAGTTGGTAACGCGGGAAAATAATCCGATGAGGTGGCTGGTTACGTGTCCGTGATGGTCTGTGAAAAGGCTGCCGTCTCGGGAGCGTATTGTGCTTAAGAATTGGTAGAGCATGTTGTAGCCGTCTACAATTAGTGTTTTTCCTGCAAGGTCTTCAAATGTGACTGGGTGTCGTATCATTATGTCTTTTAGGTTGACTCCCATTTTACACCCGTTTTACTGTTATGCCTTTCAGCTGTGCAAGAACCGTTTGAGCTTGTTTGGTTAATTCTCCATCTGTCAGGAATATGACTGGCAGTTTCTTTATTTGCCCTTGGACGTATGCCGCGCTTATGTCTGCGTCTGTTATTTTCTTCTTGCTTCTTGCTTTACAGTAATATGAAAGTGTGCCAACAGGTGAAGGAATCTCTACAATCATGTCAAAGTCTGTTTTTTTCTTTACTGTTGTTTTCTCGTGAAGGGTAATGCTGTTTTGCGCGCAGAATCCGTGTATCTTGTCCCAGAAATCTCCTGCTGGCTCTTGTTTTGGTTTTGGCGCAAGTGTTCCTTGCACGGGCACCGTCTTTGCTTCTGCTTTTGGCTTCTCAATTGTTTTGGGGTCTGCTTTGATGGGCTCTGGCTGGACTTTTTGAGTCGGCGTGATTTTTTGCGGCTCTAATTTATTTCTGATTAACTCTTCCGCTTCTTTGTCAGAAAGTTCAAACCATTTCCAGAATGTTTCTTGGTTGTTTTCGTATGCGACTATTAGCGGTTTGGCAAAGTCTTTTACTGTTGCCAGGCAGACTCGTGTCAGCGGGTCTGCTTCTGTTTCCCTGATTATTTTTTCTTCTTTGAGTTTTAGCGCTGCTCTTCTGTCTTTTTCGTTCAGGCTTCCGAGGTGGTTCAGCAGTTGTGTTTCGTTTCCAGGTTTGTAGTACAGCGGCGAGCCTCCAACTTTGAGCGTGGATGTTTTGAGAATTCCTTTGGCGCACATTTCTGAGAGCATTGCTCCTGCCAGCATGGTATCTGTGTTGAGTGCTTTGGCAACGCCGCTGGGCAATAGTGGAGCGGTTTGTGCCAGACTTAGTATTTTTTCGCGGTATTCCATAAGAAAAATTGCAGTGATGAGTGTTTAAATATTTTTATGGTCTTAACCAGCGTGCTTCCCAGTAGCTCACGTCTCCTTCGTCATCTACAACTGCTATCAGGAGCCTCTTTTTTGTGCTGTGCGCTACCCTGTTTTTTGCTGCAAAGTCCTGCCACGTCATTTTTTGTGATTCTTTGACTGGGTAGACTATCCATTTGGCGTGGTCTTGTCCTGGCTTCACGCCTCTTTCGTAGATTCTGAAGTCTGCTCCGAACTTTAGTGCTGTTTTGATGACGTATCCTCTGTTTCTGAAGTCTTGAAATACTGCGTATCTTGTCCAGAAGTCGTGTTCTGTCTTTGCTGCTGTTCTTCCAAGGTTTTCCAGTGTTACGTGCTTTTTCCTTCCGTCAAGAACTGTGATTCTTTTCTTCCCGGCCAGATAGTATGCTTCTGTGAGAGATAATTTTACTCTGCCATCTGCTAAAAGTGTTCCGTAGCTGTTTTTCTCGTACAGTTCTTTTGCTTCCGGACTGTTTTCTGTGGCAACTGCATTTTTGATGAGCAGTGCTTTGATTTCTTGCATGTTTCTTCCTGCTTTTTATATGTTTAAAAAGCTTTGCAATATGTTTATAAAGAATAAACAGGAGTATCGTCGTATGCAAATCACATTTTTGGGCACGTCTTGTATGATGCCGACAAAGGATAGAAATCCAAGCGCAGTCTTTATGCAGTTCAAGTCAGAGGGCATTCTGTTTGATTGCGGCGAAGGTACTCAGCGACAAATGAAGATAGCAGGTATTCCGTTGTCCAAGGCTACAAGAATTTGTGTTTCTCATTGGCACGGCGACCATATTCTTGGTCTGCCTGGTTTGCTCTTGACTATTGCTTCAATGGAATTGAGCAGGAGCGTTGAGATTTATGGCCCAAGAGGCAGCAAGAAATCTTTCCAGGCTTTGTTTGGCGGTATTGAATTTGAGACAAAGTTCAACATAAAAATTACTGAAGTGCACGAAGGCAAGTTCTTTGAGGATGACGATTTCATTTTGGAAAGTATGCCGATGAAGCATCCTGTTCCTTGTGTTGCTTTCGCTTTCATTGAAAAGGACAGAAGAAGAATTAAGGTTGATTACGTGAAAAAACTTGGAATTCCTGAAGGTCCTTTGCTCGGCAAGCTTCAGCAGGGGCATACTATTGAGTTCAAGGGCAAAAAGATTTCTGCAGAAGACGCGACCACGTTAGTTAAGGGCAGGAAGATTGTGTTTATGACTGATACTTTGATTAATGATAATTGTTTCAAGTTGGCTTCAAATGCGGATTTGTTAATCATCGACAGCACTTATTCGAGCAAATTGAAGGACAAGGCTGTTGAGCACGGTCATCTGACTGCCTTGGAAGCCGGCCAGATAGCTTCAAGATCCGGCGTGAAGAAATTGGTTCTCACTCATTTCAGCGCCCGTTACAAGAATACTTTAGAACTGGAAGAAGACGCAAGAACTGCTTTTGATAACGTGATTAGCGCTCACGATTTTATGAGAATTACGCCTTGATATCTTTTATCCAAAGTGTTTTTTTAATATTTGGATCTCCGTAATTATAGTTGACAGTTATTTCTTCGCCCTTTTTAATATCACTTATTGCAACAAATCTAATTATGTGCTTCCTAATATCTTTCTTGTAAGTCGCATTCGGCTTGTAAGAATGATTGTACATTGAACCAAAGCCTAAGCAGATTCCGCAAGTTACTTTACCCCACATAAAATAATAATCATGCAAAATGGTTTTCTTTAGAATCGAATAGTCTTTGCGAGGAACAACTAAGACTGGGCATTCTTCAATAATTTCGTTTTTCCTGATTAATTCCCGCGCAAAGACTCCACGTCCTGCTTTTGGAATTTGTGATTTTTTAATTTCGACTCTTGGCGAGGAGATGATTTTTCTTTGGTTCATATGCGCAATTTCACTTCTTCACCGCTAACTTAATGTCTCCTGCCTTCACAGTCTTCCTTCCAGCATGGAGTGCGAACTTGACCGCATCAGTAGCAACCATCTTCGCGTATTCTTCAAGAACTTCTTTCAAGGCTGCTTTGGCCTTGTCTGAAACGCGTTCTGCTCCTGCCTGTTTGATGATTTGTTCCATTGCAGCGAGCGGTATGAGTCTTTTTGAGCTTTGTGCCATCTTAATCCACCTCGAGAAGGATTATTTTGCCTTCTTTATTTAATATTTTCTGTTTTCAGGCTTTTAAATATGAATTACGACGAACAAGCGCCTCTGAACGGAGTTCGAGGCGCATTGTGAGGAGGCATTTCGAGCGAAGCGAGCCGTTGAGACGCGAGTCTGTTTCTTTAACAAGCTTTTTATGCTGCAAAATTTATTTCTGCTGTTATGTCTAGCAAGTCAAAGGGGTCTAACGCAGAGCGAGAGCTGATTCACTTATTCTGGGCTACGAAAGAATGGACTGCCTGCCGTGTTGCCGGCAGCGGCAGTATGAAGTATCCTGCTCCTGACGTCATCGCAAACAAGGAAGGTGTTAATCTGGCCATTGAGTGCAAGATTACAAGCCAGAATTATCAGTATTTGGAAAAAAGGGAAGTGGAAGAACTCATAGAATATGCAAAAAAAGCTGGCGCAAGGCCATTAATTGCTGTTCGTTTTAACAGGAAGCCTTGGCGTTTTCTTAATCCCGATGATTTGGAAGAAACAGGGCAGAATCGTGTCATTACGCCTGAGCTTGCCGAGCTGAGGGGCTTGTTATTCGAAGAACTGACGAAATCTTTATAAAGGAGTTCCGTCGGAAAAACAACGTGCCGCAGAATCCTAAGATTACCAGCAAAATCGTCGAAGAGATTGTTTCTGAAGTAGCAGGCGAGGATGTTCTCCCTCTGATTAAAGCATTGAGAAATAAGGCTAACGTATCAGAGTTCAAGCTTGCTGACAGCATAAGGAAGGAAATCAACCTTACAAGAAATATGCTTTACCGTTTATATGATAACAATTTGGTCAGTTTTATACGCAAAAAAGACAAAAAGAAGGGCTGGTACATTTACTATTGGACTTTCAATCAAAGGCGTATAAGGGACTTGGTTCAGGTCCTGAAAAAAAGGAAGTTTGAGCGTTTCAATGAGCGCCTGCAGAGGGAGAAAACAACGCAGTTTTACATGTGCGCCAACAAGTGCGTTCGCTTGGATTTTGAGCAGAGCCACGATTTCAATTTTAAATGCCCTGAATGCGGAAGTTTGCTTGATATGGAAGATAACAGCAAGAAAATCAAGGAGCTTGAGGCCGAGTTGGCAAGATTGGAGAAGGAATTGAAGCCGGCTGCAAAGGTTGTGGTAAAGGTCGTGGCAAAGGCAAAGCCAAAGAAGCGGCGTTGATCTCTAGTTGTTCTAGTGTGTAAATTCCGAGTTCTGTTATTGTTTTGTGAATCGGGATAACATCATGTGTTGATGGTTTTTGTTTTGTCCACTGTAAAATGCTGCTGACTGCGATAAATTCGTTATGCGGCAGTTTTTCGTGCGGCAGAACAAGGGCTCCGTCTGCAGAAAGCCCGTCTGGTTCGGTTAAAAATATGTCCGCTTCTGTTATCGGCGAATTTGCCAGCAATCCTGCCTTTAGAAATTCTGCCGTGGCTTGTTTTGTTCCTTGTACGCTGATGATTTTGCAGTTCTTCTCTTTTGCTATTGCTGGTAGAATGCTGCCAAGTATTCCCTTCGGATAATATGCGCAAATTATGCTGCCCCTTGGTATTGCTCTGTCAAGATGGTATGAAATTGCATTTGGCGCATTTTCAAGATGTCTCAGCAGTTGTCCTCTTTCCAGGTTGCTTGTTAGAAATGGTGAGGAAAAAGTCATCTCTTGCGCTTCATTCCGCGCTCAATGCGGATTTCTTCCTGCAGGACTTTGTGCATTATGGTGTCCATATGTTCTTCTATTCTTGCTACTCTTCTTTCCATAAGCACTAGAACTCTCATGCAATACACTATGCCGAATAATACTCCTACAATGACTGCAAGGACAATCCTGACTAAGACTTCTTCTGCCATACTATACACCTCTTTTCTAATGGTTATTTATAAGTAAGAAGTATAAAAAGGTTTGGGTGATCAGTTCTTATCCCAAATCACGTTAAAGATGTTTTCGAATGATTTGGCGAAGTTTGCTGCGCTGACCCAGACGCCGAAATCGTAGTTTGGATGTATGTCCGCGTCGTCAAGCACCATAAATGTTACCTGCTTGCCGTCAACAACACAGAATCTTGCCGGGAGCGCGTCCACGTTCTTTATCTGTGCTATTTGAGAAAGTGTTTTTGATTGTGCTTTTGGAGGCGCGAGAATCTTTATGCGCACTCCTCTTTCTTTTGCTTTCTGGAAAGCGCTCTTTAACGCTTCTGATTTGCGCGCAAGGCCTGATTCTGTCGTCATCAGGCAGACTGTTTTTTCTGCGCTTTTGATTGTTGATGCGAGGTGATTGTAAAGGTTGCCTCTGCCTCGTACTGCGCCGGTTAATTCGGCTGGCTCGACGAGTTCTATGCCTTGTTTGTGGAGAACGTTCAGTTCGCCCAAAACTTCGCTTTTCTTCAGGCTCTCTATGAGGTCTGCCTGTCTGTCTGCGTCTTCCATGATTGCTTTTTTTACTCTCTCAAGAACTTCTGCTGGAGGAACTGCGATGTATTTGATTGGTTTGCCGAGCTTCATTATGACGAATCCTTTTCTTTCAAGTGATTCTAAGACATCATAGCTTCTGCTTCTTGGCACGTTTGCGATATCAGAAAGCTCTCCTGCTGTTGCAACACCACGTGACAGCAATGCTGTCCAGAGTTTTGCTTCGTAACTATTTAGGCCAAAATCTTTGAGTTTGCTTAAAAAATCCTTTTGAACAATCATAGTGTGAACTCCTTCTATATTCGTGTTGTTACTCATGCGTAGGTATAACACATATATAAATGTTTCCCTTTTTTGCTATTCATGAGTAACAAAAATGAGGCCTTTTAAATAGGGGGTCACCCTCCCCTGTTTCCAGTGCAGTTCTGCCTGTTGTTTGTGTTGTTGTGTATTTTTGTTGTTTTATTATATCATTATTATCTTTTATATAGAAAATAATTATATATCGCGTGGCGCCATCACCTTCTCTATAATAACTTAACAATAAAAACAACAATTCATCATCATCGCCCCAACAACTTCCATACGAAATAGTGGGGTGTGTCCTCTCCAAATCTTTATATATAACTTGAGTCATTCAGTTCCACAAGCAAGGAAGCCTCTATTTAAGGGGTGTGGGCTTTCTGATAATGCTCAAAATTGAAGTTAAAGGGTGATTTTTGGCATGAAGGAAAAGGGGTTGGTAGATTTTTTTGAGAAGTACTTGGAGAAAAAGCCTGTTTTCAAGGACAAGACTGTTATGCAGTCTAATTACACTCCTAATCAAATTTTCCACCGCGATGAGCAGATGCACCAGTTGGCGAACATTCTCGCTCCTGCGCTGAGGGGTGAAAAGCCTTCAAATCTTTTCATCTATGGCAAGACAGGCAGCGGTAAAACGTTGACCGTCAAATACACCACACAGCAGATGCTTGGCATCGCCCAGCAGAAAAAAATTCCTTTGAAAGTCATTTATCTTAATTGCAAGTTGAAAAAGCTTGCGGATACTGAGTATCGTTTGGTGGCTCAATTGCTTCGTGATTATGGAAAGAACATCCCTCCTACAGGCCTTCCGACTGACGAAGTTTACCATATGTTTTTCCGCACTATTGACAATGACAAGCACATTTTGCTTCTCATTTTGGACGAAATCGATCAGCTTGTTGGCAAGGCAGGGGATGAATTATTGTATAATTTGACGCGCATTAATTCTGAACTGAAAAACACCCAAATCGCCCTCATTGGAATTTCAAACGATTTAATCTTCACAGACAATCTCGATCCACGGGTCAAGAGTTCTCTGAGCGAGGAGGATGTTGTTTTCCCGCCTTACAACGCAGAACAGATTCAGAACATTTTGAAACAGCGTGCTCAATTGGCTTTTAATCCTGGCATTGTTGAGGAAGGCGTGCTTGAAAAGTGCGCTGCTTTCGCGGCAAGAGAACACGGCGATGCCAGGCGCGCTTTGGAGCTGCTTCGTGTTTCTGGTGAGCTGGCAGAGCGCCAGAACGATACTAAAATCATGATTTCTCATT
>Ga0247727_10015941_pt1 | contig 12228 bp, 9 predicted proteins | sample WisWelCaveWW1625_FD_202498 | JGI IMG/M metagenome (GOLD analysis project Ga0247727, IMG submission 202498) | Biofilm microbial communities from Wishing Well Cave, Virginia, United States - WW16-25 | ecosystem: Environmental > Aquatic > Deep subsurface > Groundwater > Cave microbial mat | place...
CGTGGGGACGCCCGAAGGAGTCGAAATCACACCAGCGGGGCCGCGCCGTGGGTGATCCCTATCGGCTGCCACGGCATATTTCCCCGACACGCTACGATCTGCGCCTCACTCCGGACCTGCCCGCGGCGGCCTTCACCGGCGACGCGACGATCACCGTAACAGTCAGCCGGACCACAAAGGCCATCACACTCAACGCGGCCGAGCTGGACGTCACGGCAGCGAGCATCGCGAACGACAAAGGCGCTCCCTATCGTGCCGCGATCGCGCTCGACGAGCCGGCCGAACGGTGCCGGCTGACTTTCCCTGCGCCGATTGTGCCGGGTCCATGGACGCTCCGGCTCACGTTCAACGGCAAGCTGAACGACAAGCTCCGCGGGTTCTATCGCAGCACGTACAAAGACGCGGCCGGTACCACGCGCGTCATGGCGGCGACGCAGTTCGAAGCCACTGACGCGCGGCGGGCCTTCCCCTGCTGGGATGAGCCGGACTTCAAAGCCGTCTTCGCGACGACGCTTGTCATCGATCCCGCGCTGACCGCCGTGTCCAACACGGCCGTCGTCTCCGAGCGGCGCGAGGGCGAGAAGAAAGTCCTGCGCTTCGCCGACACGATCGCGATGTCCACCTATCTGGTGGCCTTCATCATCGGCGAGATCGAAGCGACGGAGCCCACAAGGGTCGGCCAGGCGCCGCTGCGCCTCTGGTGCGTGCCAGGCAAGAAACACCTCGCCAAGTTCGGGCAGGAGATCGCGGTTTATTCGCTGAAGTTTTTCGAAGACTACTACGGCCTCCCCTATCCCGGCGACAAGCTCGACCTGCTGGCCATTCCCGACTTCGCATCCGGCGCCATGGAAAACCTGGGCGCGATCACGTTCCGGGAAAACGCGCTCCTGGTCGACGAGCGGGCCGCGACCCACGCCGAATTGGAGCGGATTGCAGACGTCGTCGCGCACGAGAACGCGCACATGTGGTTCGGTGATCTCGTCACCATGGCGTGGTGGAACGGGCTGTGGCTGAACGAAGCCTTCGCGACCTTTGCCGAAATGCTGGCCGTGGATGCCTGGAAGCCGGAGTGGAAACGGTGGGAAACATTCGGGGTCTCGCGCGCGGCGGCGATGATCGTGGACGGGCTGCATAGCTCGCGGCCGATCGAATATCCCGTGCGTGCGCCAAAGGACGCGGACGCGATGTTCGACGTCCTCACCTATGAAAAAGGGGCTTCCGTGCTGCGGATGCTGGAGCAGTATCTGGGGCCGGAGGTGTTCCGGGACGGCATCCGCCACTACCTGCGCGCCCATGCCTACGGCAACGCCGACACGAAAGACCTGTGGGTGTCCCTCGGCCGCGTGGCGAAGCAGCCGGTGCCCAAGCTCATGAACGGCTGGATTTTCGAGCCAGGCTATCCGCTGGTGACCGTCTCGCTCGCCACAAACGGTCAGCTGCGCCTCTCGCAGCAGCGTTTCACCTATTTGTCTTCCCCCGCGTCCCGCGCCTCGCGCCGCAAGCCTGTCGCTGCGACCTGGCAGATCCCGATTCAACTGAGACTGACGGCCAAGGCGAAGCGCGAATCCCGGCGGCTGCTGTTGACCGGGGCCAGCACGCAGGTGAGCCTGCCGAAGGGCGTGGATGCGGTGCTGGTGAACGAAGGAGGCCACGGGTTCTACCGGGTCCGGTACGACTCGAAGCTGCTCGAGCGCCTCCTGCGTCTCGTGCCGGACGGGCTGGCCCCGATCGAGCGGTTCAATCTCGTCAACGACGCCTGGGCATCCACCGTAGCGGGCCTCATGCCGGTGACCAATTACCTGGACATGACGGCCCGTTTCCAGGCCGATCGGGACAAGAACGTCTGGGCGGCCTTGATTGACTCGTTCCACGCGCTGCACCGGATCGTCGAGCCGGCCGGCCGGCCGGCGCTGGATGCCTTCGTGTGCGACCGGATCGGGCCGGTGGTCGCCGAATTGGGGTGGACGCCGCACGCGGGCGAAGACGAGCTGCGCCGGCACCTGCGGGGAGACCTGATCCGCGCACTGGGTACAATCGGGAATGACCCGGCGGTGCAGGCAAAGGCCGCGGCGCTCTATACCGACTACAAGAAAAATCCCGCTGCCGTAGATCCCAACGTGTTGCCGGCGGTCATTGCCATCCTCGCTCATGCCGGCGACGAAGCGCGCTATCAGGAATTTTCCGAGCGGTTCCGCACCGCCGCCACGCCGCAGGAGGAGCGGCGCTACCTTTACGCGCTCGCCGCGTTCCAGCCGGCGGACCTGCTGGCCCGCACGCTTGAGAAGACGATCAACGGTGAATTCCGCACGCAGGACGCGCCGTTCATGGTCCGGCTTGTGCTGGCGAGCGTCTACGGGCGCGAGCTGGCCTGGGAGTTCGTGAAAACCAACTGGGACGCGATGGACAGGCGCTATCCCAAACAGGGGCTCCGGCGGATGTGCGAAGGCATCGTTGGACTGGCGACGCCGGCGCTCGAGCGGGACGTCCAGAAATTTTTCCGCGAGCGCAAGATCGACCTGGGCGGCAAGACCCTGGCCCAGTATCTGGAGCAGCTCAGGATCGCCGTGGCTTTCTGGGAGCGGGCCGGCAAGGCGTTAAACCGTTACCTCAACGCCGGCCGTTGAGTGTCGTCTCTTATGGTGAAGGAGGAGCCGGCTTGCGTGCCGGGGATCGCCTGCTAATAGCGGCCGAAATTGTTCGCAATGAAGTCGTCCAGGTACTCCGTGAGGTAACGTTGATCTTCGGGCGAGATTTGAACGATCTGAGCGCCGAAATCCGATTTCGCTGCACGCGCAACTTTGATCGTGCATTGGATCCGGCGCGACTTTCCCAAACCGAATTCGAGCGGCAGCTCTTCGCCCACCGTCAAGGGGGTCGCGGGCCTGAGCAGCATGCCCTGCTCGCACAGGTCCATCACCTGGCAGGAAACGTCCCCGCCGGCTCGGTGGAGATCCCCCTGGCACGCGATGGGCAGCCGGGTAAACTTCCGTTTATATCCCATGTCTCTACGCCTCCTTACCCAAGCCGCACACGAATTGATTCATAAAAAGGAGGGATCTGTCCCCTAGGCTTTTTACCTCCGCGCTTCCGAAGTTTCAAGCAAAACTTGCCCAATTCCCACCAGCCGACTATCCTCATCGACACGGAATGCCACGTGCGTCGAGAGACATAGACGCACAGAGCCAGAGCGATAACCGAGCACCGGGAGGCTGCCGATGGAGACGACGTCCAATTCTTCACCCGACACCGCGCCCGACCCCAGCCACGAGCACCAGATCAAACAATTGGTCACGGACGTCGAGCAGAATTCGCCGGCGCAGGCGGTGCAACTGTTGCTCGAGCAATCCGACCAGGTAATCGCCGAAGTCCTGCTTGCGCTGAACCATTCGCTGGCGCTAAAGACCCTCGCCCGCTTCAAGAAAGATCGTAAGAAAGCCATCCTGGCCGCGTTACCCAGCCCTCGCAGCGAGCAATGGGCCATGAACCTCCATTATCCCATGCAGACGGTCGGCCGGCTGATGGAAAAACCCGTCGGGCTGTTCGACCCGGACGTGACCGTGAAGCAGGCCGTGGAGCAGCTCCGGAAGATGGTGAAAGAGGCCTTTATTACTTACGGCTATGTGACGGACTCGCAGAACAAGCTGCGCGGGGTGCTGGTCATGCGCGACGTGCTTCTGGCGAATCCCTCGGAGGGCGTCTCCGAGATCATGCTCCGCGATCCGTTCTTTTTGACGCCCCGCATGACGGTGCAGGACGCCGTCCGGACCGTCTGGAACAAGCATTTTCCCGTCTATCCGGTCTGCGATGAGGAGGGGAAGCTGATTGGCCTTGTGCGCGGCTACGCCCTCTTCGAGGAGCAGAACACCAGGATCAGTGCCCAGGCCGGCGCGATGGTCGGCGTAGAAGAAGGTGACCGGCTGGCGACGCCCTGGTTGCGGAGCTTCAAATTCCGCCACCCCTGGCTGCAAATCAACCTGCTCACGGCGTTTCTCGCGGCCGCCGTGGTCGGCACCTTCGAGGAGACCATCGAACAGGTGGTAGTGCTGGCAGCTTTCCTGCCGGTCCTGGCCGGGCAATCCGGCAACACGGGCTGCCAGGCATTGGCGGTCGCCCTGCGCGGACTCACGCTGGGCGACATCAAGCGGGGCAAGGAAGGCTTCTTGCTCACGAAAGAAGCCTGGCTGGGCTTTCTCAACGGCACGTTTGTCGGCGTGCTGGCGGCGCTTGGCATGTACGCCTACGCCGCCATGCATGACCACCCTCAGGCATGGCTGCTGGCGCTGGTGGTCTTCCTGGCCATGATCGGCAGTTGCGTCATCAGCGGCATTTTCGGCGCCGTGGTCCCGATCACGCTGAAGAAGTTCGGCTTCGATCCGGCCACGGCGTCGAGCATCTTCGTGACGACGGCGACGGATGTGGCAAGCATGGGGCTGTTCCTCAGTCTGGCAACCTGGCTGGTGCTATAGGCTGCTGAAAACGGTCCCCAACTTTGTTCTCGGTCGCCCGTCTCCTTGCGACGTACTCAGAAACAGTACGCCTCGCTGTCCGCTCGCTGCGGCCTTGTCGGACGGCCTTTTTGACCATCCTGCCAAACTCGGCCCTGTTCATATTGGGCTTGCAGCCCCTATTTTTTCTTATGAGACCCACAAATCAACGAGACTTTTCTAACGGCAGTGTCATCGTAGTCAGGGTTCATAGATTTACGCCATAGACGTTCACAAGTTTGAGCCGCAACCTTCTTTTTATACGCCCGGATATCAGATATAAATCCTCGCTGTACTCGGACCGTTACCCATGCGGTCTTTCGTGCGGCCGATTCAGAATTTGTTTCCCTCATATCGTTCGAAGCCTCCTATGCCAACCGAAAACGTTTTTGTATTCTAGAAACGTGCAAAGTTCTCTTAGGCCACTAGCCTTAAATGTTGGCCTCGCAAGCTGCCTCGTAAAGAGCGCCCTGCGGTCATCGTTAGAAACGATGCCAAAGCGAACTTGTAAATTTGATAGCGTCAGATGAATATCATTGAAGCGCAATAGCCCTGAATAGATAGGGGTTGAGTGTTCGACTTCATAAAGAGCTGCCGGACGATCACCGCCCCGTTGTACCCAGATGACATCTATTTCCTCAGCGATTTCTCTTACTGCTGTCAGCGCAGGGGGTAGGCTTCTCGAAAAGGGGAAAGCGGGACTCAAATTCCAGTCGAGTCTGCCTCTGTCATTTGGCGGAATCCATATTTCAAATCCCTTGGCTGCTCCAATAGCACCAAGTAATGTTTGAACTTGAACATGGGACAGTTCCGGGAACTCATTTCTGGAACAGTCAACGAGGGACTCAAGATTTGACCATCCAACATAGCTATCAACATTGAAGCGTCCTGCATTCGCAATGTACAGTTCTATGCCTCCCGCCTGTTCGAAGACCTGAACCTTGTACTGGCCGTCGCTTGCAGGCCTCAGTCCTGCAAAGATTTCCTCGAATTCGCTAAAAGGCACGAACAACGGTTCGCGTTGTTGGCTCCAGAAGAAACACAGTATCCCGTTTTGTCCCTCCAGGGTTTGTAGATCGACCTTGCGAAGGCCGAAAAAAGCACATTTCCTTGGATGCATCTTGGAGTAACGGACGTATAGGCGGGCCTTTCCATCACCAATTTCGTACAACGAATGACTGTTTGCTAGTTTGCGAGGGGCGCCAAATCTCTTCGCCAACTCTGTAAGGAAACTTTCTCTAATCGGGCTAGTCATTGTGCACCTGATCTACCGGGAGTAATCCGATAACTTGATTGCCAGACGTAGCCGCATGGTATTCAGAATCAATACCACAGTCAATTGAACGAGATCGGCCAGCAGAAAATTGGGAATGATGCACAACTATTTTTTGCTCTTTCCGAGTCGGGTGACCAGCTTCCTCTCCTATTCATGTCTTAACACCGCGAGCGGGCGCTGGCCGAGGATGCGGAAGGTGCTGAGGAAGCCGACGACGAGAGACAGCAGCACGGTCAGGAGGAATCCGGTCGCCAACACGCCGGGCTGCAGCGTCCATTCGACGTCCTCCAGAATGAAGCGCAGGACCGCCCACGAGAGCAAGCTGGCGAGCGTCGTCCCGATCAAGCCCGCCGCGGCGCCGAGCAGCGCGTACTCCACCGCGAAGGCTCGCGCGACCAGCCCGCGCGTGGCGCCGAGCGCTTTCAGGACGACCGATTCGTAGAGCCGGCGGTAGCGCGTGGCGGCCAGCGCGGCGGCCAGGACGATCGCCCCGGCCAGGATGCAAAAGACGGCGATCGCGCGGATCGCCAGGGCCAGCCGGTCGAGGATGCGGGCGAAGCTGTCCAGCACGTCGCCGATGTTGATGGCAGTCACGTTCGGAAAAGCGGCGACGACGGCCTGCTGCACGGGGATTTCCTGGTCCGGCGGCACGCGCACGGTCGCGACATAGGTGAACGGCGCGCCGTCCAAGGAGCCAGGCGAGAAAATCATGTAGAAGTTCGTCGAGAAGTTGCCCCACTCCACCTTGCGGATGCTGCTCACTTCGGCGGCCACAAGCGCCCCTTGAATCTCGAACTCGATCGTCGAGCCTAAGTCCACGCCAAGATTTTTCGCCGCATCTTCCTCGATCGAGACCAGCGGCTTCGGAAACAACTGGCCCGGCTTCCACCAATCCCCTTTGATCACCTTATTGTCTTTCGGCAGGTCCTGCAGGAAGGTCAGGACATATTCGCGGGTCAGGTACCAGTTTTTGCGGCGCTCTTCTTTTCTGCCCGACGTCTGCCCGCCGTCTTCCTCGATGGCGACCGACTTGCCGTTGATCGCGTGGAGGCGCGAGCGGACCAGAGGGGTCGTCTCGGGGGCGGGATCCTGCGTCCGCTCGCGGAGCAGATGCAGGAAAGCGTCCCGCTGGTCCGGCTGAATGTCGATGAAGAAGAACGACGGCGAATCCACCGGCCGGCTCTCGCCGACCTGATCCACCAGCGCCTGCTCCAGCAGCGACACCGCGACGATCACCATCACGCCGATGCCGACGGAGACCATGACGCCGACCGCCTGGCTGCCGGGCCGGTGCAGATTGCCGATCGCGTGCCGGGCCGCGACCGAGCGGGGAGCGGGCAGTTTACGGATCGTCCGAACCAGCAGCCAGGCGGCGAGCGTGAGCACCGCCACCGCCACCGCCAGCGCGCCGATGAAGAGCAGGCCGATCCGCCAGTTGCCCGCCTGCCAGACCGCCAGGCCCGCCAGGCCGGCCGCAATGCCGAGCGCCGTCAGCACGCGAACACGATCGGAAAGCCAGAGCCGCTGCCACGGCCCTGTCGCCTCAGCAGCGGGCAGGTCCCGCCGGAAGATGCGCGCGGGGCCGATCTCGCGGATGCCGAGCAGCGGCCAGAGGGCGAACAGCAGCGTCGTCAGAATGCCCAGCGCGACGCCTTTCAAAACCGGCAGGACGGAGGCCGCGCTCAGCGCGCCCGAGACGTCCAGTTGCGCGATGAGGTCGGCGCCGAAGAGGCCGGTGACGAGCGGCGGCAGCGCGTGCTGCACCCCGGCGCCCAGCGCCGCGCCGGCCAGACTCCCGATCGCGCCCAGCAGCAGCGCCTGCAGCAGGTACGTCCGGATGACCAGGCCCGAATCGGCGCCGACGGTTTTCAGGATCGCGATCGTGTGCAGCTTTTCGCGGATGAACGCCTGGATGGTCGTGGCGACGCCGATGCCGCCGATGAAGAGAGCCGTCAGCCCGATCAGCCCCAGGTAGCGCGTGAGCTGATCCAGGAACTGCTTGAGCTGCGGCTGCGCGTCCCGGTAGCCAGTCACGCGGGCGGATTCGCCGGCGAGTCGGCCGCGCAGCTCGTACAGCAGCGGTTGCGCCGGCATCGCCGGCGGGAGCTTCACGAGATAGCGCTCGCGGACGCGGCTGCCCGGCTTGATGAGTTCGGCGGCGGCCAGCCCTTCGCGCGAGATCAGCACGCGCGGGCCGAGGGTGAAGGGGCCGGCCACCCGGTCCGGTTCCTTGCGCAGGATGCCAGTGATGGTGAAGGTCGCGTCGCCCACCTTGAAGCGATCGCCGACGTTGAGCCCGAGCCGGATCAGCAGCGATTGCTGCACGACGGCGCCGAAGCAAGGCGTGGGCAGTGCTGAGGACTGAGTGCTGAGTGCTGAGTCGCTGGAAAATGGGGTGCGAGACGAGGCCCCGCAGACCGATACGGATGGAGACAAAAGCTCCATCAGAGGACGGGCTGGTTCAAACTGAAGATTCCCATAAAACGGGTAGCCGGGCTCGACGGCTTTCAACTCGACGATCTGCGTGCGGAGTGACAGCCCTGTGCCCGCGGCGGCGGCCATGCCAGCCAGTTCACTCACGTGCAGGACGGCAATGCCGTGGTCGGCAAGCGATTGCAGCACCGCCTCCCCTTGCGCGCGCATGGGCCGCGAGAGACGAATCTCTAGGTCGCCGCCCATCAAGCCGCGCGCTTCGCGCGTGACCGCCTGCTCCACGTTGACGGAGAACAGCGCCACGCCGACTAGCGCGCCGACGCCCAGCGCGATACAGACGAAGAAATAGAGGAAGTGCCGCCACGCCGCGCGCGTCTCCCGCCAGGCCATTGCCAGCGCGAACCGGGTCATCGTTCTTCCTCGGACAGGATGAGTGAACGATACTGTCCGTCTCGCCAATAGAACAGCATCGCGCCAGCCTCCATCTGCTCCACCTGGATGCCGTCCAGCCGAAGCCGGACACTTTCGGTTTCGAAGGCGTCGGTGTATTCCTCGGGCGGGACGGAGTAAATCACGTAGGGCGGCACGCGCTCATCGGTTTGCCCCAAGACGCGATCCCTGTACGTCCCTTGCGTCGTCTTGCTGATCACGACCAGCCGCCAGCCGCCTTGCCGGTAGTCCCGCGGCTTCAGAGAGAAGGCGTAGGCCAATTCATTTTTTCGCTCGAAGTGCCCCATGGCGATCCCAGGGCAAGCGAACCGGTTCAGGCTGCGCCGCCACATCCGCTGGTGCGGTTTGGGAAGATCGCTCAGCGCGATTGGCCGCCACTGTTGATAGTACTTGAAGCTCAACAGTTGCTTGACCGGCTCCACCAACGGGGGGGGGTTGCGCAAAAATCTTTGGGCGGCCGCCGCGCCGCCATGGTGGAGGTGGCCACCAGCACGGTTCCCATGCAGACGAGCAGGAGGATGTTCGTCGGTATCATGACCAGCACCCACGCGCGAGTCCGCCGGGTCACTTACCTGAAGTGGCGTCGGACTCAATGCGGCCGTCACGGAGCGAGACGATCCGCTCGGCATGGGAGGCCAGCGCCGCGTCGTGCGTGACGAGCACCAGGGTGCTGCCGTGGTCGCGGTTGAGCGACAGGATCAGATCAATCACCTGGCGTCCGGTGGTGGAATCGAGGTTGCCGGTCGGCTCATCGGCCAGGAGGATCGGCGGATTGCAGGCGAAGGCGCGGGCGACCGCCACGCGCTGCTGCTCGCCACCCGACAGTTGCACGGGGTAATGGCCGCTCCGGTCCCGCAGGCCCACCAACGCGAGCAACTCTTCTGCGCGCGCCCGCGCCCCGCGGTCGTCGTTCAGCTCGAGCGGCACCGCGACGTTCTCCCGCGCCGTCAACGTGGGGATCAGGTGGAACGCCTGGAAGATGTAACCGATCTTCTGCCGCCGGTAGCGGGCCATCTGGCTTTCCGGCATCGTCGTGATCTCCACTCCGTCCAGTGCGATGGAGCCGTTCGTGGGCTTGTCCAGCCCGGCGATGAGGCCGAGCAAGGTGGATTTGCCGCTGCCGGACGGGCCGACGATCGCGACCATCTGCTTGGCCGGAATCTCCAACGAGACGTCGTTTAAAATTGTGACGGCATGGCCGCCGGCGCTCAGGCGCATGGTGAGATGTTTGACAGCAATCATATCGGCTCTTTTGTCAGGCGATGGGCTGAGAGGCTATTATACTGTATGACTTTCTTCTTACCGCATATTTCCCTTTACGGACGGCGAGCGCTCCTGGTTCTGGCAATGAGCGCGGCCGGTCTGTTCGGACTGTCGGGCTGCGAGCCGGCGTCGGAGCCGCCTGCGGCGACTCCGCCGTCCAACGCGCCGCGTGACGGGTTCGGCCAGCGATTCGGCACCGACGTCACGAGTCAGCCCGGACGCAGCACCGCCGCCGTGCGCGAGGATCGGCCGAGAATTGTCACGTTCGGGGACAGCCTCACCTCCGGGCTGGGCGTGGCGCAGGAGGAGGCCTATCCGGCGCAACTCCAACGGCGACTCGATGCGGCCGGCTATCGCTATCGCATCATCAATGCCGGTGTCAGCGGGGACACAACGGCGGGCGGGGTCCGTCGCGTCGAGTGGGTGCTCAACAGCAAGCCGTCCATCGTGATTCTGGAGTTGGGCGCCAACGACGGCTTGCGCGGGATCGATCTGACGAACACGCGGGCCAATCTGGAGACGATCATCCAGCGGCTCCAGGCGGCCGGCGTCACGGTGGTGCTGGCCGGGATGAAGCTGCCGCCGAACTACGGCAAGGACTATACCGCCCGCTTCGCGGCGCTCTACCCGGAGCTGGCGAAGAAGTATCGCGTGTCGTTGATGCCGTTTTTCCTGGAAGGAGTCGCGGCCCGCGAGGCGTTCAATCAAGCCGATGGGATTCATCCTACCGAAGCGGGCTACCGGATGATCGTCGAGAATCTTCTCGTCACACTGCGGCCGTTCTTGGCCAAACCGGCTACATAACGACGGTCGGTCTCATGACACACCCCGACCGCACGTCATCGGCCGGAGCCGATGACGCGGGTGAGGTCCATAGCTGTCAGGGAAGTCTGAAAACGAGGTCAGGACTTCTTGAAGAACGTGTCGTACACGCCGTAGGCGAGGATCACCGCGATCAACGTGTAATACAACCCGCTGATGCCGCTGTAGTCGGGAGCCTTGCCGGCCTCGACGTTCGCCAGCGCCTGGGACGCGCTCATCAGCACAACCGCCATCGCTGCGAGAATTCTGTTCATGGGACCACCCTCCATCAATAGTGCACGCCGGCATGATCCGGCAAGCAAACGGGGCGGATTGTACTGAAATCACCGCGTGCCAGGCAAGAACTTTTTGTGGTGCCCGCGCGCGGCTGCGAGTACAATCCCCGCCGCACCTGCGCAGGAGGAGCCATCAGGCATGTCGAACTGGGTCGGCATCTGGTTTCAGTGGGTCCACGACTGGGGCTATCCGGGGATCATCTTATTGATGGCGATGGAAAGCTCCATCATCCCCATCCCCAGCGAGATCGTGATTCCGCCGGCCGCCTATTGGGCGGCGCAGGGACGCTATAGTTTTACCGGCGTCGTGCTGGCCGGCACGCTGGGCAGCTATCTCGGCGCGGCGGCGACCTACTGGGTAGTGCGATGGCTCGGCCGGCCGCTCCTCGTGAAGTACGGCTATCTGGTGTTCTGTCCTGAGGACAAGCTGCTGCGCGCGGAACGCTGGCTCGCGCGCTACGAAGCGGGCGGTGTCTTTTTTGCGCGGTTGGTGCCGGTGGTGCGCCACCTGATCGGCATTCCGGCCGGGCTCGTGCGGATGCCGTTCGGTGTCTATAGCGCGATGACCATCATCGGAGCCGGGCTCTGGTGCTGGGTCCTGGCGTGGTTCGGCGGGAATCTGCTAGGCGACCGGCCGGACCTGATCAACGATCCGTCGCTGCTCGTCCAAGTCTTGCGGGAGCGGTCCTGGCTCTTCGGCGGCTTTGCGCTGCTCCTCTGTACGCTCTACGTCCTCGTCATGAAGCTGACGGCGAAACCGGCGTCGGCTAATTCGTAACGCACGCTCTGTCGCTCATCGCAGACTTCGCCACAGATACCAGCAGGCGACCGTTTCGTAGGGGTGCCAGGGACGGCCGATCTTCCGCATCGTCGCTGCCGCGGGGAGCCGCCGGAAGCCATACCAGCGCTGAATCGCCTTTTGAATGCCCAGATCGTCCACGGGCAGCACGTCGAGCCGGTTGAGCGAGAACATCAAAAACATTTCCGCTGTCCAGCGGCCGATCCCGTGGATCGTCGTCAGTGCCTCGATGATGTCCTCGTTCGGTTGACGCACCAGGCGGTGCACGCGGATGCGGCCGTCCAGAAATCCTTTCGCCAGGTCCTTCAAATAGGTCGCTTTTTGTCTGGAGAGGCCTGCCGTGCGCAGGCGCGGGATCGGAGTGCGGACAACGGTCTGCGGCGTCGGCCGGCGACGGGGGTACAGGTCGGTAAAGCGCTCAAAGAT
>Ga0247727_10015942_pt1 | contig 12227 bp, 13 predicted proteins | sample WisWelCaveWW1625_FD_202498 | JGI IMG/M metagenome (GOLD analysis project Ga0247727, IMG submission 202498) | Biofilm microbial communities from Wishing Well Cave, Virginia, United States - WW16-25 | ecosystem: Environmental > Aquatic > Deep subsurface > Groundwater > Cave microbial mat | place...
GCTGCGTTGCGACGGCGGGCTCGGCCGAGGCGCACTTCCAGCTGCGAGATCTCGGGGCGGCGAAAAGCCTCTTCGAGGAGGTTTACGCGCGTTGCCGAAACCTGAGGCTTCGCGCGGCCGCGTCGAGGCGGCTCGCGGACATGCGATTGCTGTTGGGCGATCCGGGGGCGGTCACGGCCTACGAGACGTTTCTCGATGCCTTCGCGCCACTGGCCTACAAGAATTTTTCCGCCGCGCTCGCGAACATGGGTGAGCTGCAGTTTCAGCGGGGTGAGTACCGGCGCGCCAGGCACTATTTCGAGGAGTTCAGCCGGCGGTTTCCCCGCGATATCAGGTGTGGCCCCCAGGTGACACGGCGGCTTGCCGATCTGGCGCTCGCGGAGGGAAAGAAACCATCGGTCGTCGTGGGGCAGTACTTTGCGGCCCGCGACGGATTTCCGGATCACCCGTTGGGCCGGGCCTCCTATATCCGGGGACTGCTCCTGGAGCTGTCCGACGTTTCGCGCGCCGAAAGGGAAAGGCGGCTCCGGCTGGTCACCGAGGGAAGCGCGCGTCTCGGCGACCTCACCCTCGATGCCATCGCCCGAATGGAACACTCCCTGGCTCTGCTCGGAACGGGGGACTGGCGCGCGCTTTTCCTCGTCGAGCGCGATCGCGAGGCGAGGGGTGGGGCTCTGTTCCCAGAGCCGCTCGCGCGGTGGGCGCGTGGGAAATTTCTCGATGCACTTGCGCGCGAGTCGTCGGAGACCGAGGCGTTGGCTGCTCTCGAGCGAGCGTACGAGGGGTGGCTGCGGGGGACCTCCGGCGAGGGCGAGGGCCGGAGTATCTACGAAGCCATGATTGTGCGCCGGATCACCCAGGCAATCGACTCTAACGTGGGCTCCGCGGTCATGGCCGACCTGGCACGCTACTCCGCATCGCCGTGGGGTTCCGGCAACCTCGCGGGCCGACGTGTTTCCGTGGACCTGGGAATCCGCCTGCTGGCCTGGCTCGACGGGGCGCGCGCAAAGGAGGCGGCCGGGCTGATCCTGGCCAAGAAGGACGTGGTCGAGGCCGTGCTCCAGGGCCGCTTCCCCCTGCTTTGGGCCACCGTCGCCGAAACCCTGCAGCAGAGTGATAAGCTCGCCAAGCTGGCGCCCGAAGTGACACCGGAGGCGCTCGGCTCCTCTCTCTCCAACCGGATTCCGTCCACGGATCGCGCCATGGCCTGGATCGCCGCTTCGCGCGTGCTCCTCGCGGCGGGCCGCCCGCGCGACGCTCTTGCGGCGATCGCGCGCGTTCCCGCAGGCGAGCGCCAGCGCGCGTCCCTCGAGGTCTCTTACCGCATTAAGCTGGCTCTGGGACTGCGGGCCGCGGTATTCGACGACGGTATTCGCCTGCTCGATGGGGACGTCCCGGAGCATCGCAAGGATCGGCTGGAGCAGTTGAGGGCCGTGGCCGTGGACGGCGAGCTTTGGGATCAGGCGCGGCCTTTGCGCGATCGGGCCGCGGTACTTCTCGGCCCCGGGGAGATGGCGCCTTACGATTGGCTCCAGGGAAAGGCGGCGTTCGAGTCCGGCGACTGCGATACGGCTACCTCGGCGTTTCGTGCGGCATTAGCAACGGGTACCGTGGGCGAACCGGCGGCGGAAGCGAGATTTCGGATCTCTAAGTGTCTTCTGAGGGCGAACCGTCAGGAGCAGGCACGGGCGATGCTCGAGGAGTTGGCCAAGTCGGACGACCGATTCTGGAGCCCGCTCGCGCGCGGCGAGTTGGCCCGGCTCAGCCCCTAGTCACATCCATTCCGGGACTCCATCACCATGCAATCCATCCAATTTCATGGCAGGGCCTTCCTCGTCGCGGACACCCAGGCCGCGCGCGCGGTCGAGCTGGCCGTGCGCGCCGCGAGGACAAACTCCCCGGTTCTGGTCTGTGGTGAAAGCGGGACGGGAAAGGAGCTGATTTCGCGGTTGATCCACGAAAAGAGCCCCCGGGGCTCGGGCCCGTTCGTTTCCGTGAACTGCGCCGCCATCCCCGAAGGCCTGCTGGAAGCGGAGCTTTTCGGTTTCGAGCGGGGTGCCTTCACCGGCGCGCTCCAGCGGCGCGTTGGGAAGTTCGAGCTGGCCAGCGGTGGAACGATCCTTCTCGACGAGATCAGCGAGATGCCCGTCTACCTCCAGGCAAAGCTTCTTCGCGTGCTTCAGGAAGGGGAGATCGATCGGCTGGGCTCGACGACGACGATTCCTCTCCGCGCCCGAGTGCTTGCGACGACGAACCGGGATCCGGTGGCGCTAGTTCGTGAGGGCCGGTTCCGTGAAGATCTGTATTTCCGTCTCAACGTCATTCGGATCGATTGCCCACCGCTGCGAGCGAGGCGATCCGCGATCTCGGCGCTTACTGAAGCCTTCGCCCTGGGAGCCGCTGAGCGCCATGGGCTCCCTCCCAAGCCGATTGACGCCGAGGCTCTGGCTCTGCTCGAGGCGCATGAGTGGCCCGGCAACGTGCGCGAGCTTCAGAACGCCGTGGAACGGGCGGTCATCATGACTGACGGCGATCGGCTTGGTGTCGCGGACTTCGATCTGCGCTCGCCTTCGAGCCGGGCCTGTCCGCCTGCGGCGCTGGCGGCGCTGGCCGAGGTGGAGCGGACGCACATCCTAACCACGTTGGAGGGAAAGGGTGGCAACCGCATGGAGACGGCCCGCTCGCTGGGGATCAGCGTGAGGACGCTCAGGAACAAGATCAAGGAATTTGGGGCGCCGTAATCCGACTGAAAAAGAGGAAAACTCTTCCCCCGAGGCGGCAACTTCTGCCGCTGGGGACGCGCCGCTCTGGGGTAACTCCTGATAAATCCATTGGCTCATGGGTTGCAGGGTTTGGGTATCGGACGTCCCTCGAGCGCACTTTAGGAAAAAGATCACGGAGCGGATCGATGTCGGCGCTATTCGACGAAACGGTACGAACTTTGGAGAAGTCACTCGATCTCCACCTGGCTCGCCATGTCGTCATTTCCGACAATATCGCCAATGCCGAAACTCCTGGTTTCCGTGCGCGGCAGGTCGAGTTCGAGGACACGCTGGCGCGCGCGGTCGAAAGCGGGGATCCGGGAGAGATCGAAAATGCGGGAGCGCGGATCACGGAAGATTCCCAGGGCGCCGTCCGGCCCGACCTCAACACCGTGGACCGGGACAAACAGATGGCGTTGCTGACCCGCAACGAGGCGAGCTATTCGGCGGCGACTCAGGCCATATCCCGCAAATTCGCTCTGCTCAAGTACGCCATCACCGAAGGGAGCGATAAGTGAGCGACTTCTTTCAGGCACTCGATGTGAGCGCTTCCGCGCTGTCGGCCGAGCGAGTACGGATGAATACCATCTCGAGCAATCTGGCCAACGCGCAGACCACCCGCACGGCGGAAGGCGGACCGTACCGTCGCAAGGATCCGGTCTTCGAGGCCGAGCCTTACGGCGATTTCGCCAAAGTACTCGCCGACGCGGGCGGTCCCGCCGTTCACAAGGTGAAGGTGTCCGAGATCGTGTCGGACCAGGGGGCTCCCCGCCGTGTCTACCAGCCGGGGCATCCCGATGCGGCGCCTGACGGGTATGTCGCCTACCCGAACGTCAACACCATGGAGGAGATGGTCAACCTGATTTCGGCGAGCCGCAGCTTCGAGGCCAACGTAACCGCGATCAACATTGGAAAATCCATGATGCTCAAGGCTCTGGAGATCGGCAGGAGATAAGCCAAATGATACAAGCCATCGCACCCCAGCTCACCCCCATGACGGCGATTCCCTCCCCGGCCGCGGCATTGCAGTCGGCCGAGGGCCCGGAGGCGGGCTTCGCCTCGCTTCTCGGCGGCTCCCTGCGGGAGGTCAACCGCCTTCTGCGCGATTCCGACCAGCAGGCCTCGAAGGTCGCCGTCGGGAAGTCGGAGAATCTCCACGACGCCATGATTTCCATGGAAAAGGCCGAGACCGCGTTCAAGCTGCTGGCCCAGGTGCGCTCCAAGATCATCGAGGCGTACCACGAGGTCATGCGGATGCAGGTTTGAGGGACTAAGTGAACGAGACTACCTTACAGATCTGGCGAAAGATCCAAGAGGCCTTTCTGGGCCTCTCCATCCGGAAAAGGCTATGGCTTTCGTTATCGACCGTGGTGCTGGCCGGGATCGGGCTCATCGCTCTGTTCGTGCTGGGCAAGGACCCCTACGTGCTCCTGTACTCCGAGCTTCAGGCGGAGGAGGCAAGGGGCGTGGTGCGCAAGCTTTCAGAGCTGGGAATCCCCAGCGAAATCTCCGAGAACCAATCCACAGTCAGCGTTCCCGGAAGCAAGGTTCACCAGGCACGGCTGCAGCTCGCGAAGGAGGGGCTGCCCAGTCAGGACTTGGTGGGCTTCGAGAAGTTCGATGGATCGACGCTCGGAATGTCGAGCTACGTACAACGCATCCACTACGTGCGTGCGGTACAGGGTGAGCTGGTACGGACCGTTCAGCGCCTTGCCAGCGTGAAGCGGGCCCGGGTGCACCTGAGTATTCCACCGAAGAAGACGTTTCTGGAGGAGCAGGAACCTCCGAAGGCCTCGGTGGTGCTGGAGCTTCGCCGCGGCATGCGCCCGACGAAATCGGAAATCCAGGGAATCGCGCACCTCATCGCCAGCGCAGTCGAGGGGCTGAAGGTCTCTCAGGTCAGCATCGTCGACACGGAGGGCGGATTTCTCCACCGGCCCGACGAAAGCGAGGCATCCGCGCTTTCGACGACTCTGCTGGAGGTGCGGCGATCCTTGGAAACCGAGTACGAGCGGCGGATCGAGGAGATCCTGACGCCCGTCGTCGGGGTCGGCAAGGTCCGGGCCAAAGTGGTGGTGGAGGTCGATCCCTCCCGCGTGAACACCACGGAAGAGACTTTCGACTCGGAGAAAACCGCGATCCGAGCTTCCTCGCGCAACGAGGAGACTTCGCAGGGCGCACGGAACACGGCGGGAGGAACCCCGGGGAGCCGATCCAACCTGCCGGGCCCCGATGCCGTGGCACAGCAGCAGCCCACGTCATCGAGTACCACCGAGAAGAACAATCAGAGCACGAACTTCGCCGTGCCGAGGAAGGTTCTGGTCATCGACAAGCCCTCCGGGGACATCAAGCGTGTCACGGTCGCCGTTCTGGTGGACGGAACGTATGCGGCGGGCAAGGAAGGGGCGCCTCCTGTATTCACTCCGCGGGCCGAGCCCGAGCTGAAGAGAATTCAGGAGCTGGTCAGCAATGCCGTGGGCTACGATCCGCAGCGGCGCGACAGCGTCACGGTAAGCTCGATGCCGTTTCAACCGGCGGCCGAGATCGTTAGCGACGTGGAGCCGCCGGCTGAACGGCCCTTCTGGCACAAACCGGCCGCTACCGGCGGCGCCGGGATCGTCGTGCTCCTGCTTGCCTACCTGATGGTGGTGCGCCCGTTACGAAAATGGACCAGGATCGAGCCCGCGAGGTCCGCCGAGGCCGTGGCGCTTCCCCGGACCGTGGCGGAAATCGAGGCGGAGCAGGAAAGGCTGGCGGCCGAGGCCGCCGCGCGCGCTGCGGACGTCGTGGCCGAGGGCGAGCCGCAGGATAAGCGCGAACAGGCCGAGCTGTCGAAGCGGATTCTGGAAAAGCTGATTGAATCCCCGAAAAAGGGAATCCGCATCGTCCAGGACTGGATGGATGACGAGCCGAGCGCCGTGCTCGCTCTGGAAGAGGGGGCCGCATGAGCCTTTCGAGATCCGTTCAGAAAAGCTCGGCGCTGACGGGCATAGAAAAGACGGCGATCCTGCTCAACGTGCTCGGTAAGGAAAAGTCGTTCGAGATCATGAAGCAGATGTCGGACCCCGATATTCGCAAGCTGCTGAAGATCATGGGCTCGATGCGTCGGGCCCCACTCGCCATCATCAACTCGGTGCTCAGGGAATACCTGCACAAGCTTTCGGAGAAAGAGGAGCTGATCTTCGACGAGAACCTGAGCGGTCCCGAGGCCGTTAAGGAGGGGCTTGGCGAGGATCGGGCCAAGGGAATCTTCGGATCGATAAAGTCGGTGAACCTCATCGAGCGCAAGCAGCTCTCGGCGCTCGATGAGATCGATGCCAAGGCGCTCGCCGAGTTTCTGCTAGAGGAGCACCCGCAGACCACGGCGCTGATCATGGCCCATCTAGACGTCTCTCGCCAGATCTCGATCCTGAAGATGCTTCCGGAGGGGGTGCGCCCCGAGGTACTGCAGCGGATGGCTAATCTGGAGTACGTCGTGCCCGAGCGGATCGACGAGCTGAACGAAATGCTGCGGTCCGAGCTCGTTTCTCGCGGCAAGGCCGCCAGGAAGCAGTTCGCAGGAATCGCGGGTGTTGCGGAGCTGGTCAATCAGCTCGACAACCGCACCGTGACCTCGCTCATGGGACGGCTGGACGAGAAGGACCCCGTCCTGGCCGAAGAGATCCGGTCGCGAATGTTCACCTTCCTCGACCTGGTCAAGCTCACGGCAAGATCCATGCAGATGGTCATGCGGGAGGTCGCCCAGGACCGTCTGCTTCTCGCCATGAAGAGCGCCCCGGATGAGTTGAGGGAGAAGGTGATGTCGGCGATGTCGGAGCGTGCATCGAAGATGTTCCTCGAGGAAGTGGAAATGATGGGACCGCAGAAGGTGGCCGACGTTCAGGGCGCTCAGCGCGACATCTGCGCGGTGGTCCAGCGGCTCCAGGGCGAGGGCCGGATCGAGATGAACGACGGTGACGCGTCGGAGTTCGTTCCCTGAGGTGAGGATGTCGGCGCACCAGGATCGCGAGACCAAACGGCCAGGGGGATTCAGGCTTTCGGCCACTTTCTGGCAGGCCGTCGAAGCCGATCCCGTCGTTCGGGAGGAGCTGGAGCGGTTGGTGGAGGCCAGACTTCAGACCAGGGTGGCTCGGGCGGTGTCCGAGGCCGAGCACGAGGCCCGGGCCCGGGGGCTCGAGGACGGCCTGCGGCGGGGGATGGAGCAGGGCATCGAGGAAGGGGCGCGGCGGGCTCGCGAGGCATGGGAAAGCGCCAAGTCGACGCTGGATCGGATCTGCAGCGATCTCCTGGACGACCGGTTGCGCGAGGCACGGGCCCAAAAAGACTCCTGGGGCCGGGCCCTTTCCCACGTGCTCAAGCGACTGCTCACGCCCCGCGCGGCCGCCGATGGCAATGCCGTGCTCGGTTGGCTCGATGAGGCGCTCGCCCGGTACGCCGAGGCGGCGCGCGTGAGAATTCGTGTCTCTGCGGACCTCGGTGCCCCGCTCAAGGGAATCCTCGCGGGAAGCGTAAGGCCGGGATGGGAGATCGTGGAAGACACGACGCTCGGGTCCGGCGTGATCCTGTGTGAGTGCGAGGACGGGGGAATCGTTTTTTCGAAGCCGGACGAGCTCGCCAGGCTGGAGCAGATCCTGGACTCCTCAGTCGCCGAGCTTCTTACTGCCCAGAACAGACTGCCCGCGGGGGACGCGGAGAAAGGGAGCGGGTGAGCTTCGCCGAGCTCTGTCGCCGACTGGAGCACGAGCCGTTCCTTGCCCACTACGGCAAGGTGAAGCTCGTGCGCCGTGATTCCGTGCGCGTGTTCATTCCCGACGTTGGGGTGGGAACGCTCTGCGCGATCGAAACGCGTACTGGGCGGGTAGGCGTGGAGATCGTCGCGCTCGATCCCTCAGGGCACGTGGCGATGCCGCTGGACGACCTTTCGGGAGTCCAACTGGGGGACCGTGTTTTCGTCGTGGAAAGCCTTCCGAAGATTCCCGTGGGCGAAGCCCTGTTGGGGCGGGTCGTGGACTCGCTTGGAAGGCCGTACGAAGGCGCGCCTTTGCGGCTCGCGGAGCGTGCGTCGCTCGTCGGAGAGAATCTCAATCCGCTGGAACGATCGGTGATCCGCGAGCCCATGGATCTCGGGGTGCGTGCCCTGAACGCGTGTCTGACCTGTGGCCGGGGTCAGCGTCAGGGAATCTTCGCCGGATCGGGTATCGGCAAGAGCGTGTTGCTGGGAATGATCGCCCGGCATACCGCCGCCGATGTCGTGGTAATCGGCCTTCTGGGTGAGCGGGGCCGTGAGGTGGGCGAGTTTCTGGAGCAGGAGCTGGGCCCCGAAGGAAGAAAGAAGGCCGTTGTCGTGGTGGAGACCGCGGACAAGAGCCCCGTGAGGCGCGTTCGCGGAGCCTTTGCCGCCACGGCGATCGCGGAGTACTTCCGAAAGCGGGGCGCGCACGTGATCCTGCTCGTGGACTCGCTCACGCGCTTCGCCATGGCCGCCCGGGAGATCGGGATGGCCACGGGAGAGTCTCCCACGTCGAAGGGGTACACTCCCTCCGTTTTTGGTCAGCTGGCCCGCGTGCTCGAGCGCGCCGGCAACTGGAACGAGCGCGGCTCGATCACGGGTTTGTACACGGTGCTGGTGGAGGGTGACGATCACGAGGATCCGATAGCCGATGCGGCGCGGTCGATGCTCGACGGTCATGTCGTGCTTTCGCGCAAGCTCGCGAACGCAGGGTGCTTCCCTGCAATCGACCTTCTGGCCAGCGTGAGTCGGGTGATGCCCCAGGTAGTGACGTCAGGGCACGCCCGGCGGGCACGCCGGGCGCGCGAGGTCATGGCCCGCTTCCGCGACAACGAGGACGCGATCCATTACGGCCTGTACTCCCGTGGGACCGATCCCGGTATCGATGAGGCGATAGATCTCGAACCCCGGATCATGGGCCTGCTGCGCCAGGAGCGGGGGGTGAAGTCGGCTCTGTCCGAGGCGGTAGCGCGGCTCAAGGAGATCTTTCCGGAGGGTGACGACTGATGGCCACCCACTTCGAGTTACGCTTACAGCGCGTCCTGTCGCTGCTCGACGCGCGGGAAACGGCGGCCAAGGCACGTTTCGGCGAGATCAATCGTCGGCTCGAGCGGCTGCGGCGGGTGCTGGCGGACGCGAAGAGCCGGGTGGACTCCGTCATGGTGGCTAGCCGGCGGGAGATCGCTCCGGAATGGATCGCGTGGAGAGAGGTCGAGGTCAGCCGGGCTCTTTCGGAGCTGAGGGATCTGGAAGCGTTGCTGGCGAGCGACGAGGCCCTCGCGGATCGGGCGAGGCGGGAGCTGGAGCGGATGACTGGTCGGCGCAGCGCGCTGGAGGCCTTGCGGAAGACGCGCCGTAAGGAGCACCGGGAGCAGGAGGGAAGGCGCGAGCAGCGTGTTCTCGACGACCTTCTGGATCGGGGGCAAAGGGTGGCATCGGGAGAAAAACGCTGATGGTGAAGCGTTACAGCCTTTGCGGATTGTTTCTTTCGGGCTCGCTGTGCCTGACGTACTGGCTCGCCGGCGAGCTGGGGGCGTTCGCCGATGGGGAGAAGCCGGCCGTCGCAGCTCCTGGCGGGGTGGCGATGTCCGGCGGACTCGGCGAGCTGCAACGCTCGCTGGAAGTAAGGTTGAAGTCCTTCGAGGAGAAAGAGGCGGCTCTGGCGGTAAGGCAGCGCGAGATGGATGCCCGGGCCAAGGTGCTGGAGGACCAGTCCGTGGAGATGGAGCACGCCCTCGCCGGACTAAGCGCACAGATTCAGGCGAAGGATCTGGAGATATCGAAGCTTCAGGACACCTTGGCCAAAGTGGAAAAGAGCGCCCAGACGGAACAGTTCTCGCGACTCTTCGAGAAGATGGAAGCGAAGCAGGCTTCACGGATTCTCGACGGAATGGACAGCCAGCTTGCCGGCCGGATCCTGGAGGGGCTGCCCACGGCGAAGGCCGCGGAGGTGCTCGGAAAGATGTCTTCGGAAAGCGCCCGCAAGGTCACGGTTCGACTGGCGGCAAGACGGCCGGGAGGCACGGCCGGACCCGTGAAAACGGGAAAAGGGGGCGATGAACAGCATTAATACCATTACGAACAGCGCGTTTTCGCCCATGCCGGAGGGCCAGGCCCCGACCGGCGTGCCCGAGGCAGGCGGCTCCGATTTCTTGGGCCTCATCCTGGGACTCGCGGTACCGGGCAAATCTGATGCGTTTGCGGGGATCCCTCAGGGGAATACCGGCGGGGATCCGGTGGAGACGGATCCGTTTCGCGAATGGCTCGCGCTGGCCTCCGGCGTCATGACGCCGGGGCTTGCACCCACACAGCCGCCGCCCGCCGGTGAGGCCGATGCGGCGCGGGGCGCCGCGGGAGCGGCCCTGGAAGGGCCGGTCGACGCGCTGGCATCCGCGATCACTTCACCCACCGCGCCGACTGCGCCTGACTCACCCTTCGAAGGCGCCCGCCCCGCGCCTGGAGAGAACGGGGCTGAGTCCGACGAGGTATTCGCGAAAGTGGATCCCGCTATTCCATCCGACAGCCCGGTTCCCGGCGTGGCAGGACGACGGCCCGCCGAGCTGGGAGTCGTCCCTGGTGCGGGCGGCGGCGAGATGGCTCCACCGGAAATCATGGCTCCCGAGCCTTTGCATCCGCGCGCGGAGCGCCGTCTCGACGACGTCGCGCTTTCGGCGCTAGTGCCCAGCTCTGCCTCCACTTCCACCTCGGCCGCGCTCACGGATCTCGCCGCACCCGGGGCGAAGGGGGCGGCATTCCCTCCGGCGGCGGTTCCCGAGGTGTTCGAACGGGTCCAAACCATGGCCGCGCAGGGTGGGGGGTCTCTGACGCTTTCGCTCAATCCGCCCGAGCTTGGCGGCCTCGAGATCCAGGTCACCACGCGGGGCAATCAGGTGGAGATCCATATGAGGCCGTCGACGGAACTGGCCAAGAGCCTGTTGGAAGGCAGTGCACCGGAGCTCATCCGGAGTCTGGGCGCCCAGGATCTGGTCGTTTCGCGTCTCGACGTGGAGGTTCGCCATTGGGCGTCGTCGGCTGGAACGGAGTTCGCGGCCTTCGGTGGGGGATCGGGCCAGCCGCAGGGGTCCTTCCAGGGTACAGGTGACGGGGGACACGGGAGCGCGCGGAGCGATTCACCGATGGGCGGCCGCTGGTCCGTGCCGGCCACTCAGGTAACGCAGCTGACGCAATCGGCGATCCCCGCGCATGAGGGAAGACTGAATCTTCGGGTTTGACGATCTCGAGAGGAGCTTCGAATGCCTATCGATCCCATGGGAATGGACCCCGCCAATGTGCCCTCCGCCGTGCCTTCGAAGGGGATGGGCAAAGACGATTTCATGAAGCTGCTGATGACGCAGCTCCGTTATCAGGACCCGATCAATCCGATGAATCACCAGGAGTTTGCCACTCAGCTCGCGCAATTCAGCTCGCTCGAGCAGCTCTCCAACATCGGGCAGGGGATCCAGGGACTGAAGACCGGAATGTCCGAGCAAGCGAAGGCTCAGGCCATCGGCCTCATCGGGCGGGAAGTGAAGGCGACCGGCGGCCAGGTGCATCTGGGCGCCACGGGCCCGGTCGGGGTCTCGCTCCCTTCGGCGGGCCCACGCCCCGTGAAAGCGGTGGTTATCGACGGTTCAGGAAGGCTGGTTCGGGAGATCGAGATTCCCAAGTCGGCCGAGAACGCCCGGCTCGAGTGGGATGGAAAGGACGGGAACGGCACTCGCCTTCCCGCCGGCAAGTACGCGATGAAGGTTTTCGGCGTCGACACCGAAGGCCAGTCCCGCGAGGTCCAGGGCGAGGTGGGGGGAACGGTTACCGGGATCGATCTGGCCGCGGAATCCCCCGTGCTCATTCTGCGGACGGAGGGCGGGGCCAGCACGCGCGTGGATCTGGCGTCCATCGCGAGCGTATCGACCGGATCCGGCCCCGAGAAGTCTTCGGCTTCCGCGGCCCCCGCCGTGCCGGTGGATCCCGATTCCGTAGAGGCGGACTCGGATGAGGCCGAGCGAGGGTGGAGGACGGATCCATTCCTGGCGCAGCAGAGGATGTACCGCTGATGGGCATCACCGAGCTGTACAGGGCGATCGCGCCCCTCGCGCCTCCCGAGGCGGGAAAAGCCCAGCCCGGGGCCGGCCCCGGCGCTCGCTCCGGGCCCGACTCCGAGTTCAGCCGCCTTCTTGCCGAGCAGCTCAAGTTTTCGAAGCACGCGGAGACGAGAATCCGATCCCGCGAGATCCCCTGGAACGATGCTCTGGAAAAGCGCGTACTGCAGGGGATTGAGGCCGCGAGGGCCAAGGGAAGCCGCGAGACTTTGATTCTGGCCGACGGTGTGGCCGTGATCGCGAACGTGAAAAGCAGGACCGTGATCACGGCGATGGACCGGAGCCAGATGAAGGAAAGAGTTTTTACGAATATCGACAGCGCCGTGCTCGTGTGAGCGCGGCGCGGCTTGGAACCGG
>Ga0247727_10015943_pt1 | contig 12226 bp, 11 predicted proteins | sample WisWelCaveWW1625_FD_202498 | JGI IMG/M metagenome (GOLD analysis project Ga0247727, IMG submission 202498) | Biofilm microbial communities from Wishing Well Cave, Virginia, United States - WW16-25 | ecosystem: Environmental > Aquatic > Deep subsurface > Groundwater > Cave microbial mat | place...
GACGGCATCGTCCGGCTCCGACGGAGGATCGCGGAGCAGCGGGTCGTCGACGAGTCTCGCACGAGCCGTGCCGACGAGGTAGAGCGAGCCCGCCACGACGACCGGCCCCTTCGCGCGCACCAGCGCTCGGGCGAGCGCCTCGGTCGGCTCGCGGATCGCCGAGACCCGGACGTCCGGCGCGATCTCCGCCCAGCGCGCGGCGAGATCCTCGGCGGGCAGGGATCGCGCGAGGTCGACGCGCGTGCAGATGACCGTCGCCTCGCGGAGCGCCGGCGAGGCGGCGAGCGCGGCGATGACGCCGTCGACGTCCTTGTCGGCCATCGAGGCCGTCACCAGGGTGATCGGCGCCTCCGGGTCCGGCGACCCTCCATGACCCCGCAGGTGAGGCCGCAGATCGTCGAGCGCGGTCGCCAGGGCGGCCGCGCCGGACGGATTGTGGGCGCCGTCGAGCAGGACGTCGAGCGACCCGTGGCCCACCAGCTCGAGCCGGCCAGGCCAGCGCGCCGCGGCATAGCCGCGGCGGCGGGCGTCGGGACCGCAGCGGGCGATCCCCGCCGCCTCGAGCGCGTCGAGCACCGCGTCGGCGAGGGCGACATTCGCCGACTGGTGGCGGCCGCGCAACCCGACGCGCGTGCGGCCGAGCCGCGGCAGCTCGACCTCGATGCCGTCGCGGTCCCAGCCAAGGAGCGGCGCCGGTTCGACGACGGTCAGCGGGGCCGCCACCCGGCGTGCCCGCCGCCGGATGATCGCCAGCGCCTCGCCGGTCGCGCCTGTCGCGGCGACGTCGCCGCGGACGATGATCGCCGCCTTCTCGCGGGCGATCGCGCCGATCGTGGCTCCGAGCCGATCCATGTGGTCGAGATCGACGTTCGTCACGGCCGCCACCCCGCCGTCCCACGCGTGGGTCGCGTCGAGCCGCCCGCCGAGCCCGACCTCGACGAGCGCGACGTCGGGTCGCTGCTCTGCGAACCAGCGGAAGACGAGCGCGGTCAGCAGCTCGAACTCGGTCGGCTCGCCGTGCCGACGGGCGACCCGCTCGGCGATCGGCAGGGCCTCCGCCACGAGCCGGGCGAAACTCTCCGGGTCGATCGGCCGGCCGCCCATCATGAGCCGCTCGCGGTACGTCTGGAGGTGCGGTTTCGGCGTCTCGCCGACGCGGAGCCCGGCGGCCCGCAGGGCGGCGCCGGCGAGGGCGAGGACGCTGCCCTTGCCGTTCGTGCCACCGACGAGCGCGCCGTGGACGCCGCGCTCCGGGTGGCCGAGCTCGCGCAGCAGGGCGCGCGTTCGGCCGAGTCCGAGGCGGACGCCGAAGCGGCCGCGATCGGCGAGGGCGCGCACGGCATCGGCGTACGTCAGCATCGGCGTCGCATCAGGCGGGCGGGGCCGCGGCGTCAGCCCCGGTCGTTGGTCAGGTCTTCCTCGTAGAAGATGCATTGGTTGAAGCGCGGCGACAGGCAGACGTCGTTCACGTAGCCCTGCTCCATGTGTACGCCGCCCCGGAGCTGACAGCGCGAGACCGTCGCGTCCTGGCGCGTCAGCGCCTTGAGCAGGTGCGGCGCCTGGATCGGGATCGCGCCGCGGGCGCCGGTCATGTAGAAGTGCGGGCAGACGTTCCGACGGAGATTCGGGAAGCCGAAGCCGTGGCCGGCGCGCGGCTGGATCGGCGCTCGGATGGCGAGGGCGGCGGCGGCCGGAGCGGGCCTGGCGGCCGGTGTCGATCGCGCGATCGGCGCCAGGCCGAACGGGGGACGCCCGTCGGGCCTCGCCGGGCGGCCGCTCTTGGGGTCGCGCGCCTGCACGTGCACCTCTCGCGAGGGCGGATGTGACCCGGTTCCGTCCGGAACGCTCCGCTCCGCTCCAGAGCGTACACCGCGCGCCGTTCGATGCTCGCCCCGCTCATGTGTCCGGCAGCTGCTCCGGTGTGCATCGGCACCGGCGCACGGGCCGGGTGGGCCACGCCCGGAGACGATCGGCGCCTTGATGCCCGCTTGGGCATCCGTGCGACGATACGCCGCGATGACGCCCCGCCGCCCGGGCCGCGCCGCCCACGTCCGGCCGCGGCCGCCGTCCGACGGCCGTCCGGCGCCGAAGAAGGTCCCGCTCAAGAACGTCGACCGCTACCGTGCCACGCCGCTCCGCTCGGAGAAACGGCGGAGAGCGCTCCCTCTGCCGGCACGTCTGCTGCTGGGCCTCGCGGTGGCCGGCCTCGGGGTCGTCGTCTTCGCGGCGGCGACGGGCGGGATCGGGACACTCATGGGCGCCCTCGGCCGATCGTTCGGCGGGCTGTTCGACGACATCCTCGCGACACCAAAGCCGTCCGCGACGGACATCCTCGTCTCCGACTCCCCGCTCATCACGCAGCCGGACGAGCCGTACACGAACCAGGCGACCGTGGATCTCGAGATCGCCCTGCCCGAGGATGTCGTCGGTAACCCCGCGGCGTCCGTCCGGATCTACCTGACGCTCGAGGGCCAGTCGCCGGCGCCGATCACCCAGGTCGGCGTGGGCGCCACGCCGAGGCTCATCGTGCCGATCGACCTGACGCCGGGTCGCAACGACTTCACGGCCACGATCGTCGAAGGCGACATCGAGTCCGAGCCGTCGCCGGTCGTGACGTTCATCCTCGACCTGGATCCGCCGCCGATCAAGGTGTCGTCGCCGAAGGACGGCCAGACGATCAACGCCGAGGTGGCGACGATCGTCGGGACGACGCAGGGTCGCTCCAGCTTGATCGCCCGCAACGAGGCGAACGGCATCTCGGTCGCCGGGACCGCCGGCTCAGACGGCTCGTTCTCCGTCGTCCTGCCACTCGAACCCGGACCCAACGGTGTCAAGCTCACGGTGACCGATCCGGCGGGCAACGTCGGCGAGCTCATCTTCGGCGTGGTCCGCGGCTCCGGCCGGCTCAGCGCCACGCTGTCCGCTTCCGCCTATCGGATCTCGCAGGCGCGACTCCCGGCGACGATCCAGCTCGCCGTGCTCGTCACCGACCCGGACGGCCAGCCGCTCGAGGGCGCGACCGTGACCTTCAGCCTGACCGTGCCGGGCATCCCGCCGCTGACGTTCGACACGCTGACCGCGGGAGACGGGCGGGCGGTCTTCTCGACGACGCTGCCGAAGGACGTCACGCCGGGCTCCGGCAACGCGACCGTGCTCGTGACGACCGACGTCTATGGCAGCGCCACGGACCAGACCGTCATCACCATCGTGCCCTGACGCGGGCGCCGGCGACGTGACGTCGGCGGGCTTCGCAGCTACGATGTCGGCATGCCCCTGTGGCGCTGTCCGCACTGCGCCACCCCGCAGGCCGAGGCGGCGCGCTGCTGGGTCTGCAGGCGGTCCTCCACGAGCTGTGCGACGTGCCGGAACTTCCGTCTGTCGGTCGCCTCGCAGGTGGGCTACTGCGGCCTCGATCGGCGCCGAGCGCCGCTCCGCGGCGACGAGATCCGGCCGTGCTGGGCGTCGGCGGCCGCCGCGATCGAGGACGGAGCGACGACCGGGTCGGAGTCGATCGACCGAACGGGCGTTCGCGCGTTCGACTTCGTGCCGGTCGGCGAGGTCGTGCCGGTCGCGATCGTCGAGGGACCGGAGCGCGTCACGCTGTGGGGCGAGCCGGACGCCCTCTGAGCCGCATCACGGACCCGGCGGCGGGCAGCTGAACAGGGTCGGCGGGTCCTCGAGCGTCAGGTCGATGGCGGCGCCGAATGGCTGGCTCGTACCCGGCGCCGGCGCCTGCGCCACGACCAGGCCGGTCTCCGGCCCCGAGACGACTCCCAGGATGAACCCGTCAGCGGCGATCGCCACCGTCGCGTCAGCCAGCGTCTTGCAGCGATAGTCACCGACGTTCCGCGGCCCCGGCGTCGGGGTCGGCGTGGGCGCCGCAGTGGGCGTCGGCGTCGGGGCGGGGGTCGGTGACGGCGTCGGCGACGGCGTCGGGGTCGGCGTCGGTTCGAGCCCCTTCGACACGATGTAGTTCACGTCGATGCCCTTGGTGACCACGAGGCCGGGCCCCGGGTCCTGGCTGACGATCGAGCCGGCCGGGATGAGCGGGTCGAACTCCTCGGTGCGCGAGCCGATCGTGAGGCCCGCGGCGGCGATGAGGTTGAGGCCCTCGGATTCGGTGCGCCCGCGGAGGTCCGGCACGGTGACCGTCTCGTCGCCGAGGGCGAGCGTGAGCTTGATGACGCTCCCCCGCTCCACCGTGGCGCCCGCCTCGGGGTCCTGCGCCAGGACCGTCCCGTCGGCCTCATCGGACGGCTCGAAGGCGAAGCGGACGACCTCGAGGCCGGCGGCGGCGGCATCGGCCTCGGCCTGCTCGAAGGTGCGTCCGATCAGGGACGGCACCAGGACGCCCTGCTGCGGGGACGGCTGCGGGCCCCCGGCGAGGAAGCGGAACGCGAGGTAGCCGGCCACGGCAAGGATCGCGAGCGCGAGAAAGGCGGACACCCACAGCCAGGGGCTCGTCCGACCGCCGCCATCCTCGTCCGGGCCTTCATCGGCGCGGCGAGCCAGGCGCCCGGCCGGCGGGGCATCGTCGTCGGAGCCGGCGTAGGCGTCGTCCGCGTAGGGCACGCCCGCGTTCGGTCGCGCCGTCGCCGCGGCGACCGTCGCGGCGTCCGAACGAGCCGCGACGGGCGGCGGAGCGGCGTCCGCCGCGGCCCCGGAGGGCGCGGCGCCAGACGGGGCGGCGGCGGGCGGGGCGTCGCCGGCGGCGACGGCCCGGGTCTGCAGCGCCACCGCAGCGGCACGCTCCTCGGCGATGTACCGCTCGAGCGCCTCGGCCATCGCGGTCGCCGATGCGAAGCGGTCGGCCGGGTCGGGCGCGAGGGCCTTGCGATCGATCGCCTCGAGGCTGGGCGGGACGCCACCGCGGACCGCGGACGGGCTCGGTACCGGGCCGGTCAGGCGGGCGGTCGCGATCGCCGCAGCCGTGTCGCCCTCGAACGGGCGCTTCCCGGTGACCAGTTCGTAGAGCACGATCCCCAGGCTGTAGATGTCCGACGCGGGCCCGGCTGTCTCGCCGCGCGCCTGCTCCGGGCTGAAGTAGTGGACCGAGCCGAGCGTTGTGCCCGGCAGGGTCAGCTGCGCCTCGGCGATCGCGCGGGCGATGCCGAAGTCGGCGACTTTCACCCGGCCGTCGCGCGTCACCAGGACGTTGCCCGGCTTGATGTCGCGATGCACGAAGCCATGCTCGTGCGCTGCGGCGATCGCGCGCGCGATCTCGGCCGCCAGGCGCGCCGCCTGCCGCGGCGGGAGAGCGCCGCCGCGGCGGATGATCGAGGCGAGGTCCTCGCCGTCGACGAGCTCCATGACGATGAACGGCCCGATCTCATCCGTCCCGTAGTCGTACACGGCGACGACGTTCTGGTGGTTGAGGGAGGCGGCCGACTGCGCCTCCTGGCGGAAGCGAGCGAAGAAGTCCGGGTCGCGACCGTACTCCGGGCGGAGGACCTTGACGGCGACGTCGCGCTCGAGCTGGTTGTCCCGGGCCCGGTAGATCGTCGCCATGCCGCCCTCACCGAGCAGCTCGACGAGCCGGTACCGGCCCCCGAGGACGCTCCCGATGTCCGCCAAGCTTCCTCCGTTATGAGTCGCGCCGATGCCGTGGCGCAGGCCTTGACCGCGGGGCATCGTAGCGTACGACGGGTGTCGGGCCGGCCCTCGTGACGCGCCGGGCGCCCTCGCGCGCTACAGGCTGAGGCTGCGCAGATGCTCCCGGAACTCGGCGGACAGGTCCGGCCGGGCGAGCGCGAGCTCGACCGTCGCCTTCAGCCAGCCCATCGTCGTGCCGGTGTCGTAGCGGACGCCCTCGAACTCGTAGGCGTGGACGGACTGCTCCGCCATGAGCGCCTCGATGGCGTCTGTGAGCTGGATCTCGCCGCCCGCGCCGCGGCGCGTCTGCTCGAGCTTCTCGAAGATCTTCGGGGTCAGCACGTAGCGGCCCATGATCGCGAGGTTCGATGGCGCGCTGCCGGGCGCCGGCTTCTCGACGAGGCGGTTGACCTTGTGGAGGCGGTCCGACGGCGTCGTCCCGTTCACCCGCTCCGCGGCGACGACGCCGTAGCGCGACGTCTCCTCGTCCGGCACGCGCTGGACGGCGACGATCGAGCCATGCGTCTGCTGATGGGCGTGGATGAGCTGCCCGATGCAGGGTCGATCGGCGACCACCACGTCGTCCGGCAGGATGACGGCGAACGGCTCGTGGCCGACGAGGTCCTTCGCCATCAGCACCGCGTGGCCGAGCCCGAGCTGCTCCTTCTGGCGGACGTAGGCGATCTGGGCCAGGTCGCCGATGTGCCGGACCTGCCGCAGCTTCTCGATCTCGCCCTTGTCCTCGAGCAGGCGCTCGAGCTCGTAGCTCAGGTCGAAGTGGTCCTCGATCGCCCGCTTCTGCGAGGAGGTGACGATGATGACCTGCTCGATCCCGGCGGCGACCGCCTCCTCCACCGCGTACTGGATGATCGGCTTGTCGACGAGGGGCAGCATCTCCTTCGGCTGCGCCTTCGTGGCGGGCAGGAAGCGGGTGCCCCAGCCGGCGGCGGGAAGGACAGCCTTGCGGACGCGCATCGAACCTCGCGGTCGGGGGTGCTGGAGGGGTCGGGCGGAGTATACGACGGGCTCCGCGACCGTCCCGCGACCGCCCCGGTCAGGGTCCGCCGGGAACGCGGAGGGCCGCCACAGCCTCGTCGGCCCGCGCTTCGGCAGCGGCTGCCTCTCTGGTCCCGGCGCGAGTCAGCAGGGCCGCCGCGACGAGGATCGCCAAGCCGCCCACGACCTGGAGGGGCGTGACCGCCTCGGCGAGCAGCGCGGCCGCGAGCGCGACACCGACGACGGGCTCGATGAGCATGAGGATCCCGGTCCGCGTACCGCCGATGAGCCGGATCCCGGTCAGGAACAGCAGCGACGGGATCGTCGCGCAGGCGAGGCCCGTGAAGACGAGCAGCGGCAGCAGCTCCGGCGCCAGCACGGGCAGCGCCAGCCCGCCGGCGGCGCCGACGGCGAAGGCAAGGCCGGCCGAGAGGACAGCGGAGCCGCCGAGGATGAGGCCCATCGCCTGCTCGGTCGGGACGCTGCGGTAGCCAGCGCGGCTGACGACGACGAACGCCGTCTGGCTCGCAGCGGCCCCGAGGGCGCCGACGATCCCGAGGATGTCGAGCGCCGAGCCGACGGTCGGCGCCCCGCCAGCGACGACCCCGATCATGCCCGCCAGCGAAAGTCCGAGCGCCACCCCGCGGACGCGGTCGAGCGGCTCGAGGCCGGTCGCGACGCCGACGGCCGCGACCATCGCCGGGTACATGTAGAAGCACAACAGCGCGAGCGCGATCGGGATCCGCTCGAACGCGAAGAAGATCGCGAGGTTGACCGTGGAACCCATGACGACCGCCAGGCCGAGCGCCAGGCGCTCGCGACGAGGAACGCCGGCGAGGGCCACCGCGGGCCCGCCACGCCGGCGCAGCCAGCCGCCGACGATCGCCACGCCGACCGCGCCGACCGCGGCGCGCCAGACGACGAACGTCAGCGGGACCATCCCGAGGGCGTAGGCGGCCCGCGCGAGGACGCCATTCAGCCCGAACAGCGACGCCGCGACGAGGACGACGAGCGGTCCGATGAGGGAAGCGTCGGGCGAACCCGCGAGGCGGCGGCTCACCCCCGCTCGCGGCGCGTCGTGGCGAGTCGGATCGACGTGAACGGGACCCGGATCTCGCGGAACACCTCGATCGAGACCAGGAAGCCGGCGAGCAGCAGGACGGCGGCGAGGAGCTTCGCGATGGCGAACGGCGCCGTCACGCCGAACCGGTTCAAGGCGTCGCCGGCCGACGCGACGAAGCCGCCGGCGGCGATGAGCAAGGTTGCCGGGACGCGACTGTGCAGCCTGCCCGTGACGAGATCCCGGATCGCGATCGGCAGGGAGGCGACGAAGTTGACGGCGATCGCGATCGGGGCGATGAGCAGGTTGAACAGGAACTGGTCGCCCGGCTGGCCAGCATCCAGGGAGTACGGCAGGACGCGCCGCTTCGGCATGAAGACGTAGGCCGAGAACAGCGCACCGAAGGTGAGGGCGAAGGCGCCGGTGATGTTGAGGAACGGGGTCAGCAGCCGCAGCGTGCCGGGGAACAGCTCGCCGACCGGCTGCCCGGTCTCAGGATCGAGGGCGAAACCCGGCGCTGCCAGCGTCGTCGTCGCCATGAGGCCGACGGAGAGGACGGTCGCAATGACGACGCCGAGGGCGGCGATCCGCGGCCAGCGCTCGTTCGCGAAGTAGGTCTCCACGCCGACCGCGATCGCCAGGATGGCGGCGCCGATGAAGTACAGGATCGGGCTGGCCCCGGCGCCCTCGTACTCGTAGCGCCGCTGGGTCAGCAGAGTGAACAGCCCGGCCAGGAAGAAGCTGAACGCGAAGGCATAGCCGAAGCGCGTCCGCGCCAGCAGGAACGCGGTTCCCAGGCCGAGCCAGCCGGCCGTCCAGACGGCGCCGGTCAGGTACCACGTCCGGTACAGAGCCTCGTTCCAGCCTGCGGCCGCGGCGATCGCCTCACAGCCGGCGGCGATCGCGTAGAACAGCATGCCGACGGCCCATACGATCTGGAAGGCGTGGCGCCGCTCGCGCCACTGGTCGAGCAGGGCGACGGCGAGGGCGAGCGCCACGAGGCTCGTCAGGGTCGGCAGCAGGACGGTCATCGTCTGAGGTTTGGCGTTCCCGGCTCAGGCCTGGACGAACTCGTGGTCGTCGCGATGGAGGCCGTCACACAGGCCCAGGCGTGGCCGATCCCCCGGGATCTCCACCGGTCGCATGATCTCGCGCACCCGCCCGCGACGGCACAGCAGCTGGCCGCGGCGCCGCAGCCACGCCCGGACGTGCTCGGCGTCCCCGTGGAACTGGAACGGGCCCGGATTGATCGCCGGGCGCTCGGCCCACGAAACGGGAGCCTCGGCCGCGACGATGTCGAGGATGTTGATCCGCCAGGGCGTGCCCTCGATGACCCCCAGGCAGCCGTCACAGCGGCGCGCCACGTTGTCCTCGACGATCGTCGGGATCTGGATGCCCATGATCTCCATCGCCGGCGATGGTAGCAGGCGGCGTGGGTGGTGCCCCCAGGGGGATTCGAACCCCCGATCTCCACCTTGAAAGGGTGGCGTCCTGGGCCTCTAGACGATGGGGGCGGGGTCGGCCGAGTGTATCAGGCGAGGTCTCGCGACCCGCCACCCGAGTCAGGAGCCGCGGCACGGGTCGGCCGGGACGCCCTCCCATGGCTCGTTCGCACTCCAGCGCTACGGTGATGGCCGACACCGGGGACCGGAGTGTCCGGAGTGTCCCCCGCACGCCCCCCACATCACCGGTCGCGTTTCTCGCGCTCCGATTCCCGCCCCGCGAGCGCTGCGACGAACGGCCGCGACCCGCGCGGCCTCCGCGCGCGAGCGGAGCGGTCCGTGGCGCGCGCGGTCGTCGGGCCGCCCTTCGGACGAGCGGTCCGGCGCCTCTTGCTCGCCGGGCGAGCAGGGCCGACGGTGCCCGGGGCGCTGGCGGGCGCCGGACGGCCGGGATCGTCCCCGCGCTCGCCCCACGGGAATCGTCATGCCGGGTCCGGGCGGGTCCGGGCCGGGCGGGGCGTGCGTGGCGTGGCGTACGTGGTGGGTCCGACGGGTCCGGGCGGGCGTGCGTGGCCGGGGAAAGGGTCGCCGAGGCGCGGCTCCTCATCCTTCCAGGACGAGGGCGAGGATCACGGACGCGGCGAAGCAGCCTGCCGCGGCGACGGCCGCGACGCCGCCGGCGACGGCGAGCAGCAACGCCCGTCCGGAGCGGCCCTCCGAGCCGGCACGGAACGTCGCGATGGCTCCGCCGAGCGCGAGCGCGGCGAAGACGATGCCCATGACCCCGAAGCCGGCACTCAGCATCGGGATCTGGCGCTCGTCACGGACGATCACCACCGCGAGCAGGTTGAACAGCCCGGACCCGACGAGTGCCACCGCGAGCGCGAGCCGGACGGGCGTGATCCGGAGCGGCCCGAGGTGCGGTCCGATCCGGCGCCGCGAGCCGTCCGCTGCGCGAGGCGAGACCTGCCAGCGGTCGTTCCGTCGCTCGCCCGATCGAGTCATCACGGCCAGCGTAGCAGCGCCGGCGGCGGCGCTCGGCCGAGCTTCAGCCGTCGCCCGCGGGCTCGGCGCCGCCGCGCGTCCGATGGTAGATCGCGAGGTTCCACGACAGCCGCGGCCGCTTCAGCGTCGCTGCGATCGCAGCGCCCCCGACGGAGAAGGCGGCCTCGAGGAAGCCGCGGGCCTCGTCCGTCGAGTCGAACGTCCAGAAGCAGTGGACCACCCGGACCCGGAAGCCGCTGCGCAGGAACGGGCCGTCGCGGCGGCTCCAGGCGCCGTATTCGGGAGCGTCGCCGCGAAGCCCCGAGACGTCGTCGCGGCCGTAGTCGTGGACGACCAGCAGGCGACCGCCCGGCCGCAGGACGCGATCCACGTCTGCGAGCTCGCGCGGATCCACGCCGCGGAAGGCCGACCACAGGCCGACCACGGCATCGACACTCGCATCGCCCGCGGCGAGCCGGAGCGGTGGCCCGAGGGGGACGTGGACGACGCGGGCCCCGAGCCCAGCGATGCCGGCCGCGATCGGCGATGCCGAGCCGTCCACGACCACGACGTCGCGGCCGGCCAGCGGCCCCAGGGCGTCGAGGCCGCGCACGAGCTTGCCCTCGCGGTCGAGCGCGCGAGCGAGCCGCTCGGCAAGCGGACCGGGCAGGCTGAACGGAAGGTCGGACACGGGGCGCGAGTATACGGGCGGGTCGCGTTCGAACCCCGGGCCGGATCGCGCTACGGGATGCGAGCGACGAGGCCGCTCCGAGGCGGAAGCTCGACGACGAGGCGGCCGTCCTGCCCGACGTCGAGGGTCGGCGCAGGCCAGCCTGGCAGCGAGTGGGGAGCGATCGCGACACCGGCCGGCAGCCCGTCGGCGAGCGCCAGGCTCGTCGGCGACTCGCCCGCGTTCACGGCGACGAGGAGGCGCCCCGCCGGGCCGGCCCGCTCGAAGGCGATCGCGTCGCCGGCCGCGGAGACGGCGCGGAACGATCCGTGTCGCAGCGACGGCTCCAGGTGGCGGATCCGAAGCGCCGCCCGGACGAACGCGCGGAGGTCGCGGTCCTGGTCCTCCGGGCGCCACGGGTAGGCCCGACGGCAGTCGGGGTCCAGGCCACCCTCGAGACCGACCTCGTCGCCGTAGTACAGGCACGGCGCGCCGGGCAGCGTCGCGAGCAGCAACAGCGCCAGCCGATATGACGTCCGGTCGCCACCGGCCATCGTCACGAAGCGCGGCGCGTCGTGGCTGTCCAAGAGGTTCAGCTGGACCGCGGCGACGTCCGGGTCGTACGCCCCGAGGAGCTCCTCCAGGCGCGTCCCGAAGCCCGCGCCGTCGAGCCGTCGGGTGTGGGCCCCGAACTCGTGATGGCTCCGCACGATCGCCTCGTCGAGGTGCGAGCCCGCCGCGAAGCCGAGGATCGCCTCGGCGAGCGGATAGTTCATCAGGGCGTCGAAGCGGTCGCCCCGCAGCCACTCGGGGGCGACGGTCCAGATCTCGCCGACGAGGTACGCCTCCGGGTCCACAGCCCGGCAGCGTCGCCGGAACTCCTGCCAGAAGGCCTCGTCGCGGATCTCGCCCGGGACGTCCAGTCGCCAGCCGTCGATGCCGAAACGGAGCCAATGCTCGGCGACCGAGTAGATGTACTCGCGGACCGCCGGCTCGTCGGTGTTCAGCTTCGGCAGCGCGGGCAGGTCCCACCACGCGCGGTAGCCGAGCGGCGCCCGCCGCTCCCGGCTCTCCGGGTACGCGTTCAGCGGCTGGCCACGCTCGAGGGCCTCCGTGTCGAGGTGGAACCAGCGACGGTATGGCGAGGCGGCGCCGTTCTCGAGGACATGGTGGAACGCCCAGAAGCCGCGCCCGGTGTGGTTGAACACGCCGTCCAGGACGACCCGCATCCCGCGTGCGTGCGCGGCGTCGAGCAGCTCGCGCAGGGCCGCGTCGCCGCCGAGCAACGGATCGACCGCGAGATAATCGAACGTGTGGTAGCGGTGATTCGACGCCGACTGGAAGATCGGCGTCAGGTACAGCGCCGTGATCCCGAGGTCGCGCAGCTCGTCGAGGTGCTCGACGATGCCGAGCAGGTCGCCGCCCTTGAAGCCATGGAGGGTCGGCGGGGCGTCCCACGGCTCCAGCGGACCGGGCTTGACG
>Ga0247727_10015944_pt1 | contig 12224 bp, 5 predicted proteins | sample WisWelCaveWW1625_FD_202498 | JGI IMG/M metagenome (GOLD analysis project Ga0247727, IMG submission 202498) | Biofilm microbial communities from Wishing Well Cave, Virginia, United States - WW16-25 | ecosystem: Environmental > Aquatic > Deep subsurface > Groundwater > Cave microbial mat | place...
CAACGCCGATGAAGTTTCCGGCGATGGAGTCAGACATATAAAACACGTTGATCTTGCCGGCCTCATTCCACGGGGAGAGATAGGGATAACGATCATCCATGTCCGGGCTATTCGTCAAGTTCTTAGGCTCGCCCCATTGCAGGCCGTTGTTTGCCGAAGACACGGCCCAAATGTCGCCATAGCCCAAGCCGGTAATCGGGTCGGCGGCTCGCCCCATTGCAGGCCGTTGTTTGCCGAAGACACGGCCCAAATGTCGCCATAGCCCAAGCCGGTAATCGGATCGGCTTGCGTGGTATCGCCGGAGAATGCCGTGAAGGCCACGCTGAGAATGCCTTCCGCGTCGACGCCGATACTGCCGTAATCCATTTCCAAATGGTTCACACCGTTGGGCAAAACGCCGCTGAAGTGTACGGTGTCGAAACGCGCCGCGGTGGTGGGCACGCCGCCGTTGACGCTCGGCGCCCAGTGGCGAATGCGCAGGTCAGTGAAGAAATAGCTGATGCCGCCGTCATTGGGAACTTGATCCAAAACTTCCGTCCACGCCAAATGCAGTTCTTCATTGACATATAAGGCGCTCACACTCAACCAAAAGGCCGGTCGCACGCTGGTCGTGTCATCCGGATATTTGGTGACGTTGATGGGGTCGCTGAAAGTTACGCCGCCGTCGGTTGATTCGCGCATGATGATGTTATTGTTGCCAAAGTCGCGGCCCGGGGGCAGGTTGAAGAGATTAGTCAAAATCATGGCGACTTTGCCGTTGGGGCTTGCGGCGATGGCGCCGCGAAGCTCGCCTTCGACGCCGGGAAACACGGGTTGATTGCTCGGAAAAGTAAAATTGCCTGAGACGGGATCAACCGAGTTCCACGTATTTCCGCCCGTGGTTTGCGACGAGCCGTAAAACACGATGCGGTCATTGGTGGAGACGGTCATGCGCGGCCATATGCACTCAGCGGGTGTGCGCGGCGCATTATACGCCGAGAAGATCCCGAAACCGGCCAGAGCATCAATGGACACATAAGTGCCCAAGGCCGTGCCCGCGGGCGCAGAATGCGAGGCAATGACGGCGCGATTATCCGAGGTCAAGCCTAAGGAGGGAAACCCGGCGCGTTGCGCTTCGACGCGGCCGAGGTTCAAAAAGGTCGCGCCATTGTCGGTGCTATAGGCATAGAAAGTTCCGCGTGTAGCGCCACCTGGAGCCGCGCGATCAGTTGCGCCCATGAAGACGATGTGCACGCTGCCATCGGGCAGCACCCGCACACGTTTTTCATCGCCGCCATTGGTTTGATAATCATAAAAAGAACTGCCGGAAGTGCCCACCACCGAGACGCCCGGCGATTGGGAAATCTTTTGCAAACCGTTCAAGTTGGCTTGCCGCGGCAGGAAGTTCGCATTTTCCGTGTAGGCGACGTACTTCGCATGACCCATTTTTTTCTTGGCGTCGCCGGCCAATGCCAAACTGAAACAACACAGCGGCAGCGCTACGAGAGCGTGATTCAAGTTTTTCATCTTACCCTCACACTTGGGAATTAGAGGCTAGAGAAAAGAAAAAGCCCCAGCATTGGGCAACGCTGGGGCTTGTGCAAGTTGCTTGCAGTTTATTTGACCAAGGTCATTTTCTGAACTTGGGAGAGGCCTTCGGCTTCGAGCTTCGCAAAGTAAACGCCGGAAGGTTGGCCATTCGCATTCCATGCAATCGAATGCCTGCCGACTTCGAGCTTGCCGTTTACCAGCGTCGCGACGAGCTTGCCGTTCACGTCATACACGCTCAACTTCACGCGCACGGCTTTCGCCAAGTCAAACGCAATTTGTGTGGAAGGATTGAACGGATTGGGGAAACTGGGATGCAAGGCAAACGCACCTGGCATCGTCGCGTTCGGATGTTCGTCAACAGCGGAGGGCATCAGCGGCACAATGTCCTTGTCGACTGCATAATACAGAACGTTTGTCGGCACGGTGCCACCGCCAAAAATGACATTTCCGGTCTCGTCATCGGATTGATAGATGAAACGGAGACTATCGCCGACGTTGTCTGCCAAGGAGGGCCACATCTCTTCGGATTGAGGCGAATTCGTAAGGCTCACAGGCGAGCCCCAGGTCTTGCCTCCATCCTTTGAACCCACCGCATAGATGTCAGTGAAGTGCGCCGTATCACTATCGACATCACCAGGTCTAAGCGCAGCGAAGACCAAGTACAAATTCCCTTGGGCATCAACGCCGGCTTGCGGTTGTGTCACCAGGGTGCTATTGGCGCCAATCTGATCGCCAGGGCCACCGGCATAGAAAAGAATACTGTCTGGGTCTTGTGCTGCGCCGGGAAGGCTCGACCACGAAGCAGCTTGCGTTATCCCTGAAGCTAGGCTCCAATGTTGAATACCGTAATCACGGTCAAAAAAGGATTCAATCGCAGTGCCAGCGATATCTTGGGTGGAACGCAACGATTCCCAAAAAACGTGAACGTTACCGGCATTATCGTAAATTACTTCAGAGGCAATGTACGGACGACTTTGATCCTCTCCCACCGGGATATCTGCCGGATAGTTTGTCAGGTTCCGATAAGTCCAAGTCGCGCCATTATCTGCGCTTGTCCAAAGATGAACGTCACCTTCGACCTCGGAGGCCGAGATCGCGACATTATCTCCAAAAGTATCGATGGCATTATCATCTTGGAAGAAATCCGGCTTGCGGGAGCTAGTGTCCGGGATGAGAGCTTGATGAGTCCAAGTGGTGCCGCCATCACGCGATATGGACACTTCCTTGAGGTTGCTAACCCCAAAACCAGTGCCATCGAGTGTCGTGCTGATGATGATATTATTCTTGCCATCGACGGCTAGCCGCGGCCAGATAGATCGGGTTGCAGTACGATAGCCAGTGATGCTACTCGTAAAAATTCCCAATCCCTTCTGTGCATCGACATTGACTTCATTCGCGACATGTGTTACGATCACGTTCTGACCATCGGAGAGCGCACCGAGAGCGGTCCAACCTCTGCGTACAGTCTCAACCTTGAACGCTTGAGTCCACTGCGTACCATCAAAAAAAGAGAAAAAACTCGCGCGGTCTGCAGTTGCCGGAGCTGGCGTCGTTGCGCCCATACGGGCAAAGGCTAACGTGCCATCACCGTAATCAACCAAATTCGTAAGCGAGCCCCCTCCCGAACCAATGTCGTAGGTGGAGGTCATCAATAACTTACCCGGCCCAATGGCCCCCGTTCGATTACCTCCAGATAATTTCGTCGCAGTGTGAATCGTTGCAAACTCCTCGTCGCCGCGAATCACTTTGGGCTTCTTGACTTTCGCATTCAGGCTCAACGGTTTTGATTTTGGGCCTGTTGCCATCGCCAAAGAAACAAAAACAAATGTTGCCACCAAAAGGCACGTAAAAATTTTACGCATCGGACTACCCTCCGAGTTAGTGTGAGAGGTTGATTGAAACAGTGGGTTAAAGGAGAAAAGAGACAGCAGCCACAACTTTCTCAACATCACCTCCTTCAGCACCAGCGAGGTTGCTCGTTTAGCCTGTGATCCGTTTCGCGAGTTCGGATCGAGGAAGGCTGGTTCAACGGGGGTACGGCTTGATTTGCAAAAAGAAGATAATCGAACTTTTTAACTTTGTACAGAGGTTTTTTTTGCCCGCCTGAAATCTCTCTGTGCTTACAGTCAGGGATGACTGCGCAACGGCAGAGCGTAACAACAAGATGGGAAAGACGAATTTCGCCTTTCCCATCGCGCAAAGATCAAAGGCTTTTTACACGACCGCTTATCCGTTTGCCGGGGATAACGCCGTTCCTTTTTGTCAAAAGCCGAGTGACAACGTAAACCACTGCGTGTTGCCAAAGAATTCCACGGGACGATAGGCGTAATCCAAGGCAAAGTCGGTATCACCTTGACTGCGCTTCAAGCCGAAACCGAAGCTGGGCTTGGCGTCGGTGATCGCGGTATCTTCGTCGATCTCGGTGTTGTTGGCGCCGGGTCGCTGTAATGCCGCGGAGAGAGAGAACCCGCCGCGCACGTAAAGCAGATTGCTCAAGGCCCATTCGGCGCCGACGCGATACTCATCCGTGGCGTAGTTGTGGTTCAAATAAGTGCCCGAGAGATTCAAGCCCATGTGGCCGTTCACTTTGATGTCGTAAGCGATGCCCATCTCCAGCAAGGCGGGCAAATCCACGGGCGCCAAGCGCACCCGCAGAGGTTGCGCCGTGGCATCCGGCGGCTGGCCGGGCGTCACAAGATTGTGCTCGAGCGCCGTGCCGTCATAACGCATGCGCGCTCCGAGGTTCTTCAGCGCGATGCCGAAGCGAATGCCGGAATTGCCTTCGCGATATTGCAGGCCGAAATCGAAGGCCATGGTGCTGCCGGACACGGTGCCGAATTTTTCAATTACGGGCTTGACGTTTACACCGAAATGAATGCGATCGGTCATGGCCCGGGAATACGTGAGCGCCAGCGTCATGATGGTGGGATTGATGCTGACGCCGCTGCCTTCCGGGCTGTCGATAGTGGTGGCCTCAATTTCGCCGACATCGACCCATTTCACGCTCAAACCCAGCAAGCCGAAGTCTCCGAGCTTGCCCGCCGCCGCAAAGTAGTTCACGTCCATATCGGCAATGTAGCTCATGCGCGAGAACATCGCCTGCGCCGTCTTTGCGCCGACCGAAAGCCCGGCCGGATTCCAATCAATGGCCTCGATGCCGCGCGCATTGGCGAGGAAGGAGCCGCCCATGGCCGTGCCCACGGACCCGACCGGAATCAAGAGTTGAGTTGCGCCCGCGGTACCGATGCGCGAGCCGGATTGCGCAAAAACCGCAGAGCACAAAGCCAAAGTCAAAGCCGCTATCAAAAGAATACGAAGCATTTTCATAATGAGCCTCCCGTTTGCACCGGGTGTTGTTCAGCAACATAAAACCTTGCGTCCGCCCGAAAGCGGAGCGCAAGGTTGGTTGACTTAGAACAGGTCCAAGCGTTCTTCTTGCAGGAAGACGATGACCTTGACGATCTTCTCGCCGATGTTCGGCGCGTTGATGTGCGCGAGATACAAGCCGCTGGCAACCGGTAAATTCCGGTGATTGGTCAAATCCCATCTTTCCAGAGAGCCGGTCAATTCACCGGCTGCGGCATTGTGCTCGATGACTTTGACCAATTGCCCGGCCAAGTTGAAGATTCTGATCGTGGCTTGGCGCGGCAGATTTTGAAAAGTGATGTAGCGGTCGAAAGCGTCTTGCTGCAAACGGTGCAGGCCATAATAGGGATTGGGAACGGCTTTGATCATATCAAGCTCGCCCCGTTCTTTGGCCACTTCTGCCATGGCGACTTGCGGCGCGCCGCCCGCATATTCGAACGTGGTGCGCTTGGCAAAGAAAGGATAGTTCGGCTGAATGGCGAAGACGTCGCCGTTTTTAAACGTCGCGCTTGCGTCATTGGCGCGCACCCAGAGCAAATACATCACGTCCGCGCGAACTTGCGTGACGAGGAAATTCGCCCCGGTGTATTGCGACAGCGCGTTCTCATCATACGTCGACGCAAAGATGATGAGAACTTCACCGCCGCCTTCCGGCGCCGCAGTGGGCAACCAACGGCCATCGACGCGGCCATAACCGGTAGCGAGCGAATCATTCGTTTCAATGAAGCCGACGTTCAACTGGCGCTCGGTGCCATAGAGCGGGTCTTTTTCCCAAACCGTAAAAGGCACGGTAGCGCCGAGATTGGGATCATCTTTGGGATTCTTGCGATAGTCTTGATAAACCCAGCCCGCGCCTCGATTCTGCATAAAGTCTGCAAAGGTGGGATCGGCTAAAGGCGTTGCGGCCGCGGCTTTGTTCACGAAACGATAAGCCCTCTGAGTGTTTTGTTGGCTGAAGCGGATTTCCACCCGGCGCAGCCGAGTTGCCGGCAAGCCGGTGCGGAAAGGCGTGGTCGCAGACGTGGGATAAGTCACCGCGCCTGCGAACGCATCGAAGGCTCTTGGCGCAGGCCGCCAGAAGCGTTCGCCCGCAATGTCACGCGCGCTGAACCATTGGTTTCCTGCGGGACTATACTGCCATCCCGCCGGCGCTTGATCATCGCGGCGAACGCCGACCGGATTTCGAATGACTTTGTGAATCAAGCCATCGAACAAGGGATAAGCATCATCGCCGGAGAGATTCGTGCTGGTGGCGAGGGTGTTTCCGCTTGTCGCATCTTGCAACGACCAGGAAGTTACGTTCGTGCTGTCGCCGTTGAACACGACGCGAAATTTGCGGTCGGTGGTATGCCACGGATCGACGACGACGGGCCGCACCGCGTCGTCGTTGACGCGATTATGCGCGACGATTTGATCGAGTTGATTGGGCAACACCGTTCCCGCAACCGGCCGTTGCGGGGTGAAGGAGAAGATGGAAGTGGAAAGGGAATTTTCCAAATAGCGCAGGCCCAAGCCCTCCACGGCATTCGGATTGATCGCAAACGCTGTGACCGCGATATAATAGGGCACGCCGGGAGTGAAGCGCTGCTTGGCAATGGGATCGACGTCCAACACCACGAAGTTCCGAACGCCTTCGGAGGTGCCTTGCCAAATAGGCGCGAGCACGGGATCGGGCAGGCCCTCGAACTCCTTCAAGTCTTGCACCTGGCTCGGTCCGCCTTTTTTATAGAAAGACCCGATGCGCACAAAATCTTCCGGCGGCGAAGTCAGCGTGGGCGCAAAATAAACATTGTAGCCGTGAAAACTCAGATTGAAATCCGAGTTGAAATAGCTTTCCGATTCCGTGCCCCAAGTCAAAATCAGTTTGTCGGAATTTTCATCAAACGTGACTTTGACTTTTGGAATCGGCGGCGAGGGCGGGAGCTTGAAGTTCAGATCGAAGAGTTTCTGCGAGGCGTCCGTAAAGGCGCGCAAGCGCGTGATGCTGTCGAAATTGTTCGAGCCGCGCGCCACGATGACGCCGACCACGACTTGTTGCACTTCACCCGGGGCCATGGTGAAGGGCCCGGTGGTGAGAAGAATACGGCGATCAGAAGGCGGGCCGCTGCTGGGAGGATTGCCGCCGTCGAGCCAGCCGGTTCTTGCCACAGGATCGCCGGAGACGACAAACTTCGAGATCTGCCCGGTGGTGGGATCGACCCATTCCGAGCCGTCAAACTTAAAGCCTTGCATGTAATTGTAGCTTTCAATGCCGTCGTTGGGATCCGGAAATCCTTGCACCACGCTCGAATTGATGTACATATTGAACGAGCTCATGCCGAGATTTCTGTAGCCCGGAATTTTGTTGCCGGAAACCAAAGCCGTGTCGCCGGCGGCAGCCACGATGGGGCCTTGAAAGAAAACGTATCCCACGGCCGGCGGCGCCGCGCCATAGCGCACGTCGTTGTTCGTGGCGTTATAGGTGATGCCTAAATTGCGCGCGCGATCCACGGCCACCAAATCGTCATTGGCGTCGCCGAGATCCGGATCGGACCACACGCTGAAGTAAGTATCCTCCCAAGCTTTGTCGCTCAGGTTGCGCACTTCGAAGCGAATGAACTGCATCTGGCCGAACGCACCGGTGCGATCATAGGCCCACACGGTTTGGCGAACTTCCGCGCCGAGCGGCAGAGTCTTTCCCCATTGATGCGTGTGAAAAGCGTTGTTCGCGTCGTTATACACGCAATACAACAGCATATCCGGGCGCTGCGCTTCGCCGCCCCACATGAGCGCGGGTTTGCCGCTGGCATCAGCGGGCGCGCCTTGATTGACGGGCCACGCGTTATAGTCGGTCAAGTAATCCGCGGCCTCCGGCAAAGTGGGACGCACGATGAACGTGCGATTCTCCGCCTTATTGGGATCATCCGGCTTTTTGGTCACGGGATCGATCAAGCCCGGCCGCAGTTCCGAGGCGCCATGCCCAACGGTGGCGACGCGCGTTTGACCATCCACTTTCGCGCCGATCCACATACTCGAGCTGAAAATCGCTTTTTCAGCGGCGTTAAAACCTGCAATACCGGGACCTGCTTTCGGCCAAGCAAAGCCAGAGCCGCTGCCAACGTGGTCATAATAAAACTCGCCATCGTTGCGAAACCATGCCGAGACGGTGTTCACGTCAAAAAGCTGGCGTTGAATCTGGGCGGTCTTGCTCAAGGAGGATTTGCTTGATTTGTCGCCGCTTTTCTTGTTTACTTCCGCGGCCTCAAATGCTCCCGGGCTTGCCCACAATACCAGAAACAAACTGGCCAGCCACAGCACTTTCATGATTTTCATATCCGACTCCTCCAAACATGGGGTTATTCACTTTCAGAGTGAATCTGAAAAGTTTAACGAACATGCAATTTCCCTCTGAAGGGCATAGGTGTCAAGCTATGAGTCTTCACGCCACCGAACTCATCCCCCGGCCCCTTCTCTTAAAAAGAGAAGGGGGCCGGGGGGATGAGTTCCGAGAGTGCGAAGATCCTTCACTTAAGACTTCTATCCTCAAGGGAAGATTTTCAAACAATCTCTCAGTAATTAATCTGCAGACCAAGCTGCACGACGCGCGGCGCGCCGAAGTTGAACGGGTCCATTTCCAGCAAGCGGAAGCTGTCGGTATACAAGGCGCGTTGTTCCGTGGTGTATCCTGCGAGCACGTCGCGTCCGGTTTCGGAAGTTAGATAACCGGTCTCGCCCGGCTGCCCGGAGGAATTCCATACGCCGTTCGCCAAACGTTGATCAAGGATATTCGTGGCGTTGAGATAAAGATTGAAGCCCCACGCGCCGTAACGAAAAGTCTTATCCACGCGCAAGTCCATGCGGGAATTGCCCGGCGCATAAACGCCATTCACCGTGGAAAGCGGGCGCAGCAAGCGATTGAAGGGATTGCTATTCGGATCGTTCAGCGTGTAAGGCCGGCCGCTGTTGAAACGATAGAGCAGATTCACACCGAACTCGGACAACAGGCCGGGCCGCTTGGACAAGCGATAGTCGACGTTCAAGCTCGCGGTATGGCGTTGATCATAATCCAACGGCGTCTCAAACTTCGGCTGCCGTGCGTTTTGCCAAGCGGTGTTGAACTGCGTGCTCGGGTCGGAACCCGTGCCTTTGGCAAAGCTGAGCGAATAGTTGAGCGAGCCGGTGAAGTTGTTCCAACGGCGGAAATCCAACGAGACTTCGAAGCCGCGCACCGTGGCATAATCGCTGTTGATGAAGACCGCGAAGCCGCCAGGGTTATAGTTGCTCAAAATCAACCCGGTTTGAATGAGGTCTTCAATCTGCTTGTAATAAGCCGTGGTTTGCAAACGGCCAACGTCGCCGAGCTGATGCCGCACACCGATTTCATACGAGGTGGTGCGCTCCGGCTTCAAATTCGGGTTGCCAAAGTTCGTGAAGGTTGCGGCTTCGAGCGTGCGAAAGGCAAAATACTCGCGGCCGATGTAGAAATTGTCCAGGCTGGGAAATTGGCTAAACTTGCCCCACTGCGAATAGAACACGGTTTTATCCGTGACCGGGAAAGAAAAGCCCAAACGCGGGCTGACTCGGTTATAAACCTCGGAGTCGGTATAGCTGTCTTCGCCGATCTCACCGTCGCCGTTCGGAAGCGGCGCCTGCGTTCCGCCGTTGCTGCTGTTGGTAATGTCGTTGAAGTCTCTGATAACGAGGTCGTTGGCATCCCAGCGATCGAAACGCAAACCGAAATTCAGCACGAAATCGGCGTACTCGACCTTATCCTGAAAATAAAGCGCGCCGATGATGGGATTTTTGGGGCCGTCAAAGCCGCCATCCAACTTGCGGCCAAACAGATCGTAGCCGTAGCGCTCAAGATTGGCCGTGCGGTAAATCTCGGCTTGCTTTTCTTGCAGTCGAGTGAAATTGGCCTCAGGCGTCGGCTCATTCAATTCCAAGCGTGCCGCAAACGCGCTGAAAATGGCGCGTTCCGCGTCCGACAATTGGGAATAAGCCTTGTCTTGCACCCATTGTTGATTCGCCAAGAAGACCCGATCACCGCCCAATGTCACAAATTCACGCGACAAGCTTGTGGGGCCGACTTGATATTTTCTCAACGAATGATCGCGCAGCTCGCCGCCAAACTTCAACTCATGATGCTGGCCGATTTGATGCGTGACGTTGAGATTGGCCTGCCAGAAACGCGTTTCGCGGTTGTCGTAAAAATTGTTGATGCGGTCGGGAAGAGCATGAAAACCGAACTCGTCAAACCCGATGCGGTTCCCCTGTGTGGCAAAGAAGAGGCTATGGGCTGAAGGATTGGACTCGACGCCATAAAGATGTGTCGAGGCGCTATCGCCATAGAGCCAAAAATTCTCTTTCAGGAAGGGATCGAATTGCTTATTGACCGAACGCAGCCAACTGACTTGCGCGTCATAAAACGTGCGCGTGCCCAAAGTATGGCTCACGCGCCCATAAAATTGCGTGTCGCGATCAAGCAAAATGGGCTGGCGATGCGCATTGAACAAGAGATAGGAAGTGACGCCGCCTCTGCGATCCGCGCGATAAATGTTGCCGCCGAGCGTGAAGCGGAATTGCTTGACGTTGATCGTGTACTTTTGATTCCACGTCCAACTTTTCTGCGAGTAATCCGGCAACAGCCCGGGGCGCGCGCTGGCCCACGGCGTGCGCGCGCTCAACAGGGCCTCCAAGCTGAGGTCTCTGCCGGCGCGATCGAGGCGCGGCTGATATTGATCGATGACGTGTTGGCGCAAATCCGGAAAGGCGGAGATGGCTAAATCGCGGGCATCGCCAGCCACCCAACTAGGATTGCGATCGCGGGCAAAATTATATTCCACGGATTCATAAAAACGAATCAAGCCCTTATTCTTGGGCAACACCGGTCCGCCGAAGGAAAGTCCATAAAGCGTGTTGCCGAAATTATGAAACGCGGAGCCGCCGTCGCCGAGGAATTCATCCGTCAACACTTCCAGGTTGAACGAATACTTCTCGTCCCCGCTTTTGGTGATGACGTTGACGACGCCGCTCATGGCATTGCCAAATTCGGCGTTGTAACCGCCCGTCATCAAAGTCAATTCTTGAATCGCGCTTTTTGAAACTGAACCAACGCTATTGCCGGTCAATGGGTCATTGCTCCACACGCCGTCAATCACATAAGCGGTTTGATCCGTGCGGCCGCCGCGAATATTGAGAGCGCCGCCGCGCTCATCTTGCACCACACCTGAAGAGGTTGCGACCACATTCTGCACGCCGCGCACCGGAATATTTTGCACCGCTTCCGCCGTGACGACACGCAACGAGCCGGTTTGATCTTTGGCGATGATCGGGCGCTCAGCTGAAACAATGATCTCCTCGCCTGCAATCACGGTTCCGCTCAACGCCATATTCTGCTCGAACGAACTCCCGACGATAACTTTAAGGTCAGAGACGTTATAATCGCTATATCCGATGAATTGGCAGCGCAGAGTATAAACTCCAGCCGGAACATTCAGGATCAAATACCGGCCATTCATGTCCGTCGCAGCACCCTTATTTGTGCCAACCACGAGCACGTTTGCTCCGGGAAGAGGAGAGCCGGTATCTTTATCCGTCACGACTCCATAAATCTTCCCCGTGGTGGCTGATTGTGCAAAGACTTGGAGCACCAAACAAGCCGTGATCAGCCATGAAACCGGCACGGCTCTCGTAAATAAATGCCGCTTTGAAATCATAGGTAACCTCCGTTGGTTATGAAACTGAGATCGAATTCGCTCACTATATGAATGATGATCTTGCCGTGTTGTTCAAGGCCGGGAGAAAAACTGCTCCATTCAGTGGCAATTATAAAACGCAAAGAGAATACCACTAGGTTTTGCTGGCGCCGAACGGTTAGATTCGCAAAACCGATAGGGTGATTTGATCAAGTTCGGTTTTAATCTCTTAAAATTCCGAGCTTGCCTTTCGCTAGCGTTCGAAAGCGGCGGCCTTGATAGAAAAATGAAGCTACGTCCTTGTGCGGGCGTGCAATTCTCTTCCAAAACTTCGGAAATCTTTTGCACAGCCGAGAAAAGAAAACCAGCCAAGAGCAGGTGTAAATCAAAGAGGAAAGCCAAAGCTCAAGCTTGAATAACGAAGCAACTCTTTTTTGAAAGCCGGAGCGTGCGTGTTGCTTGAAAATTTTCAATGGCAAATTTTCAATTTGAAATTTTAAATGTTTTTGCTTTTGATGAAGAGGAGTGGGCCCTGTAGGGCTCGAACCTACGGCCGGCGGATTATGAGTCCGCTGCTCTAACCGACTGAGCTAAGGGCCCGATGATGAAATGGAATCTTGAGCCATTCAAAATGCGGGGGGAATATATTCG
>Ga0247727_10015945_pt1 | contig 12223 bp, 6 predicted proteins | sample WisWelCaveWW1625_FD_202498 | JGI IMG/M metagenome (GOLD analysis project Ga0247727, IMG submission 202498) | Biofilm microbial communities from Wishing Well Cave, Virginia, United States - WW16-25 | ecosystem: Environmental > Aquatic > Deep subsurface > Groundwater > Cave microbial mat | place...
TGCTCTCCCATTCAGCGCGGCCGGCCAAGAGCTGGTTCCGGAACGCGAATTCGTACCATTGACGGTAGTCGAATTGAGCACGGAGTACAGCCCCGATGCTCCCGTCGTCGTACTGATCCATCGTAGCCCGGATGGAGAGGATCTGGACCTGGCGCGCGATGTAGGGAAGCACGTGCCCACTCGGAGCGTTCCTGGAGAGGATCGCTTCACCGATGGCGGTGGACCCCATCCGCCCGACCACAAGACTCGTAATCTCGTCACCGATCGGAGCGGCGAGCGAATCGTCGCGCAACTGCAGCCCGGCATCGATCAGGACCGATCCGGCATCGGTCTTGAGGATGATCACCGCACCGCCGCCAACCGCCTCGGCATTGGGCTCGTCCGTGAGCACGACATTGCCTCGCACATCCCTAACGGTGATGGCCCCACTCGCGGTCCACGCTTGATCTCCTGGCTGCAGCACCGGAAGCGTGCGAGTCTCGCACATTGAGTGCGACGCGAAAGCCTCCATGGACGTCTCGTACATGGACTCGAGTGGCACCGCGAACACTGCGAGCCGCACCGCTGAATGCACTGGTCGCTCAAGATTGACGTATCGATCCTGGTACTGCGAGACGTTGGCTCCGGTCGCCATCGGTGCCTGAACTCGGATGTGCGTCGTCATTGATGCCGGGGTCGAAGCATCTGCGAGTGCGGGATCAAGCACGAACGTGCCGATGTTCGAAGTCGGAGCCTCGCAGATCTCGCTCGATTCGTCATCTGTGAATTCATCCCCGTAACGTTGAATCTGTCCTGGCTTGGCCGATGATATGGACACGAGGGTGATCGCATCTTGAGCCACCACGCGGCTGGCTATAGCCTCGGCTTCCAGCTCTTGGGGGGTGCCTTGCTGGCAGATAGCAACCTCGCCCGTGGACTTTGTCTGCACACCGCTGCTACTTTTCTGCTGGATCGTATGTGTCAACTCATGCGCCAAGAGCCGTTTCCCTTCTGGCGTCTCTGGCGTATATTCCCCAGCACCGAATACCACATCCTGACCAGTTGTATAAGCACGCGCATTTATTGCTTTCGCGGACTCAGCAGCGCGTACGTCTTGATGCACACGCACTCCACTAAAATCCCGCCCAAACCGCGGTTCGAAAAAGCCACGCACGGAAAGCGGCAGGGGCTGGCCCAGGCCTCGAATGGCGTTGATCTGTGATTCCAGTCCGGAAGTGACTTGCGGCGTTTCTTCGCCCTCTGCCTTAGTCTGAAGTGTCTCTTTTTCATCTTCCTTCGCACATTCTGGGCAAGTAACTCCGCCGCTTCCACAGGCAGTACACTTTTTCTGAATCGAGATAGTTGAAATCGATAACTCTGGAACCTCATCATCCGCCATCCGCATCACCTGCTCTGCCACCCGATCCGCCTCATGCTCGTACTCATCTCCCGGTTCGTTGATGGCAAGCTTGGCTTGAATCACTTTACCAACATAGCCGTTGCCATAACCACGCTGCAATCGCCGCAACATACTCGCTTGCAGTGCAGATGAACCATCGAAGTGGCCGAACGCCGAAGCAAAATTCTCCGGCGGGGTTTCGGGACTGCCGCCACCCAAGGCATGCAATGCCCGTTGCACGAATGGGGAATCCTGGTCCGTATCGTGCTCTGGCACTATCTGAGCAACCGACGCTGATGGTTGAGGTCCCGATGAAACCTTCGCAGGTTCGGGAGAAATTGTGGGAGGGGATTTTGTCATGAGTATTCGCACCCGGCGAAAGCTGCGACTATCTATCCGTGTTTGCTGCGTTACCCTGCCCCAACATCGCCAGAAAACTCAGGAGTTGCCCCCTTGGCAGTTGCAACATCGCATTAATATCTGCGATGATTTGTGGATTACGGATACTGATTTGCACGGCGCCTGGATAATTTGGAATTGGACCAATCACAATATCCGGATTAGGCAAACCTTGGTTCCTAAGGAATCGCTCAAAGACAACACCGCGAGATTGCTGATTATAGTTGTAGATGGTTCGATTGGTCAATCCAGGACCAACTTCCATATCAAGGAATCGATTCCAAGCCTGAGCGCCGTCTCCTTGGCTCAAATCTAACACGGCTCCTCGTCGTGGGATCGGCACCGGCATTACACCAGTTGGACGACCGAAGCGGCCACCAATCTGTTGCGCCGTTGCCGGATCGGTCGCTGCATAAAAACCCGGGCCAAAGTCATCCGTGACATCACCCCTAATGCTCGGGCCGGTTCGCCGAATATTTGCGATATTTTGCGGCGAGGTTCCATGAAAAGTCGTCTCAACTGGCTCGTAACTTCGTCTAAAGCGGAAACTAAAACGATTAGGCAGAATAATCCTATTCAACAAAGGTTCTAGTACTGCACCTCCAAGACCAGAGGCCGCTCCAAACAGCATTCCCTGACCCATAGCTTGCGGTATGTCCTCGACCCTGCCGGTTGCCGCTGTTGTCAAACCTGAGTGAATACCACCCACAATAGATCCCGATGGCACACCTGCGGCCGCACGTAACCCAAAGCGTCCTATTGCGCTTGAACTCATTCTCGTGGCAAGACTCACAGCGGCTTCTTCACCCAAGACTCGGGTGGTTACGGCACTTCCAGCGCGGCTAACCCCGGAACCAATTCCGGGAGCGATAACTCCGGTGAAAGCATCAATAGAGCCGCGAACAAAGCCAGATTGAGCCTCCGATCCCACTTCTGACCAATCGATAGATTCATTGGCTAAGGCCTGTCCTGCTACATTTGAGCCACCACGAAGTATAGCGCCTGCGGTACCGCCTCCGACTGTCACAATTGCGCCCGTGGCGAGAACCCCTGTCCCCAAAGCCGTAGCCACGACCGGAGCCGCCACCACAGCGCCGATTCCGATAGCGATGCCGAAGGAAACATCTCGAGTGACTTCAAGGGCATGAACGGCGGTTTCCGCGCCTGAAATCGTTCCTTCAATATATTCGTGCCAAGTTCGGTTGGCATTATCAAGACTCTCGGCAACAATTTGAAGCTGTCGTGTTTTTCGGCTGATTAAATCGGCGGAAAGTTGTGCAGTCGTCAGATCATTAATAATTTTTTGCGCGCCATTTTCGGGAACGTCCCAAATAATTTCATTGGGCACACTCTGTTCGGCCAAAAGATCACTAATACCGCGAACAATATCGCTGGTACCTTCGACATGTTCGTGTTGAGTCTCTCTGCCAATTCTAGCTATATCTCGGAGATAAGTGGCCTTGCGAGTAATCCAAACGGAAAGGCCTTGTAGCATACCGTTAAGCTGGCCTTCGGTCAACTCGAAAGATTGTCCGGCGGCGGAAAACCTATAAAGAATTTGTTGTTGTTCTTCTTCTGTTGCCATCCCTTCAGAGCGGAGAATATAACCTTGTTTAAGAGCATCTCTGATATCTTGAAAAGCCCGATCGGTTTGCATTCCATCCAGCATGCGAATGTTCTGTCCTGCAGGAACAAAATCAGGAAGACCGCCGTTGGCCTGACGGATAGGTTCAAGCATTCCAATAGCATCTTTGTAAATGTAGGTGACAATCTCTATAAGAGTGTGACCAGGCGCTCGGACGGATGCGTAAAAGCGATTTTCTTTGGTATTGAGACCCCACAAGACTGGGGGGCTTCCAGAACTACTTTGCTGGTCGGTGGCACCGACGGGGATACTCATTGGTGCATCCGGACTCGTCATCCCAGCCCCTTCTCCAGTCCGCTGAATAATCGCGGCAGGAGCAGCAAGAATCGTTTTGGGCGCCGTTGTTGACGGTTCACTAGAGGAGACGGCGGCGCTAATGCCAGATGCTTCCCTTTCAGCAGCATCGGTGGAGCGGCTTACCATTCGATCCGATGAGCCACCGTTTTGTTTCTGTTGTATCACATGTGTCAACTCGTGCGCCAATAAATGCGCGCCTTCCGAAGTCTTGGGTGTATATTGACCTCTGCCAAACACAACGTTATGCCCTACTGTGAAAGCCTGGGCTTTAATTGATCGAGCTGCTTCTGTTGCACGAGCATCGGTATGCACTCGCACGTCACTAAAATTATGTTCGAAACGCGCTTCCATCAATGCGCGTGTTGTTGCATCTAGTGGTTGACCATCTGAATTCAGCGCTTCCGATACAATAGACGGCATATCGGCTATCTCACCATGCCCTTTGGCTTGAATCATGCGCTGAACCGCTTGATTGCCAACCGCTCGTTGCAACTGTTGAAACCGTCGCGCTTGTGAGCGTGATGGAACGGGGGATGGAGATGTTTGCTTCACGTCATTGGAAACGACGTCCTGCTTTGTTGGAGTGACTCGTGTACGTTTCATGTCAAGTGCGCTCTTCACTTCTTATTTTTCATCCCCGCTCGCGAATCAATTCATAATACTCACGAAACTCGGTTTTCGATGGCAATTTCCCCATCTTCTGAAACTCGCGCGTGGTGGCCAACATCAAGTGTTCCATGCTGACGGCTTTGGCCTGTTCGGCGGCCATGAACGCGGCGGTCAAGGCAATATTGCGAATGTTGCCGCCGGCCAATTCAAACTGCCGCGCCGCAAAACCGAAATCAATGTCATCGGCCAGCGGGGTCTGGAGGGGAAACATATTCCGCCAGATGCGCTCGCGATTGCCGGCATCCGGAAAAGGAAACTCCACGGTATGGTGCATGCGGCGCGCGAAAGCCTCGTCCAAATTTTTGCTCAAGTTGGTGGCGAGAATGACGATGCCTTCGTACTCTTCCATCTTCTGCAGCAGATAGGCCACTTCGATGTTGGCGTAGCGGTCGTGCGCGTCTTTCACTTCGGAGCGCTTGCCGAACAGCGCGTCCGCTTCGTCAAAGAAGAGAATGGCGTTGCTCGCTTGCGCCTCCCGAAAAATGCTGCTGAGATTTTTCTCGGTCTCGCCGATGTATTTGCTGACCACGTTGGCGAGATCGATTTTATATAAATCGAGATTCAGCTCGCGCGCCAAAATCTGCGCGGCCATGGTTTTGCCCGTGCCGCTGGGGCCGGAAAAGAGAACGTTCAATCCCTTGCCGAGCGCCAGCTTGCGCTCAAAACCCCAGCGCGAGTAGACGACGGGGCGATATTTGACCGAGGCGCACACGGCGCGAAGCTGCTGCATGGCGCGCGGCGGCAGCACGATATCGGACCAGGCGTAAACCGGCTCGACCTTTTGCGCCAGGCGGCGCAAACCCTGGTTCGACTGGCTGCGAGCGGCTTGATAAAGATCCGGCATCGTGATCAGGCGGGCTTCCGCAGCGCGCGTCAAGGTAAGCTGCCCGGCCCGCAACGAGGCGTCGGCAATCTGGCCGGCGCTGAAAACAAAATTGTTCGCCAAAGCGGCAACATCGATATGCGGCGCCAACTGCCGGCCATTGGTATTCAGCGCGTTCTGCCACAAAAGCGCTCTTTGCGAAAAGCCCGGCAGAGGAAAATCGAAGTGCAAAAAATTTCTTTCGCGCCAAAACCCGGCGGCCGGCTGCCACGCCGCTTCGCTGCCGAGAAAAATCGGAAGAGCATGGGACGAAAATTTTTGCGCCAGGAGCGACAGCAGTTTTGGCGTTTGTTTCTCGTCCGCCAGCAACGCTTCAAAGTGCGCCAAATAAAGCCCGGCGCCTTGCAGCAAAGTCTCGCGGCGCAGCAAATCCACCAGCGTGGCAAAAGGCAAATCACTTAGAAGCGCCTGGCTCATGTCCGCAACCAGCAAGGGAATGTCAAGCTCCGCGCAAACGGCTGCAGCTGCGGCTTCCTTGCCGGCGCCGTATCCCCCTTGAAAAAACAACAGGCCGCGGCTTTTTTTGAGGGATTGGCCGGCGCAAGTCAATTGCGCCACCAGTTCCTCGGGCAGAACCAGGTCGCCGGGCTTTTGCGAGCGTTCCAGGCGCCGGGAAAAGGGGAGCAACCGGAAATCAATTTGCGAATTTTCCAACAAAAAGTCAATGAGGCGCTGCTCTATTTTTATATAACGCGACAGCAGCGAGGGCTCGCGCTCCTGCGGATCGTCAAGCAGCCGCATCAGATGATGGCGGCAGAGCGTCGCTTCCGCGGCAAAGCACGGACGTTGTGTGAGGCCGTCGACAAACGCCGGGCAAAGAAGATTGAGCGCCAGGTTGACGCCCGGGCGCTTCTTGGTGACGTCATTCTGCACGTAAGCGTAGAGCGTCTCAAACCTGAGGTCCAACTCAGGGGCAACGCCGATAAGAAATATTTCGACTTCAAACGGCGTGAGTTGAAAGATGCGAGCGAGGCGAGGCAAAGGAAGATTGATACCGGCGGCATGGCTGGCTTGCGCGCGCGCGTCGATCTGATGGCGCATTTGCTCGATACGCACCGAAAGTTTCTGCGCGCCAACCGGTTCGTCTTGCGACGTTGCGCCAATAGCCTCGCGGCTGAGTCCGCTCAATAGCGCGTCGACCTGCGCATCTGAAATGTAGAGGCCGCGAAACTCATTCTCGGTAACCAAGCGCGCCGCGCGCAGCCGAAGAATCTGCCGCTGCAGCATGAGATCGAGGCGCTGCAATTCGGCGAGCAAGTGCTCGACGCCGTTGGCAAAATTTTCCATATTCATTCCGCCGGGAGCGACAAGGTGACGCGAGCCTCATTCAACCATGGAATCGTGCAGGTCTGTCCATCCACTCCGGCCATACGCAGGATAAGATGAAGAGGCGCATGGGGAAGCTGCACGGCGATTTGGTCTTTCTCGTCGCGGCCTTTCTCAATGCGCACGAGACTTTGGCCGGCGAGAAAGTTCTGATACAAATGTTCGGCGCTGCTCCAGCCGAAACCGAGCAGGCGATGGGCGAATTTTTTGAGCACGGCGCGAGCCATCAGCGACCAGGTCAAATCAAAATGCGTGTTCGTGACAATCGGCGGATTAAGCTCTATTAATGAAAAATAATCCAGCTCCGAAGCGGCTGGCCTTGCTCGCGCGAGATAGCGCAGCAAAATCGCCCGCCGGTCTTCCGGCATTGTGGCTGCGGGCTCAATCCAAACGGTCATCTCATCTTCCGGAGTTTGGTTCAAACGCACCGGCAACAACCCGCGCGACGGATCCGGCTCGCGCCACACGAGTTGGGCTTGCCAACTTGCCAGCGCGGCAATATCAAGACGCGTCTCGAGGCCCGGCTGGAGCAGCAGGCATTCGAGCGGCACGCCAACGGTCTCGCGCAGCATCGCCAATCCCTCATTCAGCGCGGCGCTTATTTCTTCATTGATAGACGTGGCATAAAACCAGTCATCATGCGCCATGTCGCGCAGCAACAGAATTTCGCCGCCGGCCGTTGGGGTGACAAGCTCGGCACATACACAACGGCCCTCGATGCGACCGCGCCAAGTTAGCCGTTCGATTAAAAGCCGCAACGCCGCTTGATTCATTTCCGCGGTCGCGGCGGCGCTGAAGCGCTGCAAATCATCGCAAGATGGCCGCGCGTCAAATCCGGCGGCGAAAGACAAGGCGGAATCGTAGACGGCCTCGCCAGCGCGTGTTCGGCCCAAACACTTCAATGCCAAAAGCCATCGCAAAGCTTGCGCCTTGTCGAGGCCTTCGAGATCGGCATACGGAGCGGCAGCAATGATCTCGTGCATCCCGAGATCGAACCAGGAGGGCAGCAGCAAGAAAATGCTGCCGAACGATGAGCCAAAGGCTTCGGCGAGGTTTTTTGCTTCTGCCTGTTTGCTCGCACGAACCGCCGGATTCACGGTTTGGGCGAGGCGAGTGAGCCAATCACCGTCGCTCGCCGCGAGTTGTTGCAAAAACGGCAGGCATTCGAGGTGTCCGGTGACGCCGCGGCGGCGCGCCAATTCAATAGCGCCGCGCAGATTACCTCTGCTCAGGCGTTCGAGCAAAAGCGTGGAATCTTCCACTCGCCGGAGAATCTCGGCAAATCCCAGCAAGTGAGTAATCGCCAAGCGCAAGCTGTTGGCCGGCAAATTGGGATTATGGCGCCGCGCCGTGAGGTAGAGACGCAAGGCGTTGCGTTTTTCCATATCGGCGCGTATTCTTGCCACCGGCCAAACTGCGAGCAAGGCTTCTATCGCTTCGCGTTCCAAGCCGGCGTCATGCTCGCCGCCCACGAAGAAAATTTCATAGACCTGCAGCGCGTCATTTTCACTCAACACTTCCAGCACTCGCTCCAAACCTTCGCCCAAACGCCGGAGTATCGTTTCGGCTAACGCCGGCTCACGAAGCAGAGCCTCGCGCACCGCTGCGCTGGTTGGCAAACTGCGCAATGACGCGAAAGTGCTGTAATACCATTTGTCCCAAGCGGAGCCTGCGGCCAAGTCGCCGAGGAAGTGCGCCAAAAACGCGGCGCGATCCGGGAAGTGCATCACCAGGTTGCCGTCGGCGCCGCGCGAGATCGTCCGCACGATTCTCGCGGCAATCTGTTGACTCAAAATTTGCGAGAATAATTCGTCGCTGACCGTTGCAATATCCAAAACGAGGTCGGCGTCCAGGCGGCGGATCAACCAAACCGAGGGGTCGGCGCCATCCAGCGCTCGTGACAAGAGTTGACCGCAAACTGTCGCGATGCGATTGCGCACCACGGCGTCGAGACGCGAACGCAAATCATCCGGATTGGGATGCTGTTGCGGCAGCAAGTAGGTGTTGTTTAGGCGCTCGATGATGACTTGGCTGTCGTCTTTTGGCTTTTGACCGCTCACGAGGTGGATTCAAGAATAGTTTCTTCGGTAGTATGATGATTGTTTGATGCGGCCAACTCTCCCAACACTTGAATGGCACCGCTGATGCGCAGCAACGTGTCGCGCACTTCTTGCCGCCGACGGTCGAGCAACTCAAGCTGTCGCTGGCCTTTCTCGTATTCGAGACGAAGCTGCTCCAGGCGTTTCTCCATAAAATTGAATCTCCAAATTATAGTCGTCCTTCGGCAACTGCCTTTTTGAGGCGAGCAATTTCTTCCTGGGTTAATTTCACTGCTTCCTGCTTTTGGTACAGTTTTTTTAGCTCGGTCTCGGGCCGCTTGACGACACGATTTGCTTCGACGATATAGGCTTCCGGATGGGCAAGAAAGTCATCAGCTACTTCCACCTGAACACTGCCTAACGGAACCGGCACGTCATCCGGCAAGCGCATAAGATTTTGGTTTTGAATCACCCACATGGTGTTGCACAACCTCCTTTCACGGAACGAAAATCGCCACGTAAGAAAACCAAAGCAACTCACCGTCAATGTCATCAACGCGCCAATTTACGGTGAAACGAAAACTATTCGCGCTTAGGGGCGTCACCAACCCGGCACGCACACTCCAACGCGCATTCACCGCTGTTCCTCGATTGCGAATTTCCGACAGGGCAACCATGAAGTTTGGCGTTGTGACATTTGCAAGACGGCTGGTGAGATCGAAAGTTATAGTTCCTGAACCGCTTGAGGTTCGATTCAAAAAAATTTCACCGACGATCACATCGACGGGGATCTTGGTCGTGCCGAGAAACAGATTGCCATTGACGATGACATCGCCGTTATTCTTGACGATGAACTGCTCTTTGAATAGCCCATCCCCATGGTAAATTGGTCCAGCCACAAGGCGATCACCGCCGTCAAGGTTATCCCCAATTATCAACCGCAGGTCGTTGCGATCGGCGCTGTTGCGCTGGCGTGTGATCCAAAGTATATCGGTGTCAATGCCGCCGCCAGGTTCTCGGAAGTCAATTTTGCCTCCGTTCAAAATCAGATCATTGTTCGTGGTTATTTTTCCAGAAACCATCAAGTTGCTGCTGTCGTCGAGTTTCATCGCCAGGGCCCCGCCGCCCGGATCGCTGCGCGTATCGCTATGTGCTCCATCACGGAACCAGCAGAAATCCGCGTCTGAGCGAAAATAGAGCGTGAAGCCCTGAACTCCAATGCCATAGACCGTTTGCCAGAGATTGAGCATCTGCCGAGTCTGTGCGCCAAAATGAAGCCGCGCTTGATCATCGAGACGCAGTTGCAAACTTCCTCCGGCACCGGGACTGCTTTGCGCATCATCGTGGACGCCGTCTTTGAACCAACAAAATTCGTTGTGTGAACGGAAGTAGGTCGTATTCGCTTGGACGCCGATGCCGTATTGATGCTTGGCATCTACGGTCGTCCACAGGTTAATCATCTGGCGTGTCTGGCGCCCGAAGTCGAGCATCCCAGTGGGAATATCAACGGTGTCATCGCCTTTCACGGCGAGCACGACTTTTTCATTCGAGCCATCAGCAGGTCCAGCTCCGACGGTCAGGCGCGTTGTTGCTGCGGCTGCATCGCCGATATGAATTCGCAAATCGTTTCCGGCGCCGCCTGCACCAGCGCGCCGTTGCAACCACAACGGCGTACCTTCATCAAGCCCGGCGGTGTTTTGAAACGAGAGCTTGCCGCCGTGTAAAAATACGTCTTTCTTCGCCACGATTCGGCCATCCACTCGTAAGCGCCCTTCTACACTGGCAAAACCAGCGGCGTCGGGATCATAGGGAGCAAGTGGATCGGTGGAAACAACGCGTGGCATGATCCGCAACTGCTTGGCCGGCGCCAGAACTTGTTCGGCGACAACGCCGACATAACTCCGACCTTCGATCAACCTCTCAGTTGCCGCCGCCACAAACTTGTGATTCACCCCATCCCAATTCACACTGCCCAGCCGCACCAGCCAGCGTGGGATGGTCTCGGTTCCGTCAGGAAATTCTTGATACGGCGCGGATTCGTCCGGCGGGATGGTGAGATCGCCGTCGTTCAGTGGCGGCGGTGGCCCCACTTCTTTACCGTCCACGATCACGCTATCGTGTGGGGGCGGGATTGGCTGCACCACGATGCGAAAGGTCTCGAGTACGCGGCTGAACTCCTCGGCGACGTTGCACTGCTCGTATCCGGCAGCCGGGCGGCGCGTCAATTCCTCGTCGAAAGCGATCCAAACTTCACGATGTTGCAGATTGGTAAAAGCATCAAAGTCAGCCGGGTCCAATTTGTGAGGATGGAAGACAATGATCTCTCGTCCGAAGCCATCGACCGCCATTCCCGGCTGCACGTAAACCTCCTTCGCGCCCGGATCGCCTTCCCGGTCTTTTTCAATCAACTCCAATCCGGTGACGATGCCCCAAGTGTGAGGGCCGAGGTTGTGCCGCCGCCGCATGTCGCGATGATAGGCTTGCTGCGCCGCAAAATCTTCAGCGCCGAGAAATTGCCGTTGATAATAGTGCAACCGTTCGATGACGTCAGTTGCCATGAGAACATCTCCTTCAGGTTAACCGGTCTTTTTCTTGGGAGGCCGGCCGGTTTCGGGTTTCTTTTTATCTTCCACCTGCTCGCGCAACTTCGCCACCTCGGCAGTGAGGGTGTCTATTCGCGTTTGCGTGTCAATGAGTTCTTGTTGCGCATCATAGCGATTATAGCCCACGACGCGGTCGTCCGGAGTTTTGTAGAAAACCACTTTGTCGCCGCTGAAGGCAAAAGGCGAGCTAGTGAGCCTAGCCGTGACCGGGACTTCGCCGGCGGATTTCACGTTTCGAAAAATTGGCGTCACTTTGCAATCGCGACAGGCCTTTTGCAGCTCGCTGGCGGGTTTATCGATCATCGCCGGCAGATTGACCTTGTCGCGTCCCAGCCAATCGCCGAGATTGCCGGGCCTGAGCTTGCTCAAAATTTCTTGAAATGAATCGGCATACGATTTCGGCAGCGCATAATCATCATTGGAAATCGCGCTCCGCAAGCTGCTGTTGGGATCGAGGCGATTGATAAAGTCGAGCACGTCATTGACCATGGGTGAATTAAAGCGAGCCAAATCCGGACGACAGCAGAATTGTTCGAGCAACTTCGCCAGCGCCGGCCCGAACGAAAACCAATAAGCCAAAGCCGGAAAACTTCCCGCAAAACTGCGGCACGAAAAGTTGCAGATGCGAATAATTTTGTTCTCGCGAATGGTGACGCAGGCGAGAATGAGCCGGTTGTCGCACGGATCCGGCGGACACGGCGGCAGAATGCTGTGGCAGATGCAATCCAACAAGTACTGAAACAGCAGACTGCTGACCGCCGCAACCGGGGCGCGAACGGTGTTGTAGTAACTCCGCGGCGTATCGGTATCGGATGGCGCTGGACAATCAATTTTCTTTAAAGTCTGGAGCAGCTCGCAGCGGACATTGAATGGATTTTGGATAAAGAGATCGATTACCGCTTGGCGATACTTGCAGGCCGCATTATGCTGGCTGACGGCAGTGCCGTATACACCCGCAGGATTAGCAACCGGAGCTGCCGGAGA
>Ga0247727_10015946_pt1 | contig 12222 bp, 9 predicted proteins | sample WisWelCaveWW1625_FD_202498 | JGI IMG/M metagenome (GOLD analysis project Ga0247727, IMG submission 202498) | Biofilm microbial communities from Wishing Well Cave, Virginia, United States - WW16-25 | ecosystem: Environmental > Aquatic > Deep subsurface > Groundwater > Cave microbial mat | place...
GAAGCTCGGTCTTGTCCTGGATGAAGAAAAATCCATCGGCGTCCGGGACACGGATGGAAATGTTGTCTTCCGCAGCGGCACGCAGTTCAAGCGTGATACCTTGCAGGGGTACGACGACATCGAGAAGCTGGACTATTCGGCTGAATGGGTTGACGATAAAAGAAAAAACACCCTCATCAATAAGATTTTCACGAACTACTTTGAGAGACATGCCGGTATTGAGGAGGAGTTCCGCCACGAGAAGAACAAAATCCAACTGGGCGATGAACTTCCCCCGGGAGTAGTACAGCTGGCAAAGGTGTATGTTGCAAAGAAGCGAAAACTCTCGGTGGGCGACAAGATGGCGGGTCGTCACGGGAACAAGGGCGTTGTGTCACGTGTGGTGCCGGTCGAGGATATGCCGTTCCTTCCGGATGGTACCCCCGTGGATATTGTTCTCAACCCCCTCGGCGTGCCATCCCGCATGAACCTCGGCCAATTGTATGAGACAGCCCTCGGATGGGCAGCGGAGCACCTCGGTGTGAAATATGCATCGCCCATCTTTGACGGAGCGTCCTGGGAAGACGTTATGGCGGAGTTGCGGAAGGCAGGGCTGGACGAGAATTCGAAGTCGGTGCTGTATGACGGGAGAACGGGTGAACGATTTGACCAGGAGGTGACTATCGGACACATCTATATGATGAAACTCTCGCACCTGGTCGATGATAAAATTCACGCGAGGTCGATTGGGCCATATTCTCTGATCACGCAGCAGCCTCTCGGAGGCAAAGCACAATTTGGAGGTCAGCGGTTCGGAGAAATGGAAGTGTGGGCCTTGGAAGGGTATGGGGCTGCGCACGTTCTTCAAGAGATGCTCACCGTCAAGAGCGATGATGTTGCCGGTCGTGCGAAAGTGTATGAGGCAATCGTGAAAGGCGAAAACCTACCGGAATCGAACATTCCGGAGTCATTTAATGTGTTGATCCGTGAACTCATGGGTCTGGGGCTCGATGTGAAATTGGAGTAAGCCCAGAAGGCAAGTGACGGTCATGGCATCACATGAACATGTTTGGAGGAATACAATGGCATTAATGCTGCACGAACGAGAGACCAGGAAAACATTCACACGGATAACAATCAGCCTCGCATCTTCTGATATGATTCTTCAACGGTCTCGCGGCGAGGTCACAAAGCCGGAAACGATTAATTATCGTTCCTTCCGACCGGAGAAGGATGGGTTGTTCTGTGAAAAGATCTTCGGACCCGTGAGGGACTGGGAATGTGCGTGTGGAAAATATAAACGTATCCGGTACCGGGGGATTATTTGCGACCGGTGCGGCGTTGAGGTTACGCAGAAGAGCGTTCGTCGGGAGCGCATGGGACACATTGCGCTGGCCGTCCCGGTGGTCCACATCTGGTATTTCCGATCGCTGCCTTCCAAGATTGGCTACGTTCTGGGAATGACCACAAAGGATCTTGAGAAGGTCGTCTATTATGAATCATACGTCGTTATCAATCCGGGGACGACGGGACTCCAGAAAAAGGATCTCATTTCCGAAGAGCAATACTTCGAAATTCTCAGCACGCTTCCCGAAAACAATAACGGGCTTGAGTCGACCGACAAGCGAAGATTTGTAGCAAAGATCGGGGGTGAGGCGATCAAGGATCTGTTGAAACAGGTCGATATCAACACGCTCTCGGCCGAGCTGCGCGCCCAGATCCAGGAAGAAACCTCTGTCCAGAAGAAGCAGGAAGCGCTGAAGCGGCTGCGCGTCGTCGAGGCATTCCATGAGCGTGAAGATGGCCCCGTCAATCGCCCTGAATGGATGGTGCTGGATATTATCCCGGTGATTCCGCCTGAATTGCGTCCGCTTGTTCCTCTTGAGGGCGGCCGGTTTGCGACGTCTGATCTGAACGATCTCTATCGACGAGTGATCATTCGGAACAATCGTCTGAAGAGATTGATCGATATCAAAGCTCCAGACGTGATCCTCAGGAACGAAAAACGCATGTTGCAGGAGGCGGTCGATTCATTGTTCGACAATTCGCGCCGCATCAATGCTGTTCGCAGTGATAATAACCGTGCGTTGAAATCGCTGTCCGATATGCTGAAAGGGAAGCAGGGACGGTTCCGCCAAAACCTCCTCGGCAAGCGTGTGGACTATTCAGGCCGTTCCGTGATCGTGGTCGGCCCTGAGCTTCAGCTCCATCAGTGCGGTCTTCCCAAGGATATGGCCGTGGAATTATTTAAACCATTCATCATTCGCAAGCTGATCGAACGGGGTATCGTCAAGACCGTGAAGAGTGCGAAGAAGATGGTGGACAAGAAAGGAGCTGAAGTGTGGGAGATTCTGGAAAATATCATTGACGGACATCCGGTCTTACTCAACCGTGCCCCGACGCTCCATCGGCTCGGCATCCAGGCATTCCAGCCCGTCTTGGTGGAGGGGAAGGCGATTCGCATTCATCCAATGGTCTGCACCGCATTTAATGCAGACTTCGATGGTGACCAGATGGCTGTTCACGTGCCGTTGTCGCTTGATGCTCAGCTTGAAGCGCGGATTCTGATGTTGTCAAGCCACAACATCCTCTCACCCGCGAACGGTTCTCCGATTGTCACGCCGACGCAGGATCAGGTTCTCGGCTGCTACTACCTCACAAAGTCCAAGGTCGGCGACCTCGGTGAAGGGCTGGTTTTCTCGTCGATGGATGAGAGTATCATCGCCCACAACCACGGAAGAGTGGGGCTGCATAGCCGTGTCAAAGTGAAGATCGGAGACACGCTCATTGAGACGACGACAGGCCGTGTCTTGTTCAACCAGATCGTCCCGAAAGAAATCGGCTTCATCAACGAGCTGCTAAACAAGAAACGTCTCGTCCAGATCATCGCAGCAGCGTTTCGAAAAGTCGGAAACTTGCGGACGGCCGAATTTCTCGACCGCCTGAAGGAGATCGGGTTCAGATATGCGACCACGGGTGGTCTCTCGGTGAGCCTCAATGATGTGACGATTCCCAAGGAAAAGGAAGAGGTCATTACAAAGGCGCAAAAGAATGTTGATGAAGTGTACACTCAATACACGCGTGGGTTCATCACCAACGGCGAACGGTACAACAAGGTGATTGATATCTGGACGCGCGCAACGACTCGCGTTGCTGAGAAGCTCTTTGAATCTCTCCAGCATTCTCGCAGTGGGTTTAACTCGCTGTACATGATGGTTGACTCGGGCGCTCGTGGCTCGCGAGAGCAGGTTCGCCAGCTCGCAGGGATGCGCGGTCTTATGGCAAAGCCACAAAAGAGCCTTTCGGGCGCAACGGGTGAATTAATCGAGAACCCCATCATCGCGAATTTTCGGGAGGGACTCTCCATCCTGGAATACTTCATCTCAACACACGGTGCCCGAAAAGGTCTTGCCGACACTGCATTGAAGACGGCCGATGCAGGATACCTGACGCGCCGGCTTGTCGACGTGGCGCAGGACGCTATTGTCTCTCTCGAGGATTGCGGTACGATCCGCGGCGTGGTGACCGGAGCACTCAAGGAAGGTGAGGACATCAAGGAGCCTCTTGCAGAGCGAATCCTTGGACGGGTGTCGCTTCATGATGTTGTCGATCCGCGAACAAACGAGGTGATCGTCAATGCCGGTGAGCTCATCGACGAAGACAAAGCGAGCCGCATTGCCGAGACATCCATTGAGACAGTGGAGATTCGCTCGGTATTAGCCTGCGAGGCAAAGCGGGGGATCTGTGCGCTGTGCTACGGCCGCAATCTGACGACGGCAGAGCTCATCCAGCCCGGCGAGGCAGTTGGCATCATTGCGGCGCAGTCAATCGGTGAACCTGGCACGCAGCTCACGCTGCGCACGTTCCACACGGGTGGTACCGCAAGCTTGGTCGCCTCGCAGTCGCAAGTGCAGTCGAAGTTCGACGGCAAACTCGAATATGAAGGGATCAAGTGTATTGAAATCGATGACGATACCGGGACCAGAATCATTGTCTCGGGTCGAAGCGGTATCGTGAATGTTCTCGACCAAGACAACCGTATGCTGACGAAATACGATGTTCCGTACGGTGCAACAATGCTTGTGCGGGCCGGTTCTCAAGTTCAGAAGGGTGAGATTATCTACGAATGGGATCCGTATAACGCAGTGATCATCTCCGAGCATTCCGGTGTCGTCAAGTATCAGGATTTGAAAGACAACGTCACGTATCGGGAGGAACCGGATGAGCAAACAGGCCACATCCAGAAAGTGGTAATCGATTCGCGTGACAGGTCACTGAGTCCGAGTATCCTGATCGTGAAGAAAGGACAGAAGATCGGAAGTTATATCATCCCCACTCGAGCCCATCTGGTGATTGACGATGGGGAGGAGATCAAGGCGGGAACCATCCTCGTCAAGATACCGCGAGACATCGGAAAGACGCGGGACATCACCGGCGGTTTGCCACGCGTCACGGAGCTCTTTGAAGCTCGCAGCCCGAACGATCCGGCTATCGTTTCCGAAATCGACGGTACGGTGAGCTTCGGTGTACAGAAGCGGGGTTCTCGTGAAGTTGTCGTCAGAAGCTTCGAGAGCCGGGATGTTCGCAAGTACTCCATTCCCCTTGGCAAGCATGTGCTGGTTCAGGACAATGACATCGTTCGCGCCGGCGAACGGTTGTCCGATGGAGCCATCGATCCGCACGATATCCTCCGGATCAAAGGAGTTGGTGCGGTGCAAGAATATCTGGTGAACGAAATTCAAGAGGTTTATCGGATCCAGGGCGTGAAGATAAACGATAAACACATCGAGATCATTGTTCGCCAGATGATGCAGAAAGTCCGCATCGTGGATTCGGGAGACACGAAGTTCCTCGAGGGCGATCATGTGGACAAGCTGAGATTCGAGGCCGAGAATGAATCCCTGCGCGATAAGGTTGTCATCATCAGCAAAGGCGATTCCAAATACAAAAACGGGCAAATCGTTTCGAAGAAAAAGGCTCGCGAAGCAAATGGCGATCTAAGAAAGAGAGCGAAGAAGGTCATCGAATATCGGGACGCGATGCCGGCGACATCTGAACCCGTTCTTCTCGGGATCACATCGGCAGCTCTCTCGACCGACAGCTTCATTTCCGCAGCTTCCTTCCAGGAGACGACAAAGGTGCTCACTGATGCTGCAATTGAGGGGAAGGTGGACAATCTCTTGGGCCTGAAGGAAAATGTCATCATGGGTCATTTGGTGCCAGCGGGAACCGGTTTAAAGTATTTCCGGGACATCGCCGTCACAACAAGTGAGGTTGCTTCGCTCGAGGTGGAGCCAGCGGATGAGGAGGCAGTAGAAAAGAAAGTACGCGTGAAAGAAAAGGCGCTGACGAGCTAATGGACAGTTCAGGGTGGTTGACAATGAGGCCAGATTTTCGTAGGTTTATAGGCTTTTTTAGTTTTGAAGATATCGTTGCGGTCAAACGGAGCCGTCGGTGCCCACCATAAACCAATTAGTCCGAAAGAGTCGGGAAAAACCCACCTGGAAGAGCAAAGCCCCGGCAATGGAGGGAAGTCCTCAAAAGCGCGGAGTATGCACCCGGGTCTACACAACAACACCGAAAAAGCCAAATTCGGCTTTGCGGAAAGTCGCTCGTGTGAGATTGACAAATGGTGTGGAAGTGACAGCCTATATTCCCGGCGAAGGCCACAATCTCCAGGAACATTCCATCGTGATGATTCGTGGTGGAAGGGTAAAGGACCTTCCTGGTGTACGCTATCACATCGTTCGTGGGACGTTGGACACCGCTGGGGTCGCGGACAGGAAGCAAGGCCGGTCAAAGTATGGCGCAAAGCGAGTGAAGTCGTAACGAACGGGTGATTTTTTGTGAGAAAAAAGAGAGCAAATCCAAGAACAGTTGCACCGGATCCCAAGCATAATGACACGCTTGTATCTCAGTTCATCAACAGTGTTCTGAAGAAGGGCAAAAAGCACCTGGCACGAACTCTTGTGTATGACTCCTTCTCGATCATTGAGAAACGGACGCAGGCAAGCGGGATCGATGTGTTCAAGAAGGCAATCAACAACACGCGGCCGGTGCTCGAGGTGAAGGCCCGACGCGTGGGGGGCGCAACGTATCAGGTTCCAACAGAGGTCCGCCCCCAACGCAGTGTCGCGTTGGCGATCCGTTGGCTTATCACATATGCCACGGACCGCAAGGACAAGTCGATGTCTGAGAAACTTGCTGCGGAATTCATTGCTGCTTCCAATGGCGAGGGCAATGCAATAAAGAAGAAAGAAGATACTCACAGGATGGCTGAGGCGAACAAGGCGTTTGCCCACTTCCGGTGGTAGGTGAATCAGAGGAGAGAGTTACGAGGGATATGGGAAGACAATATCCGTTAGAGAGAACACGAAATATCGGGATCAGCGCGCATATCGATGCTGGCAAGACGACGACCACTGAGCGCATTCTGTTCTATACCGGTGTGGTGCACCGGATGGGTGAGGTCCACGACGGCGCCGCCACCATGGACTGGATGGAGCAGGAGAAAGAGCGTGGGATTACAATCACGTCGGCTGCAACAACCTGTTTCTGGGAAAACCATCAAATCAATATTATTGATACCCCCGGCCACGTTGATTTCACTGTCGAGGTAGAGCGCTCTCTTCGTGTCCTTGATGGTGCCGTTGCCCTCTTTTGCTCCGTTGGTGGAGTTGAGCCACAATCGGAAACGGTGTGGCGACAAATGGACAAGTATGGTGTTCCGCGTATGGCATTTGTCAATAAGATGGATCGCGTCGGCGCTGATTTCTTGGGCGTCGTGGAGATGATGAAGGACCGCTTGAGCGCGAACGCAGTGCCGATCCAGTTGCCTGTTGGTGAGGGCGATATGTTCTCCGGCATTATTGACCTTGTCACCATGAAGGCTCGTATGTACAAAGAGTCCACAATGGGTACGGAGTGGGACGAAATCGAAATCCCGCACGACATGCTGGCACGTGCCCAAGCGTACCGCACAAAGATGCTGGAGGCGGTCTCGGATGAGGATGATTCGCTCCTGGAAAAATACTTGGAAGGGAAGGAAATCACCCCGAAAGAAGTCATGGCCGTCTTGCGCCGTGCGTGCCTGAAAGTGAGTATCGTCCCGGTGTTGTGTGGCTCATCCTTCAAGAACAAGGGCGTGCAAATGCTCCTCGATGCTGTCGTCCATTACCTGCCGTCGCCTGTGGATTTGAACGAGGGCAAGGCCCTTGGTCATCATGTGAACATGACCGACCATATCACGCGACGGATAGACGACAAAGAAAAATTCAGCGCGCTGGCCTTCAAGATCATGACCGATCCATTTGTTGGAAGGCTGACCTACTTCCGTGTGTACACGGGCACTGTGGAGTCGGGATCGTATGTCTATAATTCTGTTTCGGAAAGGAAGGAACGGATCAGTCGCATTCTTCGGATGCATGCAAACATGCGTGAAGATGTCGAGGAAGCATATTCCGGCGATATCGTTGCTGCCGTTGGTTTGAAGCACACACGCACCGGAGACACGCTGTGTGAGGAATCAGACCCAATAATTCTGGAAAAGATGACGTTCCCTGATCCGGTCATCCATGTCGCCATTGAGCCCAAGACGAAGGCGGATGAGGAAAAATTGGCCGACGCGATTGCAAAGTTGGTCGAGGAAGACCCTACGCTCCGGATCTCTACGAATGAAGAAACGGGACAAAACATCATTAGTGGGATGGGTGAACTCCATCTCGAAGTCATTATCGATCGTATGAAGCGCGAATTCCGTGTCGAAGCAAATATTGGAAAGCCTCAGGTAGCGTATAAGGAGACCATTCGCAAAAAAGTGCAGGCGGAGGGGAAGTTCGTCCGGCAGTCAGGCGGCCGTGGTCAGTATGGACATGTCTGGATCGAAATTGAGCCGAACGAAAAAGGGGGAGGATTCGAATTCGAAAATGCGATTGTCGGAGGTGCGATTCCGAAGGAATACATTAAGCCGGTTGAACAGGGAATAATTGAGACTATGAGGAACGGTGTGCTTGCTGGCTACCCGGTCGTAGATGTCAAGGTGAAGTTATTTGACGGTTCGTATCACGACGTCGATTCATCGGAGATGGCCTTCAAGGTGGCCGGGTCGATGGCCTTCAAAGCAGCCGCGCGAAAGGCGAACCCAGGGATCCTTGAGCCAATCATGAAAGTGGAGGTCGTCACGCCGGAGGAATACATGGGCGATGTCATTGGTGATCTCAATGCTCGTCGCGGCCAGATCGAAGGGATGACGCCGCGAAAAGATGCACAGGTGATCAAGGCCGTTGTTCCGCTCTCCGAGATGTTCGGTTACTCCACGATACTCCGGTCGATGACTCAGGGCCGTGCGATCTATTCGATGGAGCTGTCGCACTATGATGAGACGCCAAAGAGCGTCGCAGATCAGATAATCGAAAAAGTCAGAGGCAAGGAAGCCGTTCCAGCCTAGGTGTCCGGAAGTATCTCACAGTTGTATATCTTTAGAGGAGACTCACGACATGGCAAAGGAAAAGTTCACTCGCGACAAACCACACGTGAACGTTGGAACAATCGGTCACGTTGATCACGGGAAGACGACCCTCACGGCAGCGATCACAATGGTGCTTTCCAAGCAGGGTCTCTCGCAGGTGCGAACATTCGAGAGCATCGACAATGCGCCTGAGGAGCGCGAACGTGGCATTACCATAGCGACTGCGCACGTTGAATATTCGACAGCCAAACGGCACTATGCACACGTCGACTGTCCAGGCCACGCGGATTATGTCAAGAACATGATCACCGGAGCCGCGCAAATGGATGGAGCCATTCTCGTTGTTGCCGGGACGGATGGCCCGATGCCCCAAACGCGTGAGCACATTCTCCTGGCCCGGCAGGTCGGTGTCCCCAAAATCGTTGTGTTCCTCAACAAGGTCGATGCGGTCGACGATCCTGAACTGCTTGATCTCGTGGAACTTGAACTCCGGGACCTGTTGAAGAAGTACGAATTCCCAGGTGATGAAATTCCCATCATTCGAGGCAGTGCGTTGAAAGCAATGGAAGCGGCGCTGCGCGCGGATTCAAAACTCGATGATCCGGCATTCAAATGCATCGTCGAACTCATGAATGCTGTCGATTCGTATATCCCGGTCCCGCAGCGTGAAGTCGACAAGCCATTCCTCATGCCTGTCGAGGACGTGTTCTCGATTACCGGACGCGGGACGGTGGGCACCGGTCGGGTCGAACGAGGGAAGGCGCGTGTCGGTGATGAAGTTGAAGTCATCGGCCTTGGGGCGCACATGAAGACCGTCATCACCGGGGCGGAAATGTTCCGGAAGGAGCTCGATGAGGTTCAGGCGGGGGATAATGCAGGGCTTCTCCTTCGCGGCGTTGACAAAAAAGATCTCGAACGAGGGATGGTCGTTGCAAAGCCAGGCTCGATAACTCCTCACAAAAAGTTTACCGCGCAGGTCTACGTCTTGAAGAAAGAAGAAGGGGGACGTCATACTCCATTCTTTACCGGCTATCGTCCGCAGTTCTATTTCCGGACAACTGACGTCACTGGGGTTGCCAGCCTTCCAGGCGGCACGGAGATGGTCATGCCCGGCGACAATGTTGATGGTATGAGTATCGAACTGATCTCTCCGATTGCAATGGAAGAAGGCCTCCGTTTCGCGATCCGTGAGGGTGGCCATACCGTCGGTGCTGGAGTCGTAACGAAGATTACCGAATGATGAATCCTTCATAATGTGGAGTGTTACAAACCATGGCCGGACAGAAAATCAGAATAAAATTAAAGTCGTTTGATCACAACCTGATAGACAAGTCTGCGGAAAAGATCATCAAGACGGTAAAGTCGACAGGCGCTGTGGTCTCCGGCCCGATCCCGCTCCCCACGAAGCGGACGGTGTATACTGTGCTTCGGTCACCTCATGTTGACAAAAAGTCGAGAGAACAGTTTGAGACGAGGGCACACAAGCGGCTGATCGATATCCTGAACTCGACCAATAAGACGGTCGACTCCTTGATGAAGTTAGATTTACCTGCGGGAGTGGACGTCGAGATTAAAGTGTAACCCGAGATCGGACACGCGCTGTCAGGAATTGTGTTGGTGGAGGGTTTTCCCCCGTGCTGCCGTTAATGGTAACGACACGCGGGTGGCGGGGAACATATATGCCGGAAACGAAGAGGTCTTCTAATTGAATGACGCCATGATAGGACTCTTAGGGAAGAAAATCGGGATGACCAGCATGTTCGACGAAACTGGAAATATCATCCCATGTACGGTGATTGAGGCAGGGCCGTGCTTTGTTGCGCAAATCAAGACGAAAGAGCGTGACGGGTACAATGCCGTGCAGCTGGGTTTTGAGGTCAGGAAAGACCGGCTCGTCCGTAAGCCGGCACGTGGACACTTTGCCAAAGCAAAGGTGAAACCGCTCCGCCTTCTGAGAGAATTCCGTGGAAATGACACTCCCGAACTTCAGCCGGGACAAGAAATCAAAGTCGATAAGGTCTTTGCCAAGGGCGACCTTGTGTCTGTCGTCGGCACCTCGAAAGGCCGGGGATTCCAGGGGGTCGTCAAGCGCCATCACTTTGGTGGAGGGTTTCGAACCCACGGGCAGAGTGACCGCGAGCGCGCGCCGGGATCGATCGGCTCTTCATCGTTCCCTTCTCGTGTCTTCAAGGGCATGCGCATGGCCGGCCGCATGGGTGGCGACCGGGTGACCGTACGGAATCTGAAGGTGGTCGGAGTGATAGCGGATTCCAACCTGCTCCTCGTCGAGGGTTCTGTTCCGGGAGCGATCAACGGATACCTCGAGATTCACAAAACGAAAACGCAATGATCAGGAACCGCTACTGATGGAACTCGAAGTCTATAAGAAAGACGGCACAAAAAGCGGTGAGAAGGTCAAGCTTTCTCCGGAGGTATTCGAGATCACCCCGAACGAACATGTCATGTACCGTGCCGTGCGTGTCTACCTTGACAACCAGCGACAGGGGACGGCACGAGTGAAGACGCGAGCCGAGGTCAGGGGCGGAGGCAGGAAACCCTTTCGGCAGAAGCACACAGGGCAGGCGCGACAAGGTTCGACACGATCGCCACTCCTGATCGGTGGCGGCTCCATCTTCGGACCGCAGCCGCGCGACTACTCGAACGCGTTACCGGCAAAGATGCACACGCTGGCAAGAAAGTCAGCTCTCTCGTACAAGGCAAAAGAGGGACACATAAAGGTTATTGAAGATTTTTCCTTTGAAAAACCACGGACAAAGGAGATGTCCGGCATTTTGAATGCTCTCGAACTCGATTCGGCAAGGATTCTTCTGTTGATGCCGAAGAATGATCTCAACGTTGTCATGTCCGGTCGCAACATTCCGAAATTTAGCGTGCTCGAGGCGGATAAGGCGTCCACATACGACTTCTTAAACAATCAAGTTCTGTTGATTCAGAAAAGTGCCGTGGATGTTCTTCAGAATACCTTTAAAAGGTAGATTGAAAGGGACAGAGAATGATCGGAATTTTGAAACGACCAATCGTGACGGAAAAGATGAATGCCTTGCAGGGAAAAGGGCAGTATGCATTTGAGGTAGACCGCGCTGCGAACAAGATTTCCATTGCAAAGGCGGTGGAGAAGAAATTCAACGTCACTGTCATTAATGTCCGCACGAGTCGGCATAAAGGGAAGGCGAAATCGCAATTGACACGGCGCGGTCGCTTCTCAGGGCGCACGTCGGGATGGAAGAAAGCGATCGTGCGCTTGAAAGAGGGTGACAAGATAGAATTCTTCCAGAACGTGTAGCCATGGCGCTCAGGAAACTCAAACCCAGGACCCCCGGAACCCGGTGGATGTCCGTCCCGAGCTTCGATGAGGTTACGAAGAGGCAGCCGGAAAAGGCCCTCATTGAGCCGTTGAAAAAATCAGGCGGCCGAAATAACACGGGGAGGATCACGTCACGCCATCGAGGTGGTGGGCATAAGAGGTTCTACCGGATCATCGACTTCAAGCGCACCAAGCGCGGGATGGATGCCAAAGTGATTGCGATTGAATACGACCCAAATCGTTCTGCGCGCATAGCGCTCCTCCAGTATCTCGATGGTGAGAAGCGCTATATTCTTGCGCCGGATGGTGTGGGAGTCGGCGATGTCCTTCAGTCCGGGCCTGAGTCTGAAATACGAAACGGGAATGCCTTGCCCCTGGCGAACATCCCAGCAGGCACCTTTGTTCACAATGTCGAAATGCGTCCAGGGAAGGGTGCCCAATTGGGAAGGAG
>Ga0247727_10015947_pt1 | contig 12221 bp, 8 predicted proteins | sample WisWelCaveWW1625_FD_202498 | JGI IMG/M metagenome (GOLD analysis project Ga0247727, IMG submission 202498) | Biofilm microbial communities from Wishing Well Cave, Virginia, United States - WW16-25 | ecosystem: Environmental > Aquatic > Deep subsurface > Groundwater > Cave microbial mat | place...
ATGACGCCGCTTATGCAAGCGAAAGGGCGCCAGGTGTGATCATCGACGTAAATGTAAGTCTTTCTCGCTGGCCGTTTCGGCGCTTAACCGGAGACGAGCCGGCCCCGCTGGTTGCCAAGCTGCGGAAGCAAGATGTCTCACAGGCCTGGGCAGGCAGCTTCGACGGTATCTTTCATAAGGACCTCGCCGGCGTAAACGCCCGGCTCTCGAAGGACTGCCGCACCTACGGTCCGGGCCTCCTGTTGCCTTTTGGTTCCATCAATCCCAAGCTTCCGGATTGGAAGGAAGATCTGCGCCGCTGCCAGGAACAACACAAAATGCCGGGCATCCGGTTGCATCCCAATTACCACGGATACAAGCTCGACGATCCAGCCTTTCCAGAGCTGTTGAAGCTGGCGGCTGCCCGGAAACTCATCGTCCAGCTTGCACTGTGCATGGAGGACGAGCGCACCCAGCACCCTCTGATGCGGGTGCCCCCGGTGGATGTTGCTCCCTTGGCTGACCTGGTCCGAGGGGAACCGCAACTGCGGCTGGTCATTCTGAATTGCTACCCAACCTTCCGGCTGGAGATGTTGCAGAAGCTGCCAGCCGCAGGTGAGATCTATTTTGATTTTGCCATGGTGGAGAGGATTGGGGCAGTCGCCCGGCTCGCCGACCAGGTCTCTTTTCCGCGCGTGCTTTTCGGTTCCAACTACCCGTTGTTTTATTTCGAGTCAGCTCTGCTGAAGGTGCAGGAATCCGGCTTGACGACAACGCAGGCGAAAGCGGTGCTTGAGCAGAATGCCCGGCGGCTGCTAGCGAATCTGCTTCAACTGTAGCTGCGGCGCGGATTTCGTCAAGCTCAGTTTTCCATAGGGTGGACGGCCACGGAAGGCCCAAGCCAAGCGGCCGAAAACTCACCGACCGCGGCGATTGGGAAGTATACTGACTTGGTACAGGACTGTACAGGACCATGCCGGTTCGAGTTCATTCCATCGTCAAGCCTGAACTGCTCGTGTGGGCACGGGAGAGCATTGGCTTTCAGCCGGAAGAAGCAGCGAAGAAGGTGGGCATTACCAGTGATCGTCTGGCTGGCTGGGAGTCAATCCTTGAAGCTCCGACTGTCAACCAGCTTCGGACCCTGGCGCGCGTCTACAAGCGGCCCCTGGCGGTCTACTACCTGCCGGAGCCCCCTAGGCGCTTCGATGCGATGCGGGACTTCCGTCGGTTGCCCGAGCGCGGAACTGGAGAACGCTCGCCGGAGTTGAATCTCTCAGTCCGCCGGGCCCGCGTCCGCCGGGAAGTGGCGCTCGAACTCACCGAAGAACTCGGTATCCACGTTCCTCAGATCAGGTTGAACGTCGGTGACCTGAAGAACGATGCCGACCGATTCGCCGAGGCCGCCAGACGGCTGCTGCGAGTCGAAGTTGGTGAACAGTACGGGTGGCGGGACAAGCACAAGGCCTTAAATAACTGGATCGCGGCGCTGGAACGGACCGGCGCCCTGGTGTTTCAAACAAGCGATGTTGAGTTAGCCGAAATGCGAGGATTCTCACTGTACGAGCCGGTGCTCCCAGTGATCGTCGCCAACGCTCGGGATTCGCCACGCGGTCGCATCTTCACGATCCTGCATGAGTTCGCGCATGTTCTGCTCCATGCGGGTGGCCTTTGCGACTTGCATGAGCGCAGCCAGCCGGACAGCGAAGATGAAAGGATCGAGGTATTCTGCAACCGGGTGGCCGGAGCCATTCTCGTGCCCGCAGACGCTCTGCGTGTCGAACTGCGTAAGGCCGGGCCGCAGCCGCTACGGACCAATCTTGATGACAGTGTGTACAGGCTTTCGCGGCAGTTCTCCGTCAGTCAGGAAGTCGTTCTGCGCCGTCTCTTGATCATAGGAATGGTATCGGCAAGTGTGTACCAGAAGAAGCGTGAGGAGTACGTAAGGGTGTATGAGGAAGCGAAGCCGACGGAGGGCTTCGCGTCTCCTTCGACAATGGCGGTCCGCGATCCCGGCAGGCAGTTTGTTCGGGTGGTGGTGGATGCCTACCGGCAGGAAGCGATCACCTCAGCGGACCTCTCCGAGTTCTTGGGCGTCCGCCTGAAGCACTTGCCGAAGAATGAGCAGGCGGTGTCCCGGGCGGAGGCCTGAGATTGATTGATTGCATCGACACGAGCGCAATTCTCGATGCGTGGGTCCGCTACTATCCGCCCGATGTTTTCCCGGCCGTCTGGAAGAACCTCGAAGCAATGATCGAAGCTGATGAATTGATCGCCCCAGAGGAGGTCCTGCACGAGATTGAGAAGAAGGAAGACGAACTGCACAAGTGGGCGAAGGCCCACGAAGGGATGTTTCACCTTCTCGACGAGGCCGTTCAAAGGGCGACAACAGAAATCCTGATCCAGTTCCCGAGGTTGATGGACTCGGAGAAGGAGCGCAACAGATCTGACCCTTTCGTAATCGCCTTGGCGAAAATCAAGGGTTGCCCGGTCGTGACGGGGGAAAAGGCCGCCGGCACCCAGGCTCGACCGAAGATCCCGATCGTTTGTAACCACTTCGGAGTGCGGTACCTAAAATCTCCTCGGCTTGATTCGCGAGAAGAAGTGGAAGTTTCGCTAAGAGCGCCCTTCGAGTATCGGGAACGTAAAGTCAGACCGGCGGCCCATGGCGGCGTGAGGGGTGCACCTGACGAGAAGCGCGCTGCTGTTTACGATCTCGCTGTGTCTCCCGGCCGGAGCCCAGAGCATCCTGATCGGCCAGAGCGTGGCGAGGTATCTCATTTGGGATGCCATGCGCGCGCCCGATTATCTGTTGAGCCGGCCCGAGATGGATGCCGGCCGCGTAGGGGCCGCGGGATGCTCGTGGGGCGGATGCCTGAGCACCTACCTCGCCGCGCTGGCGGAAGTGGCCGCCGGGAAGGGAAGCGTCGTCCTCGAGCTCGAGCCGGGCGACTCGCCATCCCCAAATGACAACCACCCCTACCTGGGAAACTGGCTGCTGCCGCTTCTCGGGTCGGACGGATGAGGCGTTCCTCGCGGAGCTTTTGCGTTAAGGAGAAGAGCATGAGAAACAAGCTTTCCCGTCGGAACTTTCTGGGCGCCGCCGCTTCCACTGTGCTGGGGGCCCAGGAACGGCGCGGCTTGAAGATCTTCATGAACTGTGACATGGACGGATCGAGCGCCATCTTCACGCGGGAACAGTCCTGGTACTGGGAGAACGGCGTCCGCGAGCACATCGCCGCCGAGGCGCGTGAACTTTTCACAGCCGACATTAACGCGGCGAGTACGGCGGCGCTTGCTGCCGGCGTGAGCGAGCTCATCGTCTGCGACACGCACCACGGCGGGGGCAACTTCATACGCGAAAAGTTGTTATCCGATCCCCGCATCACCTACCTGTATCGCAGCGTTGGGATGGAGAATGGCAAGCGCCGCTGGATGCCGGGGCTGGATCAGACCGTCGCCGGACTGATGCTGCCGGGGCACCACGCCAAGGCGTCCACCGAAGGGGCGTTTCTGCCGCACACGTGGAATTTTGAATGGTTGGACTTCACGATCAATGGGCAAAGCGTGGGCGAGATCGGGATCGAGAGCTGCTTCGCCGGCCATTGGGATGTACCGCTCATTTTTGTGCAAGGCGATGAGGCAGCCTGTAACGAGGCGCGGCAGCAGTTGCCGGGAGTCGTCACCACGGCCGTCAAGCGGGGGGGGAGGAACCCTGAATTGTGTACCGGACTGGACCCCGCCTCCGCCCACCGGGAGACGGCCCGGGGAGTTGCCGAAGCCATCGAGAAGCTGCGGGCCGGCAAGATGCGTCCTTACAAACCTGCCCTGCCCATGACCATTACGCTGCGCATGAGAACCATGGGTGGCGCTGCCAAGGCCGCTCAACGGCCGGGCGTGCTGCTGGTGGACGATCACACCGTGGAAGCCCGCGTAGGCAGGCAAGCGGACGTGGTGAAATGGCTGCTGGGCACCGGGCTGGATATGGCGCAGTGAACTCATGGACTTGACCGCCGGAGTAATCAGCTATCAGCTTCCCGGTGGATGGGCGGACCTCTACCGGGCTATTGATACGGTACCCGAGCCAAGAGCCACGCCGCTCTTGACGGAATCTCGCTCAGGGAGTTCTTTACCCAAGCCATCGAACACAGACTCACGCCAGAGAAGCGCAAGAGCCGTCGATCTCCGCCCGCCATCGGCAGCCAGGACGCTCCCCGCATCGGGCTCCTCACACCGGAGCAACTGGACGAAGCGATGTTTGGTTGACGTTAATGTATGGCTCGCGCTGCTGGTGCGCCAGCACGAGCATCACAACGCGGATTGCAGGTGGACCTGTTGGGCCGCTGAGGCGGCTGAACATACGTCTGCTCCGGACGCTGGACGGTGTGGCCGAATATCGGAGTGGAGGAGATCAGCCTCACGCGAAAGTGCTCCGTCCTCCGCAAACGCGTTGGGCTGTGTCCCGCCGTAAATTTGACAACCGCTCCCTGCGGGCCCAGCGGGCACCCCGGCTCAGCCAGGCTGGGGACCCGCCTTTGGGTGCTCAACCGTTTTGGGGAGTTTGCCTGGCTGCGAGGCGAGGTGGCGCACGCTTTCAGCGTGCTGGCATGGGCTTCAGCCCATGCTGGGTGGTTTCACCCGCGCCCTGCGGCGAGCTGAAGCTCGCCGCTGCACGCTGAAGCGTGCGCCACGACCGCTTCCCCAAAACGGTTGAGCACACCCCGCCTTTCTTTGCCGCCAACTGGAAGCCGTGCGCGAGTCTGCCGGCAGTCGAACCGTTAGTCCCGGCTGAAACCGTGCTTGGCATTGGGAATCGGTTCGCCCTCGCCCTCGATATAGGTGCTGGTCAGGTCGTAGAGGAGCACATCAAAGTCGGCCTGGAACAGATCCTGCCACCGCGAAGTCTACCTCCAGCACCTCCGCCATGGCGCTCCGGTCGAACCAATGGCGAAGGTCGCAACTGCGAAAGTTGGGCTGACTATTCTCAGAGAATGTTCGGAGACATCTGGCGTTCTCACCTTCGAGCTCTGGCGCGTGGCTAACAGAACGCCGGCCCGTCTAAGAGTACGAGGCCAAGCCACCGACATCGTAAGTCGAATAATTCTCGTTGAATGCTCCCCCGCCCGGCGAAACGACGGCACATTTCAGGTCAAGGGGTGCCCTGGACAAGGCTTATTGAATCGCCGCTCCAGCGTGGCGAGCGAGCGTGAATTCGTAACGGGGGTGTTCCAGTACTCGGCAGCCCCAAGGGAACCAAACCTACGGTTTCTTTCCCTTGGAACCCTTTCTTCCCTTTCCCGCTCCCTCGGGAAGCAACGGAGATGTTGACTCCACCGGTCGCCTGGCCGATGATCTTGTTGCTCACAGGATCAGGGAGGCGACCGATGGAGTTATTCGCAAAGCTGTTCAACAGCCTGCTCGTTTTGGTATACCACTGCTTCGACCGCATCGTCATCCACGGCTATCTGAGCAGCCTGTCCAGGCCCGAGCAGGCGGTCTTCTTCTTCCACCAGGTTCTCGGCACTCCGGTGGTGGACAAAACAGTGCTCAGCCAGCGCACCAACGATTACCGGAACTGGGTCGAGGCGTTCGCGCGCAATCACGGAATTCCGATCGAATGGGCCGCGAAGGGAGTGCGCATCGAACACGGCCATCACGTCTTCCGCGCCTACTGGAAAAACGCCTTCCTCAAGCAGTACCAGAAGTTCTCCCGCTTCCTGCGCAACCAACTGTGCTCCAACAATCTGCGCGACTTCGGACTCCAGAAAGGGCTAGATCATCTGGATGCGGTGCGAAACAGATTCCAGACCATCACCGACCGTTTCGCGGGTTTCCAGGCGCAGTGCCTCAACGTCCAGGTGGATTTCCCACTGCTCGAACGGATTGCCCGGCCTGTCACCATCGGCTCGGGCCACGATGCCATCCTCACCACGTTCCAGCTCTCGGCCAAGAACTACGCGCTGAAACAGCTCCACTACGACCTCCGCAAACTGAAAGGCCATGGCTTGCTGGAACGCGATGGCCGCCGTTACGCCTACCACCTGACAGCCAAAGGCGTGCAGGTGGCGCTGTTGTTTCTGTTCTTTCACAAACACCTGTGCGGTCCGCTAGCCAATAGCCGCTTCCATCACCAGCCCGACCCCGCACACCGGCCGAACAGCAAACTGGAAGCCGCCTGCCACCAAGCCGATCAGGCCATCCAGAACATCGTTGACCTGCTTGCCGCAGCCTGATGTTACGCTGGCGAATGTTGAACTATTCTTGTTTACGATCTTCGATCTGAGAATCTAACTGTCGCCCAACACATCTGAGCCCTGCCATTGCCTGCGGGGTAGTCGAAGGCGTGGCAGCAAGTCGACCAGGAGGTGCGGGACGCCAGAGGTGTCTTTAGAACGGACGAGAAAGGCAGCAGTTCCTGGTTTCTGGGTCCTTGGGAGGAGCAGAACTAGTATAAAGATTCCAAAATAATATTGCAAAACAACGAATAGCGGTGTAAGCTCCTCGTATAGCATTGCGAGGAGGCTTGTGGCTTGCCCTTTGTCAGCCGCCGCGCCCAGTTGAGGCTGAGCAACAGCGAGATGGAAATGCTCACTGCGCTCTCGCAGTCGAGAGCCGAGCCGGCCGGCCGTGTGCAGCGGGCTTCGATGGTATTGCGCTATCACGCGGGAGAGACGATTTCGGCGATCGCCAGGACCCTGGGCACGAACCGGCCACGTGTGGAGCGCTGCGTGAGCAAGGCCTTGGATCTGGGCGTGGCGCAGGCGCTGGCCGATTTGCCGGGCCGTGGCCGCCGCCCGGCGATGACGGCGGAAGCGCGAGCGTGGGTGGCTTCTCTGGCCTTCCAGAAACCGAAGGATCTGGGCTATGCCCAGGAACTCTGGACCACCAGGTTGCTGGCGAAGCATGTCCAGAAGCATTGCCAGGCGGCCGGCCGCCCGAGTCTGGCGAAACTGGGGCGGGGAACGGTCTCCAAAATTCTCAGCGCCATCCAGGTGCATCCGCACAAGATTCAGTACTGCCTGGAGCGACGTGATCCCGACTTTGACGCGAAGATGGTGCAGCTTCTGCATGTCTACAAGCAGGTGGAGATCTGGCGGGAGAATGGGGCGCGGCCGCCGGATCTTGTGGCCGTGCTGTCCTACGACGAGAAGCCTGGCATTCAAGCCATCCAGAATACTGCCCCGGACCTGCCGCCGGTGCCAGGAAAACACCCTGCCGTAGGGCGGGACCATGAATACATCCGGCACGGAACGTTGTCCCTGCTGGCCGGCATCGACCTGCTGTCGGGCGAGGTTCTCGGCCTGGTGCGCAAACGGCATCGCAGCGCGGAGTTCATCGAATTCCTGAAACTGGCCGACGCGCATTACCCCGCGGGCGCTCGCATCCGTCTCGTGCTCGACAATCACTCCGCGCACATATCCAAAGAGACGCGGGCTTTCCTGGGGACGCTGCCCAACCGCTTTGAATTCACCTTCACGCCCAAACACGGGTCCTGGCTCAACCTGATCGAGTCGTTCTTCGGCAAAATGGCGAAGACCCTGCTGCGCGGCATCCGGGTCGCCTCGGCCGAGGAACTGAAGGCACGGATTGAACGCTATCTGAAGGAGGTCAATGAAACGCCCGTGGTCTTCCGCTGGAAGTACAAGCGGGAGACGTTGTCGGTCGTCTAGCCGTGATATATTATTTAGGAATCCATATAGTAGCCCCCCCGGAGCGCATGGGGACATTCAGGAGCAAAAAGTGCACTCCAACGGCTCCAAGAGAGGCCGAGTGGTGTATACTGCCTGGGGCCGGAAGGCCAAAATGGAAATCAGCTTCACCCAAGCAGCCCCGCAGTTCGTCGCAGGTCCCGTATGGTCTTGAGATCGCCCAGGGCGCTGTCCCGACTCCCCTGTAAACGGAAACAGCGTCGTGCGATCAAAATGGCGCGTGAAGAAGGAACGCTCACCAGAAGAGAAGCTTTGCTCGCCCCTGCTGTTTTTCTCGGCGCCGCCACCGGTTGGAGCCAGAGGCAGATAGCTGCAGTTTGGGCCAACGACGGCGCCGATAAAGTTACCCGCGATGACCTGAGGATGAGCCGACATGGCAAAGACGTGACGAATTCGGTTTGGGACGGAACGACCATTCAGATCTTTGCGGCTCAGAATGAAGTGGCTAGCTTTAATGTGGTCATAGAAGCCCCGAGCGGCGCCAGCAATGTCAGCGCAACGTTCAACAGATTGACTCACGCCAATGGTACGAAGATCACTTCGGCCCCTGCCACGGGCGATCAGGTTTTTAGTTTTGTCAATCGGAACATCGAACTCTTCTATATCCGCTATCTTCCTCTAAAGGGGCTAAGTAAGGTATCCTACAACACCTACGATGAAAGGCATGTCCCGCAGCGCTTGCGGCGCCCCTGGACTGGAGACGGAAATGGAACAGGGACATGGCAAGACCGGCCCGACCACGACAAATACTATCCCGAGATCGCCGTGCCGCTCGAATTGGTCCCCACCTTCAACATTGCCGCGGGTCAAAATCAAAGCATCTGGGTCGATATCTATATTCCCAGAGGCGCTACCCCCGGGCTCTACGAAGGCAGCCTAGTGGTTTGGGAAAACGGGGCCACGGTCAAAGCCCTGCCGGTACGATTGAACGTTTACAATTTCACGCTTCCGGATGCCCCTTCTGCGAAGACCCTGCTCTATTTTTCGTCCTCGAATATCAACCGGCGCTACCTGGGTTCTGCGGACATCGATCCCACGTCTTCAAACGGCCCCCAAGCCAAGCTGCTTCGGGACCGTCATTTTCTCCTGGCCCACCGCCATCGCATTTCTTTGATAGATGATGGGCTCGACTGTACTACGACGAGCGACCAGCCCTGTCCGGAGTGGAAGCCCCGCTTCGATGGAAGCCTCTTCACTGCCATCAATGGCTATGACGGGCCTGGGGTCAATACGGGGAACAACGTGTATTCGATTGGAACCTATGGGTTGTGGAGCTGGAGGTCTGGTGGACCATCCGCCATGAATCAACACTCTGACGGCTGGGTCACGTGGTTCGATCAGAATGCTCCAAATATTGAGTATTTTCTGTACCTTTCAGATGAATCCCCAAACACGGCTCAAACCGAGCAGTGGGCGGCCTGGATTTTAGCTAATCCGGGACCAGGCCAACGACTGAAGTCGATGGCGACAATTCAACTGCCGGCTGCCGCCAGCAGTACCCCTTCTTTGGACATCGTCGCCTCTACGTTGGAGGTCGGCGCCCCAACGCAATGGCAACCCCTGGCGGATCGATACACCACCGATGTGCGCAAGCGGTTCTACATGTACAATGGCCACCGTCCTGCCTCGGGTTCTTTCGCTACCGAAGACGATGGGGTCGCCCTCCGGGAGCTGGCATGGGGCCAGTACAAGAAACACATCAACCGGTGGTTTTTTTGGGAATCCACGTACTACAACAATTATCAGGGCAATACGGGCGAACAAAATCTCTTTCAAAACGCTCAAACCTTTGGCAACAATTCATCCGTGGATTCCGTGCTCGGAGAGACGGGTTTCGACTATGCGAACGGGGACGGGGTCTTGTTTTACCCGGGAACCGATCGTTTGTTCCCGGCGGATTCCTACGGGGTGAATGGTCCCTTCGCAAGTTTGCGTCTCAAACACTGGCGGAGGGGTGTGCAAGATGTAGAGTATTTGAACTTGACTGCCGCCAAGGATCCTGCGGCTGTGGCATCGCTCGTCAATACGATGGTGCCCAAGGCGCTGTGGGAATATGGTGTGAGCGATCCTAACGACCCTACCTGGGCTCGGACTGACGTCAGTTGGTCGAACAATCCGGATGCGTGGGAGGCGGCCCGCAAGCAGTTAGCTAGCATCATTGAAGGCACACCGGCGACAACACCGTCACTGACCTCCATCAGCCCCACAAGTGGAGCGCAAGGCGCTAGTGTAAGCATCACGCTCAACGGCTCGAATCTCGGCGGAGCCACTATCAACGTCGGCGCGGGCATCGCAGTGAGCAACGTCGTTGTAAACAGCGCCGGCACTCAGATGACGGCCACACTCGCCATCGCCGCCAACACCGCCCCGGCTCATACCAACGTAACCGTGACCACCGCTAACGGGACCAGCGGTCCCCTGACTTTCACGGTCAGCAGCCCTCGCCCGCCAAGATCACGCTCACGACTGTTAGCGCCGGGATAAAAGGGAACCAGCCTCATTGGCGCCGTGTTCTGGATGATCCACCTGGTCTTCCGCCTCACCGTGATGCCCTGGCCCGCTGCGGAGCTCCAACGCAGCCGAGCTCGACCGCCTTGGTTCGAACCCTGGAGCGACTGGAAGGGACTGTTCTTTGGCCTCTACCACGGGCTGGCTTACCTGTCCCTGAGCGCTCAGGGGAGCGCGCTCGCCGCCTGGATATGTATCGTCTTCGGTCTGCGCGCCCTGCCGTGGTTCGGTCCGCCACTCCTGATTCACGTGATGCCCTGGTTTATCGGCAGGCTGGTGTTGACTCGACCCGCCTCATCCAGTCGCGTGGGTCATTTCGCGGGCCCCTGAGATCCCAGCCGATCTGGGGAGCATGGCATCCGGTCGTGCTGTCGGAAGTGCGCGGTGGCTCCCCAAGCGCAACCCTCGTACGAACTATTTTCAGAGAATGTTCGGAGACAGATGGCCTTCTCAGCATCGAGCTCTGGCGCGTGGCTAACAGAACGCCGGCCCGTCTAAAAGTACGAGGCCAAGCCACCGACATCGTAAGTCTAATCATTCTCGTTGACTGCTTCCACGCCCGGCGAACCGACGGCACATTGCAGGTCCATGGGCGCCGTGGGCAAGGCTTATTGAATCGCCACTGTGGCGGTGTTCGATGAGATGCCGCCCACCGTCAGCGCCACGGCAACAGCGGCGCCCGATGGCGCTCCAGGCGGTACTTCCACGTTCACCTGGTAGAGGCCGACAAAGCCTGGCGTCAGTCCCGCGAAACTGACCCTCGTGGTCATCCCACCGATGGTGACCGCCGGCATCGTCCGCGTTGGTGAGAGCACATTCACCGAAGCCGCCGCGCCGGTCGCTGGCCGGTTGCTGACATCGCCCAGGCCCGTGCAATAGATCGTGAGAAATTCCCCGCGCCGCGCCGGCCGCGTCTGAGCGCCGGGGATGCTGTTCTCAGGCGCGGCCAAGACTGTACTGTTCGCGATCTGGACCACGCCCTGGCCCTGGCCTGACTGCGCGGTCGTGAAAATGCCGGGCGCAAAAGGCAGGATGCTGACATTTTGCGGGCTGCTTTCCGCGCTGCCCACCGCAGCAGTTACCGCCGCCGAGCCGGCCACCTCCCAAGGCGCCTGCAGGTTGGCCTGCTGCGAGGAAACAAAGAAGAGCGGCGCAGGCACGCCTGCGATACGGAAGGAGGAGGCCGGCGACGCACCCAAGGTCAACGGAAGCGGAAGGGACGCAGCCACCGCGGTCTGGGACGCCAGGTTTACGCCGAAGACGGAAACGAGGCTGCCAGGAGCAACGCGCCCGGCAAAACTCGCTCCGTTGACGACACCGCCTGGGTTGATGGCCGGCGGCCCGGCATACGGTAGTGTCGCTGGCTCGATAACCTCAAAATTTGACGCGCTGATCATGGCCGTACGCGGATCGTCGGCTGGCGGCCCATAAGCCAGCGGGATTCCCGCGAGTTCTTCATTGAGCACCTCGAGCAAAAAGTGCCATCGAGTCCTCTCTGCGGGAAGAGGCGTGCCTGGCGGCCGGCCAGCAAGCCGGATCACTTCCGAGTCGGGCAGGTTTAACCGGGCCGTGTGAATGTCCTCGGCGTAAAAGACGAAGCCTCCGGCGTTGTCCACCAGGTAAGCGCCGTACTGGCGCAGCGCGCGAAGAAATATGCGTGTGACCGGAGCAAGCTGGCTTTCGTCCAGGGGACTGCCAGAGCTGTTGACCAGCGACGCCTTCAGGCGCTGGCGCTGGCCAGAGGCGAGCGCGAACGGGCTGGAATTGAAGAAGTCGGCCTCTGTGGACGAGGCCGGATAGTAGTAGTCACCCGGCAGCGGCTCGGACGGGTCGGCCAGATTCGTGTTTCGCGGTCCGGGAATAGCTAACGAGAGCGCGTGGCTGATGGCGCCGCGCTCGATGTCTTCCGGCAGGATCAGGCCCGCCAGAAGCGGTGTACCGGCGGCGCGGGCGCTCGAGACGGTGGCGGCGTTTGCGCCCGTACCGCGCGAGTCAAAAAAATCCACGGCGCCTGCGGCAAGGACCCGC
>Ga0247727_10015948_pt1 | contig 12220 bp, 12 predicted proteins | sample WisWelCaveWW1625_FD_202498 | JGI IMG/M metagenome (GOLD analysis project Ga0247727, IMG submission 202498) | Biofilm microbial communities from Wishing Well Cave, Virginia, United States - WW16-25 | ecosystem: Environmental > Aquatic > Deep subsurface > Groundwater > Cave microbial mat | place...
GAGCAATGAGATGAAAGCGCATTACCTGGGTCATGTCGTGTTTTATGTGGAGGCGTTGGAGCGATCCCTGTCGTTCTACCGCGACCTCCTGGGGTTTAGAGAAATCGGACAAACGTTCGGCGGCAAGGCGGCGGCGTTGACGTCGGGACGCACCCATCATGAACTGCTCCTGATCGAGGTGGGGGCCGCGCCGCGCGCCCCGGCCGGAAACCGACTCGGTCTCTATCATATCGGCATTAAAATCGGCGATTCACTGGACGAACTTCGCGAGGCAAAGATCGCGTTGGAGAAGGCTGGCGTGGCGATTACCGGCATGAGCGATCACACGGTAAGCCAAAGTCTCTACCTGGCCGATCCGGATGGAAACGAGGTTGAATTATACGTGGATGCTGATCCCGCAATCTGGAAGAACGACCCGTCGGCTGTGCTCGCAGGGATCAAGCCGCTCCGGCTTTAAGGCACATATGAGAACGGCGTTATGATGACATTGAAGACAGATTTGAGTCGGCCCATCGGATTGATTGCGGGGGACGGAGCGTTTCCTCGGATGGTCGCGGCGGCGTTGCGAGCACGCGGCCTTGCGGTCGTTGCCGTGGCGCATGATGGGGAGACCGATCCGGCGCTGCGTGCGTCGGTCGATCGGTTTCTTTCTCTCCCCGTCGGGCAACTCGACCGGATAATAGACTATTTGAAATCGGCCGGTGTCACAGAGGTGGTGATGGCGGGCGGCGTCAAAAAAACTAATATCTTCAATCTTAAACCCGATGCGCGGTGCGCCGCGCTGCTGGCCCGGCTTTCGTCAAAGGGTGACGACGCCTTGCTGGTCGCCTTCGCCGATGAACTGGGGCGCGAGGGGATCACCGTTCGGTCGGCGACGGACTATCTGCCCGAAGTGATTGCGCCTTCTGGAGAGATGACCCGGCCGCTTCTGCCGCGCGAGTGGCAGGACATTCGCTTTGGATGGCCGATCGCGAAGGCGATTGGGCAGATGGAAATTGGCCAATGCGTGGTGGTACGGGATGGCGTTGTGTTGGCGGTGGAGGCGATTGAGGGAACCAACGCGGCGATTCGGCGGGGCGGATCATTTGCGCCCGGCAGTCTGGTCATCAAAATCTGCAAGCCACAACAGGACTTACGATTCGATCTTCCGGCGGTTGGCCCTGAGACGATTGCCGCGATGAAATCGGTGGCGGCGCGGGTTTTGGCTGTGGAGGCGGGGCGAACACTCCTCTTCGACCGAGAGCGGATGCTGGAAGCGGCCCGCGCGGCCGATATTGCCGTCGTCGGCTGCTCCGACACGCATTCCCTCCCCGTCTTGTGATCAAACATTTTTGATGCCGAAATTGATCTTCAATTAGCGGCGTAATCGTGAGGCCATCCCAACTCGAAACACTCCCCGCCCCACGAACAGTTTGAAACAAAAACATAAAGTTAATCTTAAAATTACTTAAAGACATTCTTTCAATATGAAAAGCATTGTAGATTTAAGCGTATTCGAGCGGGCGCTCGCCGGCCGTGGCTATCTCCGTATCTGCGGCGTGGATGAGGCGGGACGTGGGCCGCTGGCGGGGCCGGTCGTTGCCGCAGCGGTCGTTCTGCCATTCCCCTGCCCGATTTCTGGGATCAACGACTCCAAGCAACTCTCGGAAGCCCGGCGCGAGGTGCTTTACGATGAGATCATCCGGGCGGCCGTCGATATCGGGGTTGGAATTGTGGACCACGAGACCATCGACCAAATCAACATCCTCCAGGCGACGCTTCGCGCGATGAGAGAGGCTCTGGCGCAGATTCAACCGCCGCCCGATTACCTTCTGATCGACGCCCTCACCCTCTCCGGCATCCCCACTCCGCAAGAAGGAATTATCCACGGGGATGCCATGTCGGTCAGCATCGCGGCGGCCTCCATCATTGCCAAGGTGACCCGCGATCGGCAGATGCGGGCGTACCACGACCAATGGCCGCAGTATGATTTTACGCGCCACAAGGGCTACGGAACGAAAGCGCACCTCGACGCGATCCGCCAGCATGGCCCATCGCCGATTCATCGGATGACGTTTCGTGGTGTGAAATGACGGGTCAGGAGGGAGAGGAAATCGCTGTCGCCTTTTTGGAGAAGAGGGGCTATCGCCTCGTGGCGCGCAACGTTCGGACGACGCGAGGCGAAATCGACGCCATCGCCTACGACGGCGAAGTACTTGTCTTCGTGGAGGTCAAGGCCAGATCACGCCGCGCCAAAGAGCAGCCATTCTCCGCCGCCGCCTCGGCAGTCGATCACCGAAAACAGATGCGGCTCACCCGCGCGGCCATGGAATATCTGGCGCGAACAGAAACAACCGCCACCTGCCGATTCGATGTGGTGGTCGTCGATCGCCACGCGGGTGGCGTGGCCTGTGAGTTGTTTCAAAATGCGTTCGAGCCTTCGGAGATGCTCGATGGATGAACCGGTGGTCACCGTGACCGGTGAGTTGATTTCGATCACTGCCGACTGCCGGAGGCGTAAAAGGTACGACGCCCGTTTTTCTGAGGCAAGCCGTTCGGTGAGAATCTGGCGGATCGCGGCGTCGTCGAGATCAGAGGCTGTGGCCTGCGCGGACGGTTCTTTACGATAGGCATCAATTGCCTTCTGTGGAACGATAACAAACACGTTCACACGCTCTGCAATCAGCCGATCAATCCACGCTCGTTCCTGTACCATCGACCGAAACGACTCCTCTGACAGTCCGAACGATTGCCATACCCGCCGCAGGGCATCTCGATCTTGGAATCGGAGTAGAACCTCCGCGTCTCTTTTTTCGACTTGCTGCGGGGTCGGGCCGTCGGGCACAAACCGTTTGGCTTCGGAGAGCAGGAGGTGGACGTCGATTAGATGATCAAGCAGGCGGGCGTTATCCTCCGCCGTCGCTGGCGAAAAGAAGGCGGCCTCGCGTTTCATGTCCGACAGCAGGATGACATCGCCATCAACGACGGCCACAATCCGTTCGACGACCTCGGCGGCGACGCCAGTAACACAGATCAGAAGAAACCAGACTGGAAGAACGGGAAGAAGACGACGGACGGCACGCGGCATGGGGAGGGTTGGGTGGAGGGAATCAGACGGGGCGACTGCGTCTATGACGAGAATCCTGTTTTAAAAGTTCAGACCGTCATTCCGGCGAAAGCCGGAATCCAGAAGGTTTTGAATCTAAATGACATGGATTCCGGATAGAAGCACTCCGGAATGACGTCTTTAATGATTTGTGAAACAGGCGCTACTTTGGACTCCAAAACTCTTCAAACTTACCGCCCTTTGTCCGCCAGACAACATAAGGGGCTGCCTTGATGTCGCCTTTTGCGTCGAACTCCAGATGGCCGGATGCGCCGTCATACTTCATTTTACGAATCGTATCGGCAATCGTTTTTCCATCACGGACTTTGGCCTGCGAGATGGCGGTGAGCAGGATATTTGCCGCGTCGTAAGCGTAGAGGGCGAAGGGGGCCAATTCCGCGCCATGCTTCGCCTTGTACCGCTTGAGGAAGCCTTTTGCGCTTGGGAGTTTTTCAGGGTCTGGGGTAAAGGTTAAATAACTGCCCTCCGCCGCCGCGCCGCCAATTTTGACCAGCTCCGGATCGAACATGCCGTCGCCACCCACCAATGGCGCGGAAAGCCCCACCTCCTTTGCCTGCCTTGCGAGCACCCCGCCCTCGGGGTAGATACCGCCGAAGAAATAGACGTCCGGTTTTTTTGCCTTGACCGCTGTGAGCAGGCCGCGGAAGTCCTTGTCGCCCTGCGTGAGACCATCATAAAAGACGACCTCCGCCCCGGTGCCGAGATACCGCTTCACTTCGTCTGCCAGACCCTTGCCATAAGTCGTTCGGTCGTGGAGGATCGCCACCCGCTTTGCCTGAAGTTTTCGGAGGATGAAATCGGCGGCGACATTTCCCTGCTGATCGTCGCGGCCACAGACCCGAAAGACGTTCCAGAAGCCCTGTTCGGTCAATTGCGGGTTGGTCGATCCTGGGGTGATCATCGGAATCTCGGCGTCGTTGTAGACCGAGGAAGCGGGAATCGAGGCACTGGAGTTGAAATGCCCCACCATCCCGACGATGCCAGCATTCACCATCTTGTGCGCCACGGAGACCGCCTGTTTCGGATCGTGCTGATCGTCCCCCACCGTCATGCGGATTTTTTTGCCGGCAATCCCCCCCTTGGCGTTCCATTCGTCCACCGCCAGACGTGCGCCCCGCTCAATGTCGCCGCCGATTTTGGCCTGATCACCCGTCATCGGCCCCGCCACGCCAATCACGATTTCGTCCGCCGCCGCGACCGAAACACCCACCAGCCCGGCGAGCGCCACCCCGAGAAGAAATAACCGCACGTTCTTTCTCATTCACCCCTCCTATTTATTGGGTTGATGGATTACTTTGATCCCTTCTCAGGGCCGTCGCCTGCCGTCCCCGTTCCCAAAACGGAGACCTTCTCCAGCCAATCGGCAATACTTAAAATCTCATCTTCCGTCAGTACCGACTGGAATGGCGGCATTTGGCCACGACCATTCAGAACCATCTGAACGAACGGGTCATGGGCGATTGTTTTGCCATTATTGACCAGCGGTGGGGCATTCGGCCCGCCCGCGCCGAGCGGACCGTGGCAGCGATAGCAACGAACGTCGGATCGCTTTATCCCATGAAAAATCTGGCCGCCCGGATGGTCGGGTAGCGGGATCGTCTTCTTCTCGCAGCCGCCGACCAGCAGGAGAAAGAAGGCCGCGACAAGCACCCGAACGTTCATTCCGATATGTTTTTTACGCATCATTTTTCAGCCGCGCGGTTTATAGCACAGCCCTCAATCGGTTGTTAAGACCATGTCGCACAAACTTGAAACCACCGGCGAAAATCCGGTATCCTTCGCGCTGTTTTGCGGCATGTTCAAACTGACGCCCAGACGAGATTAAAACCTCAGCATTCCCTTTAAGGAGCCACGACATGGATGTCAAGCGGATGACCTACTTTCGAGTCGAAACGCGCGATCGGCCGGGGGCGCTTGCAAGATTTTCCAAGACGATGCTCGACTACGAAATCAACCTGGCGGGCGTCTGGTGCTTCGGCATCGGGCGGGGCGATGCCGATATCGTCGCCATTCCACGCGACCCGCACCTCTTCAAAAAAGCACTCAAAGCGGCCGGCTGGACGATACGAACCGAAGGGGATTGTTTCCATTTAACCGGCGAAGACCGCGCGGGTGCCCTCGCGGAAACACTGGATCGGATCGCCCAGGAAGGGGTCAATCTACACGCCGTCGACGCGATGGGGTTTGAAACCCGATATTCCGCCTACGTCTGGTGCGACTCGGAAGATGTCGATACCATTCGAAAGGTGCTCAAGGGCTGGTAGGTACAGGGCGCTTCTATAAATCTTCTGAATGCCCTTCGACAGGCTCAGGGTGAGCGGCCATGTCATTGACTCCGCTCGTGGTGAGCCTGTCGAACCATGAGCAGAATCGAATGGATAGAAGTGCCCTATAACCCCTGATTGTGTACAAGATTTCTCGCTTTGCTCGAAATGACAGTGGTCCCTGTCCCCGTCTAATCACGATCCCGAACACAGACATCCCGTCGGCCATCGGCGGCGGCGTGTTTCAATCCCATCCAAGCGCAGTGAATCGAAAGGCACGGTCGTGAAGTTCGCGGTGATGGGGGCGGGAAGTTGGGGCACGGCGCTCGCGCGACTTCTGGCTCACAAGGGGCACGCGGTTTCGCTCTGGGTCTACGAGGCCGATCTCGCGGAGCGCCTTCGTGGCACCCACGAGAACGACCGCTACCTTCCGGGGGTCGCGCTGCCGCAGTCGCTACAAGCTTCGTCTGACATCGCCACGGTGTTATCCGGCGTCGGGGTCGTCCTCTTCGCCGTCCCCTCCCACGCGGCTCGTGGTGTGTTGATGCAGGCCGCACCTTTTCTTTCGCCCGACATTCCCATCATAAGCGCCACAAAAGGCATCGAGCGCGAAAGCCTGCGGCTCCCGTCCGAAATCATCCGGGAGGCGCTGGGACGCGAAGACGATTCCCGCATCGCCATCCTCTCTGGCCCCAGTTTTGCGCAGGAGGTGGTGATGGAATATCCGACCGCCGTCACCCTCGCCGCTACGGATGCCCGTCTGGCGGCCCGACTCCGCCGCGCCTTCGTCACGCCATTTTTCAAACCTTTTATCAGCGCAGATATTGTCGGCGTGCAGCTCGGCGGGGCGCTCAAAAATGTCATTGCCATCTGCGCCGGAATCTCCGACGGCCTCGGGTTCGCCGCAAATACAAAGGCCGCCCTCATAACACGAGGCCTGGACGAAATCGCTCGACTGGGTCGGGCGATGGGGGCCGATCCCGCCACCTTTTACGGCCTCTCCGGCATGGGCGACCTTTTTCTCACCTGCACCGGCGCGCTCTCGCGCAATCGAAAACTGGGTGAGGCGATCGGTCGGGGCGTTCCACTGGCCGATGCCCTCGCGGCGACGAGCAGCGTCGCGGAAGGGGTCTACACCACGCAGTCGGCGGTGGCCCTCGCACGGCGGCACCGGGTGGCGATGCCGATTGTGACCGAAACCGATCGGGTGCTCTTCTCCGGCAAGGCGCCCCGACGGGCGCTGTCCGACTTGCTGGCGATGGCGCGCGGGAAAGAGACCGATGCCGCAAGAAATACATCTTTAGGTCGACAGGAGAAGCCATGAGAGATTGGCAAGCGACATCGCAATCTGTTTTGGAACGCTGGGACCGCGGCCAGCGGTGGGCGTCCCGGAAAGCCTGGGCGCGAACGCGGAAGGGAGTCTGGATTCTGCTCCTTCTTTTTTCGGGATGTGGGTACCGTCTCGTAACGACTTCGATTCCTGCCGATCTGACGTTGGCGCTTTCCACATTTTATAGCCCCGTTGTGGACGCGACGGTGGCAACCGCCGTCACGCGCGGTGTCCGCGAGGCGCTCCTTTCGCGCGGCTGGCCAATCGTTTCCAAAGAGAAGCAGCCAAGGGCCGAATTGACCGGACGGGTCGCGCGATACAATCGGGTACCAGTGGCACTCGACTCGAAAGGCCGAGCGCAGGGCTATCGTCTTTCGATCACGCTGGCCTACCAGTTGCGCAGTGGCGAGCGCCGCTTGCCGGAGCGCCATGTGGTTGGCCTCTCGGAATATGCAGTATCCGCCGACGCTCGCGCGGGGCAGACCGCCGAGCGGCAGGCCGTTAGGGAGGCGGCACGGCAGGCGGGTGAGGCGTTGGCCGACGTCCTCCCAGCGCTCTGGCCCGCGCTGTCGAAAGCGACGCCGTCGCCCGATCCTGCACCGTCCTTGTCCCCGTCCACCGCCCCAACCCCATGACCCACGTCGAAGCCCTTCGTCATTTGCAGCAAGGCCAACAAGGCCCGAAAAGCCATTGGGCGTCCGTCTATTTTGTGACCGGTCTGGAGCCGTATTTCATCAGGCAGGTCGTTGACGCGTTTCGTCAGATCATCGCGCCTTCTGAACGCGATCTGAATGCCGCCCTCTTCTTTGGGGCAGAGGCGCGAGCGAACGACATCGTTTCTCTCGCCGAAACCCTTCCGTTCGGCAGCCCAAATCGGCTGATCCTCATTCGTGACGCCGAGCAACTCAAGGTGGCCCCCGCCCTGGATACGTATCTTGCGCGCCCCAACCCTTCGACGATCCTCGTCTTCGTCGCGGCCAAACCCGACCTGCGAAAGCGGTTCTTTACCACGCTGAAAACAGCGGCCACCACGATCACCTGTGCGCCGCTGCGCGATGGGGAGGTCGAAGGCTTCCTCACCCGCGAAGGGGAGCGGGCGGGCCTGCGCCTCTCCCGCGAGGCGGTTCGGCTCCTTCACGAACGACATGGCAGCGATCTCTCCGCCATCGTGCATGGGCTTGAGATGCTGGCGCTGCTTGCGCCCCAAACGGGCGAGGTGTCGGAGACGGTCGCAAAGATGGCCATTTCTGGCGGGCGGGGCCGGACGGTGTTTGAGTGGATTGATCAGGTGATGGAAAAGGATCTGCGCGGCGCGCTTCGGTCGCTGCACGCGCTGCTTTCGGACGGCGAGGCGTCGCTTGGACTTCTGGCCCTGCTGGCGCGGCAGATGCGCATGATGGCCATCGCCCACCAAAAACGGGCGGCGGGGGCATCGGAGGCGGAGGCAGGAAAATTGGCGGGGCTGCCGCCATTTTTAACGACCAAATTTTTTGGGCGTCTGAAACGCTGGCGGTCAGGGGAAATCAAACTGGCGTTCGATCTGATTCGTGAAGCGGATTCGGAACTCAAGGGCGGGGGCGCATCGCCGTTCGTGCTGGAGCGGGTTGTTTTGGACCTCTGCGGGGCGAAGGGTTAGCGCAGATTGTCATTCCGGCGAAAGCCGGAATCCAGAGGGTTTTGAATCTGTACCGTCATTCCCGCGAAGGGGCACAGACCCACGTGGGAATCCGTCCAGAGCGCAGCACCATAACGTCAAAAGACTGGATACCGGCGCGGGTCGGTGACCCTTCGCCGGTATGACGGCCGACCTTAATTGAGTGCATGACAAATGGGATTACTCCACCGTGACGCTCTTCGCCAGGTTGCGCGGCTGATCGACGTCGTTTCCGCGCAGCACGGCGATGTGGTAGGCGAGCATCTGGAGGGGGATCGCCATGAGGATCGGGCTGAAGAATGGCGGCGCCTTCGGGATGGCGAAGAGGTCGTCGGCGATGGCGGCCATCTCCTCATCGCCCTCCTCCACCACGGCAATGATCTTCCCGCCTCGCGCTTTCACCTCCATCGCGTTGCTTGCGATCTTCTCGTAGACCCGATCCTTGGGCGCCAGAATCACGATCGGCATGTTTTCATCGACCAGCGCGATCGGCCCATGTTTCATCTCGCCTGCCGGATAACCCTCTGCGTGGATATACGAAATCTCCTTCAGCTTCAGCGCCCCCTCCAGCGCCACGGGATAGTTGATGCCGCGTGCGAGATAGAGAAAGTTCGCGTGGCGGAAATATTTGCGGGCGACGGCCTCGATCTGGTCGGCGTGCGAGAGGATCGCGTCGATCTGTCCGGGGAGCAGGATGAGGTCGTGAATGAGGCGGACCCGTTCCGGCTCCGAAAGCGTTTCTCGAACCTGTCCCATGTAGATGGACAGGAGGGAGAGGGCGATGATCTGCGTGGTGAATGCCTTGGTGGAAGCGACCGAAATCTCCGGGCCGGCGTGGGTGTAAAAGACGGCGTCTGCGACGCGGCTGATGACGCTGCCGACCACGTTGCAGACCGCGAGCGTCGGGATGCCCCGCGACTTCGCCTCGCGTACGGCGGCCAGCGTGTCGGCCGTTTCGCCCGACTGCGAAATCGCAAGCACGAGGTCTCCTTCGGCCAGTTGCGGGTTGCGGTAGCGAAACTCCGAGGCGATATCGACCTCGGTCGGCAGGCCCGCGAGCTGTTCCATCAGAAACTTCCCGACCAGCGCCGCGTGCCAGGAGGTGCCACAGCCGACGATCACCACGCGCCGAGCCTGTCGGCACGCCTCGCGGAACGCCCGCGGAAGATCGTCGGGCACCACCTCGCCGGTCTCCTGAACCACTCGCCCGCGCAGCGTGTCCACAATGGCGCGCGACTGCTCGTGAATCTCCTTTAGCATAAAATGGCGATAGCCACCCTTCTCGGCCATCACCGGATCCCACGACACCCGGTGCGACACGGGCACGCGCGCCACCCCCAGCAGGTCTTGCACGACGACCCCGTCGCGCGAGATCAGCGCCATCTCGCCGTCCTCCAGATAGATGACATCGCGGGTGTGCGACAGAAAGGCGGGGACATCGGAGGCGACGAAATACTCCTTCTCACTCAACCCAAGCACCAGCGGGCAGCCCGACCGAACGACAATCAGCCGGTTCGGCTCCCGCTCCGACAGCAGGCAGAACGAAAAACTCCCCCGCAACATCGCCACCACCTCGCGCACCGCCGCCGCAAGCCCCGTCCCTTGCTGGTAGTGCTGGTCGATGAGGTGGACAATCACCTCGCTATCGGTCTCCGACAGAAAGGTGTGCCCCTGCGCCTTGAGCACCCCTTTCAGCGAGAGATAGTTTTCGATAATGCCATTGTGAACGAGCACCAGCGGCCCATGCCGGTGCGGATGTGCGTTCTCTTCGGAGGGGCGGCCATGCGTCGCCCAGCGGGTGTGACCGATGCCTGCTCCGCCGTCGGCGGCATCTTCGGGGAGCCGAGCCATCAGCGCCGAGAGTTTCCCGACCGACCGGCGGACCGCCAGTTTTCCGTCTGAGAAATAGGCGATACCGGCGGAGTCATAGCCACGATATTCCAGCCGCCGCAGTCCATCCACCAGGACGGAGACCACTTCCTGATGGCCGACATAACCGATAATTCCGCACATCGCTATTTCCCCTGTTTCGTATCGCCAGGCGGTGCCGGTTTTTTACGCTTCCAGCCGACCTTGTTCGTCTGCGCCGTCCGGCTGAAGACCAGGCTATCGGGCGGAACTTCCTTGGTGACGGTCGTCCCCGCCGCAATGGTCGAGCGCGCCCCGACATGGACGGGTGCCACAAGTTGAACGTCGCTGCCGACGAAGACCTCGTCGTCGATAATCGTCGGATGTTTATCGACGCCGTCGTAGTTACAGGTGATCACGCCCGCGCCGATGTTCACCCGTTGGCCAATGGTCGTATCTCCCAGATAGGTCAGATGGTTCACCTTCGACCCTTCGCCCAGCGTGCTTTTTTTGATCTCGACGAAATTGCCGACATGCGCCCCGCGCCGGATGACCGTCCCCGGACGGAGGCGGGCAAACGGGCCGATGACGACGTCCGGTTCAACCACCGTCTCTTCGATGATGCAATGGTCTTTTACGACCACGTCGCAGCCGATCGTGCTCTCGTGAATCCGGCATGGATAGAGCGTGACGCCGCTGTCGATCCGCGTCCGTCCAGAAAGCGTGACGTTTGGGTAGAGGGTGACATCGGGCGCGAGCGTCACCGCCGCGTCGATCCGGGTCGTCGCGGGGTCGTGCATCGTCACCCCTTCCGCCATCCAGTGGGCGTTGATCCGCGCCCGCGCGATCTGCTCGGCGCGGGCCAGATCGGCGCGACTGTTGATGCCGAGAATCTCTTCCGGATCGGCCGGGGCGTCGGCGACCGTGGCGCCCTGTTTCCCAGCCACCGCGACGATGTCGGTCAGATAGAACTCTTTTTGGCTGTTGTCTGGTGTGATCGCGGCGACGGCGGCAAATAGGAACCGCGCGTCGGCGGCATAGACGCCGGTGTTGATCTCTGAAATCGTCCGCTCCGCCGGCGTGGCATCGCGCTCCTCGACGACGCGAACGATCGTGCCGCCCGCGTCCCGAACGATGCGACCATAACCAAACGGTTGTTCTACACGAGCGGTCAGGATGGTGAGTGACGCGGCATGAGTCTGATGCGTCTCACAGAGCCGTCGCATCGTCGCCTCGGTGAGGAGCGGGGTGTCGCCGCTGATAATGAGGACGACTCCGGTGAAATCGCGCAGCGACGGCTCGGCCTGAAGAACGGCGTGCGCGGTGCCCCGCTGCTCGGCTTGAACGACGCAATCAACCGGCCGATCCGAAATCGCCGACTTCACGGCGTCGGCCTGATGACCGATAATCACGCAGGTTCGCTCGACGCTAAGCCGCAGGACCAAATCAACCACATGGCACAGCATCGGCTGCCCCGCCACCTCGTGCAGCACCTTGGCCCGCGCGGACTTCATTCGCGTCCCATTCCCCGCCGCCAAAATAATCGCCGCCGTTTTCATCGCTTAAATCTCTTCGGGGTTGCCCCCTCTGGGTCGCCCCCTCTCCCATTGGGGGAGAGGGTTGGGGTGAGGGTGTTTCAAATTGCCCCATCTGGGTCGCCCCCTCTCCCCTTGGGGGAGAGGGTTGGGGTGAGGGTGCTTCAAGTTGCCCCATCTGGATCGCCACCTCTCCCATTGGGGGAGAGGGTTGGGGTGAGGGTGTTTCAAGACGCTTTCAGATGGTACGCAGACTGTTGTAGCCATAGGCAATTTCAACCGTCCTTCTTCTGCCGATTCGCCAGATCGACAATTTTCCCGTTCTCCAAAACTCCCGTGCAAAGGTCGTTTTCCCTGCCCCGTTCGGACCGGCAATCATGATGATCGTGCGCCGCGTCATCCTATTTTCATGCAAACTGTAGATGTTCGGCAATCTACCCCGGAAGCGTCGGGGCTGTCGAATGCCGAACCGTTTACGAAAAG
>Ga0247727_10015949_pt1 | contig 12219 bp, 10 predicted proteins | sample WisWelCaveWW1625_FD_202498 | JGI IMG/M metagenome (GOLD analysis project Ga0247727, IMG submission 202498) | Biofilm microbial communities from Wishing Well Cave, Virginia, United States - WW16-25 | ecosystem: Environmental > Aquatic > Deep subsurface > Groundwater > Cave microbial mat | place...
TCGCACGGTTCAAGCCCCCGCTCGACCAGCGCGGCAAACAGGGCCTGAGACGCCGCCAGCATGGATTCGATCTTCCGGCGCTTCGGCCGGTCGTGCGCGGCCAGCAGCGCGCCGGCCCGGTCCCGTCTCGCGGCGAACCAGTCGCGCAGGGCCGGAGACAGGCGCGGATCGCTTCCCTGCGCGCACAGCTCATCGAGCGGGATCAGTTCGTTGCGCAGCGCGTAGGCCAGCTCCCGAAGCGGCTCGAGACCGACGCCCGCCAACACCCGCCGCCAGCGCGCGTGCTGCGCGCCGTTGGAGCCCAGTTCCTGGTCAAGCCATAATTCCCACTGCCCGTGGAAATGCTCCTCGAACCGCGACTCGCCGTCGTCCGTTTGAAAGTTGGGATCCACGCCGCTTTCCAACGGATGGAGCCGCAGCAGATGGGCCGCAAAGCTGTGCAGCGTGCCGATCTGGGCCTTTTCGAGATCCTGCAGCGCCGCCCCGGCCCGCCCGGCGATCTGCGCGGAGGACAGGCCGTACCGTTTCTGGATGTCCGCACCCGTCACCGCGCCGGGATCGGCCGTGCCGCGTGGACTGTCCCCTAGCGCCAGCAGGATTTTCAGCCGGTCGCGCAGCCGGACTTTCATCTCCGTCGCAGCCTTGTTGGTGAAGGTGAGCGCCACCAGGTGCGTGATCTCGATCGGATCGGGCTCCCGCATCAGCAGATGGATCAGCCGGTTGACCAGCAACGTGGTTTTGCCGGTGCCGGCGCCGGCCACCACCACGACGTTGCGATCGAACGTCGTTTCGGCCAGCCGCCGCTCCTGCGCGTCGGGGACAGTCTGCTCTTTACTCGTCACGCGTCACCCGTCACTTGTCACTATTCTTACTCACCTTCTGCTTGCGCAACTGGCGGAGGAGCCGCGTCGGCGGCGAACTGTACGCCCGCCACCAGGTGGGCCCGTGAAAGCGGCGGCAGGCCGCCGAGAATTCGCAGTGATCGCAGTAGCCGTTCGGCAGAATGGCGTAGCGCCCTTCCCGGATACCGTCGACGATCGCCTGCACCGTCTTTTTGAGCAACCCGCCGGCCGGGCCGTTCCAGGCGGAAGAGTCAAACCGCGCGCGTTCGACCTGGGGCGACGGTTTGCGCATGAGAAAGGCCAGTTCGACCGACTCCGGTGTGGCCGATGCTCCCTCAGGAGTCATCAATGCATACAAGGGCGGCTGCAACCGAAACCCTCGCACGGCTGAGGCCAGCAGATCGCGGTCGGCGCTTCGTTCGCCGCCGCTGTGCCGGTACTTGTAATCGATGACCCGCAACGCGGGCGGCTGCGCCCGCCGATCCACCCGGTCCAGCCGCCCACGAATCTTGAGCCCCTTGAACGCCGCCGGATCGATTGATTCCAGTGAGCCGTCCGCCTCGACCTCGAACTGGACCGGCCGGAATCCGCTTGCGCGAAACTCCTCGCTGTCCGATTCGAGCATGGCCTCCGCCAACACGACGACTGTTTCACGGGCCAGCTGCCAGATCAGCGCATAGCCGGTTCCGTGGTCCTTCGCGTAGGCGGCAAAGACTTCGTCGACCGCTGCCTGGATTTCAGCTTGCTGCTTGCTGCTTGTCAGCTCACTTTGCGGCCACCCGGCTTCGGTCAGCCGACGGTAGCAGTGATGCAACGTATCGTGACAGAGCTCGCCCAGCACCAGCGGAGACACGTCGCCCGACGTTTCAGACCGAACCGGCTCGAGCCGGAGCACCTGCGCAGAAAAGTATTGGAAGGGACAGCGCGCATACTGCTCCAGCGACGTGGGCGCCAGTCCACGGGACGCCAGCGCCGCCCACCGCCGGTCCAGCGGCCCGGTCACCCCGTCGTGCTCGCCGAGTCCGTGACCCTCGTTTTCGATGACGTGCAGCGCGGCATGGCCATGCGCGAACAGCGCCCCGCCCCTGCCGACGCTATTCAGCAACGCGATGGGGTCACGACCCTGCAGGACCAATCCGACTGCCAATTCTTCGCGCGTCAGCAGCTGGGGTGCAAAGAGCGGGAGCTCCAGCCGGTCGGACAACCGTCGCGGCACGCTGACGTCTGCGGTCCGTCCGAGGGGCTCCTGCCGCAGGAACGGATCGAGGTAGGCCGAGGGGGCCAGCGCCCGCCCGTTGGCATCGGCCCGCTGGTGCAACAAATAGAGCCGCTGCCTCGCCGCCTGCTGCAGCAGCGCGAACAGCAGCCGTTCCTCGTCGTAGCCGGCCAGCTTTTCATCGATTTTGTAGCCCAGGGTTTCGTCCAGCAACCGCCGGTTGCGGTCGCGCAGAAACGCGTCTTCCCGGACATAGCGGGGAAAGACTTTCTCGTTCAGGCCCACGACGAAGAGCGCGCGAAACGTCAGACCGCGCGCGGCCATGGCATCCAGCACCTGGATGCCGGCATGCTCCGCCGGCTCGACCGGCATGGTGGCGCGCTCCATCGTATCCACGAACAACGCCGACCATTCGTCCCACCGCATCGTTTCGCCGAGACGATCGAGTTGGCAAAGCTGCGCCAGCACTTCGCCGATCGCCACGCCGCAGGCGACGGCCTGTTCGGTCGCACCGCCGTCTCCGGGCATGTCGGAGGTCAGTCCGGGAATCGCAAGGTGCCGCGCGGCCAGGGCCGCGAACGCATCCGTTAATTCCACGGCGCTTCCCTGCTCCGGCAGGGCACGGTAGTCATCAATCAATCGCGCGACCAGCTTCGCCAGCAGACGCAGTTGTGCCGCGTCGATGTGAAATTGCCCGGTTCCCTCCGCCGGCTCTTCCGCCGCGTCCGCCAACGCCCACGCCTGCAACGACCCTGCCGACGACAGCCTCTGCCACTCCGCTTCACCTCGCGTGATGCCCATCTCGCGCACGGCCAGGCGCCAGAGATCCGGCCGCGGCTCGCAGCCACCTGATTCCGGCAGATCGCGCCGATAAAAGGGAGACGTCAGCACATCCAGCATCGGCGCCCGATAGAATTGCGTCAGTGGAAGCGACGCCAGTTGCGCCGCCACCTTCGCCGCCGGCTCCCGGATGACCGGCGAGCCGGCCGTCGTCGTGAACGGAATCCGGTGCTGATCGAGCGTCCGACGGAGCGCGGCACGATAGGGTTCAAGCGTTCTGGCGACCATGCCGATTTCATCGAAGCGATAGCCGTGTGTTTCCACCAGCGTCAGGATTTCCTTGCAGACCACGGTCAGCTCGTCGTCCGGCCCGACCGCATCCATGATTCGGATCTGCGGCGTCGTCTCTCGGTGCGCGTCCGGTTTGGTCACGATCGGCTCCGCCCCGCGTAGCGGTTCGATGTGACGTTCGAAAAATCGCGTTGCAAACGCGAACTCTGGACCGTCACCGAGAGGGAAATACAGCGTGGCCGGGCGACGCTTGACGACCGCTTCGAACAGCGAGAGCTGCACCTGGGTCACATCGTAGAAACCGTAGTAGCAGACGCGCCCGAGATGGGACAGCCACGGAGACGACTGCACCCAGGGAATTACCGCCGCCGCCAGATCGTCGGCGGAGCCGACGTGCAATGCGCGTCCGGCTTCCTGCACTGCCGCATGCAGTGTAAACAGGGCCTGTAAATATGGCGTCTCGTGCGGATCGAACAGACCGTCCGCCACGGCCCGTAACACGCCGGACGGATCCACCGTGGCATCTCGCAGATCCCGCATCGTGGTCCACAAGGCCGGCCAGGCGCCAGGAGGAAGATTCGACAGATCGAGGCCTTGCAGACCGGAAAGTTTGCGGCGCGCGATGCTGCTCAGCAACCGTTCAAAGAACAGGTCCGGCACCACCTCAAGGGGCTGGGCCATTTCGCCGGCGCCCTGCAAAGTCTGCCGTTCGTTGTCGAGTTGAAGTGCCAGTTGATGGAATGTGAGGAACTGGACGTCGAGCAAGGCACGTTGGTGCTCGACGCAGAGGAGCTGTTTTAACCGGCGCCTGAGCGGAATGGACGGAACGATGATGGCGAGGGGGACGAGCGGATCGGCGGATTTCAGCGACCGGACTTCTTCGACAAGTGCTGCTTCAAGATCAGGATGGTAGTGTCCGGTGACGATCTTCAGCATGCGTGATGATCGAGGCTACCCCGTCTCGGGACCCATGAGTTCGCCATTGCAATCCACACAAGCCCAATCACCGTCCACGAATCGCATCGGATCACCGCACGTCTGGCACTCCGGCGGCGGACTGGAAGGCATCGGCGGGAACTCAGGCAATTCGATGTCAAGTTCGTCTTCAGGGTTGCCCATGGCGGCACCTCATTTACGCGTCTCGCGGCCTCATTTTCAGTTGCAGGGCCTTTTCGGCGCTCTGGCGGCTGGGCACGCCGATAAACGTCAGTCTGCCGTCAATAATGGTGGCCGGCACGGCGCGGATGGAATGGCGATCGGCCAGCTCCTGCCCGTTCGGTGTCGTGATGTCCACTTCCCGGTAGCTAAAACTGTATTTGACCCGCAGCTCTTTCCAGAGGCTCTTGGCCGATGGGCAGGCTCCGCAGCTTGGGGAATACAAGAGGGTGATGTTCGGCATGGCTTGTTCGCTCGAAAAATGTACCGCATCTTAACACCGCCCCAAAACAGGGCGCAAGGTCTCGAAGGGGGAAACCGCTTGCCTATGCGCACGCGTCCGCATAGTATTTCGCGTCGACCGGCGTGGAGGAGCATTATGAACCACTTTGCCATCGTGACCGCGTTCGGACAGGATCGGCCCGGCATTGTCGCGGCCCTGGCGGAGGGCCTCTTTCAACTTGGCTGCAACATCGAAGATACCTCCTCGGTCAGATTGCGCGGCGAGTTCACGATGATGCTGCTGGTGCGGCTGCCGAAAGGGATGGCTGCCGACCAACTAGCCGATCGTCTGCCGCCCCACATCTCCCCGCTTGATCTGACCGTGCTCTGCCGCGAAGTGCCGGCCCAGGCCGCGGTGCGCATGTCTGACGCCGCAACACCGACCTACATGCTCTCGGTCTACGGCGCAGACCATCCGGGCATCGTGGCCAAGGTCGCGCGCACGGTCTCGGATCACCAGGGCAACATCGCGGTGATGAACACGCGCGTCATCGGCGCGGCAGATAAACCGGTCTATGTGATGGTGCTCGAAATCAAGCTTCCAGACGGTATCTCACCTGATCCGCTCAAACAGGCTCTCGATCAACTCAAACCGGCTCTCGGTGTGGATCTGACGTTCCGAAAAATCGACAGCGTCAATCTGTAGCCAGGCTTGCCCCGTGGCTGTCCGCCCGATTCTTTTCTATCCAGACTCCGCCCTTAAAACACCTGCGGCGCCGGTCTCGCCCGGCGATCCTGTGATCGAGACCATTGTCCAGGACATGCTCGACACGCTGCGGGCTTCGCCCGGTGTGGCGCTGGCCGCACCGCAAATCGGCTGCCTGGTCCAAATCATCGTCGTGGATGTCTCGCGGAAGAAAGGCGAAACCGGGCATGGGCTGGTCGTGCTCCTCAATCCCCGCATCCGGGATCAGAAACAGGCACGGATCATCCGGGAAGGCTGCCTCAGCGTCCCGGACTACACCGGCAATGTCCTGCGCTATGAGCAGACCGTCGTGGAAGGATGGTCGCCGGATGGCACGCCGGTGACGCTGACCGCGTCGGGATTCGAAGCGCTCGCATTCCAGCACGAACTGGATCACTTGAGCGGAATGTTGTTTCTCGACCGCATCCAATCAATGGATACGGATCTGTTCCACAGAAAAAACGCGTGAGCAACCGGCTCACGAAACGTGCCGCCATCCGTCTTGCAACCGTTTCCCTATTTCTATATGGTGACACGCGATGATGACCGCTTCAGCACGTCAGTTCGGTCCGGCCGGCCTGACCGGACTCCTCCTGCCTCTCTGTTTTCCCGATTATAATTTTGGCTGGCTGGCCTGGATCGCGCTCGTCCCGCTGCATCTGGCCCTCGACGGCCCATTCGGCACGATGCCCCCGCGCCGCGCCCTGTGGCTCGGCTGGCTGGCCGGCTTCCTGGCGTTCACCGGCATCATGTCCTGGGTCGTGACCGCCATGCACCAGTACGGCAAAATGCCGCTCATCGCCAGCTACCCGGTCATGTGGCTACTGGCCGCCTATCTTGGACTCTATGTCGGCCTGTACGCGGCGGCGTTCGTCTGGCTGATGAAACGATGGCCTGCTGCCGCCGCCCTGGGCGCCCCCTGCCTGTGGGTCTCGCTTGAGTTGATCCGCGCGCATTTTCTGTCGGGACTTCCCTGGATGCTGCTGGGCTATTCGCAATATCAGTGGCTGCCGATCATTCAGATTGCGGACGTCACCAGCGTCTATGGCGTGTCGTTCCTGATCGTGCTCGTCAACATCACATTCGCCGATCTTCTCCTCTGGGCCTGGCGCCGCTACCACGGGCAGCCGCTTCTGAGATTTTCCTGGCACGCGCCGGCCGCTGCCATCTTCGCTGTGATCGTGACATTGGCCTATGGACAGGCAGCGTTGAGCGATGCGCCCCGTCCGGATGCGCCGTCGCTGGCCGTCGGGCTTGTCCAGCCGAACATCGATCAGGCGCAGAAATGGGACCAGGCCTACCGGCGCGAAACACTCGACCGTTACGCGGCCCTGACCGTCAAGGCGGCAAAAGATGCGGACCTGATCATCTGGCCGGAAGCCGCCACGCCGTTCCTGTTTGAAGACGAGCCGGTCTATCGGGTGGAAGTCGCGGTGCTCGTGCACCGGAGCGGCGTGCCGCTGCTCTTCGGCAGCCCGGCCTTGCGGCGCTACTCTAACGGCAGGCCGTATCTCTTGAACAGCGCCTATCTCCTGTCGCCCGATGGATCGATCGCCGGCCGGTACGACAAGCGTCACCTCGTGCCCTTCGGCGAATACATTCCGTTTCATTCGTCCCTGCTGTTCTTCCTCGATAAGCTGGTGGAAGGCATCGGCGACTTCGAGGCCGGTACCACGCCGACCATCTTCACCCCGGCCGTCCGGCCGGGCGTGCCGCAAGCAAAAATCAGCGCGGTGATCTGCTATGAAGTGATTTTTCCTGATCTCGTTCGCGAGTTCGTCGCGCAGGGCGCCACGGTGATGGCGACAATCACCAACGACGCCTGGTTCGGCGCCTCGTCCGCGCCCTACCAACACTTTGCGATGGTGGTCTTCCGATCCGTCGAGAACCGGGTTGCCTTCGCCCGTTCGGCCAACACCGGCATCTCCGGCTTGATCGACCCGTCCGGGCGCATCCTCCACGCCACCCCCATCTTCACCGAGCAGGCGATCACCGGACGCCTCCCACTGCGGCACACACTGACCTTTTATACCCGGTACGGTGATGTATTTGCGTACGCTTGTGCTATAATCACCGCGTTTTTAGGCATTGCAGCCGACTGGAGGAGACCCCATGCTCGATGAATTACGCATCCGCGTCAAGGCGATCGATGAACAGGTCCGCGAGCTCCGGGGGCATCTTTGACTTCTCCCGCCTGACATCGGAACTCCAAGAGTTGGAGCGGCAGACCGCACAGCCTGATTTCTGGAACAACACTCAGAACGCCGCCCGCGTGAACCGCAAAAAGTCGTCGCTTGAGCGCGAGATTCGCCGCTGGGCGGACATCGAACGTCAGAACGGCGATCTGACGGCCCTGCTGCAACTGGCGGACGAAAGCGCAGACGCCGAGTTGTCCCGCGAACTCGCGACATCGCTCGCACGGTTCGAACAGTCCGTCGGGCAGCTGCGCATCGAGCTGCTCCTGTCCGGAGAACACGACATCAGCAACGCCCTCGTCGCCATCCATCCGGGCGCGGGCGGGACCGAATCGCAGGACTGGGCCCAGATGCTGATGCGCATGTACATCCGCTGGGCCGAACGCAAGGGCTACAAGGTCGCTGCGCTGGACCTGCAAGCGGGCGAAGTCGCCGGCATCAAGAGCGCGACGCTCTCCATCACCGGTCCCTATGCCTACGGCTATATCAAGGCCGAAGCCGGCGTGCACCGGCTGGTCCGCATTTCACCGTTCGATGCCAACAAGCGGCGGCATACCTCGTTTGCCTCCGTGTTCGTCTATCCGGAGCTCGATGACGACGTGGAGCTGGCGATCGACGAGAAGGACCTGCGAATCGACACATTCCGGTCCGGCGGCGCCGGCGGGCAGAACGTCAACAAGGTGGAAACCGCCATCCGCATCACGCACATCCCGACCAACACCGTCGCCCAGTGCCAGAACGAGCGCTCACAGTTGCAAAACCGCATGGGCGCCATGAAAATTCTAAAGGCAAAACTCTTCGAATTGGAAGAACAGAAAAAGCAGGAGAAGTTCAACGCGATCGTCGGCGAGAAAAAAGGCATCAGCTGGGGCAGCCAGATCCGCTCCTACGTCTTCCAGCCCTATCAGTTGGTGAAGGACCTGCGGACCGGCGTCGAGGTCGGCCAGGTGGATGCCGTCATGGACGGCAGCATCGATCCGTTCATTGAAGCCTATTTAAAGAAACAACTGACCGGCCAGGGAAGCGTGCAGCCGTCCGTCGTCAGTCCGGAGGAAGAGGAATAGTTTACAGCCTGGGGACCGATCACGCAGACACACTATGATGATGGAAGACAACGATCAACGACAGCAGCGGCTCAAGAAGCTGGAGACCCTCAAGGGGATGGGTGTGCCCCCCTACGGCGCCCGCTTCGAATTCAAAGACCGGGCCGGGAATCTCACGCGCCGCCACGGAGACAAACCCAAGGCCACGCTCGAGCAGGAGCAGATCACCTGCACGCTGGCCGGTAGAATTGTCGGCCTGCGGCGGTTCGGCAAGGCCGCCTTTGCCGTGCTCCAGGACGGCGCGGACCGGCTGCAGGTCTATCTCAAAAAGGACAACTTGAGCGAGCAGGCCTACAAGATCTGCGAAGAACTGGACCTCGGCGACTGGATCGGCGTCAGCGGCGTCCTGTTCCGCACCAAGACCGGCGAATTCACGGTCGATGTAAAGCAACTGACATTCCTCAGCAAGGCGCTCCGTCCCCTGCCGGAGAAATGGCACGGCCTGACCGACGTCGAGACGCGCTACCGCCAGCGCTACGTGGACCTGATTGCCAATCCTTCGGTACACGGCATCTTCGCGACACGCAGCCGCATCATTGCCGGCATCCGCGCCTTCCTGATCGACAAGGGTTTCCTGGAGGTCGAAACGCCGATGATGCAGCCGATTCCAGGCGGCGCCACCGCCCGCCCCTTCGTCACCCATCACAACGCGCTGGCAACGGACCTCTACCTGCGTGTCGCGCCGGAGCTGTACCTCAAGCGCCTGATCGTCGGCGGCTTCCCGCGGGTCTTCGAAATCAACCGGAATTTTCGCAACGAAGGCATCTCGACGATCCACAATCCGGAATTCACAATGCTGGAATTCTACGTGGCCTATGCCGACTACACGGACCTGATCGCGCTGACGGAAGAACTGTTCACCCGTTTGGCGAAGGACGTCCTCGGCACAACGACCATGGAGTATCAGGATCAATCGATCAACTTGGCCCCGCCGTGGCGGCGCTGGTCGTGGCGGCAGGCCCTGCTCGAAGTGAATCAACTGGACAAGGCCGTCCTGACGGACCTGAACGCGGCGCAGGCGTCCGCAAAAAAGCTGGGTCTCAAGGTGGAGAAAGATGCAGCTCTGGTGGACATCCTCAGCGAAATCTTCGAAGAAACTGTGGAGCCAAAATTGGTTCAGCCGACCTTCATCACCGATTATCCGATCGAGATCTCCCCCCTGGCCCGTCGCAAGGACTCCGATCCATCCTTGACCGATCGCTTCGAGCTGTATATCGGAGGCCGGGAGATCGCCAACGCTTTTTCTGAGTTGAACGATCCACTAGATCAGCGCCAACGGTTCGAAGCGCAAGTCGCCAGGCGCGAGGCCGGCGACGTCGAGGCGCATCATCTTGACGAGGATTTTCTTCGCGCGCTGGAGTACGGCATGCCGCCCACCGCCGGCGAGGGCATCGGCATCGACCGCCTCGTGATGCTCTTTACCAATCAGGCGTCTATTCGAGACGTCATTCTCTTCCCACAACTACGACCGGAGAAATAATCGTGCCCAACTCATACGAACTCTTCATCGGCCTGCGGTATCTTCGCGCCAAACGCCGCAACCGGACCATCTCGCTCAATACGATCGTCTCCATCGCCGGCATCACGCTCGGCGTCGCCGCGCTGATCGGCACCCTGGGCATCATGACCGGATTCAAAGAGGACTTGCAGGCAAAAATCCTCGGGACCACCTCGCACATTGTCGTCCAGGACCGGACCCACGACAGCATCGCGGACTATGACGCGCTGGCCTCCAAGGTCGAACAGACCCCACACGTCGTGGCTGCCACTCCATTCATTTATCGCCAGGTCATGCTGACGTCCCGCTCTGCCGTGCAGGGCATCGTCGTGCGTGGGATCGATCCAAAGCGCGAAATCCGGGTGACCGAACTGGGAAAGAACATCACCTCTGGGCGCCTGGACGATCTCGAGTCGGAATCGACGCCTGCAGCAGCGCCGCAGGAGCGGCGCCCTGTCACGACGGCGACCGGAACGGTCATGGCCCCCTCGAATCCGGTTGGGATCGTGCTCGGCAAGGAACTGGCGCTGCGGCTGGGCGTCACAGTGGGTGACACCCTGAATATCGTGTCACCGGTCGGATCAGCCGGCTCGCTCAACGCCGTCATGATGACGCCGAAGATCCGGACCGTCCGCGTCGTGGCAATTTTCCAATCCGGCATGTACGAATACGATTCGTCGCTCGCCTACCTGTCGCTCACGGAGGCACAGAAATTCTTCAACATGGGCGCCACTTCCACGGGCATCGAGGTGAAGGTGGACGACATTTTCCAGGCCGTGGAAATCTCGCGCGCCATCGAGCAGTCGCTCGGCTTTCCCTACTGGGCGCGTGACTGGATGCAACTCAACCGCAACTTGTTCTCGGCGCTGAAGCTCGAAAAAACCATGATGTTTTTGCTGTTGGTGCTCATCATCACCGTTGCCTCCTTCAACATCATCAGCACCCTGACGATGATCGTCACGGAAAAGCAGCGTGAAATCGCGATTCTCAAGGCCATGGGCGCCACGCGGCGCGCCATCATGCGCATCTTCATGCTGAACGGGTTGATCATCGGCTTTGCCGGCACGGCCATCGGCATCCCGCTGGGCTATGCCTTCCTCTATCTGATCGAAAAATACTGGACCTTCGACCAGACGGTCTACTACATCGCCCACATTCCGGTGCACATCCAGTCGCTCGACGTTCTGCTGGTGTCCTGCTCCGCCATTCTCATCAGCTTCGCCGCCACGGTGTACCCGTCGCTCCAGGCCGCCAAGCTGGATCCGGCGGCGGCGCTTCGGTACGAGTGACGATATGATCAAGGTCCTCGATCTCAAGAAATCCTTTCAGATGAACGGCTATACGCTGAATGTCCTGAGGGGCATCAATCTGGACATTGCCCGCGGAGAAATGATCGCCATTGTCGGCGCCTCCGGCGCAGGCAAAAGCACGCTACTGCACATGCTCGGCACGCTGGATCGCCCGACCAGCGGTAGCGTGCTCTTCGATGGACAGGATGTCTTTGCGTTATCTGAGGATGCGCAGGCAGAATTTCGCAATAAACGGATCGGGTTTGTCTTCCAATTCCATCATCTCCTGCCGGAATTCACCGCCCTGGAGAATACATTCCTGCCGGCCCTGATCCAAAACCGCCCGGCGGACGATGCGCAGAAAGAAGCCATGCAACTGCTGGCGGACGTGGGGTTGAGCGAGCGGCTGCACCACAAACCGGGAGAGTTATCCGGCGGAGAGCAACAACGGGTGGCGGTCGCGCGGGCGCTGATGCAGCGCCCCGATCTGGTGCTGGCCGATGAACCGACTGGGAATTTGGATACTCACACCGGCGAAGCGCTGTTTGGATTGTTGCGGAAGTTGAATAAATCCCGCGGCACGACCTTCGTGATCGTCACGCACAACGACAAGCTCTCCGCCCAGACAGACCGCATCATCCGCATGGAAGACGGTCAGATCGTCGGCCGGTAGTTAAAAGCGCGCGATGATGCTGACGTACGGGCCATGCTGCAGCCAATCGGCCCTGTCGTCTGATTTCGTGTCGCGAGCGATGATGCGGTAGTACCTGTACCCGACCGAGGCGCCCAACCATTCCCATGGCGACACGGTCAACGCGGCCTGGCTGTCGATCATCTCACCTTTAAAGCCGGCTACGCCGAGCTTGAAGATATTAAAATCCCC
>Ga0247727_10015950_pt1 | contig 12218 bp, 14 predicted proteins | sample WisWelCaveWW1625_FD_202498 | JGI IMG/M metagenome (GOLD analysis project Ga0247727, IMG submission 202498) | Biofilm microbial communities from Wishing Well Cave, Virginia, United States - WW16-25 | ecosystem: Environmental > Aquatic > Deep subsurface > Groundwater > Cave microbial mat | place...
CTTGACCGACGAGGGTTGCAAGGCGCGGCCGCGGCCGGCGGGCCGGTCGGGTTGGGTGTAGGCGGCGACCACGCGGTGCCCGGCTTCGACCAGCGCGACCAGGCTCGGCACCGCGAACTCGGGGGTGCCGGCGAAGACCAGGCGCAGCGGCCGGCTCATCGGAGCAGCCTGGGCGCGATCAGATGACGGCAGCGGTCCGTCGCTGCTCCTTCTCGAGCTTGCTGCGGATGCGGGTGCGCTTCAGGTCCGAGAGGTAGTCCACGAACAATTTGCCCTCGAGGTGGTCGAGCTCGTGCTGGATGCAGACCGCGAGCAGGCCGTCGGTGTCGAGCTCGAAGGGCTGGCCGTCCCGGTCCAGGGCCCGGACCCGGATCCGCTCGGCGCGCTCGACCTCCTCGAACACCCCCGGGACCGACAGGCAGCCTTCGTCCATCCGCTCGACGCCGTCCCGGGACAGGATCTCGGGGTTGATCAGGGCCAGGGGCTGGGACCGGTCGTCTGATACGTCCACGACCACCACCCGCTCGTGGACGTCCACTTGGGTGGCCGCCAAGCCGATGCCCGGCGCGGCGTACATGGTCTCGAACATGTCGGCGACCAGGGTCCGCATGCGGTCGTCGACCTGGGCGACTGGTCGGGCCACGGTCCGCAGGCGGGGATCAGGGAAGTGGAGGATGGTAAGGAGGGCCATGGCGGGTAGGGGGTGAACTTGATGTATGTTCGTAGGAAATGCTGCTAGAGTAATGTCCAGATTGGATTCTCGCCGCTTCGGGCGGCCGAGGGGCCTCCACGATCAGGGGGTGCCTCGACCCATTCGGGAGTGCGATGCCTATGACCCTGCCCTCGGACGCCAGCTTCAAAGATTACACGCGCCACGCGCTGGCCGCAGCCCTGGTGCTGGGCCTGGCCGGCAGCGGCCTGCCCGCCACCGCCGCTGAGACGCTGACCACCGCGGCGGGGACCGAGGTGCAGCTCGCGGATGGCGCTCCGCAGCGCTACGTGGTCGCCAAGGGCGACACCCTGTGGGCGATCTCCGCCAAGTTCCTCAACGATCCCTGGCTGTGGCCCGACCTGTGGAAGGTCAACCCGCAGATCGCCAACCCGCACCTCATCTACCCCGGTGACGAGGTCGCGCTGACCTACGTCGAGGGTCAGCCCCAGCTGACCGTGACCCGCGACGGCGAGACCGTCGCCACCACCGCCCGGACCGTGCCCTCGGGCACGGTCCGCCTGACGCCGAAGATCCGCACCACGCCGCTCGACGAGGCGGTGTCGTTCGTGCCGATCGACGCGATCCGCCCGTTCCTGACCCAGTCCGGCATCGTCGACCCCGAGGTCGCCGAGAAGGGCCCCTACATCTTCGGCACGGTCGACGGCCGGGTCATGGCCGGCACCGAGGACCGCGTCTACGTACGGCGCATGCCCGAGGACGGTCCGGCCCGCTACACCGTGGTCCGGATGGCCGAGGACCCCTACGAGGATCCCGACAGCGGCGACGAGCTCGGCTATGCCGCGACCTACATCGGCGAGGGCCAGGTCGAGCGCTTCGGCGACCCGGGCATCGTCTACCTGTCCTCGACGCGCCTGGAGGCGCTCAAGGGCGACCGGCTGATCACCCAGAACCTCGGCCTGCCGACCGAGAGCTTCGCGCCCCGCATCCCCAAGACCAAGATCGACGGCCGCATCATCGACGTGGTGGGTGGCGTCTCGCAGATCGGCCAGTACCAGGTGGTGGTCATCAACAAGGGCACCCGCGACGGCCTCCAGCCTAGCGACCTGCTGTTGGTGCTGCAGAAGCAGGAGAAGGGCCGCGATACCAAGAGCGGGTTCCTCGGCCTCGGCCAGGGCATCACCTTGCCCGACGTGCGGGCCGGCGAGATGATGGTGGTCCGGAGCTTCGAGCGCGTCAGCTACGGATTGCTGCTGCGCGCCGAGTCCCCGATCCACGTCGGCGACAAGGTCCAGAACCCGTAGGACGAACCCGTTAACGCGCGCCACGGATGGTCGCGCCCGGCTCCCCCGGCAGCGATGGCGCGCCGAGGAGCCAAGGACATGGTGGAAGCGAGGCATTGGCTCGCGCTGGCCCGGACCCCGGGCAGCCGAGCGACCCTCGGGGCGCTGCTCGATGAGCTGGGCACGCCCGAGGCCCTCTTCACCGCAAAACCCGCCCGACTCCGCGGCCTCGGCGACGAGGCCCGCGCCTGGCTGGCCGCCCCCGACACCGCGCTGCTCGACGCCGACCAGCAGTGGCTGGACCGGAGCGGCGCGCTGCTGGTGGTCCGCGGCGCGCCCGACTACCCGCCGCAGCTCGCGCTCGCGCCCGACCCGCCACTGGTGCTGTTCGTCCGCGGCGATCCGGGATTGCTGGCCTTGCCGCAGCTGGCGATCGTCGGCAGCCGCAACCCGAGCCCGCAGGGCGCGCGCGACGCCGAGGCCTTCGCCGCCCATCTGGCGCGCGCCGGCCTGGCGATCGTGAGCGGCCTGGCGCTCGGCATCGACGCGGCCGCGCACCGCGGCACGCTGGCCGCGGGCGGCACCACCATCGCGGTCTGCGGCACCGGCCTCGACCGCGTCTACCCGCGCGCCAACCACGCGCTCGCCACCGAGATCGTCGCGCGCGGCGCGCTGGTCTCCGAGTTCCCGCCCGGCACGCCGGCGCTCAAGCAAAACTTCCCGCAGCGCAACCGCACCATCGCCGGCCTGAGCCTCGGCACGCTGGTGGTCGAGGCGGCCGCGGTCTCCGGCTCGCTGATCACCGCGCGCTGCGCGAGCGAGGCGGGCCGCGAGGTGTTCGCGATCCCCGGTTCGATCCACAACCCGCTCGCCAAGGGTTGCCATCGCTTGATCCGCGAGGGTGCGAAGCTGGTCGAGAAGGGCGATGACGTGCTCGAGGAGCTCGCGCCGCTGCTCGGTTCGTTGGCGCGCGAGCTCGCGGCGCCGAGCGCCGCGCCGCGCACGACGCGCGCGCCCGTCGCGCTCGAGATCGACGACGCCGAGACCAAGCGCGTGCTCGCCGAGGTCGAGTGGGCGCCGACCGCGTTCGACCTGATCGTCGAACGGTCGAGGCTTCCGACGCCTGTGGTATCTTCGATCCTGCTGATGCTCGAGCTGCAAGGACGGGTCGCAGCAGCAGCAGGCGGTCGCTACGTGCGGATCAACACACGCGAGGACCAGCGATGAAAGAGAACGTGCTCGACGTGCTCATGTACCTTTTCGAGAACTACATGGACGACGATGCCGAGCTCAAGACCGACCGCGAGGCGCTCCGCGTCGAGCTCGAGGCCGCCGGGTTCCCCAACGCCGAGGTCGGCAAGGCCTTCGAGTGGCTCGAGACGCTCGCCGACGCACCGCAACAGCTCGATTGGGTGCGCGCCGCCGGCTCGATCCGGGTCTACAACGTCGAGGAATGCGCGCGGATGGCGGTCGAGGCCCGCGGCTTCATCATCTACCTCGAGCAGATCGGGATACTCTCCGTCCAGCAGCGCGAGGTCGTGATCGACAAGATCATGGCCCTCGGCGGCGCCGAGGAGATCGACCTCGAGCAGGCCAAGTGGATCATCCTGATGGTGCTGTTCAACCAGCCGGGGCAGGAAGCCGCCTACGAACGCGTCGAGGACATCGTCTTCGCCGACTGCATCGGCGCCATACACTGACGCCGACCACCGAACCCGCGGGGCGGGGGTGCTGACGCACCCCCGCCCCGCCTCGTCATCCGTAGCCGAGAGATGGGCAAGCACCTCGTAATCGTCGAATCGCCGGCCAAGGCCAAGACCATCAAGAAGTACCTGGGCAAGGACTTCGAGGTGCTGGCCTCGTACGGCCACGTCCGCGACCTGGTCCCCAAGGAGGGCGCGGTCGACCCGGCCAAGAAGTTCAAGATGAAGTACCGGGTCATCGAGAAGAGCGAGAAGCACGTCGAAGCCATCGCCAAGGCGCTCAAGAAGGCCGATTCGCTGCTGCTGGCGACCGACCCGGACCGCGAGGGCGAGGCGATCTCCTGGCACCTCCAGGAGCTCCTCAAGGAGAAGAAGGCGCTGACCGGCAAGAAGGTCCAGCGCGTGGTGTTCTACGAGATCACCAAGAACGCGGTCAACGAGGCGGTCGCCAACCCGCGCAAGATCTCCAAGGACCTGGTCAACGCCCAGCAGGCGCGCCGCGCCCTGGACTACCTGGTCGGCTTCAACCTCTCGCCGCTGCTGTGGCGCCTGGTCCGGCCCGGCCTCTCGGCCGGCCGCGTCCAGTCGCCGGCGCTGCGGCTGATCTGCGAGCGCGAGAACGAGATCGACGCGTTCAAGGCCCGCGAGTACTGGACCATCGAGGCCGACTGCGGAGCCAAGGGCCAGGGCTTCCGCGCCAAGCTCATCCAGTACCGGGGCGAGAAGGTCGAGCAGTTCAGCTTCGAGCACGAGGCCGCGGCGCGCGAGGTCGAGGCCACCCTCGGCCGCGCCTCGGGCGGCAAGCTCCTGGTCGCCAAGGTCGACAAGAAGCAGCGCAAGCGCAACCCGACCCCGCCCTTCACCACCTCGACCCTGCAGCAGGAGGCCTCGCGCAAGCTCGGCTTCGGCGCGCAGCGCACGATGCGCACCGCGCAGAAGCTCTACGAGGGCATCGACCTGGGCGAGGGCCCGGTCGGATTGATCTCCTACATGCGCACCGACTCGGTGTCGCTGGCCAAGGAGGCGGTCGAGGAGATCCGGGCCGTGGTCACCGAGCGCTACGGCGCCGAGAGCCTGCCGCCCGAGCCGATCACCTACAAGACCAAGTCGAAGAACGCACAGGAAGCGCACGAGGCGATCCGTCCGACCGCGGCGGCCCGCCACCCCGACCAGGTCAAGCCGTTCCTCGAGCCCGACCAGTTCCGGCTCTACGAGCTGATCTGGAAGCGGACCGTCGCCTGCCAGATGGTGCCGGCGGTGTACGACACGGTCGCGCTCGACCTGGCGGCGGGCCCCGGCCATACGTTCCGCGCCAACGGCTCGGTGCTGGTCAAGGCCGGCTTCTACGCGGTCTACCACGAGGACGCCGACGAGGCCTCGCCCGAGGACGAGGAGGACCACCCGCTGCCGCCGCTGGTCGAGGGCGACCAGGTCGCGCTCGACCGGCTCCACGCCGACCAGCACTTCACCGAACCGCCACCGCGCTACTCGGAGGCCTCGCTGGTCAAGGCGCTCGAGGAGTTCGGCATCGGCCGGCCCTCGACCTACGCCTCGATCATCTCGACCCTCCAGGCCCGCCAGTACGTCGAGATGGACGGCCGGCGTTTCATGCCGACCGACGTCGGCCGCATCGTCAACCGGATGCTGACCGCGCACTTCACCAAGTACGTGGACTTCAACTTCACCGCCCACCTCGAGGACGAGCTCGACGAGATCGCGCGCGGCGAGCGCGAGTGGGTGCCGGTGCTCGAGGAGTTCTGGAAGCCGTTCAAGAAACTCTGCGACCAGAAGGGCAAGAAGCTGACCCGCGCCGAGGTCTCGCAGGCGCGCGAGCTCGGCCCCGACCCCGAGAGCGGCCGGCCGATCTCGGTGCGGATGGGCCGCTTCGGCGCGTTCGTCCAGATGGGCCGGCGCGAGGACGAGCTCAAGCCGCGCTTCGCCGGGCTGCGCCCCGGGCAGCGGATGGACGCGGTCACGCTCGAGGACGCGCTGCACCTGTTCAAGCTGCCGCGCGCGCTGGGCGAGACCGCGAGCGGCGAACCGATCACGGTCGCGATCGGCCGCTTCGGGCCGTACGTGAAGTACGGCGCCAAGTACGCCTCCATCAAGGAGGACGATCCCTACACCGTGACGCTCGAGCGCGCGCTCGAGATCGTCGCGGCCAAGGAGCACCTCGAGGCCAACCGCCTGATCAACCGGTTCGAAGCCGAGGGCATCCAGGTGCTGAACGGCCGCTACGGGCCCTACGTCACCGACGGCAAGAAGAACGCCAAGGTTCCGAAGGACCGCGACCCAAAGAGCCTGACGCTGGTCGAGTGCCAGGCGATGATCGAGGCCGCGCCGATCCGGCCCAAGGGCGGCTTCAGGCGCCGCCAGAAAGCGACCGCTTAATCCGCTAGGCTCGGCCGATGGCCGAGGACGACCCGCTCCGCACCGCCGCCGCCGCGCTCCGCGCCGGCGGCGTGGTCGCGTACCCGACCGAAGCGGTCTATGGCCTGGGCTGCGATCCGCGCCAAGCGGCGGCGCTGGCCCGGCTGCTCGCGCTCAAGCAGCGGCCCGCCGAGCGCGGCCTCATCCTGATCGCCTCCGAGTTCGACCAGCTGGCGCCGTTCCTCGCGCCGCTCGACGCGGCGCGCGAAGCGCGCTGCGCCGCGACCTGGCCGGGCCCGGTGACCTGGGCCTGGCCCGCCGCGCCAGACCTGCCCGCCGCGCTGACCGGCGGACGCGGCACGCTCGCGGTGCGGGTCACCGCCCATCCGGTCGCTGCCGCGCTCTGCCGCGCCTTCGGCGGCGCGCTGGTCTCGACCAGCGCCAACCCGCACGGCAGCCCGCCGGCCCGCGATGCCGACGCGGTGCGCACCGCGTTCGGCGCCGCGTTCGGCGCCGCGCTCGACGCGGTGCTCGACGGTCCTTGCGGCGGGGCCGTAGGGCCCACCGAGATCCGTGATGCGCTCACGGGCGCGGTGCTGCGCGCCGGCTGAGCGCCATCCTCGCGCGGCGGTGTTGAGTCGGGTTTTTTGCGGCGGTGGCGCGAGGCCCCGCCCGTGGATGGTGGACCCCTGGCTCCTCGTGCGCGTCTCTCGCGTAGCGAGGGATGCCCGCGGCATCCGGCACGGACGAGGGGCCGGGTCCTCGCCATCGACCGGCGGGGCCTCGCGCACCCGCCGCGAACAAGCACCCGTCGACCCAGCGGTCGGCCGCCACACCGCTAGAATCCCCCCATGAAGGACCCCCTCGACACCGGCGAGGTGCTCGCCTACCTCCGCGAGCTGCAGGACTCGATCTGCATGGACGTCGAGGCGCTCGACGGGCGGGCGAGCTTCGCGCGCGACGCCTGGTCGCGCGCCGAGGGCGGCGGCGGCGAGACCCGCGTGCTACGCGACGGCGCGGTGTTCGAGCAGGCCGGGATCGCGTTCTCGCACGTCACGGGCCCGGCGTTGCCGCCGGCGGCCAGCGCGCGCCACCCCGAGATCGCCGGCAGCCCCTGGGAAGCGATGGGCGTGTCGCTGGTGTTCCACCCGCTGAGCCCGATGGTCCCGACCACCCACATGAACGTGCGCTGCTTCGTCGCGCGCCCACCGGGCCGCGACCCGGTGTGGTGGTTCGGCGGCGGCTTCGACCTCACGCCCTTCTACCCCTACGACGAGGATTGCCGGCACTGGCACCGCACCGCGCGCGACGCCTGCGCGCCCTACGGCGCCGAGGTCCACCCGCGCCTCAAGCAGTGGTGCGACGAGTACTTCTTCCTCAAGCACCGCGGCGAGGCGCGCGGCATCGGCGGGATCTTCTTCGACGACCTCGACGAGTGGGGCTTCGCGCGCTGCTTCGCGTTCACGCGCGGCGTCGGGCACCGCTTCATGGCCGCCTACCGACCGATCGTCGAGCGCCGCCACGCCGAGCCCTACGGCGAACGCGAGCGCGAGTTCCAGCTCTACCGCCGCGGGCGCTACGTCGAGTTCAACCTGGTGTGGGACCGCGGCACGCTGTTCGGCTTGCAGTCGGGCGGCCGCAGCGAATCGATCCTGATGTCGCTGCCGCCGCGGGTGCGCTGGGAGTACGGCTTCCAGCCCGAGCCGGGCTCGCGCGAGGCCGGGCTCGCCGCTTACCTCGCGCCGCGCGACTGGCTCGGCGCGTGAAGTGCGCGCGGCGCGGATCGAGGCTGGCGCGCCGGCCCTGGGAGGAGCGATGAGGCAGTTCCACCTCGCGTTCCCGGTCACCGACTTGGCGGCCACCCGCCGCTTCTACGTCGAGACGCTCGGCTGCCGCGTCGGGCGCGAGGCCGAGCGCTGGATCGACTTCGACCTCGGCGGGCACCAGCTGAGCGCTCACCTGGTCGAGCGCATCGAGGACACCGCCATCAACCAGGTCGACGGCAACGCGGTCCCGGCCCGCCACTTCGGCCTGATCCTGACCCTGCCCGAGTGGCAGGCGCTGGCCGCGCGGCTGCGCGCCGCGGGCACCAGCTTCGAGATCGAGCCGCAGGTCCGCTTCCCGGGCGAGGTCGGCGAGCAGGCGACGATGTTCCTGCGCGACCCTTCCGGCAACGCGCTCGAGTTCAAGGCCTTCGCCGACGGCTCGCAGCTCTTCGCGCGCTGATGCAGCCGGCGAGGTGGTCGTCGACCACGCCCACCGCCTGCAGGTAGGCGTAGACGATGGTGCTGCCGACGAATTTGAAGCCGCGGCGCGCGAGGTCCTTCGCCACTCGATCCGAGAGCGGCGTGGTCGCCGGTACTTGGCGCTGGCCGCGGCGTCGCGTCACCACCGGCTCGCCGTCGACGAACGCCCACAGGTAGCGCGCGAACGAGCCGTGCTCGCGACGCACCGCCTCGAAGGCGCGGGCGTTCGTGATCACCGAGGCGAGCTTGAGGCGGTTGCGCACCAGCCCCGGGTCGCGCATCCAACGCGCCAGGTCGCGCGCGCCGCAGCGCGCGAGCTTGGCGTAGTCGAAGCGGTGCAGCGCCCGACGGTAGCCCTGGCGCTTGCGCAGCACCGTGATCCACGACAACCCGGCCTGGGCGCCTTCGAGGACCAGGAACTCGAACAACACCCGGTCGTCGCGCACCGGGCGGCCCCATTCGCGGTCGTGGTAGGCGAGATAGAGCGGGTCGTCGCTGCCGGCCCAGGCGCAGCGGCGTAGAGGAACGGAACGGCGCGGCATGGGCCGATGATGACCGCGTCCCGGAAAGAGCGCAGCCCCGGGGGTCGCCCGGGGCTGCGCGGATGGGAGCCTAGCGAGCCGGTTCAGGGCTTGGCAGCAGGCTTCGGGTCCTTGGCGGCCTTGGCTTCCTTGGCCTTCTTGTCGGCGCCGCACTTGCCCTCGGCCGCCTTGTCGGCGCCGCACTTGCCCTCGGCCGCCTTGTCGGCGCCGCACTTGCCCTCGGCGATCTTGGCGCCGGCGGCGTGCTTGTGCTCGCCCTTGACGCCGCACTTGCCCTCGCCGCACTTGCCCTCAGCGGCCTTCTTGGCCTTGTCGGCGCCGCACTTCCCTTCGCCGCACTTCCCTTCCTTGGCCTTGGTGGCGGGCGCGCTGCCGGTGGTCGCCGGGTCGGCGAACTGGTCGACCTGGTAACCGGCGGCGAGCAGCGTCGCGCCGAACGGGTTGATCTCGGCCTGGGCCACGGTCGCGCCGCCGGCGAGCGCCGCGCCGATCGCCAGGGCCAGGGGTTTGATGGCGTGGTTCTTCTTCATGATCTACTCCTAGGGTTTCGGTTGGTTGCACTTCATCGTCTTGCGCCGCCCACCCCACTTGGGCGGCGGTGCATCGGGGACTACGCTCGGCACCGGCGCTCGGATGCGCGCTCAGATCCCGAGCTGGACCGCGCTGGTGACGCGCTGGCGGACCGCCTCGAGCGCCGCGCCCTCGGCGGCGACGATCGCGATGCTGCCGTCCTCGACCGGGATCAGCAGGCCCCGCAGCCCGTCCTCGGCGAAGCGCTGCTCGGCGGCGAGCCGCTCGCCCGGCAGCAACAACACCATCGCCGGACCGGCCGCGCTCTGCACCACGAGGTGCGGGACCTGACGACCACGGAACCGGCAGCTGTGGGCGTAGCTGACCGGGCCGAGCCGGGCCGCGTCGAGCAGCCGGACCTCGCCGCGGTCGAGCACGCCCTGGAGCTGGGTGCTCGCGACCGGCACCGCGCCGACCTGCCAGCTCTGCGGTTCATGGTGGGCGTGGGCCAGCACCGCGGCGCCGAGCGGCAGCGGGTCCTGCTGCCAGCCGCGGCCGAGCAGCGCGCCGACCGCGACCAGCGCCAGCGCCGCGACCGCGGTCAGCGCCAGGCGCCGCAGCGGGCGCCGCTCGGCGTCGGCGGTGGCGCGCAGCACCACGCGGTGGGCGAGCCCCTCCGGGACCGGCACCGCGAGCGCGCCCGCCAGCGAACGGTCGAGCTGCTCGATGCCGCGCGCGAACTCGCCGCAGCCGCGGCACTCGAGGCGATGGCGGAGCAGGACCGGATCGCGGCGCGCCGGCTCGGCGCCGACCGCGTTGCGGAACTCGATGCAGGTGGTGGTGCCGCTCATGCGCCCTCCGCCGTCAGCGGCTGGAGCGGACGGTCGAGCGCTGCGGCGAGCTTCTTGCGCGCTCGGAACAGGCGGGTCAGCACCGTCGCCGGATTGAGCTCCATCACCGCTGCGATCTCCTCCACCGTCTGTCCCAACAACACCTGCAGCACCAGCGGTTCGCGGTACTCAGGCTCCAAGCCCTGCATCGCCCGCCGCAGTAGCGCGGCGTCCACCGCGCGCTCGCCGGCGTCCTCGGCCCGCTCCTCGGCGAGCGGCAGGTCGGCGACGTCCACCAGCTCCGGGCGGACCCGCTCGTAGGTCCGGGCCAGCTCGCGGCGCAGGATCGTGATCAGCCAGGGCTTGGCCGCCTTGTCGTCCCGCAGGCTCTCGAGCGAACGCCAGGCGCGCAGCAGCGTCTCCTGGACCACGTCCTCGGCCAGCGCTCGGTCGCGGCACAGCCAGTACGCATAGCGGTACAGGTCGGGCAGCAGCGCGCCGACCAAGGCGTCGAAACGGTGGTGGCGCGCGGACATGGTCATCGGATACGACCGGGGCCCGGAGCAGGAGATTTCAGGTCCGGACCAGGACGGCCTGGTAGACCACCGGCCCGGTCGGCAGGCCGGTCGGGGAACCGCCCTCCGGTTCGAGGCTGACCGCGATCCCGGCGGCCGTGGTCAGGCGCGACCCCTGCCCGGGGCCGAGCGCGACCTCGGTCTGGCCGGTGGCCGGCAGCAGGCCGAGCGAGACCGGCGGGCCACCTGCCGGCAGCATCCAGAGCTCGTAGGCCTTGCCCGGCGGCGGGATGGCGGCAGGCAGGGCGCGCAGCGCGAGCCTCCCCTCCGGCAAGCGGGCGTCGACGATCCAAACCGGTCGGCCCTGGGCGTCGGCGAACACCGCGGTGTGGGTCGGGGCCGGCACCGGCTGCAGCACCACGCCCAAGCCGACCGCCAGGGCCAGCGCCGCCGCGGCGGTGAACGCCGTGGTGCGGCGCCAGAATGCCGCGGGCCGGCCGCGCGCTGCGGTGGGCGCGGCGGGCGCGCTGACCGGCGGTGGCGAGGCGATCGGCAGCGGCGCGGGGGCCGCGGCTGACGGCGCGGCGAGCGCGCGCTCCAGCGCCAACCACACTTCGTCGCGCGGCGCGACCGGCGCCAGCAGGTCCACCCAACGCGTCAGCCGGTCCTGCCATCCGACCACCGCCGCGCACAGCGTCGCGTCGCGGGTCAGGCGCCGTTCGACCCAGGCGCGCGCCGGCGCGCTCAGCGTGCCGATGGCGTAGGCGGCGGCGATGTGGTCGCGGCGGGCGGCGTCGAGCTTCATGCGCCGCCCTCCAAGCAGCGGCGCAGCGCCGCGAGACCGCGGCGCACCCAGGCCTTGACCGTGCCGAGCGGCGCGCGCAGCGCGAGCGCGATCTCCTGGTGCGAGAGCCCATCGAGGTAGGCGAGCTGCACGCCGCGCCGTTGGCCGTCCGACAAGCCCTCGAGGCAGCCGGCCAAGGCCCGCGCTTCGATCGGACCATAGCCGGGCTCGATCGATTCGTCGGGCAACTGTTCGAGGTCGATGCCCGGCGCGAGCGCGGCGCGCTTGATGCTGCGCAGCTGGTCGAGCGCACGGTTGCGCGCGATCGTCACCAGCCAGGTCATGACCCGACCCTTGCTGGCGCTGTACTCCGCGGCATGGTGCCACGCGCTCAAGAACGCCTCCTGCAGGACCTCTTCGGCGAGGTCCCTCCTCCGCAACATACGCATCAGCAGCGCCAACAGTTGCGGCGAGGTGAGCGCGTAGAGCTCGCGGAACGCGCCCTGGTCGCCGCGCGCGCCGCGATGCATCAGGTCGGCCAGGAGCGCGTCCCGGTCCGGCATGGTCGCTACGATCATCGGGTCCCCCAGGCGCAGGTGCCGGGGGATTATACGGAGCGGACCGCGTCGCGGAGGCGCTGGTAGACTGGCCGCCCGCCGAGGATCCGCGATGCCCCATCACCCCGAAGGCCGCTTCCCCCGCGTCCGACCGCGCCGCATGCGCCGCGACCCGTTCTCTCGCCGCTTGATGCGCGAGACCCGGTTG
>Ga0247727_10015951_pt1 | contig 12218 bp, 5 predicted proteins | sample WisWelCaveWW1625_FD_202498 | JGI IMG/M metagenome (GOLD analysis project Ga0247727, IMG submission 202498) | Biofilm microbial communities from Wishing Well Cave, Virginia, United States - WW16-25 | ecosystem: Environmental > Aquatic > Deep subsurface > Groundwater > Cave microbial mat | place...
AAGCCCTTCGAGGACTCGTTCTGGGGCGAGCAGCGCCTGGAGCTCGTGCGCGCCTGGGTCACGCGCATCGACCTCGAGAAGAAGCGCCTGGAGCTGCGCGGAAAACCACCGCTCGCCTGGGACAAGCTGCTGCTCGCCACCGGTTCGAAGCCCAACAGATTCGGCTGGCCTGGCGAGGACCTCGAGGGCGTGCAGGGGCTGTGGGGCCTGGCGGACCTGAAGTCGCTCTACGACTCGTGCGCGCGCGCGAAGGAAGCCGTGATCGTCGGCGGCGGCCTGATCGGCGTGGAGCTGGCCGAGATGCTGCACTCGCGCGGCGTGCGCGTGACCTTCCTGGTGCGCGAGAGCTCGTACTGGAACAACGTCCTCCCGGCCGAGGAGTCCGCCATGGTGGGGCGCGAGATCCAGGAGCACGGCGTGGGCCTCCGGCTCGCGACGCACCTCGCGTCGGTCGAGGACGATGGCCGCGGGCGCGCCGCGGCCGTGCGGACCGACCGGGGCGAGCGCATCTCGTGCCAGATCGTGGGGCTGACTCCGGGCGTGAGCCCGAACATCGACCTCGTGAAGGGGAGCGCGATCCCCACCGGGCGTGGCATCCTCGTGGACCGCAGCCTGCGCACGCGCGTGCCGGACGTGTTCGCGGCCGGCGACTGCGCCGAGATCGAACGGCCGGGCGAGAAGAACCTCGTGCAGCAGGTCTGGTACACGGGCAAGAAGCAGGGCGAGTTCGTGGCCGAGGTGATCGCCGACCTCGGGGGGCGCGGTGCCGAGCCCGTCTACGAGCCCGGCGTCTGGTTCAACTCGGCCAAGTTCTTCGACCTCGAGTACCAGACCTACGGGCGCGTGAACTGGAGCGTGCCGGGGGAGGAGAGCCTCTACTGGGAGCACTCGAGCGGGAAGATGGGCGTGCGCATCGTGCACGTGGGAGGGAAGGTGATCGGCATCAACGTGATGGGCGTCCGCTGGCGGCACGAGGTGTGCGAGCGCTGGATCGCGGAAGGACGGGGGCTGGCCCACGTCCTTCCGCGGATCGGGGAGGCCAGCTTCGATCCCGAGCTCTTCAGGCGTCACGAACGCGAGATCGCGGCCGCCTTCGCCTGCCAGGGAGTCGCCTGATGCCGCTGGACGCCAAGACGCTCGCGCATGACTTCGACGAAGAAGTGCTCGGCTTCGGCGCGCCGCCGCGCGCCGCGCCCGTGCGGCGCACGGCCCTGCACCGCGCGGCGGCGGCGCTGATGGCGCTCGGCGCGCTGGGGTTCGTGCTGTTCACGGCCGGGCTCGAGCTCGGTGGGGGCTGGAGCGCGCTCACGGCCACCTTCGGCCTCTTGGTGCTGGGTGCGTGTCTCTGGTTCTACGTCGACTTCGCGGACACCGCCCCGGGCATCCGCCACGACGACACGTTCTTCCGCGGGCTCCAGAACCGCAGCCTGCTCGGCTGGGCGCTCGGGCTCGCGCTCACCGGGTTCTACGTGGTGCTGTACTTCCAGCCGGAGCTGCAGAAGCTCGGGCTGCCGGCCGTGCTCGAGCGGCCGGCGCGCCTGTGCGATCCGCTGGCGCGCCTGTCGTCAGGCAAGGACGCCGATCGCTGGTTCCTGTACGGGTTGCTCTACACGCTCGCGGTGTGGGTCTTCGGCCTGCGGATGTTCCTGAAGTACCGCCACAACCGCTACCAGCAGGTGCGCACGGCCGCGGTGATGTTCTTCCAGCTCGGCTTCGCGCTGGTACTGCCCAACGTGCTGAAAGGACTGAACCAGCCCGAGTACTACCTCACCTACTTCTGGCCGCTGAAGAGCTGGTACGGCGAGCCCGACGGCGTGCACCACTTCTGGACCAGCGGCAAGCTCGGGATCGCGATGATCCTGTTCGGGGCGCTCATGACGCTGGTCGCGACCCCACTCCTCACCTGGCGTTACGGCAAGCGCTGGTACTGCTCGTGGGTGTGCGGCTGCGGCGGGTTGGCCGAGACGCTCGGCGACCCCTTCCGGCAGCAGTCCTCGAAGTCGCGCGCGGCCTGGAAGATCGAGCGTTGGATGATCCACTCCGTGCTCGTGTTCGTGACGCTTTCGACGGCTCTCCTGTGGTTCAACTCGTGGCGCCGCGGCGAGTTCCTCGGGGCATGGTCGAACCCCTTCTCGCTGACCTACGGCTTCCTGATCGGCGCGATCTTCAGCGGCGTGATCGGCGTCGGCTTCTATCCGTTGATGGGCAGCCGCGTGTGGTGCCGCTTCGGCTGCCCGCAGGCCGCCATCCTCGGGATCCTCCAGCGCGCCTTCTCGCGCTTCCGCATCACCACCAACGGCGGGCAGTGCATGAGCTGCGGCAACTGCTCGACCTACTGCGAGATGGGCATCGACGTGCGCGCCTACGCCCAGCAGGGGAAGAACATCGTGCGCGCCTCCTGCGTCGGCTGTGGGGTGTGCGCGGCGGTCTGCCCGCGGGGCGTGCTGAAGCTCGAGAACGGCTTGCCCGGGGATCGTTTCGAGGGGGCCCAGAGCCCCTGGCCGGTCCTGATCGACTCGCTCCAGCGCATGGATGCCGCTGGATACCGCGCATGGGAGGGGCGCGGAGCCGGAGGAACGGGAGGCCCGGCGCGGTAAGATTTCGTCCGGATGGAACGGGGCTGCCAGGCCCGCGTTCCCGTCATACCCATCGCAGGCGTCCCGCAGCCACGCTCCGGGCGGTCCGCCGCGAACTTCGAGCGTCGCCACCATGCCGGCCTTTTTTTCTCTCCTCCTCGTCGCGCTCCTCGCTCCGAGCCCCGCGCCCCAGGTCACGGGCTCCCAAAACAAACAGAAGGCGCCACGCCTGCGCGAAGCCCCCTTCCGGGTCCTCGACAACGTCGAGGGCGACGACATCGACCTCCTGAACTATCCGGTCCGTTCCATGGCGCTCGCGCCCGACCACACGCTGTGGGCGGTCAACACGCACAACTCCGAGGTGGTGGGCTTCACCGACGCCTCGGGCCAGCCGGACCGCGTCTACCCCGTGCCGTGGAACCCGGTCTCGCTCGAGTACTGGGTCTCGGGCGCGGACAGCCATCACGAGCTCCTGGTGGTCACGCGCGGGACCTACGGCCTGACGCGCCTCGCGCCCGCGAGCGGAGCCGTGCTGGGCTATCTCGCCCTGCCGGCCGAGCCGGGCGGCACGCTGCTCGTCGGCGACCACCTGTTCGTGGCCTGCTCGGCGCTCGATCAGGTGGTGGAGATCGATCTCGCCACCAACACGATCTTTCAGACCTTCGAGATCGACACCACACGGCATCTCTTGTTCTTGTCGGCGGACGGGCTCGGCAACGTGCTCGTGACCCCGCTCCTCTCCGGCAACAACACCATGCCGCGCCGCAGCGCGGAGGCCGGCCCGCTGGCGAACGACGCCTTCGGCAACGTGCTCGACATGAGCAACCCGCTGCAGGCCGACATTCCGCTCCCGGACGAGGACCTCTTCCGCATCGTGCCCGGCGCGAGCCCGGGCACGGGCCACGTCGAGGTGGCGGCCAAGGGCGTGGGCGCGATGCTCTTCGCGCACGGCGTCAACCCCGGGACGGGCAAGCTGTGGGTGCTCAACACCCAGTCGATCAACGCCGACGTGGTGCTCGACTCCGAGCCCGAGGTGCGCGGGCTCTTCAGCGTCAACCGCCTGACCATCGTCACCCTGCCAGCCGTGGGCGGTCCACCCGCCACGGGCCACACCATCGTCTCGCTCGACGACGTGCCGCCTGCGCCCCTCGGAAAACCCTTCGCGCTCTCCTTCGTCAGCACGGGCGTGGCGGCGGTGGTGGGGGCGCTGACCGACAACGTCAGCATCCTCTCCACCACGGGCGCACACCTCTTCTCCTGGGACTTGCAGGAGGGCTCGATCCCGCGCGGCGTGCTCATCGACGAAACCGTGCGCCGGCTCTACGTCTACTGCTGGGGCACGAACAAGATCGAGGTGCGCAACACCGGGCAGCCGGGTTTTCCGAAGGTGGGTGAGCTCGACCTCGGCTACGACCCGACCTCGGAGCTGCGCAAGGAGGGGCGGCGCATCTTCTACGACGGGCACAACTCGCTGAAGCAGAACCTCGCCTGCGAGAGCTGCCACATCGAGGGCATGTTCGACCACCTGGTGTGGAACCTCTCGGGGATGCCGGTCGACGACAAGGGCGCGCTCTTCACGCAGAGCCTGAAGGGCCTCGAGTTCACCAAGCCCTACCACTGGCGCGGCGAGCGCGAGCTCATCGACTTCAATCCCGCCTTCTCCGGGTTGCTCGGCGGCGCGAACCTCACCGCCCAGCAGTTCGCGGCCTTCGAGGAGTTCCTGTTCGGCCTGCAGAACCCGGCCAACCCGTTCGAGAACCCGCGCCGCGTCGTGTCCGACGTGCGCCGCAAGGGCTTCGAGTTCGAGGTGCACGGAGTCTCGGCCGTGCACGGCCAGGAGCTGTACTTCTCCGTGCCCTCGGTCGGCAACGACTCCTGCCAGGACTGCCACACCCTCCCGACCGGCACGAACAACGACTTCTTCCCCGACAGCACGAAAGACACGGCGCACCGCAACGTCTTCAAGAACACGGCCTTCAACGGCCTGTGGCGCAAGGAGCAGAAGACGCGCGTCGAGGTCAAGGAGCACTTCGGTCCGGCCGAGATGCGCCCGCCGCTCGGCGCCGGCGCCTCGCACGCCGGGCTCGCGAGCGGCGTGTTCGAGTTCAACCTGGAGAACTTCGAGCTGCCCGCAGTCGACGAGGAGGACATCGCCTTCTTCGTGCACCAGCTCGACTCCGGCCTGGCCCCGGCCGCGCACCGCGCCGTGCTGCTCTCGCGGGCCGATCCGCGCCCGCGCGGGCTCGCCTACCTCCGGGCCCAGGCCGCGCAGCGCAACTGCGACCTGGTCGTGCTCGGGCGCGTACAGCTCGACGGGGCGCCGCGGCGCCTGCGCTGGTACTGGGAGCGCGCGACGGACCTCTTCGTGTCCGAGGACGGGGAACTCGCACCCCGCCCGCTCTCGTTCTTCGTCAAGCAGGCCGAGCTCGGCCCGGGCGCGAACCTGCTGGTCGGCCTGCCGGTCGGGATGGGCCGGCGCTTCGCGGTCGACCCGGACAACGACCTCCTGTTCCGGCAGGACGAGCGCGCGGCCGGAACGAACCTGCGCGACCCGGACTCCGACCACGACGGCTTCCTGGACGGCACCGAGGTGCGTTTCGGCTCGGATCCGCTCAGCGCGGCCAGCCTGCCGAGCACGGCCCAGGGGCCGGCGATCACGCGCCTCCAGAGGTTGTTCCACACCGCCCGCGTGGCGAAGCTCCTGCTCGAGGCCGACCGGCCGGTGAAGGTGCAGGTCGACTACTCCTCGAATCTCGGCGACGTCGGCCAGTTCGTGGAGGACGTCGAGTTCAAGACGCTGTGGGAGGTCGCGCTGCGCGACCTCGAGCCCTCGAACGAGGTCGCGGGGGTGCAGCGCGTCTACGGCGGCACGATCACGGTCACGGACGAGTTCGGACACACCGCGCAAGTCGCGCTGCCCGGCCTCGAGACGCTGCCCTTCACCAACGCCCTGGAGTTCGGCGTCGCCGAACCGATCGAGGTCGAGTGCATCCTGCGCGACCTCGCGCTCGTCTCGGTCACGCCCGCCGGCGCCGGCGGCTTCGACTTCACCTTCACGGCGCGGGTCGAGAACCGCAAGCTCGACGCGCCCGCGCCGCTCGCCGGCCACGCCGTGGTCGCCAAGGTGATCCGGAACGACAAGGTGATCGGCAACATCGACATGAACGGTGGTCCGCCGGCGGTGGAGATCGGCAGCGAGTTCGGCTTCCAGAACAAGTATGCCGGCTTCGGCGGCTTCGGCCCCTTCGTGGTGGGCACCATCAGCGGCGCCGATGGCGTGAGCACCTTCACCTTCCGCCTGCCGGCCGCCGTCACCGGCGACCGCATCCAGCTCTCGATCGAGATGGCCGGCCGACCGGTCGATTCCGGCAACTTCGATCCCGCGAATCCGTTCTTCGACGACACCAGCCTGTTCGACCTCGCCAACACGCCCGCGGCCTTCCGCGCGAGCGCCGTGATCACCCTGCCTTGAGCGCGCGCCGTTCCCCGCTTGTCCGGCGGGCGCGCGCTCGTCTCGCCTGGGCGGCCGCCCGCGTCCTCCCCGCCGTTGCGGGCACGATCTGGATGGCGTGCTCTTCGCGCACGATACCGCCGAAGAGCTCCACGCCTCCCCACAACATCGTGCTGGTCCTGCTCGACACCGTGCGTGCCGATCGACTCTCGTGCTACGGCAACCCGCGCGAGACCACGCCCGCTCTCGACCGCCTCGCGCGGGAGGGCGTGCGCTTCGAGCACGCCCAGGCCGCCGCGCCCTGGACGATCCCTTCCATCGCTTCGCTGTGGACCGGGGTCCTGCCGAGCACGCACGGGGCCGGCATCCCCAAGGAGCCCAAGAAGTTCGAGGGCAAGGGCTCGTACCGCGGGTTCGACCACGGCGCGCTCTCCAACCTGCCGATGCACCTCGAGCGCGGGGGTTTTCGCAACTTCGCCTTCATCGCCAATCCGGGGCTGGAGCGCATGCCCTGCTTCCTGCAGGGCTTCGAGCGGACCAACTGCCGGGTGGCCTTCGTGAAGGCCGAGGTCGCATTGGCGGAGGTGCTCGCCTGGCTGCCGGAGCTCGAACGCAGCCAGCCGTTCTTTCTGTACCTGCACCTGATGGACGCGCACCAGCCGCTCGACCCGCCGCGGCACTACCGCAACCTCTTCGCCACCGACGGCAAGCCGCGCGACGACAAGCAGTACGCGGCCTGGGGCGACCTGAACCAGCCCGAGCTCATGCGCTCGCCCGATCTCCCGGCCTTTCGCGAGAACAAGCTGGCGGTGTACGACGGTGCGCTGCGCTACATGGACGACCAGCTCGCGAAGTTGTTCGCGGAGCTCGAGAAGCGCGGCCTCGGCGACGACACGCTGATCGTGGTCACCGCCGACCACGGCGAGGAGTTCTGGGAGCACGGCGCGGAGGAGACCGAGCTCTACGATTGCGGCCCGCGCGCCCGCATCGGGGTCGGGCACGGCCACAGCCAGTTCCAGGAGCTGCTGGCGGTCCCGCTGCTCGTCGCCGGCCCGGGTGTCGAGCCGGGCGAGATCGAGACGCGCGTGAGCTTGCTCGACCTCGGCGCCACGCTGTTCGACCTGGCGCTCGGCCAGCGCACGGTCGACTTCGGGGATGGGCGCAGCTTCGGCGCGCTGGTACGCGGGGAGGGAGGAGCGGGCCGCGCCGCGGTCTCGGAGGAGACCTCCAGCGGCTACGAGCTGAAGGCCCTGGTGCGGCCGGACGGCCTGAAGTACGTCCTGGCGCACCACGAGGGCGAGCAGGACTGCCTGTTCGATCTGGCGCAGGATCCAGAGGAGCGGCACAACCTGGTCGCGGAGCGGCCCGAGGTCGCGGCGCAATTACGCAGCGAGCTCGCCGCGCTCGTCGCCGCCGCGCGCGAGAAGCGCGTGGAGCCGGGCGCGCCCGCGGAGGCGAGCGCCGCCGACCTGGAAGCGCTGGGCTACGCGGGCGAGTCGCGCCCCTCCGGCAAGCCCCGCCCCACCCCGCAGCGCATCAAGCCGAAACCGTTCCTGAAGAAGGGTTCCCGCTGAGGGTCCGAGAGTGCTGGCTCATCACTTCCACTGCGCGGGGTCGAGGAAGGCGAGCGCCTGCGCGACGTCGGTGGTCGGCGCGCGGCAAGCGTAGTTGCGACAGACGTAGGCCGTGGCCTTGCCCGCGCGGCTCGTCTGCTCGAGGGTGAACGGGGCGAGCGCTGCGATCGCGGGGGTGCTTCCCTCGGGCCGCTGCAGCAGCACGAGGTGGGGGAGGTAGCGCGTCTGGAAGGCGCGCAGCATGCCGCGCGTGTCGGGCGCGGCGGGGTCGCCGGCGATCACGACCTCGAACGAGGGACCGAGGGCGCAGTCGAGCGCGACGAGGTAGAGCGTGTGCGCGGCCGGCGCGCGTGCGGCGCTCCCGAAGGCCGCGAGCGTGCGGCGCGCCGTTTCCTCGAGCTCGCCGCGCCCGGTCAGGCGCGCCAGGCGCAGCAGGTTCCAGGCCGCGACCGAGTTGCCCGAGGGCAGCGCGCCGTCGTAGACCGACCTGTGGCGGAAGAGCAGCTCCTCGGCGTCGTCGGCCGAGGTGAAGAAGCCGCCCGCGTCCCGGGCCTCGAAGTGCGCCAGCATCTCGCGGTTCAGCGCGAGCGCCTGCTCCAGGTAGCGCGGCTCGAACCCGGCCTCGTACAGCTCGATCAGCCCCCACACGAGGAAGGCGTAGTCCTCCAGCGCGCCCATGAAGGCCGCCTGGCCGGCGCGCCAGCGCTTGAAGAGGCGCCCGTGCCCGTCGCGCAGGTGGGCGAGCGCGAAGTCGGCCGCGGCGCGCGCGGCGGCGAGGTAGCGCGGCTCGTCGAAGGCCGCCGCGGCGCGCGCCAGGGCGGCGAGCAGGAGCCCGTTCCAGTCGGTCAGGACCTTGTCGTCCTTCAGCGGGCGGACGCGCCGCTCGCGCACCGCGAGGAGCTTCTTGCGCGCCTGTTCGAGGCGCGCGAGGAGGCTCGATTGCTCGAGTGCGAGTTCCGCCGACCACGACGAGAGCGAGCGCGCGAGGTGCGGGATCGAGCGCCCGTCCTGCTTCCCGCTCGCCTCTTCGCGGTAGTTGCCCTCGGGCGTGATCTCGTAGACCTTGGCGAAGAGCTCGCCCTCGACCTCGCCGAGCACGGCGAGCACTTCCGCGCGCGTCCACAGGTAGAAGCGCCCCTCCTCGCCCTCGCTGTCGGCGTCCTCGGCCGAGTGGAAACCGCCGCGCGGATCCGCGAGGTCGCGCAGGCAGTAGGCCAGCACCTCCTCGGCCGTCGCGCGGTACTCCTCTTTCTGCGTCACCTGCCAGGCCGCCGTGTACGCCATGACGTGCAAGGCCTGGTCGTAGAGCATCTTCTCGAAGTGCGGCACGAGCCACTCGCGGTCGGTCGAGTAGCGGTGGAAGCCGAAGCCTATCTGGTCGTAGATCCCGCCCGTGCGCATGGCTGCCAGCGTGTGCTCGACCATGCGCAGCACGAGCGCGTCGCCCGTGCGCTGGTGGTGCTGGAGCAGGAAGAGGAGCTGGTGCGGGACCGGGAACTTGGGCGCGTCGCCGAAGCCGCCGAGCTCGGGGTCGTAGCGCCCGGCGAGCTGGTCGCGACCGCGCGCGAGCACCTCGGCCTCGAGCGCCGCCTCCTCCTCGCGCGCGGAGTCGCGTACGAGGCTCGTGATCTGTTCGCTGCTCTTCAGCACGTCGTCCTTGCGCTCGCGCCACACGCGCGCGACCTCGGGCACGAGCTCCATCAAGCCCTTGCGCCCGAAGCGCCCGGTCTTCGGGAAGTACGTCCCGGCGAAGAAGGGGCGCTTGTCGGGCGTGAGCAGCACCGTCATCGGCCAGCCGCCCGAGCCGGTCATCGCCTGCGTGACCTGCATGTAGACCGCGTCGAGGTCGGGGCGTTCTTCGCGGTCGACCTTGACGCACACGAAATGCTGGTTGAGCAGCTTGGCGGCCTCCTCGTCCTCGAACGACTCGTGTTCCATCACGTGGCACCAGTGGCAGGTCGAGTACCCGATGGAGAGGAACACGGGCTTGTCCTCGGCGCGCGCGCGCTCGAACGCCTCGTCACCCCACGGATACCAGTCGACCGGGTTGCGCGCGTGCTGCTGCAGGTAGGGGCTCTGCTCGAACACGAGGCGGTTGAACACCGGCCCGCCGTCGCGCGGCAGCTTGGCGATCTCGGCCTCGCCCGGCAGCGGCAGGCGCATGCGGCCTTCCTGGGTCGAGGTACCCCACACCAGCGGACCCGCGAGGAGCAGCATAAGGCACAGGAGCACGGTGAGCGACGGATCCATCGGGACCCACGGTACCGGGCGGCCGCGCCGATCCCCTTGCGCGGAGCGCGAAAAGGCGGCGAGCTGGCGGCGGAGGCTCTACCCGGCCCTCAGGGCTGCACGACGATGAATCCCACCTTCGTCTCCGTCGCGGAGTGGTGGGGGAACAGCGTGGTGGAGGTCAGGGATACGGTGTAGATCCCGGGAGCGGTGTAGGTGTGCGTCGGGTTCTGCAGGCTGGAGGTCGCGCCGTCGCCGAAGTCCCAGCTCCAGGTCGCTTGGAGCGGATCCATGTTCGTCCACAACCCACGGAAGCGGACCACGAGTGGGAGCTGACCCTGCCGCGACCTGGCGAAGAAGTCCAGGTTCACGCCGGCCTGGAGGGACCACGGCGAGTAGTACCAGTAGTTCGGCTGGATCAGCGCGCATTCCTCGGCGTCCAGCCCCGATTCCTCGATCCACCGCGCCACCCCTGGCGTGGCGATCTCCGGCAGGTAGGCCAGGTTCTCCTGGCCGGCGACGCGCTCGGCGAGATCGCGAGCTCCCGCCTCGATCATCAGGTAGGCGACCGCGCAGGCTCGGCCGTCCGCGTCGATGAAGACCGGGGAGAGGTCGGGCACGAACCCGTTCCGAGGAAAGACGGCACGATCGCGGTAGGTGGAGAGGCGCTCGATCTGCAGCAGCCGCTGCTCTCGCAGGGCAGCCGGCAGGGCCGAGACGTCGCGCTCCGCGAGTCGTTCAAGGACGAATCCGAGGTGCCGCTGGATGGCGTGCATCTCACCCATCTCGAAGCTCGCCGTCGCTTCGTACACGGAACGGGGCTCCCTGAGCAAGGGTGACCTCCCTGACCGGCCGAGCGGCAGGGGCACCGCGATCACCGCCGGGAGGGTCCATGGCCTGAGGGCCGCGATCGCCCGGCTCTCGAGCCACTTCGATTCCACGGCGTCGGCGACCCCGTCCATCTCCGCGGGCACGGCGGCAGCCGTGCCCGCCGGGCTCCGTGGCAGCGAGGCGGACTGTGCAGCGGGATGAGAGGCGCAGGCCAGGAGCAGCGCGCCGGCGAAGAGGCACGCTCGTCGGGTACTCGACCCCTTGCTGCCGACGGATTGCAGCGTCCCTGCCGATTCTCGATGCCCAAGGTCCACGATTGCTTCTTGGTCGATCTTCATGCGTCACCTCGCATCGACATTAGCCATTGAGAGGCCGAAGTTTGACCAGGATCCGGGGAAGCGGCTACGGCGCCATCCCGTGGCCGCTCGATCCTATGGTGGCGGGCCTCGAGTTGCCGCGGTTCCGGCAGATCCCCCTCTTCCTACCGGCGGCCAGGCCCCCCCCGACGGGTGCCGCCGCCCTGGAACTCTACGCCCGCAGCTTGGCCAGCTCGCGCTCGCGCAGCTCGCGGCGCAGGACCTTGAGCACGGTGGACTTGGGGAGCTCGGTCAGGAACTCGATCTCGCGCGGGACCTTGTAGGGGGCGAGGCGCTCGCGCAGGAAGGGCAGCAGCGCCTCGACGGCGAGGTCCTTGCCCGGCTTCTTCACCACGAACGACTTGACGAACTCGCCCTTGGTCGGGTGCGGCACGCCGATGGTCGCGGCCTCGAGGACGCTCTCGTGCGCGAGCAGCACGGCGTCGACCTCGTCCGGGTAGACCTTCATGCCGCTGCAATTGATCATGTCCTTCTTGCGCCCGACGATCTGGAAGTAGCCGTCGGGGGCCATCACCGCGAGGTCGCCGGTGAGCAGCCAGCCGTCCCGCAGGACGAGCGCGGTCTCGTCCGGACGCTTCCAGTAGCCCTGCATCACCTGTGGGCCGCGCAGCGCCAGCTCGCCCGGCTCGCCGGCGGGCACCAGGCGCGCGGGATCCTCGACGTCGACGATGCGCGCGTCGGTGTCGGACACCGGCAGCCCGACCCAGCCGATGCGGCGCTCGCCGTGTAGCGGGTTGGCGTGCGTCAGGGGCGAGGTCTCGCTCATGCCGTAGCCCTCGACGATCTTGGCCCCGGTCAGGCGCTCGAAGCGCTCCAGCACGTCCGGCGCGATCGGGGCCGAGCCCGACAGGCACACGCGCACGCTGGAGAGGTCGCAGCGCTCGATGCCGGGAAAGTTGTTGAGCGAGTTGTAGAGCGCCGGCACGCCCGGGAAGACCGTCACGCGGTGGCGCTGGATGGCCTGCATCAGCGCGCGCACGTCGCGCGGATCGGGCACGAGCACCATGGCCGCGGCGCCCTGCACCGCGAAGTTCATGGCGCAGGTCATGGCGAACACGTGGAACAGCGGCAGGCACACCAGCACGACCTCCGTGCCCGGGCGCGTGCCGCCGAACCAGGCGTCCATCTGCTGCACGTTCACCGACAGGTTGCGGTGCGTGAGCACGGCGGCCTTGGAGAC
>Ga0247727_10015952_pt1 | contig 12217 bp, 13 predicted proteins | sample WisWelCaveWW1625_FD_202498 | JGI IMG/M metagenome (GOLD analysis project Ga0247727, IMG submission 202498) | Biofilm microbial communities from Wishing Well Cave, Virginia, United States - WW16-25 | ecosystem: Environmental > Aquatic > Deep subsurface > Groundwater > Cave microbial mat | place...
CGCCGAAGCGGCAGCAGCCGACCCCGACGACGGCCACCTTGTCGCGGATCGCGTCAGGTCTCATGAGCGCGGCACTCCCTTCCAGTAGTAGTTGGGCCGCCCGCCCACCTGGTGGATGCGGCGGAACACCAGCTCGACGGGCAGACCGATCTTCACGTCCTCGGGCCGGATGTCCACGAGCTGGAGGTGAACGCGTGCGCCGTCGATGTCGGTGATGGTCACGATGGTCGGCGGCTCCGGCGTCGGGAAGAAGAAGTCGAACGTGTAGGTGACGACCCGGCCGGTGCGCTCGGCGAGACGCACCAGCTCGAAGTCGTCCTTCGCGAAGCAGCGCTCGCACACGCGCTCCCGCGGGAACTGGAGCCCGCCGCAGCGGTTGCAGCGCTGGCCCTTCATCGCGACGTCCTCTTCGCGCTCGCGGAAGTGGATGGTGGCCGAGAGCCCCGGATCGCGGCCGCCGCCGTACTCCTTCGAATCGAGGCTGCGGGCCTTCAAGTACTTGTCGTAGCTCGCGACGGCGCGCCGGCGCCCGAGGTGCCAGGCCACGCCGCGCCGCGGCTCGAGCTTCTCGAGGTGCGGCGTACCTTTGAAGGCGAAGGCCGCGGCGCCGTCGCCATAGCTCGCGAGCAGGATGCGCTCGCCGGGCTTCGCGCTCTCGAGCGCCGCCACCAGCAGCAGCGGCGCGAAGGCCACGCCCGCGTTGCCCAGCTTGCCGAACAGCGGATCCACCAGCGCCTTGCTTTCGATCTTCAGCGCCGCAGCGGCACCCGCGTGGCTGCGCGCGTCGGGCGCATAGAGCGCGGCCTGCGTGAAGTCACCCGGCTTCGCCGCGATGCGCTCGCAGAGGCCGCGCACCGCCTCGCTGATGCCGGGCGTGTAGCCCTCCTGCACCACGAAGCGCTCTTCCCAGGAGTGTACGAAGGGATCGCCCTCGCTGCGCCACACGTCCACGATCTCGTCGGCGAATGCGTGCGAGCCCTCGAGCTGCGCAACGGCATCCGAAGCGCCGATCAAGAACGCCGCCGCGCCGTCGCCGAAGGCCTGCTCCTGCGCCGAGCCCGGCGCCCCGAGCCGGCAGTCGCTCGCGATCACCAGCGCACGCCCTACCGAGCCGGCCGCCACCGCGTCGAAGGCCGCCTGGAGCGCGTCGGTACCCGCGCGCAGCGAGCCCGACACGTCCGTGGTGCGCACGTTGCGCGGCAGGTCGAGCGCCTTCGCGATCAGCGCCGCGCCCTGCTTCTCCTTGAACGCGTACGTGGTCGAGGCAAAGAACAGCGCGTCCACGCCCCCGCGATCGAAGCCGCGCAGCGCATTCGCGCCCGCCGCCACTGCCATCGTGACGGCGTCCTCGTCGTTCCACGCCACGGCGCGCTCGGGCCCGCCCTCTTTGGGCGCGCGACCCGCGATCACCGAGAAGCCGAGCCGCGCCCTCGGGATGTAGGCGCCGTAGGACACGATCCCGGGCATGCGGGGGGCTCCTGGGGATTTCGAGCCGGAGCGTATCGTAATCGAGAATTCCGTCAAAGGGCCGGACGCCAGGCGTAGAGTGGGTTTCTCAGGAGGTCTCTCGATGCTGATGCGCTCCGGTGCTCTCGCGGTCGTGTCTGTCGCAATCGCTTGGCCGTCCATTGCCACCGAGCCCGGTACGCCCATGAACTGCACCGACCTGGAGCTCGCGCCGGGGCTCACGTGCACGAGCTCCCAGACGGAGGCTTTGGCAACTTTGCGACGAGGACCGTGCTCGACAACGAGGGGCGCATCCTAGTCCTAGGAGGGAGCAACGCCACATTCGAGACGATCGGTACGTGCGGCGGGCGCACCTTGCTCCGCGTTGTCCTGCTCTACATCGTCGGTACTACGGACGGTTCTCGGAGCCCGCTGGTCACGGGCCAGTGGCGGTGCTTGGACGATCCCACCGGAAGGCGCGAGTTCATCGGGTTCTCCGAGCTCCTCTTCGATCCCGTTCGGGGAAGTCTCTTGGTCTCTGGGTCGAGCAATTGCTCCGACCGGTTCTTCGCCGGTTGCCCCGCCTACGGCGGCGGTCCCTGGATCTTGCGCATCGACGGCTTCACGCCGCTCGCGGACGTGCTGCCGACGGCCCCGTTGCCGCAGCCGCTCTGCAGCAACGGCCTCGACGACGACGGTGACGGTGCCATCGATGCCGGTGATGCACACTGCAAGAGCAGCGCCGACAACGACGAGTCGCGGCCGTAGCCCGCGCTACAGCCCGAGCGCCAGCTTCGCACCGCCGATCGCGAGCACGAGCGCGAGCAACCGCTCGAGCGCGTGCGAGGGCAGGCGGCGGCTGCCGAGCCACGAGCCCGCGAAGCCGCCAGCGACGACGGCGACGGCGAGGGGCAGCGCAAGGGATGGCAGCTCACCCGCCGTGGCGACGATGCCCGCGAGCCCCGCGAGCGAATTCACGAGCACGAACACCGCCGTCACCGCGGCCGCGCGCTGCGCGCGCGCCCAGCCGCGGAGCACGAGCAGCGGTGAGAGGAAGATGCCGCCGCCCGTGCCGGTGAGGCCGGCGAGCAGGCCGACGCCGGCACCGAGCGCGCAGGCGAGGCCGCGAGACGGAAGCCGCTCTTCGGCAGCGGTAGGCAGCTGCGCGAGCAGCCGCGCCGCGGAGAGCAGCAGCAGTGCACCCACCACCAGCTGGAACACGCGCGGCGGCAGCGCCAGCGCACCTCCCACGAACGCCATCGGAACCGCGAGCAGCGCAAAGGGCCAGAACAGCGGCCACGAGAAATGCCCCGCCCGCCAGAACTGGAGGCTCGCGAGCAACGCGACCAGCACGTTGAGCAGCAGCGCGGTGGGACGAATCTGCGCGGGAGCCAGCCCGGCCAGCGACATCACCGCGATGTAGCCCGAGGCCCCGGCCTGCCCGGTCGCGGAGTAGAGCAGCGCGACCACGCCGACGGCGAGCGCGAGCGGCAGCGAGTCGATCTTCAGCCCCTCGCTGGCGCCATCCGGCCCGGCGCGGACTCGCGCCGCCCCGTCGCGGGCACCGCTCGCGTCGCCTTTGCCAGCCCGAACAGCGGCATGTTGTTGTAGACGCACTCGTAGTCGCCCGGCCGCACGCGGTAGGTCTCGTGCCAGATCCCCACGTCGCCGTTCGAGCCGATCACTCGATTGAAAGTGGTCCAGGCCGGACGATGGACGCGCGCCGCGTCGGTGGCGTAGCGTTCGAGCGCTTCGAACGAGCGCCAGTACTGCACCAGGAGCGTCGTGCGCCCTAACCATGGCTCGACGCCGAGGAAGCCCGCGCCGGGGTCGGCCTCGAGCTCGCGCAGCATGCGCGCCATCGCGAGCGCCACGGGCAGCCAGCGGTAGACCTTCCAGAGCCGGTTGACGCGCATGCCGATCAGGAACACCACGACCTCACCGTCGACGTCGGCGGTGAGGCGCTCCGTGCGAATCTCGCTCATCGGCTCCCTCCCTTGTGTGCCCACGCGCTTTCCGCGACCACGAGGCGATAGCCGAGGTCGAGCTGCTCCCGCGCGCGCAGCGCGCCGTTGCGGCGCTCCCACTCGCCCGAAGCGAGATCCGACCGCAGCCGCTCGAGGCCCGCGGCGAGCTGCGCGCTCGTGAGCTTCGCGAAGCTCGAGATGGCCCTGCGGCGCTCGCCGTCCAGGTACGCCTCCGGCCGGCACCAGTACGCGCCCTGGAAGCCGTCGCTGCAGTCGCGCGGAATCGGGACGTCGAAGACCGCGATGCGGCCGAGTGTACGGCGGAGGTCGTCGAGTGACGGCATGATGCGGCGGGAGATCCGGAACAGCTCGGGGAAGTACTCCTCGAGCCAAAATCCGTCTGCCGTCGAATCGTGCGTGAGGATCACGACGCTTCGTCGCGCGGCGCGCGCCAGCTCCGCGAGCCCGCGCTCGCAATCAGGCCAGTGATGGAGAGTGAGGATCGCGAGCGCGGCGTCGAAGCTCGCATCGCGGAAGGGCAGGGCCGAGGCGGCGGCGCGCACCACCGGGGCCGCATCGCGATCACGCTGGCGAATCATCGTGAGTGAAGGCTCCACCGCGACCACCTTCCGGCCCTGCGGCTCGTAGGAGCCCGCACCGGCGCCCACGTTCGCAACACTCACCGCGTCGCCGAGCGCGCGCTCGATTGCAGCTCGGATCCGCGGATCGGGTCGGCGATGGCGCCGGTAGCCCTCCCCGATCGTGTCGTACAGCTCAGACGTCGATGCGCTCCGCGATCGTCTCGCAGGCCTCGTCGCTCGAGCCGAAGCTGTTCTCGAGTACGAAGGCGCGCTTCAGATAGTAGTGCGGCGGCATCTCCCAGGTGTAGCCCATGCCGCCGTAGATCTGGATGCACGTGCGCGCGTTCTTCATGGCCGCCTCGAAGGCCACCACGCGCGCCGAGGCGATTGCACGCGCGACATCGCCGACGCTCGGGTCGTCGAAGCTGGCGCCCGCCGCGTAGACCACGGCACGCGCCATCTCTTGGCGCACGTGCATGTCGGCGGCGAAGTGCTTGATGGCCTGGAACGAGGCGATCGGCCGGTCGAACTGCTCGCGCTTCTTCGCGTAGTCGACGGCCAGCTCCGCCGTCATCTCGGCGATGCCGAGGCAGAGCGCGGAGGCCAGCAGCGTGCCCTCGAGGCGCAGCTGCGCTGCCTGCTCGGGGCGCGCGATGCGCTCGCCCTGCGGCAGCTCACGCACGTGCGAGAGCGGCGTGAGCGGATCGAGCGGATTCGCGATGCTCTCCGCGCGGAGCTGGCGCGCGTCGACGCGATGGACGCCATCCTTCGCGAGCACCAGCAGTGCATCGATGCCGTCCGCGTACTCGACCAGCAGTGGAGCATTGCTCGCGCGCGTGCGGTCGAGGCCAGAGACGATCGTCTCGCCCGTCGCCGCGCCCGGCACGAGGCCGGCGAAGAGGTGGCACGAGAGCAGCGGGCCCGGCACCACGCGGCGTCCCAGCTCCGCGAACACGAGCACCGCCTCGGCCATGCCGAGGCCGACCCCTCCCTGCGCCTCGGGCAGGCGTAGCGAGAACACGCCCATCTCGGCCAGCTCCCGGTGGCGCTCCCGGTCGAGCGGCGTCTTCTCGAGCGCCACGATGTTCTCGAAGGCGTAGCGATCGTCGCAGAAGGAGCGGATGCCCGACTGGAGCGCGTGCTGATCCTCGGTGAGCTGGAAATCCATGACTAACGTGGTTCCTTGGGCATCCCGAGGATCCGCTCCGAGATGATGTTGCGCTGCACCTGCGAGCTGCCCGCCGCAATGGTGAGCGAGAGCGCCTGCAGGAAGCGGCTCAGGATGCGCTCCGCCGGCAGCCCGGCGACGTCGTCGCGCGAGAGGCCGGCGCGGCCGAGCAGGCGCGTGCCTAGCTCGTAGACGCGCTGGTTCAGCTCGGTGAAGGCGAGCTTCAGCGTCGAGCCGCCGAGACCGGGGACGCCCGTCTTCTGGATCTCGCTCAGCTGCCACTTCATCAGCGCCCAGAGCGCTTCGGCCTCGGCGGCGAGGTGCCCGACCTCGCGGCGCAGCGCCTTGTCCTCCCAGGCCGTGGCATCGTCGCGCGTGAGCTTTCGCGCGAGCCGCGAGATCTCGCTCAGGAACTCCTTCAGCTCGATGATGTCGGCCGCCCACGCCGTACCACGCTCGAAGCGCAGCGTCACGTTGGTGATGCGCCAGCCGTCGTTCTCCTTGCCGACCAGCTGTTCGGCGGGGATGCGCACGTCGGTCAGGAACATCTCGGCGAAGTCGCTCTCGCCCTGCAGCGTCGGCAGCGGGCGCACTTCGATGCCGGGCAGGTTCATCGGCATGATCATCCAGCTGATGCCGCGGTGCTTGGGCGCGCTCGGGTTGGTGCGCACCAACAGCTCGCAGTAGTCGGCAATCTGGCCGAACGAGGTCCAGATCTTGTGGCCGTTCACCAGATAGTGGTCGCCGTCGCGCACGGCCATTGTCTTGAGCGCCGCGAGGTCCGAGCCCGCGGAGGGCTCCGAGAAGCCCTGACACCAGACTTCTTCGCCGCGCAGGATGCGCGGCAGGTGCGTCTTCTTCTGCAGCTCGCTGCCCTCGGCGATCACGGTGGGCCCGCCGTGGCGGATGCCGACGAAGTTCATGCCGATGTAGGGCACGTGCGCGCGGGCGGTCTCTTCGTAGTAGACCAGCTCCTCGGTGAGCGTCGCGCCGCGGCCGCCGTACTCCCGGGGCCAGTTCACGCCCGCGTAGCCGGCGTCGAAGAGCTTCTTTTGCCAGCCGGTGTCGTTCTCGCGGCGCGCCGGCCAGTCGTGGCGCGGCGGGGGCTTCGGGTGCTTCGGCACCTCGGCCGCCAGCCAGCCGCGCAGCTCGCGGCGGAACTTCTCGTCGGCCTCGGAATAGCGCAGATCCACGCCCGGTCCCCTCGAAAGAAGCCGATGATACGCAGCGTCTCGAAGGGCGAAAAGGGCGGCGTCAGACCTCCGGGTTCGTTCCTCGCGCCCCGTCCTGCTCCCGTGCCTCTTCGATGCGACCCAGCAGGCGAAGCAGGCCATCCAGGATCGTGATGGGATGAGGCGGGCAGCCGGGAACGTAGAGATCCACGGGCAGCAGAGCCTCGGCCCCGTTCAGAACCCAGAGCGGGGTATGCTGCGCCCGTGCAGTTCACGCTTCAGCTACCGACGGATCACGTTGCGCAAGGCGAGGAGTTCGTGAGCGCCGAGGCGATCGCGGAGATGGCGCGCGCCGCGGAGGCCGCGGGCTTCGACGCCGCCTTCGTCACGGATCATCCCGCGCCCGAAGACCGCTGGCTGAAGAGCGGCGGGCATCAGGCGCTCGACCCCTTCGTGACGCTGTCCTTCGTCGCAGCGGCGACGACGCGGCTGCGCGTGCAGACCCACGTGCTGGTGGCGTCGTACCGGAACCCCTTCATTGCGGCGAAGGCGATCGCAACGCTCGACGTGCTCTCGCGCGGCCGCGTCATCGCCGGCTTCGCGGCGGGCTATCTCGAGGCCGAGTTCGCCGCGCTCGGGGTGGACTACGCCGAGCGCAACGAGCTGAGCGACGAGGCGATCGTCGCGATGAAGCAGATCTGGGCGGGCGAGAGCCTCGCGCTCGAAGGGCGACACTTCCGCGCCGCCGGCCACACCGTGCTGCCGCGCCCGGTGCAGCGCCCGCATCCGCCGCTCTGGATCGGCGGCAACAGCCGGCGCGCCATGCGCCGCGCCGTCGAGCTGGGCGATGGCTGGCTGCCGTTCCCGGCGCCGGCACGCATGGCGAAGCGCGTGCACACGGCGCCGATGGAGAGCGAGTCCGACCTGGCGGCGGCACTCGCCCAGCTGCGTGAGATGGCGGTGACGGCGGGGCGCAGCGCCCCGCTCGACATCTGCGCCGCGCCCTTCGAGCTGGCCTACGGCGCGAAGGAGCTGCCGCCGCCAGGCACGCTCGTCGAGACGGCGCACCGCTTCGCCGCGCTCGGCGTCAGCTGGCTGATCCTCACGCCACCCGCGCGTACCCGCGCCGAGTTCGCCGAGGGCGTGGCCAAGCTCGGCGGCGAGGTGATTGCGAAGCTGCGCTGAGGACTCCGTGTCGACACCTGGGAACGACGGCGGCCGCGAGCCGCACAGCCTCGACGATTGGCTGCGGCAGTTCGTCTCGGACTCGACGCTGGTGCCGGTGGCCCTCGTCGCGGTTGGCTGCTTCACCGCGATCGGCGCGGGAGTGCTGCTCGCGGCGCTTTGGGACCGGAACCTCCCCGCGATCGCGGCCCTCGTGCTGCTCGCCGGCATGAGCCTCGACGCCCTGCTCCGCGACCGGCGCCGCCGCGGCCGGCTCGGGCTCGCGAGCCGGCTCGTGCTCACCCTCTGGGGACTCTCCCTGGCTGCCGCGGTCGCCGCCCTCGCGCTCGGTCTCGCGTAGCTTTTTTTCCCCACTCCGACGGTGAATCGGTCTAGGATGGGGCGGCGCAATCCGGGAGGGTGCCATGCGTCGCGCTCGGTTTCTGCTCTGGGTCCTGGCCTTCGTGGCGCTCGCTGCCGGACCCGTAAGCGCGACCAGTGTGACGGTGCTGCTCTCGGGTAATTGGGGCACCGATCCGGGCGACGTCGTAGACAATGCGAACGTGACCGACGGATCGATCACGACGGGCGGCGCCTTTACGGTCACCCTGACCTACGACGACGCGACCCCGGACATCGACCCGGATCCCACCTCAGGCGGCTATCTCCTGCCCGCTGCCACGAGTTCCCTTTCGCTCACGACCGGTAGCTACACATTCACGCTGCTCGCCAGCGAGGGCATCATCTTCGGAGTCGGTGACAGCTACTTCGGGCAAGACGACTTCGGCTGGTTCGCCGAGAACTTCACGACGAGCGGCCCGCTGCCCGGCGGCGTCTCGACGGGCTACGGCTACATGAACCCGTATCTGTTCGACACGACGGAGACCGCACACAGCTCGGATGCTCTCACCGGGTTGCCCTGGTCGGTCGCCGACTACTACTCACCGAACAACGGCATGTACTTCTTGATCGCCGTGAACGGCGCTGGGGCGAACAAGTACATAGAGCTGTCTGGCAACTTCACCCAGTTCAACGTGCTGCCCGAGCCCTCGCTGCTGGTGCTTACGGGCATCGCCTGCGCTGCGTTGCTCGCCACACATCGCCGGGGCTGAAACACCACGATCAAGCTCCCACTCTTCGGAGCCGAAACAGGGCTCGGGGGGTGCCGCGATGGCGAGGGGGCGGGGTCTGCTCGTCGCAGTCGGGCTCGTGGGCGCGCTCGGCTGCGGGCACGAGCCGGTCCCGGCCGAGCTGATCGGCCGCTGGACCACTGACGACCCGCGTTATGCGGATCGCTCGCTCGAGATCGGCGCCGAGACGATCGCCTTCGGCGTGGCGGGCGGCCTGCGCATGGCGTACCGCGCGCAGGGCAGCGAGCGCGGGAGCGCTGCCGCGGACGGCGCTCTCTACCAGCTCTTCTACGACTCGCCGGGCGAGCCCGAGCGTGCGCTGTCGCTGCGGATCGCGACGCCGGGCCGCCTCCGCATCGAGAACCACAGCGAGTTCTGGACGCGCGAGGGCGCGCCGAGCACCGGAGGCTGAGCATGCGCCGCGAGAGTCTATTCGGGGATCCTTCCTTCCGCGCCCACCTGCTGTGGGTGACGACCGGCGCGACGGGCGCGCTGCTGCTCGTGCTGTCTGCCGCCGTGCTGGTCCCCTTGTTCAGCCGCTTCGAGAGCGCGACCTCGCTCGACGAGCTCCGCACTCTCACGCAGCAGATCCTCGATCTGCACGCGCGGCTCTGGCCGGTGGTGTTCACCTCGCTGCTGTCAGTCTTCCTGAGCTCCTGGCTGCTCTACCGCCGGATGGTGGCGCCGCTGGTGCGCTTCGTGAAGGTCTTCGACGGCGTGCGCGAGGGCCGGCTGCCCGAGCCCATCACGTTGCGCGCCAGCGACTACCTGCGCCGCGAGGCAGAGGCGCTCAACGCGATGCTCGTGGCCCTGCGTGCCCGCGAGGCCGAGCTGGCGTTGCTGCGCGAGCGCGTGAGCGCGGCCGACTAGCAGGCCTGCCGATGCACCCGATCGGCCGAGGCAGCCGCGTGCGCGGCTTCACGCTCGTCGAGCTCGCCATCGCGCTCGCGATCCTGGGCGTGCTCGGCGCGCTCTCGCTCACTCAGTACCTCGCCTACATCGAGCGCGTGCGCGTGGCACGCGCGGTAGTCGAGCTGAAGGACATCACGGCGCAGCTCGACCCGATCGCCTTCGAGGGCGGGAGGCTCCCCACGACTCTCGCGGCCATCGGGCTCGGCGGACGCAACGACCCGTGGGGCCGGCCGTATGTCTACCTCAGGATACGAGGCAATCCGTTGAGCTTCTTCAGGAGTCGGAAGGACCAGTTCCTCGTCCCGCTCAACACCGACTACGACCTCTACAGCAAGGGGAAGGACGGTCTCACTCAGCCGAAGATCAGCGAGCCCGTGAGTCTCGACGACGTCGTTCGTGCCAACGACGGGGCCTTCCTCGGCCTCGCCGCGAAGTACTAGGCGAGCCGCCTTGCAGGATCGCCGCGCGGAGCGCTGGCTCGACCGCCGCCTCTTCACGAGCCGCGTCGCACGGCGCATCTTCGGGCTGACGCTGGCGAGCGCGCTCGTGCCGATCCTGAGCTTCGCGCTGCTCTCGTACCAGCAGGTCACGCGCCAGCTCGAGCGCGAGGCGACTGCGCGCCTCGAGCAGGATGCGAAGCAGGTCGGCATGGCCGTGCTCGAACGGCTGCTGCTGCTCGAGGCCAGCCTCGCGAGCTGGGATGCGGCGGCCGACGCCCACTCCGCCTTCTTCGCCGAGCGCTTCCGCCGCATCGAGCTGCGCGAAAAGATCGAGCTCCCGCCGGCCGAGCAGAGCCAGCTCTCCGCGGGCACGCTGTTGCGCGTGAACGCCGGCCCGGCGCCCCGAATCACGCTCTGGCGCCGAGTCGGCGCGGAGCGCTGGCTCGCGGCCGAGGTCGAGCCTCGCTTCCTGTTCCCGCCCGAGGCCTTGCGCGCGACGGTCGACCTGCGCGTGCTCGCGGGCGGCGCGCCGCTCCACAGCGCCGCACGCACCGCGCCCGAGCTGGAGAAGGAGATCGGAAGCTGGGAGCTCTTCCTGCGGCCCCAGTTCCACGCATCGAGCTGGACCATCGAGCTTTCCGAACCCCGCGCCTCCCTGCTCGCACCCCTCGATCGCTTCCGCACCGTGTTCCCACTCGTCGCGCTGCTCTCCCTGCTCGCGGTCGGGCTCTCGACGCTCGTGCTGGTGCGCCACAGCCTGGTGCCGATCGAGCAGCTGCAGGCGGCGACGCGCGGCATCGCCGCGCACGACTTCTCCACGCGCGTCGCGCTCACGAGCGGTGACGAGTTCGAGGAGCTGGCCGATTCCTTCGACGCGATGGCCGCCAACATCGAGCAGCATGTCGCGGTCATCGAGACGGTGAGCTCCATCGGCCGCGCGCTCTCCGTGGAGCAGGACGCGGAGCGGCTGCTGGCCGCGATCTTGCGCGGCAGCATGAGCGTCACCGACGCCAGCGCCGGCGCGCTCTCGCTGTGCGACGCGCAGGATCGCCTGGTGCGCCACCTGTTGCTCGAGTGGGACGCGACTGGCGAGCCGAACCGCCGCGAGCGCCTCGAGCTGACGGCCCTCGCGGCCGTGTCCGCAGGCCACACCCGGCACGACCCCGCGCGCGGCGAGCTGTCGATCCCGCTGCGCAATCACGAGGGCGTGGTGATCGGCGTGCTCCAGCTGCTGCGGGCCGGCGGCTTCCCGGCCGAGAGCCTGGCGCTGGCGGAGTCGCTCGCTTCGCAGACGGCCGTGGCACTCACCAAGCACCGCCTGGCCGGCGAGTTCCGCGCGCTCTTCGAAGGCCTGATCCAGCTGATCGTGAAAGCGATCGACCAGAAGTCGCCCTACACCGGCGAGCACTGCCGGCGCGTGCCGATCCTCACCGAGCTGATCGCAGACGCCGCTTGCGCCGCGCGCGAAGGCGGGCTGAAGGACTTCACGCTCAGCGAGGCCGAGCGCTACGAGCTGCGCATCGCGGCGCTGCTGCACGACTGCGGCAAGGTGACGACGCCGGTGCACGTGCAGGACAAGTCCAGCAAGCTCGAGACGCTGTTCGATCGCATCGAGCTGGTGGACACGCGCTTCGAGATCGCACGCCGCGAGCTCGAGCTGACTGCGCTGCGCGAAGGTGCGGGAGCGCGGGCGGACGCCGACCCGGGCCTCGCCGAGCGTCTCGCCGCGCTCGAGGAGGACCGCGTCTTCCTGCGCGCCGCGAACGTGGGCGGCGAGTTCATGACGCCCGAAGCGCAGGCGCGGGTGCGGGCGATCGCCGAGCGCTGGGACTGGCGCACGCCCGTCGGTGAGACGGCGCCGATCCTGACGGCCGATGAGGTCGAGAACCTGTGTATCTCGCGCGGGACGCTGAACGCACGCGAGCGCGAGATCATCAACCACCACGTGGTCGCGTCGATCGACATGCTCGAGCAGCTCCCCTACCCGCGCGCGCTGCGCAACGTGCCCGCGATCGCCGGCGCGCACCACGAGCGCATGGACGGCCGCGGCTACCCGCAGGGCCTGGTGCGCGACCAGATCTCGATGCAGGGCCGCATCCTGGGCCTCGCCGACGTGTTCGAGGCCCTCACCGCGCGCGACCGGCCCTACAAGCCCGGCATGTCGCTCGGACGCGCGCTCTCGATTCTCGAAGCGATGCGCGATGAGGGCCACATCGACGGCGACCTGTTCGAAGTCT
>Ga0247727_10015953_pt1 | contig 12216 bp, 9 predicted proteins | sample WisWelCaveWW1625_FD_202498 | JGI IMG/M metagenome (GOLD analysis project Ga0247727, IMG submission 202498) | Biofilm microbial communities from Wishing Well Cave, Virginia, United States - WW16-25 | ecosystem: Environmental > Aquatic > Deep subsurface > Groundwater > Cave microbial mat | place...
TTGCGGCCTCCAGCCGGATTCCCGGGCCAGGTATCGATAGAAAATTTCCTTGAGTTCCCGAACGCGCGGCGCCCAGGCCCGGACCTCCGCCAAGTCGGGTCCGTGCGGCCCAACCGACTTCGGAAGGGCCGGAACTGTCGCGCCGGCCTCCGGCGCACCGACGCTCCGGTCGCTCACAGAGCTTGCGACACTTGGGGCCGCCGCCGCTAGGGGCCGTCCCGGTTTGTCGGATGGGGCGGTCCGTCGCAGAGCTCCGGACACCTGGGGCGGCAGAGCCGCTGATCCGGCAGAGCCGCTGATCCGGTAATATTTAAACTTCACGCCGTCCAGCGTGGGGACATAGAGCAGGCGCTCATCCCCCCACTGAATCATCCGCTTCTTTCCGATCAAAACCGCGTCCAGGGCGGCCGGGTCCAGGGTCAGGCGTCCGGGCGCGTCGCGGTCCTCCACCAGAAGGCGGTCACGGGGAAGCAACGGGAACGGGGAATCGCCCCAGCCCGAGCTCTCCGCGTAGAGGAGAGAAGCCTCGTCCCCAGCGGCGGATTCAAACACCGGACGACCGTCCATTGAACGCGGCGCGATTCCGAGCTCCCGGAGCAACGTGGGCGCCAGATCGTGAGTGCGGATGGTTTCCGCCATTCGACGGGCGCCGGAGCGCAGGTTCGGTTTGACGAGGGCGAAGGGCGCGTCAAAGAAAACCGGGCCGTCCAGCGACTCCGCCGCCTCCGCCTCGGACGGGGCCAACGCGGCCGCCCTCGGCGACCACAGGGCCACCAACGTGTTCTCCTCCAACCCCAATTCCCGAAGCGACGTCAAAACGCGCCCGACGGCCGCGTCCATCGCCGACAGGCTCGACCGGTAAAGCGCGCGTTCCCGAGCGCCGTCTTGGGGGCGGAGCGCTTTCCCGGGGAAGAAAAGGGCGGATTCTCCCCGTTGCTCAAGGGCGTTCCAGGCCGCCGGCCCGGCAAGAAGACGCGGATCGGCCAGGGCGGTCCAATACACCAAGAGGAAGAATCTTCGGTGAAAACGGAGCCCCCGAAGCCGGGATTCCGCCTCGCCGGCCAGGAGATCGGGATCGGCCAGCGCCGGCGTGCCCCGAAGGACCGGAAAAAGAGCGCGCCCCCATCGGCCCGACACGTAGGGCAGCAGATGAACCGACCTCTCCAGCGATCTGCGGAACAACTCGCGCCGCGCGGTGCGGAGCGGCGCGCGACATTCGTCGAAACCGTCGGCGAGCCGGGACAGGGGGTCGCCCCCGGCGTCGGCGATCGCGACGGTTCGGTAATCGCTGGCCCGAAGGATCTCGGGGAGCGATTCCGGGCTCAGGCGCAGATCCGCCGCCGCCGGGTAGGGGTGGCGGTACCCGTGGAGCAGGGGCGGCGTCCCCGTCAGAAAGGTCATCAAAATGGCTCCGGGATCGGCCGCCGGCGGCACGCATTGGCGGAAACTCCGACCCCGGCGCCGGAGGCGTTCCAGGGTCGGCGCTTCGGGGTTCAAGGAACGGACGTTTCCGCCCAGGCTTTCGCCCCGAAGCCCCTCCACCGCCAGGACCACGAGGTTGGGTCCCGCGTTCCCCTCCCGTTGCCAGCGTCGAACGCCCCACACCCCCGCCGCCGACGACAAGAGGAACAAGCCCAGGACGCCGATGGCCACACGCGCGGGACGGCTGACCTTCAGCCACCATTGTCCCCACCGCCGCGCCAAGTTCAAGAGGGCCAAAAAAAGTCCCAGGACCAACCCGAGGGCCAAGGGCACCCGGACCCACGCCGGATGGTGGAGGGAGCCGAACTCTTGAAAGAGCCGGGGAAGGACGCCACGGGCGTAAAAGGTCTCTTGATAAAGCGCGGGATGCCGCGCGAGATCGCGGAGGAGCACTGCGGCGTGGAAAAGGCAGATCACGAGGACGGTGATCGCGCGCCGAACCCAGGGCGCCCGGCCCGTCAACCGAGAGGGCCGCCAAATGTCCCCGGTCAAACTCCACGCGTTTTGGAGGGCCACTCCCCACATCCCGCCCATCGCCACGTGAAGGAGGAGGAGAAGGGCTTGCGCCCCCCAGGCGAACCCCACGGAAGAGCGAGCCAAAACCAACAGCGACTGTTCGCCGACCTCTGCGGCCGGCCAGGGGCCCGCCTGGATGAGGCCGGCCAGCCAGAGCGCCGCGAAGACCGCCATCCCCGTCCGGGCCTCCGGGGAGCGGACCGAAGCCCGGGTGGAGGCGTACACGTCGCGGCCGCTGGATTCCAGCCAAGCGCCCAAAATCCGGAGTTGGTGCCCCAGGAAATTCCGGAAGAGGGTCATGGCAGCGTCCCCGTTGAGAGGAATACAGCCTCGGCCGGAGGCCTCGGCACTTGGTCCGTCGCAGAGCTCCCGGCACCTGGGGCGTCAGAGCCGCTGATGCGGGGCGGCAGAGGCGCTGATGCGGCCTCGGTCGGAGGCCCCTGCACTTGAGGCGGCAGAACCGCTGATGCGGGCGGGGCCGGAGGCCTCGGCACTTGAGGCGGCAGAGCCGCTGATGCGGGCAGGCCCGACACCATCATCCAGCCGGCGGGGAACGAGGATATGTCCTCAAGAGGTTCCGACGCGGCGGCCCAAAGGGCCGGGTCCTGCTCCCGGCGGCCGATATAAACAGTGGGCGCCGAAGCGGTCGCGGGCGGTTGCGCCCAGCCATCCATCCAGGAGAATTTAATTTTGTCGTGCCAACTGTCTCCGGCGGACTCAAAGAGCGGCAGCGCCCACCGCGACACGCGGATGTTTTTCGGCGGAAAATATCGTCCGTTGACCGTCAACTGAAGAATGTAGGAGGCCCCCGACGGTTCCGTCTGAAAGAGGACGGTCCCCGAAGCGCCTTCCACGGAGTAGGAAAATTCGTAACGGCCCCGCGGAACCGTCCGCGCGGTGGAGCCCTCCCCGAGGCGCAGGCCGTTCACGGAACAGGTGACGGAGCCCTCCACGCGGGAACCTTCCGTTCCCCGAAAATCCAGCCGCGTGTCCGTGGGCTCCGGGTCGGTTTCGTCCATCGCCTGCCGGAGGCGCGCCAGGAGGGTCCGCCGGACCCCCGCCAGATTTCGGCGCTCGGCCGGATCGCTCCACAGATCGAACACTTCCTCGCGGGGGTAATCCGTCCACACCTCCCGGGTCCAGAGCCACCGCCGGGCCGGAGCGCGGTGCCGGATGTACTTGTAATGGCCATCGATCAAGAGGGATTTGGCTTCGCGGCCGCGAACAGCCACGCGAACCGTCGTGTCTTCCAGAGGGGCTTCACGGCGGAAATCCATGGCCTGTCCCTCGGCGTCGGGAACGGGCCCGAGACCAAGCAGGGCCAAGAGAGAGGGCCCCACGTCCACCAATTGGCCCGGCCGGGCCAGGAGCCGCCCGGCGGGAAGACTGGAATGACGCACACACCACACCCCGCGCACCTCGCTCTCGCGAAGTCCCAGGCCCGCTTCCGACCAAGTGGCCCATTCCCTCCGGCCGGCGTTGGGGGTACGGACCGGGCGCTCCCCCGCCTCCGATCCTCTCAAGGAGACCACGGCGGCCACCGGCGACGCCGTCTCCGCAGCGGCCAACAGCCTTCCCACGTAATCGTCTACGTACGCCTGAACCGCCGCTTCCCGCCACCGGTTCCACCATCGGTGGGATCCGCTCAGACGCCGTAGCGAAAGGGCCCAGAACCGGACGGGAGGCCACCGGCCGTCGGGCACGCCGCGGACGTGCGCCAACAGAAAAAACGGGGATCCGCGCCGATCGGTCCGGAGTCCCTCCACCGCTCGCGCCGTCACGGCCAGCGGGCCGTAGCCATCGTGGGGGAGAGCGACCACCTCATCGAAGCCGCGATCCGTAAGCTGAGCGGCGTCGGCCTCGCGGAATTCTCCGACGGCAACGATCCGGTAGCCTTGGGCGCGGAGGATCTCCAGCCAGGAAGGCGATCCCCGGCCGTTTTCGGTCACGGCGGTGCGCCGCGCGGTGAGAAGAGCCTCCCAGGCCCCGCGGTCCTCGGTGGCGTTGGTGTAAAAGCGGCGCACGCCCACGCCCTCCATGAAAAATTCGCGGAGCCGGGGAGGGGTGCCCTCGGAAAAACCGTCCAAACCGATGCCGTCGCCGCGCGCGGACTCCATAACGACCAGCACCACGTTGGCGCGCTCGGTGGGGGAGCGCCCGCGGCGGCGCGGCGGCTCCGCGGCCGGGCCGCCCCACACCGTTGGATCTCCCCAAAACGCCGCAGGGGACGGCCCCGCGTCATCTCGGGAGGCCAGGGTTTCCGTCCGAAAACGCACGCGCACGGACCGATGGGCCCAGGGGGAGAAATCCACCCGCGCCCGGACCCAGCTCTCGTCGCGGTGTTCGGAGCGCGAAAAAAGCCGAGCCCACGCCGCCGACCGCAAACCTCTTCCGCGGCCGCCGGCCCCGTGGCGCTCAGGATGCGCCTCGGCATGGAAGACCGGCGTGGCAACGCCCTTTTCGTCGACGACATCGACCTCAAATCGAACGCCCGCGCCGAGGGAGAGCAGACCGTGGTGGAACTCCAGCTTTCCATCTTCAGGAGGGCGAACCGGGAATTCAAAAACACCGCCCGAAGGCGAGACCATCGCCCGGCGGCGGACTTTCCCCCCCGTCTCATCCAGTGTGACGTAAGCCAGAGGAAGGCGCGCCGCGGAGTCCCAGGCCAAGCGGACCCCCGGGTGCGCCGCGCGCAGGGCCGGCAGGCCGGCGAAAATAACCGCGGGAACGCGGCCAAGGTCAGACCGAAAGACGCCCGTTCCCGATCGATCCAACAGGGCGTCGGCGCCCAGGCGGGAAACGACGGGGGGGGCTTCCTCTGTCGGAAAAGGGATTTTCCGATCGTCCACAAGGACGACGTGGAGAAAATAGAAAAGCCAGAGCGTGGCGGCCAGCGCGCCGGCCAACGCGGCTGTCCATAATCCCCGCCGGACGGGGGAAGCGGGCATGGGAGGAGTGATGGCCTCTAGACTTACCGAAAATTCGTGATTTGAAGGGGCACGCCGAAATCACGTCCGCGCAGGAGAGCGATGGCGCTTTGCAATTCGTCCTTGGACCGCCCGGTGACCCTCAGGCGGTCGCCCTGGATGGCGGGTGTCACTTTCAATTTGGCGTCCTTCAGGGCGCGGACCATTTCCTTCGCTTTCTCCGAGACGATCCCTTGGGTGACTTTCGCCTCTTGCCGAACGGTGCCGCCCTCCGCGGGCTCGAGCTTCTGAAAATCCAGCGCGTTGAGCGCGATGCCGTGGCGCACAAAACGGTTTTGCAGGATGTCCAAGACGCTTTTGAGCTTCCCCTCATTATCGGAAGTGAGGGTGATGAGGTTGGCTTTTTTGTCGAGGTCGATCCGGCTCACGCTCCCTTTGAAATCAAAGCGGGTTTGGATTTCGCGATTGGCCGAATTGACGGCGTTATCGGCGTTTTGAAGGTCAACTTCGCTTACCGCGTCAAAGGAGAAGTCTTGGGACATTGGTCGTCGTCCTCCACCATCGGATCAGCGCAGAAAAAGCGCTCCGCACACCACCATGAAAAGCCCCAGACCCTTGCGCACCGTGAGGGGTTCACCGAGAAAAATGACCCCAAGGATGAACGCCACCACGGGCCACGTCCCGCCCACGGCCGCCACGCGGCTGACCTCGCCGATTTTAAGCGCCCGGTAAAAAAAGATCTGGCCGACCACGCTCGCCAGGATCCCCCCGCCCATCAGCCAGAGCCTGGACTTGAAGTTCATCTCAAAAAAACGGGCGGCCACGGAGGGTTGGACGGCAATGAACAGCAGGCACCCCACCATAACCCCCAGCGACCGCGCCACCACGCCGGCGCGCGGGTCCGCGCCGTTCAGACCGGCCTTTTCCACGAAAGCCGCCGAACCCCACAAAACCGCCGCCACCGCGGCCAAGGCAAAAGCGCTCATGTATTGTTCATCGTCCTTTCAGACGTCGGGAACCGGTTTATGGCAGGGCCGCCGTTTCCTTTATCTTAGCATCCCCGGAGGAATTTGAAATAATACAGCGGTGTCACCCCCAACGGTACTCGTCCGGATCGACAACAGCCGCCGCCGCGGCAAAGTCGTCACGGTGGTGGTGGGTCTTCCCCTTCACCCGGAGGGAAAACGAACGCTCCTCCAGGACCTCCAGCGGCTTTGCGGGGCGGGGGGGGCCCTGAAGGGGGGCGCGCTGGAGCTCCAGGGAGACCACCGCGTCCGGGTGGCCGTGCGGATGGAAACCATCGGTTACCGCGTTAAAATCCTTTGATCGCCGGCGGCTGCCGCTAGGAGCCGTTTGTCGGACGTGGCGGCGCCTCCGAACTCCCCTGAAAAAAACCCCGCTCCCCTTGGAGAAAAAATCTCCGAAGGGGAGCGGGGCTCAAGACAACGGGAAGGGAGCGGGGCCCCGCAAACCGTGTCCACGGGCTGGGGCGCCCCGAGGGGCGCCGGAACTTCTTTTGTCTAGCGGCGAACCATCTTCGCGCGGGAAACATCCCCTTGCTTATCGAGGAAGTAGAGGAAGCCCTTTTCCTTTTTGATGCCCACCTTGGTGACCTTCTGGGGCTTTCCGCCTTTTTTACCGCCGCGAGCCATCTTGGCGCGAGAGACATCCCCCTGCTTGTCAATGAAGTAAAGGAACCCCTCTTCGCGTTTTACGCCTGCCTTGTCTACTTTTTGTGACATGTGTGTCACCTCCTTCGTCGAGAAAATCCGCTGCTGTCAAAAACTCTAGCAAATCCGAAGAATAATGCAAGCCAACTCCCGTCGGAGTTCCCCCCCCCACCCCGACGGATGCCTCCCCACCAACGGAAACTCCGCCTGTTTAAATGGCGGCATAATATTCTATCCTTCTCCTTATAAACGCCGAGGAGGAGGAAGGCATGCGAAAGCGCAAGCCGTCCCGCCGCCCGGCGTTTTCTGGTTCCGGGAGGCGGAAGAAAGTCGGTAGGCCACGTAAATTGAAGGTGCGGCTGAAAGCAGCGGAGCGACGCCGGCTCCAAGAGTTGACGCGAAAAAGCCGGGAGTCGGTGCGGGTGGTGAAGAGGGCGCAGGCCTTGTTGCTGATGGATGAGGGTGGAAGTCCGGAGGAGGCTTCCCGAGCCGGTGGCTGGGGCGGACGGCGACGCGGGAGGCGGCCGGACGATACTTGGCGGCCGGCCTGAAGAAAGCCGTGGAAGAGCCGTCGCGGCCCGGGCGGAATGGGGCGGCCGCCGCTAGGAGCCGTCCCGGGGGGTTGGACGGGAGGCCCGCTCCTCGAAAAGCCCGCGTTGGGGCTCCGGCGCATGGGTGATCAAGCTCTCCCGAAGCCAGGCGTCGACGACGTCCTTCGAAAACCGGTATTGGCGACCGATGCGGCTGGCCGGGATTTTGCGCGCCCGGATCAAGGCGTAAATTTTGGACTTGCCAATGCCCAGGTAACGGGAGAGCTCCCGAATGTCCATCACTTCCCGAGTGGCGCGGCCTTCCGTCATTTTTCCTCCGACGATACCGTCTCCCTTATATAAAAACCTCCGACGGAAGTCAAAACCTTTCGCTGCCGGCGCCGGAACCGCCGGGCGCCCGGACCCGCCCGGTTTCAACAAGATAGGCCGACAACGCCTCGCCCCAGGGACGGAGTGGGGAGAGCCCCAACGCCGCCCCGCGTCCGCTGGCCAAGGCCGAATGGGGCGGTCGGCGCATCGCGCCCGGCCAGTCTTTCGCCGCCACCGGCGCAAGAACGGCACGGACGCCCGCTTGGCGGAGGATTTCCCGCGCGAACTCGAACCATGTGCAGGACCCGTCGTTAACGACGTGATACAAACCTCCGGGGACGCCCCGTTGAATCATTTGCCAAGTCCGTTGGGCCAGATCGCGGGTGTAGGTCGGGGACATGCGGATGTCGTCGATGACCGAGAGGGGCTCTCCGGCTGAGGCTTTGGAGAGGACGCTTTCCACAAAATTCCCTCCTTTTCCGCACGAGCCGGCCTTGCCGAAAAGCGTGGCGGAACGGACCACGATGAAATCCGGAGAGGTTTTCAGGACGGCCTTTTCCCCCTCCCATTTCGATTTTCCGTATTGGCTGAGGGGGTTCGGGAGGTCGCTTTCCACGTAGGGCAACGCTTTCGACCCGTCAAAAACAAAATCGGTGCTGAAATGGATGAGGCGGAGCCCGCGGGCGGGGCAAAGGCGCGCGACGACAGCGGGGCCGGCGGCGTTGGCGGAAAAGGCGATTTCGGGGTGTGTTTCGCTTTTTTCCGTCAGGTTATAGGCGGCGGCGTTAAGGACCACCAGCGGCTTGTGGCGATCAAGAAGCCGTGAAACAGCGTCCATGTCGGCGATGTCCGCGTCGACGTGATCAACGCCGGCGACCTCGAAACCTTTCGGCGCCGTTGCCCGGAGGTCCGTCCCCAACTGGCCCCGCGCGCCAAACAGGAGTACTTTCATCGGCCGGTGGAAAGAATTAGCGCCGGGAAGGAACGGAAGGCTTCAACCACCCCTTTGCGATCAGCGTTTCCGCGATCTGCACGGCGTTCAACGCCGCGCCTTTTCGCAGGTTGTCACCCACGATCCAAAACGCCAAGGCGTATTTGCTGAAGAGGTCCGCCCGGATGCGACCCACCAGGGACTCATCCCGCCCCTGGGCCAGGATCGGCATGGGACAGTTGATCCCCTCCAGGGGCGTCTCCTCGTCCACGACCCGCACGCCGGGGGATCTGCTGAAGACGGCCCGGGCGGCTTTGGGAGAGATGGGTTTTTTCGTTTCGATCCACACGGATTCGCCATGGCCCACGAAGGTGGGGACGCGCACGGTGGTCACGGCCATTTTTATGGATTTGTCCCCCAAAATCTTGTGGGTCTCCTTGATCACTTTCCACTCTTCGTTGGAATAGCCCTTGTCTTCGAGGACCCAGTTGTTGGCCAGGACGTTGAAAGCGATGGGGTTCGGGAACCCGTTGAGGTCCCCCACCTTTTCCCCCCTCAGAGCGGCCTCCGTTTGTTTCCGGAGCCCTTCCACGCCCTTGGCGCCGGCCCCCGAGACGGCCTGATAGGTGGAGATGACCGCCCTCTTCACGCCGAAGGCCCTGTGCAACGGTCCCAGGCCCATCAGAATGATGGCGGTCGTGCAATTGGGATTGGCGATGATGCCCTTGTGCTTCTTTAAGGCATCGCCGTTGATTTCGGGGATGACCAGGGGCACGCCGCGGTCCATCCGGAAGTCCGATCCGTTGTCGATGACGACCGCGCCCCGTTTCACGGCTTCGGCGCCGAAAGCGGCGGCGGCCCCTTTTTCGCCTTCGGTGCCGGCAAAAAGCGCGATGTCAATCCCGTCAAAGGCCCCGGCGGTGGTTTCCCGGACCTGGCAAGTGACGCCATCCACGGTCAACGGCCGCGCTGTGCGCGCCAAAACCAGCAGTTCCTTAACGGGAAAGTGTCGTTGGTTCAATATCCGAATCATCTCGACGCCCACGGCGCCGGCGCCGACCACGGCCACACGGTATTTCGTCACGATCCATCCTCCAGAGCGATCTCTCGAATTCCCGAAAAAAAAGCGCCCCGACGGGCGCGCTGGGCGGGAATTATACAAAAATCTTCTAAAGATCAGGCTTGCAGGTCGACGGCGCCCCGGCCCACGAGGTTTTCCAGCTCGTGCACGAGGCCGTCCGTCGCGGCCACCTTTTCCTCGGTCGCCAGGCGAAAAACGCCGTGGGTGGGGGTGTCCAGCTCGAAACACAGGCGGCAGGATCCGGGGTGGCCGGCCGCCACCCGGTGGATGCGGGACACCAGGTCGTCCTCCAAACCCGCGGTCGAAAGCCGGAGGACCACGCGCTTCACAAAACGGTCCCGCGCCTCCCGCAGAGGAACCGCCTCCTCGACCAAAATGTTCTTGTCGTCAGCCCGGGGCTCCACCCGCCCCTTCACCACCACCATCTCGTGGGCCACAAGGACCTTGGCCATGGCGGAGGTGTAGGTCTTGGGAAACACGACGCATTCCACCTCCCCGTCCAGATCCTCCAGTTTGAAACGGCTCATGGCGAGACCGGACTTGGTGATCGTCTTTTTGGTGTTGACAATCATGCCGGCCACTCGGACGATTCCCGTTTCGGGGAGCTTCCCCAGGGTGTGGGTGGTGTAGCTGGCCAATTCCCGGCGGTAGCGCGCCAGGGGATGACCGGACAGGTAAAACCCGAGCACCTCTTTTTCGTTGGCCAAAAGCTCGTACTCGGACCATTCCGCCTCCGGGCCACCGGCGCCGAAATTCGGGCGCGCCCCGCCCTTGGAGACGCCCCCCAAATCAAAGAGGGCGCCCTGGCCCACGGTGGCATCCTCGCGGACGCTGGACGCGCGCCCGAGGGCCTCGCCCACCGCAGCCGTCAGGGGCGCCCGCCAGCGGCAGAGTTCAAGCAACCGGACCTCCTCGGATTCCTCCCCCAGGATCGGCCGGAAACCGTCAAAGGCCCCCGCCTTCACCAAGGACTCCAGCACTTTGCGGTTCACCTGCCGGGTGTCCACCCGGGCGCAGAGGTCTTCCAGCGACAGGAAGGGTCCGTTCCGCCGTGCGTCGAGAATGGAAGCCACGCCGCCGTCGCCTACGTTCTTCACCGCCAGCAGGCCGAAGCGGATTTCCCCCGCTTTGACCGCGGGTTCGCTCTCGATGGAGAAGACGTCCCTGGACCGGCCGACGTCGGGGGGAAGGATTTTCAAGCCCATGTCCTGGGCCTCGCCCATGTAGGTCACCATTTTCGACTCCACCTCTTTGGACCCCAAATTGGAATGCCCGATCTCCGAGGTGAGCGCCGCGGTCATGAATTCCACGGGGAAATTGGCTTTCAAAAAGGCCGTCTGGTAGCTCACCAGGCCGTAGGCCGAGGCGTGGCTCTTGTTGAACCCGTACCCGCCGAACTGGACGACGAGGTCGAACACTTTCTCGGCGGTCCTCTTGTCGACCCCTTTTTCCTTGCACCCCTTGAGGAAGGTGTCTTTCTGCTGTTCCAGGATTTCGTGAATTTTCTTCCCCATGGCCTTGCGCAGCAGGTCGGCCTGCCCCGGCGTGTATCCCGCCAGCGACTGGGCGATTTGCATGACCTGCTCCTGGTAGACGATGACCCCGTAGGTGTCAGTCAGGATGGGCTCTAAAAGAGCGTGGTCGAATTTGACCTTCGAGCGGGCGTGTTTTCGCGAGACGAATTCATCCAACATGCCGGACCCCATGGGCCCCGGGCGGTAGAGGGAGATCAGGGCCACGACATCCGAGAGCGTCGTGGGCTTCAGCTTGCGCAGGAGGTCCCGCATGCCGCTTGATTCCAACTGAAAGACCCCGGCGGTCTTCGCCTGGGCCAGGAGCTTGAAAGTGGCCCCGTCGTCCAGGGGGATTTTCTCGATTTCAAAAGCGGCGTCGTGCCGCGCCCGCACCAGCGCGACCGCGTCGCGGATCACCGACAACGTCCGCAGGCCGAGAAAATCGATCTTCAGCAATCCCAATTTCAGGAGCGACTCGTCATTGTATTGGGTGGTGACGACGTCCCGGGACCCGCGCGCCAGGGGGACGCGCGCCGTGAGTTCCCCCGCGGCGATGATGGTCCCGGCGGCGTGCACGCCGGTGTGCCGCTTCAGCCCCTCCAGTTTTTGGGCGAGGTCCAGCAGCTTCTTGATCTGGGGATCGGTTTTGTACAAGTACTGCAGGTCCGGCACCGCCGCCAGGGCCGAATGAATAGTGGCGCCCAGTTCCCGGGGGATCAACCGGGAGACCTTATCCACCTCGGGGAGCGGCATGTCCAATACGCGGCCCACGTCCCGGACCACGAGGCGCGCCAGCATGGAGCCGAAGGTGATGATCTGGGCCACGCTGGATTCCCCGTATTTGTGGCGTACGTAGTCGATGACCTTTTCACGCCCGTCATCGGAGAAGTCGATGTCCAGGTCGGGCATGGAGCGCCGTTCGGGGTTGAGGAACCGCTCGAACAACAGCCCGTGTTGGATCGGATCGATGTTCGTGATGCTCAAGGCGAAGGCCGTGAGCGCCCCGGCGCCCGATCCGCGCCCCGGCCCGACGGGAATGCCCTGGCTTTTCGCGTAATGGATGAAATCCCAGACGATCAGAAAATAGGTCGAGAACCCCATCTTCCGGATGATGTCGAGTTCGTAATCCAGGCGGGTCTTGTAATCGGGCCGGATGTGGCCGAAACGTTTTTTGAGGCCTTCCAGGCAAAGTTTTTCGAGGTACCCTTCCGGAGACTCCCCCACGGGGACTTCGT
>Ga0247727_10015954_pt1 | contig 12216 bp, 15 predicted proteins | sample WisWelCaveWW1625_FD_202498 | JGI IMG/M metagenome (GOLD analysis project Ga0247727, IMG submission 202498) | Biofilm microbial communities from Wishing Well Cave, Virginia, United States - WW16-25 | ecosystem: Environmental > Aquatic > Deep subsurface > Groundwater > Cave microbial mat | place...
CACACATAGAATATTTAGATAATAATTCATTAAATTTAGAATAAGGGGAATAAGAACAAATTATTCTTTCTTCACATGTTGTTAATTTAATTTTATTATTATCTGAGAATTTATATAATCTTTTATCTAATCTTATAGCTAGATTTTTTCTAGTAATAGGTTCTGTTAATTTATGTAATTGTTTATTAGATTTAATTGATTTATAAGAAGCATAAACATCATCTTTAGCACGAATAACAACCTGAGAAGGAGAGTCTGGAAATAATTTTCTACATTTATGGTAATTTTTATCATAAATAATCTTTTTATTTATGTTGTTTTTTAAATCTTTAAATATAAATTGAGACATAGAGTTCCAAATATTGGAATGTAATTGAAGAACCTTGATGATTTTAGTTAAATCATTTTGACAAGAAGTAGAGAGCTTAATATTGTAAGTAACATTCATAATTACTATAATACGATAAATGTTAGAGGAATACCTTTATTTTTTTTATAAATATGCTCTTGACAGAAGTGATTGAATATTGTATGTTATTGAGAAAGGAGCGGCAATTCCATTCCTGCCTAAAGGCAGGAGTCTCCTTGCCGCATTACAATGAAGAACAATATCAATTGGAGTCCGAAAATGATTGTTAAACTTACTAAAACATATTTTGAAACAAAAGATGGAACTATTTATCCTATCCCTTTTGATAGGGAGTAATTCAAGAAATAAAACAAAAAGGAGAATATCTAAAATACATTATCATATAGCCAATACAAAAAAAGACTTAATACATAAAACTACTAGTTTACTAGCAAAAACCAAACTAGCTAAACAAATAGTTATTGACGATTTAATAGAATCATTTATCATAAAGATAGAACAACAACTGATAGAGACTTGAATGCAGCTATTAATTTAGCTAATTATAAAAGAATAAATCAGTTAAATAAGAAAGAAGATACCGTAAGATATACGGAAATTAAAGCAGATGGAGAAGAAAGGTTCATTGTAAAATCATAAGATGATTTTACAAGGTGCTCTTCGATGAAATCTGAAAAGAACATGAGATCTAGAAGTAATTTTAGATTTTTGTAAGTTTCTTGTATCGGGAAAATTATGAAAGCCATAAAAGAAAAAATCCAAAATTCGGGGAACAACTATGATGGCAAAATTGCCTCTGAAATCGTAAAAAGGAGTCTGAAATAACATGGAAACTTTAGAGTTCGATATTGATAAAAATACTTTCTTAGATTTAGTTGATGAAGGAAAATCTTTCCATATAAAGGTTCCTATAAAGAACATGAAAAACATAAAATATTCTCATGGGAACAAGAGACTTAAACAAGATGATCTTGAAAACTTTCTTGAAGATTTTCCTTTTGATAAAGTTGATGAAGAGGAATCAGATTTAAAAAACGAATTATCGGATCTCAGAAGAATAATAAAAGAAATTGCAGAATTAACTGAAACAGCATCCCTCTATTAAGAGAGACATTTGTTGTCTCTTGTTTGTTCTCCAAAATCATCTATCGATTTTTCTGCTAAAATTTCTTGACATGCGTCTTGAAATCTTGTAGACTTCCTTCTCGATCATGATTGATCGAGGAAAGGTGGTTCTTATGTCTTTTCGAAAACGAACCCCAAAGGAAAAAGATCAGGCTATTCATGCCAGGAAAAGATTTTATGAAAGATATGGTATGGAATTATCAAAAGTCCAATATCGAGAACTTTGTGTTTTGTTGCAAAGCGGAAATGATGAATATTGTACAACATTGTACAAGCAAAGTTGCACGAGGACTGTGAAGTCTATAGAATTTATGGGGGAAACACTTTATTTGGTCTATGATAAACTTCGTCATCAAATTGCAACGTTTTTAACGGCAGAAATGATCAAACAAAACACCATAACAAACTGCACATCGGAAAAATAGAGGAGAACAAAATGAGCAATCTTATTGTTGAAGTTTGCGAAATAATAAATGTTGAACCGCATCCAGCAGCAGATCGGTTAGATATTTTTACGATCAAAGGATGGAAAATTATTGCCAACAGAAAAGAAAAAAAAGATGAAGATGGCAATATAAAACTTGTTCAAAGATATAAAATTGGCGATAAAATAATATATGTTCCGCCAGAATCTATTCTTCCAAAAGATTTGTCTGACAAATTGGACATTACAAAATATTTGGCTCCAGTCAAAGATGAATTCGGAAATTATGCTGGCGGGCGAGTAAAGGCCATTAGACTCCGTGGTTGTCCAAGCTATGGCTGTATGTTCGAGCCAGACGAGGATACTCCTGTCGGAACAGATGTCGCTGAAAAATATGGAATTACGAAGTGGGATCCACCAGAAAAAAGCAGAGACGGAGATACAGAAAAACCACATTCTGCTTTTCATACCTACACTTCTATAGAAAATATTGGAAATTATCCAGATATTTTCGAGAATGAAGAAGAAGTTGTATTTACCGAGAAAATTCATGGAACATCATGTCGCATGGCAAAGATAAGAGATATGGATGAAAATGGGAATCCTGTTTTTATTTTTGCTTGTGGATCTCATAAAGTTCGTAGAAAAGAATTCATATTATTGGCAGGAGATGAAAAACGTTCACAATCAAGATATTGGGAACCAATGACTGAAAACATGAAAAAATTGCTAGATCATGTTTGCAACAATGAAAATAATGTCATTGTGTTTGGTGAAATTTACGGAATGGGAATACAAGACATGGCCTATGGTCTTGTTAATGCAAGATCATTTCGTGTCTTTGACATTGCCGTCAATGGACAATATTTAAATTATGATGACAAAGAAAAAATCTTTAAAGAATTCGAAATTGCAATGGTGCCAATCCTTTATCGTGGCCCATTTTCAAAAGCTATTGTTGAAGAATATACTTCTGGCCCCACAACCATGTGCGATCCCGATAAGGCTGGAAAATTCAGAGGACGTGAAGGAATTGTCATCACTCCAGTCAAAGAACGAAATCATTTAAAAATTGGTCGTATTATTCTTAAGTCCATTTCTGCAGATTACCTCGGAAGAAAGGGCGGGACAGATTCACATTAAAGAATCTTGCCTTTAGAATATCATATCATTATCCGGAGCTTGTCTTTAGAGAACTACATTTATGATAAAACTTAAAAAAGTAATAATGAAAAATTTCTGTGGGTTTAAGGATGCTGTTTTTGATTTCACGGACAAAAATGGCAAACCTAATGATTTTTCCTTATTATTTGGTCCTAATGGAACCGGAAAATCTACTTTGCTAAATGCTATCCAGATTTTATCTTCCCCTAAAGAACATATTGGAAGAGATTTATCTATTGTTTTTAGAAAACTTATCTACAATCAAGACTACGATCCTTCATATCAAGAACTTAAAGTTGCCGAAGGCATTGTGCAAGACTTAGATATGTATCTTGAAGGCATTTTTGAAACAGATGATGGTGAAAAAAGAATTGTTTTTGAAGCCACTAGCGATAAAAATAAAAGATCTGGAATAGTTTTAAATGAACTTTTGTTAAATCCCAGAGCTAAAAACAATAATAAAAACGCATATTATATTGATGCTGACAATCCCATGAATATGAATAAATTTATTATTCCCAAGGATAAACATGTTGAAAAGTTTTTAGATATTGCCGAAGCCGTTTATGGATTCAAATGTTATTTGGCTCTTCCTGCTTCTGATGAATATGATGAAGAATCTTATGTTTTTTACGATGATTTTGTTATTGAAAAACCGAGGGGAAATGATTTAGTAAAAGTGCATTTTAAACGAATGTCTGCTGGAGAAAAAAAAATAGCCACTCTTCTCAGACATTTGTGTAATCCAGATTATATAGACAATTTGGATATAATAATAGTAGACAACCTGGAATTACATATATATTTTAAGAGACATAAAAAAATGATAGATAAACTTCTTGAACATTTTCCAAATAAACAATTTATATGTTCAAGCCATAGCGAGACAATGATTGGTCATATAAGAGAGATTCGGGGAGAAAGAAATTTATATGATATAGAATTTTATCACGGAATAGATGAGGGATATAGAAGAGTTGAAGGTTGGGATGAAAAAGAAAAACAATCTCAAATCATACCTCCATTGCCACTAAGACCTGAACCAAAAATGATTAAAGAATGGGAAGACGATCCTCCTCGACCCAAGAAAGAAAAATCATCATGGTTTACGGTTTCTAAACCTTCCTAAAAATAGAATTTTCAACGAGTTCAATGCAAACTTTTTCTATTTTTTCAACATCTGGAGCTTTTCTAAGCGAGCTTGTTTTGTAAAGCCTGTCAAGTTTTTTTTGCATGTTTTCAGCATATTCCAATAATTGTTCATAAGTCCAAGCGCCATTCCTAATAGCTAGTAGTTCCTCTCTATCTGGTCTTTTTACAATAACTTTGCCTTGGGATAATATTTCTTCTCCCATGCGCAAAAGTCGAACAACATGAAGAGCATTTTTTGAATCATAATGATATTTTTCTTCTAATTTTGCTCTTTCAGGGTTTCTTGTTTTCTTCCAAATTTCATAATTTTTAAAATTATCCAATTCTTTTCTATAAACATGTTCTTTTTCTAATATCATAAACATGTTATCATCAAAACCTATTTTATTCATGGCAGCTTTTCTAATATAACTTTCATCCAAAATATCGGTAGATAAATTTAAATTAAGAGTGGCCAAAGTATAGGCAAGTTGTTCTTTTATTTTTTCCCTTATGGCATCAGCAACTTCCAAAGAAAGGTCCAGATCATGAAAAGCCCAATGCTCAATTTCCTTGCGAATTAAAGCTTCAGCGGCCTCATATTGTGACGAACAAATTTCAGGCAAATTATAATCCCCTCTTGTTGGTTTTCTTGTAGGGGGAGATAGTATAAAACTCCGGTGAGTGGCACATCTTTTGATTTGACTGAAGGCATATCCACTGAAAGTGAATCTTGCCTTTTTAGACAGAAATAAATCTCTTATTTCATGAATCTTTTCAAATTCTGGTTTTCTTATAAAAAAATCTTCCGGTTCAACCCATAATATTTCAATCACGTTTGGATTGCAATTAGAAGCCAGTTTTAAAAATTTTCTGAGTTCGTAAACACAGCCTTCATTTTTTTTAGAAATATCAACTTTCTCTTTATAAAATTTCTTATATGGTTCGATAGATTCACATTGTTCAATATGCTTCGTGAAGCCAAAAAAATATTCCCTTGGAGGAATAAAAATTCCAGTATAATCATAATCTGAGTTTTCCGTCTCCAATCCATATGCTCTGCTCCCCTTTAAAGCAAAGGCTATGGTTTGTTCTAAAATATTAAAATTCAATTGTCAACTCCATTAGGAGAACTATTTAACTCCCGCCTGAAGGCAGAAGACTTCTTGAACCAAAGGTTAAACCGGATTCTTGATTCACATTAGAAATAATAATGACTGGTTTATTATTGTTTTTGTGAAGGCGACCTCTTTTATACCATTCTTGAGTTCCATTAGCACGGATAACAGCAGGAAGATCATGATCTCTATGTCGTTTATCATCTTTATACCAATATTGAGTTCCATCAGCATAGATGATAGCGGGTTGATCATTATCTCTATGTCTTAGATCTTCTTTATACCAGTATTTAGTTCCACTAGCACGAATTACAGCAGGTTTATCATTATCTCTGTGTCTTAGATCTTCTTTAAACCATTCTTGATCTCCATTAACACGAATTACAGCAGGAAGATCATTATCTCTATGTAATTTGCCTTTTTTATTTCTCCATGTTTTAGTTCCATCAGAATCGATAGTGCAAATAGTTCTTGTATTGTGAGATATAATGGCTGTCATTTTATTTTTATTCCATTAATCCAATATTCTTCCCTTTTGCCATCAAGATAGATAACAGAAGGCAAATCATTCTCTCTGTGACATTTGCCTTCTTTATACCATTCTTGAGTTCCATTAGCATAAATTACAGCAGGTTTATCATGATCTCTGTGTAATTGACCTTCTTTATACCAGTATTGAGTCCCATTATCAGAGATTACAGCAGGCTTATCATTATCTCTGTGTAATTGACCATTTTTATTTCTCCATATTTTATCTCTGTCTTCTAATTGGTAATCATTTTCATCATTATAAGGTTCTGGCAAATTAAAATTATAAGGAGTATATCGATTACATTTAGGACAAATAACATGACCTCTCCCTTTTTTAGATATAGAGAAGGAGTGATTACATCTCACACATTGAATTGTATTAACTTTGGTCATTTTCGTATTTTTTTATCGTATGGTTCTCATATGGGAATTGTCACAAAAAAGATACCTCAAAGCCTTATAACAGAATCTTTTGTCAAAAATATCTCCGCCCTTCTCTCCTCTTATCTATGGATTGGAGACACCGATAAGATGAAACTATACATGAATATACTTAAGGAGATACTTGAAGTCAATGAAAAACTTTGGCACGTTATTCCTCCAAAAGATTTAGAAAGAATAAAGATAATAGGAAAAGCTTTCAAAGAAAATATAATTCCTAATCCTTGGAATTGCAAAATAGAAAATATTTTACAAGAAACAAAAACAAAAGATGAAAAAAGTTTTGCCAATATCTTCTTTGAAAAAGAAGAAGATTTGGATGAAGAAAAAATAAAAGAAAAAAACATTCAAAAACTAATATATTCCACACAAGAATCTATATCTTTCCTCACGGGAGAAAATGGCAAGGTTCGGGTTATATGTGAGGCTAATAGTAAATATGGAAGGGCCGATATACGTGTTGAGGGGAAAAAAATATGTCATATTATAGAATTAAAACTTAATGATGCCGATCACAAAATTGTTGGACAAATAATGAAATATGCACGAGCGGCGGGATCAAAACTTCATTACGGACTTTATGAAGATATAAACATGATTACCGTTGCTAAAGACTATACTGAAAGCACATTGCTTGATCTGAAAATTATTGGTGTGAAAACATATAAATATGCAATACTTGAAGATTATATTAGTTTTTTATTGATTTAGATTGCAAATATTTTTCTGCCGCTTTTATACCCATATCAAATCCTTCTTTTAATTTTTTGGGATCAAATTTTAAAAGTTCTTCTACAGGTATGGTTTCGGGAATTATTATTTCAAAACCTACTTTTCTTTTGTTTTTAAGCCATTCATTAGTGCCAATTTGATCTTTAGTCAAGGATTCTAATAATTCATTTATATGTTCAACATTTTTAAAATCATTTGTTGTTATTTCGTTCATCATAATGCTCATGACTCTATTTAATATTCCAAACGAATCTGTAAAAAGATGAAGTTTGTTGCTAAAGTCAACCTTATGAAGTTGATCTGGGGATGCTAAAATAATCAATAAACTATCAATATCTTTGTTTTTTAACATTTTACTGACTGGCGCATTCTCTTTTACTCCGCCGTCAACAAGCAGTTTGTTACCGAGTTTTACTGGATCCGTAAAAAAAGGAACAGAAGCACTAGCCAAAAGTGCTTTCTTTAAATCATTAGGCAAGGTGTCTTTGTTCGAAAAATAACATATACTGCCAGTTAATATGTCTACGGATGTTAATATTATTTCTTTATCCAGTTTACATATGCTATTAAAATCCGCAACTTTGTTCACTAAAGATACAAGAGGTTCAAATGATAAAGGAGCTTTTCCAAAAACAAAACTTATATATTTTCTCTTAAAGATATCGCTATCTTTTCTTATCATTTTTGTCCAGACTTCTTTTATTATTTCTGGACTTTTATTCACATAGGCTTGAGCTAATAATGCCGCATTTAAAGCTCCTGCACTTGTTCCATAAATTTTCGAATATTCTTCATTATTAAACAATCCATATAGAACTCCGGCTGAAAAACATCCCGATGCACCTCCGCCAGCTATTACGCAACCTTTAGACATTTTTTCAATCCTCTCTTCTCAATTAATCTTAATTTTTTGAAGGTTTTTCTGTATAATATTTGTCAATAAGAAGGGCTTCGCAAAATTGAAGTGTTGAGATCTTACCTTCGATCCACATGCTAAAACAAAAATAAATCTTATCACTTAAGGATATTGTCTTTTTGTTATCTAATATATTATTTAACATAAAAATATAATTATCCTTTGTTTATACTAACATATAATGTTGTATTTTTGCTTTTCTTTTCTATTATTACGATATTGTTTGCCTCGACAAATAATGCACAATCCAGTTTCGCTATTAACCGACACTGTTTTTGCACAATTATTTGTAAAACATGGTTTTTGTGAAACTTTTAAATCTTTTAATTCGAGTCTTGTTTCAATATCTGTCGGATATTCATTTTTCCAATTTTCCCAAAAGTTTTTATCGTTAATAAGAAGCAATATCTTTTCTTTTATTGTTTCTCTACATTTTTGTTTAACATATTCTTTGTATTTATGACCATTTTTGCATTCGTCTTTAATTCTAATGAGTCTCCAGCCATTTTTTTCTAATACTTTTGTCTTTGCTATATCGTTGTTATTAATCAGTTTTAAATTTTCTTCACCAAGAATTGGTTCTCGGTGCCACACTCCATCCGATATAAGAAACTTACAAAAATCTAAAATCACTTCTAGACCTTATGTTCTTTTCAGATTTCATTGAAGAGCACCTCGTAAAATCATCTTGCGATTCTACAATGAACCTCTCTTCTCCATCCGCTTTAATTCCCGTATATCTTACGGTATCTTTTTTCTTAGTTAACTGATTTATTCCTTTATAATTAGCTAAATTAATAGCTGCGTTCAAGTCTCTATCAGTTATTGTTTCATCTTTATGAAAAATGATTCTGTCTCTTAACGTTAAATCATTATTTATCTCACCTGTCTTATGATCCATTTTAGAAGATGGAAACCATCTATCTGCTATCACAAGTTCTTTATTATACCATTCACATTTATAAGTTAATTGTCTTCTAAACTCATGATAACCTATATTCGCAATGGCTTTAGCCAACTTATGATTCTTCAACATACCTTTTACATTTAAATCCTCAATAACTATTCGTTTAGCTAACTTGGTTTTTGCTAGTAAACTAGTAGTTTTATGTATTAAGTCTTTTTTTGTATTGGCTATATGATAATGTGTTTTAGATATTCTCCTTTTTGTTTTATTTCTTGAATTACTCCCTTTAACCTGTCTTGATAATTTTCTTTGTTGTCTTTTTAAATATTTCTCTTTTTTCTTTAATTTGTTATTAGTTGGAATAATAGTTCCATCTGAGAAAGTAGCAAATGTTTTAATTCCTAAATCAACTCCAATAGAATCCTCTGTATGTTCAATTGGAATTGATTCGGGAATTTCATATTTTATAGCAACAAACCATCTTCCTACTTTTAATGATATAGTAGCTGATTTAGGATTCCCTGTTGGAATATATCCTTTTTCTTTTAATCTTACTTTGCCTATTTTAGGTAATTGAATATAATTCTCAAAAACATAAATTGGTTTATCTAATGTAAACGAATCTCTTTTACCTTTCTTTTTCTTTTGGGGAAATTTAGAAGTATGTTTAAAGAATCTTTTATAAGCTTCTTCTATTGATCTAGTAGCATTTTGCATAGCCCATTTAGAACATTTTCTCATCCAAGGGAACTCAGTATCTTTCTTTGTGTTTAATAATTTATGAAGAGTTATAGAAGTTGGTTTAAGTTCTTTCTTACCACTTTTATAATCTTCTTCTAAAGTAGCTAAAGCCCAATTATAAGTAAAACGAGCACAACCAGCATGTTGTTTAAACATGGTTATTTGTTCATTATTAGGATCGAGTTCAGTTTTAAATCCTTTTAAATAAGTATTAGGAGAGATTATAGTTTTGCCTTTCATATTATAGTTTGTATTTTCTTGTTTTTTCTATTTTCCTTTGCTCTTTTTGAATAAATTTTAGCACTAAAAGATACCATTAAACTTAAAATATCTTCAACTAATTCTTGTTCAATTAAACACCGCTCTTGTACAAATATCTAAAAAGCCTGGAATTGGAAACCACAACATTTTCGCAAATAAATTTGTGATATTTTGGTATTTCTATTTCGTAGCAAGGAACGTTACCATAATATCCTCTGTCCAAAAGAATTCCTTCTCTGGCATTTTTATTTTTATCTGATACTATTATTTTTTCTCCTAATTCTATATTTTTTATTCTTCTCATACCGTGAGGTGTTAAATACTTATGATCTAAACTTGTTGTTATATATTCTTTTTTAAAATTATACCCCGCTCCATGTCCAATGCAAATGGTATAAACATCTTTTCGGCTTTCAAATTCTATAGCCGAGATAGGCATCCAAATAGGCATAAGCCAGTCATTGTATGTTAATATTTTTATTGTCTTACCGCAAGACATGATATTAAACATGTCTTCGAAATTGATTTTGCCAAAATTCGTTTCGCATAGCAAGAACCATGCCAATGTCCGACCTCCGGGGAGCGAGAATTCCGGTGTTGTGACGCTGGCTATTAGTGGCAATCTTGCGGACTTAGCTTTTAAAGCGATTTCCCATAATTTTTCATAAGATTCCCACAAGGATTTAAATAGATCTTTTATTTGCATCCAACCCTGTTCCCAAGAATGATTATCAAAAATTAATCTTTTTTCCTGATAAGCAAGACTGGCAAGCAAAGATCTGTAAGCGAATGCAGCAGCGCCAAGCATGATTACATTTCTAGTTGTAATATCCGCACTATAAATTGATACGGGACCTCCAAAAAGAGGGGACACTCTATAAATAGATGCGGCTTGATCAAAAAATAAATTTATTTGCTCTTTGCTAAAAAAATGAAAACTATATGATATGTCTATGGCATCGTTTCTATCCAGTGGCGTATCAAATACAACCAAACCAGAATCATAATCTATTTTAAAGGGAGACGAAAAAGATGTCCCTTCTGAATCAATTATAATCTCGTTATATCTAACTTGGGGTTTGGGTTTAAAATTAAAATTTCCACAAAAACTATTAAATATTCTTGGGCTTAAATCGCTATTCTTTCTCATTTTTTCATAATAAACAGGAATGTGTTGTGCATCATGAATAAAAACATGTTCAAAATCAGAAATTATATCAACCCGCACAGTTGTAAAGGTTGAAATATAAGCTGTCATGGGGATGCCATTGGTGTTGCTAACTCTAACGGTTACTTGAACCGCTTGTCCAAGATCAAATGGCTGGGCTGAATCGAGAGTTATTGTATAAAAAATACAATTACCTTCGTAAGTTATCGCCGAGGCCAAGGCATCATAAAAATCTTCAACATCTCCACAATATCCCGCATAATCATATCCATAAGAATATCCTTGAGGAATTATGCTATAAGCTATTTGATTTGTTTCTCCGGGCACTATGTTAGAATTGGTTAGAATTTCAATTTGCAAAGTATTTATATCTATTTGATCACCATCCATGGCAACCAAATCAAATGTAATTGGAGTATTTATTGATAAATTACTCGAACCATTTAATGGTTTGAAATTTCTAACTTCGACAGACATTACACAATATTATCCTTTGCTTCTTCTCCAACAAGACTTTCTAAATCGAATCTTGTTGTCATGTTTATTAATGTGTCTTTTCTCTTTTGGTTTTTATTTGGATCTAAAACGATAGCCATCGCAGTTGATACAAAGGCAAAAGTGATATTTTTTATATTTTTAGGGGCCATGGTTAAAAATGCAACTGATTTGCAAAAAAGTGTTTTACTGTCTCTTCCTGTTTTTGTTCTTACTTTTTCGAAATTAGAAAAACCCATGTTAAACATTTCATTATCTGACAATGTTCCATTAATCCAACTTTGGACAGCATTCAATGACGGTTGAATCCATGTTTCCGCAGGATCGGTATAATCATTTTTTACTAAATTTATTTCACTTAAAGCTTTTTCAATCAATTGTTTTTTTGTTGGCCAACCAGCTTCTCCCACCATGCTAGAAGTAAATGTTGAAATCCAATCAATTCCACAGCCTGGATTAGCAAGTGATTCTTCAAGAGTTTTTCCAAGAAAATTATTACTAGCTTCTAAACATAGCCTTTTATCTAATATGACTTCTGATAATGTTTTTTTACCCATTTTAAAACTCCTCTTATCCTCTTATCCTCTTATCCTCTTATCCTCTTATCCTCTTATCCTCTTATCCTCTTATCCTCTTATCCTCTTATCCTCTTATCCTCTTATCCTCTTATCCTCTTATCCTCTTATCCTCTT
>Ga0247727_10015955_pt1 | contig 12216 bp, 11 predicted proteins | sample WisWelCaveWW1625_FD_202498 | JGI IMG/M metagenome (GOLD analysis project Ga0247727, IMG submission 202498) | Biofilm microbial communities from Wishing Well Cave, Virginia, United States - WW16-25 | ecosystem: Environmental > Aquatic > Deep subsurface > Groundwater > Cave microbial mat | place...
CGATCTCCTTCCACTGAGCTTCCAGCCGGCCGTCGCGCAGATAGTGGGAGTGGTCGGTCAGGCAGAGGTACTTGTAGCCGCACGCCTTCGCCGCGAGCGCCATCTCCTCGATCGTGTTGTTCCCGTCCTGAGACCACGTCGAGTGGCAGTGCAGCTCCCCGCGGAGGTCGGAAAGCTGAACGAGCTCCGGCAGTCGGTCCTCGTGTGCCGGCGCGAGCTCGCCACCCGACTCCCGCAGCTCGGGCGGGACGAACGCGTACCCGAGGTACGCATAGAGCTCCTCCTCGCTCGCGTGCGTGACGACCTCACCCGTCTCGACGATCGCGACCCCGTACTCCGAGATCGAGAGCCCGCGGCGCTGGGCATCCTCGCGCAGGAAGATGTTGTGGTCCTTCGACCCGGTGAAGTGCTGGAGGACGTTGCCGTAGCACTCGGGTGGAACGACGCGGAGGTCGAAGCGCAGGGCGTCATGGCCGACGACGGTCGCCTTCGTGTCGCCCCGAGCGGCGACCTCCGCAACCCAGGGCGCCTCGCAGAAGGCGGCGATCAGCGCAGGTGGGTCGGTCGAGGTCGCGATGAGATCGAGGTCACGTACGGTCTCGCGCCGCCGTCGGACGCTGCCTGCCTCGGAGACGGCCGTCGCGGTCGGGTGGGCTTCGAGCTCCGCGACGACGCGACGGACGGCGGGTAGCGCCGTACCGAGCAGCCGCCGCGTTTCCGCCTGCTTCCCGACCCCGGCCGCGAGCACGGCGAGGATCTTCTCCTCGCTCTTCTGGCCGAGTCCGGAGAGCTCGCGCAGGCGGCCGTCTTCGGCGGCCGTCTTCAGGCCCTCGAGCGTCGTGACCCCGAGTGCGGTCCAGATGCGCGCGGCAGTCTTCGGCCCGACGCCGGGAAGCCGCAGAAAGTCGACGACGCCCACCGGGACGCGCTGGCGCCGGCGCTTGAGCGCCTCCATCTCGCCTCCCTGCACGACCTCGACGACCTTCTGCTCGATCGTCCGGCCGATCCCGGGAAGCTCCTTCGCCCTTCCCTCTAGCGCGAGCTCCGCGATCGGGCTCGGAGACTCCCGGATGCGGGTCGCCGCACGGCGGTAGGCGATGATCTTGAACGACTCCTCGCCGAGGATCTCCGAGAGGTCGGCGAGGAGGTCAAGCTGGTCGGCGAGCTCCGCGTTCCGGGGCAAGGCCTTAGGCATCCCGCGATGATACGGCGATGCCTCGCGCGGTCATCTGCCTGCCCACGTACAACGAGCTCGAGAACCTCGAGCCGATGGTGCGTGCGCTCGCCGGAGTGCTCGACACTTCGCGGGACCGCGTCCTCGTGATCGACGACTCCTCGCCGGACGGGACCGGCCAGCTGGCCGACCGACTTGCCGCGGAGCTCCCTTGGGTCTCTGTGCTGCACCGGGAGCGGAAAGAGGGGCTGGGCCCGGCGTATCTCGCCGGCTTCCGCCGAGCGCTCTCGGAGGGAGCCGAACTCGTCCTCGAGATGGACTGCGACTTCTCGCACGACCCCGCCGACGTGCCACGGTTGATCGAGGCCGCGGGCGACGCCGACCTCGTGCTCGGCTCCCGCTACGCGCCGGGAGGCGGGACGGAGAACTGGGGTTTCCTGCGCCGGTTCGTCTCCCGAGGCGGCTGCCTGTACGCGCAGATCCTCCTCGGTGCGCGCGTGCGGGACTTGACCGGAGGCTTCAAGTGCTTCCGGCGCAGCACGCTCGAGGCGATCGATCTCGACGCGCTCTCCGCGCGCGGCTACGCATTCCAGATCGAGACGACGTACCGTGTGCTCCGCGCCGGGTTGCGGGTGACGGAGGTGCCGATTCGCTTCGTCGAGCGGCGCGTTGGCGACTCGAAGATGACCGGCTCGATCGTCGCCGAGGCGATCTGGAAGGTGCCGGTTCTCCGAGTGCGAGCTCTGCTGGGGCGCCTGTGATGGACGAGGTGACGGACGCGACCTTCGCGGACGAGGTGCTCGCCTCGCCGGTGCCCGTGATCGTCGACTTCTGGGCTCCGTGGTGCAAGCCGTGCGCGGCCATCGAGCCGCACTTGCGAGCCATCGCTGCCGAATGGGAGGGCAAGGTGCGCCGCGTGCGGCTGAACGTGGACGAGAACCTCGCCGTCCCGGGCCGCTACGGCGTCCTCTCGCTGCCCACCGTCATCCTCTTTGCCGAGGGCGAGCCGCGCGCGACAGTCTTCGGAGCACGCTCGCGCGACCACTACGAGCGCGCCTTCGAGCCGTTTCTCGGCTAGCGGCTCGCGGTGACTCGGACAAGGGCACCCCCTCCGGCTAGCCCGCTCATCGGACTGGCTGATGCAGCGGCTGCCAGTCTTCGCCTCGGAAGGTCCACTCCGGATATCGCGTTCTTAGCTCGTCTCGAATGTCGAGCCACTCCGTTCGTCCAATTGGTGCAACCTCGGTTGGTTGGGGTCGACCGTCCCGAAGGTCATAACCCCAACAGAACCCACACACCGGCTCAACAACCGGGCTCATCAACGCGTCGGGCGTGACCGTCAAGAACGACCACGCTCGCCAGATCACATTCCTCTCCGCAAAGGCTGGTGCGTCGAACAGGATCGGGTTCACTCCGAAAGACAGGTAGGGCATTCGCGCATCTCGCAGCTGCGGCGCAACGTCGGCAATCACCGTTGGTTTCTGCTGATCGCCTACCCAATACCTCACAAGCTGGATCCAGCCCATGAACGCCGCGTAGCCCTCAGCGGGGTATTCGACCCGCGCTTCGACCACTGGAAGTCCGCGGGCTACATCGGAATCGAAGGTCAGCCCGACCCCACCGCGCAGGATCCTCGTTCCGGCCGTATTGGATCCGTACCACGCCAGGGATCTCGCGAGCTCGGAAGGGAACTGCCAACTCCACGCCAGGAGAGACGGTAGCGGCGGCACCTTCTCCGGCGCCTGTGGCTGTATCGGGCGGCCTGCGACACTGGGCGCGTGGCCACCGACCTCGCAACGCCCTGGGCCGATCTGATCGAGGGCGACGAGGTCGCGTACAGCAGGCTCGAACCTGCCCGCGACGCCGGCGTCGAGCCACTCCCGGACGACCTCGACCCGCGCGTCACCTCCTCTCTGGTCGCGACAGGTGTTACCTCGCTCTACCGGCACCAGGCCGAGGCCTGGGAGGCGGCGCGGCGCGGCGAGAACGTCGTCGTCACCACGGGAACCGCGTCCGGGAAGTCGCTCGCGTTCAATCTCCCCGTCCTGGACGCGATCGCGCGCGAGCCGAAGACTCGGGCGCTCTACCTCTACCCGACGAAGGCGCTTGCGCAGGACCAGGCCCGCGGGCTCGCGAAACTACGGCTCAAGGGGCTCAAGCCGGCGATCTACGACGGCGACACCCCGGCCGAGCGGCGCTGGCAGATCCGCAAGTGGTCAAACCTCATCCTCACGAACCCGGACATGCTCCACGTAGGCATGCTCCCGCACCACGATCGCTGGGGCGACGTCCTCCACAACCTGCGCTACGTGGTCGTCGACGAGGCGCACGTGTACCGCGGTGTCTTCGGCTCGCACGTTGCCAACGTCCTGCGCCGTCTCCGGCGGCTGGCGCGGATCTACGACGCCGAGCCGCAGTTCCTGCTCGCCTCGGCGACGATCGCCAATGCGGGAGAGCTCGCCGCCGCGCTCACGGGCGAGCAGGCCACCGTCGTCGATCGGGACACGTCTCCGAAGGCGGAACGCGAGGTCGTCATCTGGAACCCGCCCTTGCTCGATCCCGAGCTCGGCCTGCGCGCGAGCTCGCTCGGCGAGGCGTCGCGACTCCTCTCGCAGCTCGCGTCACGTGGTCTTCGGACGATCTGTTTCGCCAAGAGCCGCAAGGCGGCGGAGCTCATCCACCGTTTCACGGTCGAGCGCGTGGACACGGCCACGGCGAGACGGCTCGCCCCCTACCGCGCCGGCTACACGCCGGAGCAGCGGCGGGAGATCGAGCGGCGCCTCGTCGAGGGAGAGCTGCTCGGCGTTACCGCAACCGACGCGCTCGAGCTCGGGATCGACATCGGCCTCCTCGACTGCGCGATCTCAGTCGGCTTCCCCGGCACCGTCGCCTCGCTTCGGCAGCAGTGGGGGCGGGCGGGGCGACGCGATCGCGGCCTCGCGGTGCTGGTGGCGAGCGAGGACGCGCTCGATCAGTTCTTCGCACGCGAGCCGGAAACGCTCCTCTCTCGCCGCGTGGAGGCCGCGATCCTCGACCACGCGAACCCACGGATCCTCGACCCCCACGTACTCGCAGCTGCGTTCGAGGCGCCGATCGACGAGGGCGACGCGGCGGCGCTCGGCGAGGAGGCGCTGCGGCGTGCGGCGGTGCTCCCCGAGCTGGAGCTAACACCCGCGGGCTACGTGTGGAAGGGCCGCGACTACCCGGCGGGTCGTATCTCCCTGCGATCGGGCGACGAGGACTCGTTCACCGTCGTCGACAGCGCTACTGGCTCGCTCCTCGGGCTCGTCGAGCGAGACAGGGCGTATTCGACGGTGCACGAAGGAGCGGTCTACCTCCACCTGGGAGAGCAGTACCTGGTCGAGGAGCTCGACCTGGAAGGTCGCGTCGCGCTCGTGGCACCGGCAAACGTCGATTGGTACACGCAGGTGAAGAAGGAGACCGAGATGACGATCGAGGAGGCCGAGCGTGTCGAGCGACGGCTGGGAGTCGATCTCCATTTCGGTCGTGTCTCGGTCTCGGAGCAGGTCGTCGCCTACGCGCGCAAGGCAGTGCGGGACGGCTTGACCATCGACGTCGTCGGAATGCTCATGCCGGAGACGACCTTCGAGACCGAGGCGATCTGGTTCTCGCCAGAGCCAGCTCAGCTCCAGGGACTCGAGCAGATGCCGGCGCTGCTCGGGATGCTCCACGCCGCCGAGCACACGCTGATCGCGCTGCTCCCCCTGTGGGCGATGTGCGACCGCTGGGACATCGGCGGCCTCTCGACGAACGTCCACTACCAGACCAGCCGCCCGACGATCTTCGTCTACGACGGCCACGCCGGCGGCGTCGGGATCACGGCGCGCGGCTTCGACAGCTTCGAGGGCTGGGCCGAGGACACGACCCGCCTGCTCCAGCGCTGTCCGTGCACGGCCGGCTGCCCTTCGTGCGTCCAGAGCCCGAAGTGCGGCAACCTGAACGAGCCGCTCGACAAAGCCGGCGCCCGGACGCTGCTGGAGCGGATGCTCGCAGCGTAGAGGCTTGATGCGAAACTTTCTGCCGGTCGTCGCAAGCACTCGCTCCGAGCGCGAGCCGTTCCGCTCGTCGCGAAGCGCGTTACTCCTCTTCTTCGAAGTCGTAGCCCTTCTCTCTGGCGAGCGCCTCGGCTTGCTCGCGCGTCATCCACTCGTCTAGCGGGTCTACGTCTGGGTCATCCTCGTCGTAGATGAAGACCTTGCCGATCTCTTCGCCGGTATCGGTGTCGCCTTCGCTCTTCCAACCGACGATCATTCGCCCCATAACGCGATTCTCCCATGTCTCGCCAATCGAAACGCCAACTCTCCTCGTTGTCGATATCGGGCGCCGCGGATCGTCGTGATGGTGAAATCGGAGCTAAGGAGGCCACGTGCAGTACATGGCATTGATCTATTCAGACCAGACGGAGTGGGCGGACCTCACGACCGAGGAGCGGGAGGGTATGTACGCCCGCTACCGGGCGTTCGCCAAGGAGGCGAGCGACGCGGGCGTCATGGATGGGGGAAACGAGCTAGGCCCGACGCGGGACGCGACGACCGTCCGCGTCCGCGGCGACGAGACGCTCGTGACCGACGGCCCGTACGCGGAGGTGAAGGAGGCGCTCGGAGGCTACTTCCTCCTCGAATGCGAGACGATCGTCGAGGCAATCGACTGGGCCGCTCGCATCCCAGGCGCCGAGCACGGCGCAGTCGAGGTTCGACCGGTGTACGTCGACCCGGCGGGGGCGGCGGCATGAAGTACGCGCTGCTCATCTACGACGACGACTCGGCCTGGGTCGACCTTCCCGACGATGAGAAGGCAGCGCTACGCGCGGACGAGATGCCGCACTGGGTAGCGCTCTTCGAGGAGCTCGGCAAGGCCGATCCGAACGTCTCGGGGAAAGAGCTCGACGGACGTCGGACCGCGAAGGTCGTGCGCGTGCGCAGCGGCGAGCGTATCGTCACCGACGGCCCGTTCGCCGAGACGAAGGAAATTCTCGGCGGGGTCTTCCTCACGGACCTGCCCGACCTCGACGAGGCGATCCGCCTGGCGGCGCTGATCCCGGCAGCGAAGGGGCACGGATCCATCGAGATCCGCCCGGTCCTGCAATAACGAGGGCATGCAGGACCGCGTCGAGCAAGTCTTCCGCGAGGAGTGGGGACACGCGGTCGCGATTCTCACACGGGTGCTCGGCGATCTCGAGCTCGCCGAGGACGCCGTTCAGGACGCGTTCGCGACCGCGCTCGAGCGCTGGTCGCGGGACGGTCTCCCGCGCAATCCCGGTGCCTGGATCGTCACAACCGCGCGCAACCGCGCGATCGATCGCATCCGGCGTGATCGCGTCTTCCGGCAGAAGGCCGAGCTCCTCGGTCGCCTCGAGGCGCTGCCGGCTGAGGAGGACGACGTGAGCGCGATCCCCGATGAGCGCCTTGCACTCGTCTTCACATGCTGCCATCCCGCGCTGGCGGCAGAGAGCCGGGTCGCGCTCACGCTCCGCGAGGTCGGCGGACTCACAACCGGCGAGATCGCCCACGCGTTCCTCCTCTCCGAGCCCGCGATGGCGCAGCGGCTGGTGCGCGCGAAGCGAAAGATCCGCGCTGCCGGGATTCCCTTCCGCGTCCCGCCGGATCATCTGCTCCCGGAGCGGTTGCGCTCCGTGCTCGCCGTTCTGTACCTCGTCTTCAACGAGGGCTACGCGGCGACAGCGGGCAGCGACCACGTGCGTGGCGATCTCTGCGACGAGGCGATACGGCTCGGCAAGCTCCTCGCCGTCCTGATGCCGGACGAGGCCGAGGTGTTCGGACTCCTGGCGCTCATGCTCCTCCAGGATTCGCGCCGGGACGCTCGGGTCGGCCCCGAGGGAGAGCTCGTGTTGCTCGAGGACCAGGACCGCTCGCTCTGGAACCGGGACCGCGTCGACGAAGGCATGCGCGTGCTCGAGCGTGCGACATCGTTGCGCCGCCCCGGCGTCTACCAACTTCAGGCTGCAATCGCGGCCGCGCACGCCAAGGACCGTCCATGGGGCGAGATCGTCGCCCTCTACGACCGCCTTGCGGAGCTCGACTCCTCGCCCGTCGTCCAGCTCAACCGAGCAGTGGCGCTCGCGCTCTCCGGCCGGATCGAAGACGGACTCGAGCTCATGGGCGAGCTCGAAGGACTCGACGGATACCACCTACTCCATGCCGCCCGCGCCGACCTGCTCCGGCGGCTCGAGCGCCGGGAGGAGGCGGCGGCGTCATACCGCAGCGCCCTCGGGCTGACGGCGAACGAGGCCGAGCGTCGCTACCTCGAGAGTCGCCTACTCGAGGTCTCGTAGGGCGAGCTCGACGGCTTCCGCGGGTGTCGCGGCTCGGTCGATGCCTTCCACCACGGGCGCGCCCTCGAGTGCGACGACCGGACGTCCGAGGCGCCGGGCGAAGGCGATCTCGGCGATCGTCCCCCAGCCTCCTCCGACAGCGATCACGGCATCGCCGGAGGCCGCGACCGCCAGGTTGCGCGCGTGCCCGATCCCGGTCACAACGACGTGATCCGCCCACGGGTTCGCCGCCTCGCGCGCCTCGCCCGGCAGGATCGCGATTGTCGTCCCGCCGACGGCTTTCGCGCCGCGCTGAGCAGCAGCCATGACCTCACCGAGCCCGCCCGTCACGACGGTGCAGCCACGCTCGGCGAGCAGCCGCCCGATCTCTTCCGCGGCGTCCTCCCACTCCGCGCCGCTCCCGATCACCGACACCTGGACCGCCACCGTGGAAAGCATGACGTGTTGAAAGACGGGAGGCGAATTCGGCTCAGCGCAGCGCCTTCAGCGCTTTCGTGAGCGATTGACGCCCCTCGAGCACGCCGGCGAAAAGATCGCCGTCGCGCGCTACCCGGTCGAGGACCGCGTCCATCGTGAACGCCGTCAGGTCGAGGCCCGGCGCCACCTCCTCCCAGCGAAGCGGAGTCGAGACCGGCGCCCCGGCCCTCGGCCGGACGGAGTAGACGGAGGCGTTCGTCTTTCCCGGGCCGTTCTGGTTCGCGTCGACCAGGACGCCGCGCCGCTTCTCCTTCGCCCACTGGGTCGTCACGAGTCTTGGATGCGCACGAGCAAGCGCTCCCGCGACGATCGCGGCGAACTCGCGCGCGTCCGCGAACGAGTGGCGGCGCGCAATGGGAACGAGGACATGGATCCCCCGCGAGCCGGACGTCTTCGGGAAGCCTTCGAGCTCGAGCAGGTCGAGCGTGTCCTTCACCAGCCTCGCGACCATGACCACGTCGTCGAAGCCGGCTCCCTCCGAGGGGTCGAGATCGAACATGACCCAGTCCGGACGCTCGGGCCGATCGGCGCGCGACGACCAGACGTGCATGTCGATACAGCCCATGTTCGCCATCCAGAGAAGCGCGAGCTGGTCGTCTACGAGCGCGTAGTCGATGACCTTCTTCTCGCCCTCGCGCGTCGACGCCGGGAAAGGCGCACGCTTGATCCATTTGGGCATGTGAGACGGCGCCTGCTTCTGGAAGAAGTGCTTCCCCTCCCAGCCGTCTGGGTGCCGCCGCATCGTGAACGGCCGCCCGCGCAGGTGCGGTACGAGCACCTCGGCAACGTCGCGGTAGTAGGCGATCAGATCGCCCTTCGTGATCCCCTCGTCCGGCCAGAACAGCTTGTCCAGGTTGCTGAGGCTGAGCTCGCGGCGTCCTCTCTTGAGCACCTTCGGGAGCGGAGCTCTTTCCCGACGCACGTCCGAGGCATGTTTGTCCTCGCGCACACCGAGGTAGACGGGAGCGCGGAGCCGTCCCTCTCGCGTCCACTCCGCGAACTCGACCTCCGCCACGAGTCTCGGCTGGACCCACACGACGTCCGAGCGGCGAACGCGTGGCATCTTGGGAATCTCCGCGAACGACGGGTCAGAGCGCTCGAGCGGCCGCAGGAGAACGAGCAACCGCTCGATCTCGGCATCCGTGAACCCTGTGCCGACGTTCCCGGCCCAGCGAAGCCCGCCGGCGTCGTGCACGCCCACGACGAGTGCGCCAAAGCCCCCAGAGCGACGCCCCTGTCCCTTCGTGTAGCCGGCCACGACGACCTCCTGGCGCTCGCGCACCTTCACCTTGCGCCAGTCCGAGCTTCGTCGGCCTCGCTGATAGCGAGAGTCGGCACGTTTGGCGACGACTCCCTCGAGACCCTGTTCCAGCGCGGCGGCGAAGAGCGCCTCGCCGTCCTCGAACTGCGGCGACAGCAGCACACTTCCGCCAGTTGGGTCGATCAGCTGTTCGAGTCGCTTGCGCCGCTCGGCAAGCGGGAGCTCGGTGAGCGGCTCCGAGTCGAGCTCGAGGAGGTCGAAGACGACGAGGACCAGCGCGCCCTCGCCCTCTTGGAGCAACCCGAAGCGCGACCGGCCCCGCTCGTCGAGCGCGCAGATCTCCCCGTCGAGCACCGCGTCAGGGGCCCGGATGCCGAGCCGTGCAGCGCGGGTTACCTGCGGAAAGCGCTCGCTGAGGTCGTTTCCGTTGCGACTCGTCAGCACTACCTCGCCGCCCGTGACCGTCACGATCGCTCGAAAGCCGTCCCACTTGGGCTCGTAGACCCACCCTTCGCCCGTCGGCAGAGCGTCCGTCGCGGTAGCCAGCATCGGCGTGTAGCGGGAGCTCTCTGCCGTCGCACCGTCCTTCCGCAGGAGCAACCAGTTCTTGGGGTCGCCGTCGAGTGCTGCCGGAACGAGCGTCCACACTCCCTCGAGCCGCTCTCCGTGGAGCCGTACCGTCAGCCCGCCGTTCGGCTTCTCCTCCACGAGCTCGTAGGTGCCCCGATCCCAGATCTCGACCGTACCGGCGCCGTACTGACCAGCCGGGATCGTCCCTTCGAAATCGGCGTACTCGAGCGGGTGGTCCTCGACGTGGACGGCGAGGTGGCGCTCGCCGCGTCGCAGCGGAATGCCCTTCGGCACTGCCCAGCTCGCAAGCGCGCCCGATCGCTCGAGGCGGAAGTCGTAATGGAGACGCCGCGCGGCGTGGCGTTGGATGACGAAGCGCGGAAGCCCGCCGCCCCCCAAATCCCGCCCGAACGGCTCAGGCGTCTTGCCCGGGCGTCGCCGGCGACGGTACTCGTCGAGCGTCACTTGTGGATTGTCGCCTGGAGCGCAACGCTTTCTTCATCAAATTGCTGCAGATGAGACGATTTCCCTGCTCAGACGGGTTTCAATGGCAGGGGATAAGCCTGTGGAATCTGTGGAAAGTCCTGTAATTCGTTACGCGGACGTCAGCACGCCCATCATGCGGTACTTCGCACGCCGTTGCCGTCGGCGCTCTCCGGGATCGAGTGAATCGATCTCCTCCAGCGCTTCGAGCACGCCCTGCTTGAGCAGCTCGGCGGCCCCGTCGAGGTTCGTGTGGGCGCCGCCTTCCGGTTCGGCGACGATTGCGTCGATGATGCCGAGCTCGAGGCAATGGGCAGCGTCGGGCTTGAACGCAGCTGCAGCCTTGCGCGCTTCCGCAGCGTCCCGCCACAGAATCGCAGCGCAGCCTTCGGGCGAGATCACCGAGTAGATCGCGTGCTCCTGCATCAGCACGCGATCGGCAACGGCGATCGCAACGGCGCCGCCGGATCCGCCCTCGCCGATGACGCAGGCGATCGTCGGCACGGAGAGCCGCACCATCGCGGCCTGAGAGCGTGCGATCGCGCCGCCTTGACCGTGCTGCTCGGCTGCGACACCGGGATACGCCCCGGGCGTGTCGACCATCGTCACCAGGGGGAAGCCGTGCCGGTCGGCGAGCGCCATTGCCCGCATCGCCTTCCGATAACCCTCCGGATACGCCATCCCGAAGTTCCGCTTCGTGCGCTCCTTGAGGTCACGACCTTTCTGGTGGCCGACGAGGACGACCGTGCGGCCGTCGAGCTTCCCGAGCCCGGTCACGAGCGCGGGGTCGTCGGCGCGGCCGCGATCGCCGTGGAGCTCGAAGAAGTCGTCGAGGATCCGGCCGACGTAGTCCAGCGTGTAGGGGCGGTCCTGGTGCCGCGCGAGCTCGACCGAGCGCCAGATCTCCTCAGCGCTCGGCTCCTCGCGAAGCCGGTCGAGCTGATCCTGGAGTCGATCGAGCTCGCCGCTCAACTTCGTTCCCCGGAGGAGCTTCATGGCGCCGAGCTTACTGAGCCGCTCGCGCAGCCGCATCTCGGCCTCGCTCGGCATGTCGTCAGCGCAAGACCGAAATCCGCTCTCGCGGACTTCGGTCGCGCGTAGATCCCTGAAGGCGTCCGCTTCGCGGCCGCTGTGTCGGCTTCACTAGGAGCCCCTGTCCTTCTCGAATAGGCGCAGCAGACGCGAGATCGTCGGCCGTAGCTCCGAGCGCGGAACGATGGCGTCGAGGTGCCCGAAGCGGTAGTTCGACTCGGCGAGACCGAAGTCGTCCGGGAGCTTCTCGCGCGTCGTCTGCGCAACGACACGCGGCCCGGCGAAGGACATGAGAGCGCCCGGCTCGGCGAGGACGACGTCGCCGAGGCTCGCGTAGCTCGCGAGCACACCGCCCGTCGTCGGATGCGTGAGCACCGACAGGAGCGCGCCGCCGGACTCGTGCAGCTCCTCGATCGCGCAGACGGTCTTCGGGAGCTGCATCAGCGCGAGGATCCCCTCTTGCATCCTCGCTCCGCCGGAAGCCGACACCGAGACGAGCGGTACCCCGTCAGCGGACGCGCTCTCGCAGGCTCGCACGAACTTCTCCCCGACGACGCTCCCCATCGAGCCGCCCATGAACGCGAAGTCCATGACGGCGAGACGGCACTCTTTCGCCTCGATCTCGGCGCGACCGCAGACGATGGCGTCACCAAGACCCGTCGCCACCTCGGCCTCCGCGAGGCGCTCGGTGTACGGGCGAAGGTCGAAGAACCCGAGCGGATCCGCCGAGCGAAGATCCGCGTCTTCCTCCACGAACGACTCAGGATCGGCGAGCTGCTCGATCCGCTCCCGTGCCCGCACGGGGAAGTGATGTCCACACTGAGGGCAGACGCGGAGGCTCGTCGCGAGCTCCTCGTCGCGGTAGTGCGAGCCGCAGCGCGGGCACGTGTTCGGGTGGGCCTTGTC
>Ga0247727_10015956_pt1 | contig 12216 bp, 12 predicted proteins | sample WisWelCaveWW1625_FD_202498 | JGI IMG/M metagenome (GOLD analysis project Ga0247727, IMG submission 202498) | Biofilm microbial communities from Wishing Well Cave, Virginia, United States - WW16-25 | ecosystem: Environmental > Aquatic > Deep subsurface > Groundwater > Cave microbial mat | place...
GCGGCCGAGCGTGTCCTTCAACTGCACGTCTTTGTCCAGCACCAGTTGCTCCGGTGAGAAGTACACCAGGTAGTTCTCCGGTACGTTGTAGCCGAGCGCGTGGAAGATCTTCGATCCGATGACGTCCGCCGAAGTGGCGATCTCCGGGTTCTCCTTGGGATCGAATTTCAACAGGTAGCGGCGGCCCCGGCTGTCGATGATCTGGAAGCCGGGCGTAATCCCTTCGGACTTGGCGCCCACGACCCTCCACACCCCATCGGCCGCCGGCGGATTCCCGCTGCCCGGCCCGCTGACCAACTGCTCGATGGTCATCGGGTTCCGGTAGTGCCGGTTGGTGTACCAGGCGCTGTCGGGCGCCTCGCCGAGCGTGTTCACCGCCTGCGCGGGAATCTGTTTTTTTGGCGTGTGCCGCTCGCCTGGCCTGGCGAAGACATTCGAAAAGAAATCGTAATAGTCGCTCAGCTTTCGCGGGCGGACCTTGTCGGCGTTCCGCGGTTTCGGCTCGCGTTCGAGCGGGTCGTCATCATGGAAGCGTTTCGCCTCCGCGGCCGAGGCGGCCAGCAGCGCCGCCAGCAGGACCCTCGACAGCCACACTCGCATCCTTGCTTCTCCTATTGGATATGCGGCGGAACCGAGGAGCCGAACGGCCGCTGCCCGAAGATGTTGCCGAACTTGAACCACACCTGGAACCCTTCGTGGGAAAACCCCACGTCGATCCGCAGGAACACCGAGTTCCGCGCGTTGAACCGCAGGCCGAATCCGACCGCCGACTCGAGATCTTTGAAGTTGAGCTGCGACTTCCGCGGGAATACCTTGCCGGCATCGGCGAAGATGGCCATGTCCAGCCCGCTGAAACTCTCCCATCGATACTCGGCGTTCATGACCATCGCGTTGTCGTCGTGAAACCGGAACGTTCGGAAACCGCGCAGATCGTCGGATCCGCCGAGCGCGGGCTGGAGATAGAAGGGGACCTGCTGGCCGCGGTCTTTGTATGTCAGCGACGTCCGGCCGCGCAGCGCGAACACCCGCCGCTTGTTGAAGAATGGGATGAACTGCTGGACTTCCGCTTCAAGCCGGTCGAAATCGAATCGCGCGATCTTCCGGTCCGAGTAACGGTCGAAGCGCAGAGTGTAGTTGCCGCCACTGCGCGCCCCCAGCGGGTTGTCGCGATAGTCGAACTGGGCGAAACCGCCGTAGCGGAGGAAGTTCGTCTGCCGGTCGATGCCCGGCGCTTGGTCCGGCCCGTAGATCCGGTCCGATGAGATGTACAGCTTGTCGGTCCCCGGCCCGACGTTCACCCAGAGGTATCCCCCCGTCCCGCCCAGCCGCAGATAGCGAAAGGGCCGGACGCCGAACAAGCCGTCCGCCGCCGTGTCTTCGATCCGGTAGGCGCTGCGCCCGGTCTTCTGAGAATCGGGCCCGCGGCCGTAGTAAGCGATACCGGGATAGTTATTATGGACGGCGAGGAACTGGGTGAACAGCTTGTCGCGGGCGAAGCTCGGGAGCCCGAACTCGAGATCGGCCTTGTAGTAACCTTTGAACGAGCGCTGCGCCGAAGCCCGGAACAGCGCTTCACCACGCGCCAGGTCCTCGCGCAGATACTCCGGCCCAAGGCCGAATCCGCCGCCGGTCACCATGCCGCCGAGCTTGGCGCGAAATCCGCCGACGCCGGCGCTGAAACGCTCCAGAATCTTCGCCTCTCTAATGTAGAGCAGGCGCCTCTCGGCCGGCGCAACCTGCTCGACGGCCAGCTTCTGGGCCTTCAGGTCACGCGCCGCCTCGATCTCGGCGGCACGAGATGTCACTTGCGCGTGGACGGCTGGCGCCACAAACAGGACCAAGGGCAGGAGCACACTCTTATTAGTCATACCGACGGAGCGGATCCGCAATCTCGTAGTTTGTCAGTTTTCGGGCGGTTGTGCAAATCACTTCAACCACCGCTTCAACCAGGAAGGTTTCGCCGGCTCGACTCCCACGGCCCGCAGCCAGGCGGCCGCTTCGGCGGCGTCCAGGGGGGGCGTGACCCGCATCCAGTGATCCGCCTCGCGAATCCGGCAAAAATGGTCGATCTCGTGCCAGGAGGCGGCCAACTGGCCGTCCAGTTTCTGGTGTTGGGCCCAGGTGATCCTTCCATCGAGAACATCGAGAAAGTCGCGGACGCCGATCGGCTGTTCCGGCCGCGCCGCCAGCGCCTCCCGCTGAAGCGATGGGCCGTTGCTTTCCACCACGGTCCGGGTCCAGTGATCCATGCGGGCACGGAGCAGCTCGGCGGCCCGTTCCCGCACCTTCCCCGCCGTCTCGGGCGAAACACGCATGATCACCGAGGCGGCGCCATCGTCGTAGCCCATCGCGCCGAACCATGCGATCTGCCGCTCGACGACGGTCAGCGGCTCGAGCGCCGACTCCAGCGTCGCCAGATCCAGAGGAACGGCGGGGTCTTCGGTCGCCCAGCCGGCCGCGTCCACCACCAGCGGTCTCACCAAAGCCAGAAAACCTCGCTCGCCGATGGCATCCTGGGTCCATACGGAGTTCTCCCTCCGGCGTAAATCTTCCAGAATGCGCTCGACCATCTCGCGCCCGCGTTCCGGTCCGCGCGAATAATGCCGCGTCATCGCGGTCAGCGGCGCCACGAACGTCCGGACGAAATAAGTCCAGCCTGACGGCTTGCCCTCCCGGCAATCCCGGACCATATCGAAACAGGTGTAGACAGCCATGGGAGTCTACAGCTCGAACCGTATTCCCTGCGCCAGCGGCAGTTGGTCCGACCAGTTGATCGTCACCGTTTGCCGGCGCATGTAAGCCTTCCAGGCGTCGCTGCCGGCCTCGCGACCTCCGCCGGTTTCCTTTTCCCCGCCGAACGCGCCGCCGATTTCGGCGCCGCTGGTTCCGATGTTGACGTTGGCGATGCCGCAGTCGCTGCCCTTGGCGCCGAGAAACGTCTCCGCGGTGAGGAGGCTCGAGGTGAACACGGCCGACGAGAGCCCTTGCGGTACGCGATTATGCGCCGTGAGAGCCTCCTCGAGCGTCTCGAACTCGATCACGTGCAGGATTGGCGCGAAGATCTCCTCATTCACCACCTCCATGTCCGGTCTCGAGCGCACCAGCGTGGGCTCGACAAAGCAGCCGCCGGGCCGGTCGAGCGCATGGCCGCCGAAGAGGATGTCGCCGCCTTGCGCCACGATGGTATCGAGACCCTGCATCATCTTTTGCACCGCCTCCCTGCTGATCAGCGGGCCCATGAGCGTCGTCTCCTCGAGCGGATCGCCGATCCGCGCCTGCCGGTAGAGGGCGATGAGGCGGCTGGTCATTTCGCTCGCGATTCCTCGCTGGAGGAAAAGCCGGCGGATTGTCGTGCATCGCTGGCCGGCGGTGCCGACGGCGCCGAACAGGATCGCGCGCAGAGCCAGATCCGGATTGGCGTCGTTCATGACGATGACGCCGTTGTTGCCGCCCAGCTCGAGCAGCGTGCGTCCCATCCGCCGCCCGACCACCTCGGTGACGCGGCGGCCCATCCGGCAGGAGCCGGTCGCGCTGATCAGCGGCAGCCGCCGGTCGGCCAGCATCCGCTCGCCGATCGTGGGCACATCGCCGATGACCAGCGAAAACACGCCGTCGATGCCATTCCGCTGCATGACCCGATCGCAAATATTCTGGACGGCGATTGCCGTCAGCGGCGTCTGCTCGGACGGCTTCCAGACGACGCAGTCGCCGCACACCGCGGCGATCATCGCGTTCCAGGCCCAAACCGCGACCGGAAAGTTGAAAGCCGTGATCACGCCGGCGACGCCCAGCGGGTGCCACTGTTCATACATCCGGTGGCCGGGCCGCTCGCTGTGCATGGTGAGCCCGTAGAGCTGGCGCGAGAGGCCGGCGGCGAAGTCGGCGATGTCAATCATCTCCTGCACCTCGCCCTGGCCCTCCGCCAGAATCTTGCCCGTCTCCCGCGTCACCAGCCGGCCCAGTTCGTCCTTCGATCGGCGCAATTCTTCGCCGATCTGCCGCACGATCTCGCCGCGGCGCGGCGCCGGCGTGAGCCGCCAAGGGTCGAAGGCCCGGCAGGCCCGGCCGATCACCTCTTCGTAGTCCGCGGCCGAGGCCATGGGAACGCGCCCGAGCTCGGTCCCGTCGGCCGGGTTCCACGAGATCAGATCGCCAGCCATGAGAAGCCCTCCACTCCGACGCCGAACCGCCGGCCGGCGCTCTCCGCCACCCGCCGGATTTCGGCGATCGTCTCGGATTGGAACGCCGGATCGTGCCAGGTGTCGAAGCCCCGCGCGCGGCTGACGCGGAGCGCCTCCGGACGGGTCGTCGCGCCATGGCGTTTCACCGCGCGCGTGTGCAGGGGATCGCCGATGAGGTCGGTGTCGGTCGCCGCGATCGCCGCTTGGGCCAGTCGCGCCGGATCGCAAGGCAGCAGCGGCGCCAGCGTCGCGTAGGTGGCGATGCCGGCCGCGCGCAAGCGGCGGATCGACTCCAGGCGCGCCTCGAGCGGCTCGCAATTCGGCTCGTACCAGCGCCGAACCGGTTCGCGATCGGTCGTCAGCGAAAAGCTCACCCGCAACCGCGTGCGGGTCGCCAGCGTCACCAGTTGGTCGAGATCCCGAAGGATCCGAGGGCCGCGTGTCTGAATCACGAAGACCCTCGGCGGGCGGGCGGTCAATGCGTCCAGCAGCCGCGGCATCATCCGGCGGCTGTCTTCGGCGGGCTGATACGGGTCGACCAGGGGCGAACAGTAGATCACCTGCTCGGGCCGCAGTTGGCGCGCCAGCAGCTCGGCGGCGTTCCCCTTGTACGTGGTGAATTCCCCCCAGCGCCGCCAATCCTCGGGTTGTAGGCCGCTCTGGACCCGCATCGTCGGAACGTAACAGTAGGTGCAGCCGTAGGTGCAGTTGCGGGCCGGCGTGAGCGAGTGCGTGAAGCCCGCCTCGGCGATGAAGCCGCGGGTGCGGCTGAGAATGCCGGTTGCTTCCTGCTCGAAGATGCGGAACACCACTCCATTCTAGCGGGCCGCCGCCGGCGATTCCTGTTTCGGTGCCATGGGGCCATCAATTTCTGATCGCCGAGCGCAGCACCACCCATAGAATCTTGACGCCCGCGCGGACGCTGGCGGCCAGGTTGCCGGAGACTTTGTTGGCTCCGGCCACGCGCCGCCGGTAGGAGACCGGCGTCTCCTCGATGCGCAGACCCTCCGCCAGCGCGCGTACCTGCATCTCGACTGTCCAGCCATAGTCGAGGTCGCGCATCCCCAGCCTCGCCAGCGCGTCGAGACGGATGGCGCGGAACGGACCGAGGTCGGTGTAACGGAAGCCGTAGATCCAGTGGATCAGCGTGGTCGCCAGCCAGTTGCCGAAGCGCTGGTGCGGCAACAGCGCACCCGGTTCCGCTTTCCCCAGCGTACGGGAACCGATCACCAGGTCGGCGCGTCGCTGTTGAATGGGACCCATCAGAAGTCGGGCTTCTGCCGGGTCTTCGGAGCTGTCTGCTTGCATGAACACGGCCGCGTCAACGCCCTGAGGGAGGGCGGCCAGAGCGCGCAGGCAGGCGGCTCCGTAGCCGCGTCTCGGTTCGTGAACCACCACCGCGCCCGAGCTTCGGGCGATATCGGCCGTGCGGTCCGTCGAGCCGTTATCGGCGACCACGATGAGCTGGAACAGCGAGCAGGGAACGCGGGCGAGGGTGTGGCCGATCACTTCCTCTTCGTTGAGCGCGGGGATGATCAGCGCAAAGGTTGCCGCCGCGTTTCCCGCCGTGTTATTCATGGAAGCAAGTAGCAGGAAGAAATTCTCCCACGATGAGCGAAGCCGTAACACCCACGCCAGGCGCTGAAACCGATTCCGGACGCGGAGGCTTCGGCGCCGCCCTGTTCTGGCTCCGGGACCTGATGCTCTCGGTCATCATTGCCGTTCTGGTCATTCTCTTCATATACCAGCCGGTGAAGGTGGAAGGCACCAGTATGATGCCTTCGCTGACCGATCAGGAGCGCATCTTCATCAACAAGTTCGTCTACCGGTTCGGGCTCGGCGAGATCCACCGCGGCGACCTGGTCGTGTTCTGGTATCCCTACGATCAGTCGAAGTCCTACATCAAGCGCGTCATCGGGCTGCCCGGCGACACCGTGGAAATCGTTCAGGGGACGGTGAAGGTCAACGGAAATGAGCTCTCCGAGGACTATGTTCCGGAGGAGTACCGGGACCGGTTCTCGGTCGCGCCGGTCAGTGTCCCCGCCGATCAGTATTACGTGATGGGCGATCATCGCAGCTCCTCCAACGACAGTCGCATCTGGGGAGCCGTCCACCGCCGTTACATCTACGGCAAAGCCGTGTTCGTGTACTGGCCGCTCGAGAAGATGGGTGTTCTGCGCTAATGAGCGTCGCCAGGGTCGCCAGCTCCCGCCACCGCCGCACGTTTCCAGCGTAATCGCTTACGGTCCCGGAATTGAGGTACCCTGAGCGGTTGCACATGTCGCTCGACGGCTTCAATCCGCGGGAAATGCAAGTGCTGCGCCGCCTCGAAACGCCGGCGTTGATCCAGAAGTTTATTGACGAAGAAATCAGCTACAACACCGAAAAAGGCGGCGCCACCTGCCGCTCGCCGCGCCGCGTGCTGCGCGACCGCCTGGCGCAGTGCATGGAAGGCGCTTTGTTCGGAGCCGCCGCGCTGCGGTCTCTCGGCTACGAGCCGCTGCTGGTGGATCTTGAAGCCGTGCGCGACGACGATCATGTCCTGGCCGTCTACCGCCGCTGGGGCTGTTGGGGCGCGATCGCGCAATCCAATTATTCCGGGCTCCGTTTTCGCGATCCGGTCTACCGTACGCTGCGCGAGCTGGCGATCTCCTACTTTGAGCACTACTTCAATCCGGCGGGCGAGAAAACACTGCGCGCCTTCTCGCGCCCGGTGAACCTCAAACGCTTCGACCGGATCCGCTGGATGACCGCCGAGGGGGATCTTTGGGTCATCCCGGAGTTCCTTTGCACCCTGCCACACACGCCGCTGCTGGCGGGCGACGTCGAGCGCCGGCTGAGTCCCATGGACCGGCGGCTGTACGCGGCCGGCCGCCTGGGCGCGGCGGTGTAGGAGACTTCCTGCGGGTTCGCCGGCGACCGCCCGGCGCCTAGTCGCAGTCGGGCCGGTAGCTGGTCGACAGATACTCGGCGAGGGATACCAGCGCGCCGGTGGCCATGTCCCGATGATACCGCCGGCGCCCTACTGCTTGATCAGCGTGCCGTCCCGCTTCCGCACTTCCCCCCAGCCCCCGTTCAAGCGCTGGCGCTCGCCCTGCTCGAAGCTGCCGAACGGGTACTTCGCGGCCGCCTTTTCGTTCACTTCGATGCCCCAGCCCGGCTTCTCGTTGGCGTACAGATAGCCGTCCTTCATCACCGGGCAGCCGTCGAACACCTCTTGCGTCCGCTCGTTGAACGGCGAGTATTCCTGGACGCCGAAGTTCCAGCAGGCCAGGTCGAGCGCCACGTTGCAGGCGTGTCCGATCGGCGAGACGTCGCCCGGGCCGTGCCAGGCCGTCTTCACGCCGAACGCCTCGGCCATCGCCGCCATCTTGCGGCAGGGCGTCAGCCCGCCGGCCTGCGAGACATGGACGCGGATGTAGTCGATCAACCGCTCGGCGATCAGCGGATTCCATTCGTGCGGGCTGTTGAACAGCTCGCCCATCGCGATCGGCGTCGCGCACTGCTGGCGGGTGATGCGGAACCAGGCGATGTCCTCGGGCGAGAACGGGTCCTCGAAGAAGAACAGCCGGAATTTCTCGACGTCCTTGCAGAACTGGAGCGCCTGGGTCGGCGTGACGCGCTCGTGCACGTCGTGCAACAGCTCGACCTCCTCGCCCAACTGCTTGCGGCACTCCTCGAACAGCTTCAGCGCGCGCCGGATGTACACCGCCGGCTCGAACACAGGAGCTTTGTGCAGCGCCGGAACCGTCGCCGAGCCGCGGCCGGATCCGTAACCGGCCATTCCGGGCACGCCCACCTGCACACGGACGTGACGGAAGCCGCGGGCCATGTAGCCGCGCGCGCTCTCGATCACCTGCTCGATCTCACCGCCGGAAGCGTGGCCGTAGCAATCGGCCGCCTCGCGGCATTTGCCGCCGAGCAGCTGGTAGACGGGCATGCCCGCCTGCCGCCCCTTGATGTCCCACAGCGCCATGTCGACGCCGCTGATGCCGTTGTTCAACACCGGGCCGTTGCGCCAGTAGGAGCTGTTGTAGCAGGCCTGCCAGGTGTCGTCGATCCGATCGGCCGGCTTCCCCGCCAGGAACGGCTTCAGATATCTTTCGACCGCCGCCACCACCAGGTCGGCGCGCTGCGTGAACGTCCCGCAGCCATAGCCGTACAGCCCGTCTTGGTCGGTGAGAATCTTCACCACCACCAGCCGCAGCCCGGCCGGCGCGGTGGCAATGACCTGGATGTCTTTGATGATCGGCGACGGCAGGCCGCGCACGGCCCGCTCGACTCTCTCCTGCGCGGCCGCTTCCCGCTTCGTCATGAGGCCGGCGAAGGCGCCGCCGGCGAGGTGCAGCAGATTTCTTCGGCGCATCATTTTCTCTCCCGTTCCTCCAGCAAACGCTTGAGATTCTCGATTTCGCGCCGGATTTTTCGGTCCCGGCCGGCCAATGTCAGTGCGTAGCCGGCCAGGATGGCCCAGACCGCCGCGAACCCGTAGAACATGTAGGTGAAGTTGCGTTCGTCCATCGCAATCACATGGCGTGCGCGAACCGTCGCAAAGCGTCCAGCTCGCGGCGCGCCAGCTCCTGTCTCATGCGGACCACCACGAATACGACCGCCAGCATCAGAAAGGGCGCCCAGTTCACGTAGATCATCGACTCCATGGCCGGGTCGATCTTCCCGCCGCCGGTCCGAAAGCTGAGCACGGGACCGGGATGCTGGGTGCGCCACCAGTCGATCGCCTTGTAGGTGATCACCACGGATGTGAAGGCGAATATCGACAGCACGGCGGTGTTCTTGGCGCGCTCGTTGGGATCCTCGATCGCGCGGCGCAGCATCAGGTAGCCGCCGTAGACCAAGGTCGTGATCAGCGCCCAGGTCAGGCGCGGGTCCCACGTCCACCAGATGCCCCACTGGTTACGCGCCCAGATCGAGCCGGTCACCATGCCGATCGTGCAGAAGGCGAGGCCGACTTCGGTCGCCGCCACCGCCAGCGCATCGTAGCGCGAATCGTTGCGCGCGAGATAACCCGCGCTGGCGGCTCCGGCCGCCAGGAAGGCCGCGAAACAAGTGAACCACGCCGGCAGGTGGAAGTAAATGATCCGGTAGATGGCCCCCTGCTCGGCCTCGTCCGGCAGCACCAGCAGGATGACGTACAGATTCCGCGCCAGCAGCAGAGCGGCCGCCACACCCAACGCGTAGAGCACTCTTTCCCGCATTCGGGAGTCACCGGACCAGAACGATTTCCACTAACCCCAGTGCCAGAGAAGTAAAGATGATAGCAAGACCGGTGAGCAGACGGAGCCAGATGAGGTCGTCGCCCGCCACCGGACTGCCGGCCAGGATCAGGGTGGTCAACTGCATGGCCGCCATCAGCGCGGGAATCAACATCGGGTAAATCAGCGTGGGCAGCATCAGCTCGCGCAGCCGGAGATTCACCGTGAGCGCGCTGAACATCGTTCCCATCACCGTCATCACCCAGCTTGCCAGCAGAATCACCAGCATCAACCACCAGAACTGCCGCGTCCACCGCACACCGTAGAAGACGCCAAACACGGGCAGACATACGATCTCGACCGCCACCAGCAGCGCGTAGTTCGCCAGCGCCTTGCCGAAGAACAGCGCCGCGCCGGATACGGGCGAGGCGACCAGCACGTCCAGGCAATCGTTGGCAAGCTCGCGCGAGAAGCTGCGGTTGAGGATCAGCGCGCCGGCGAACGCGAACGTGATCCACAGCAGCCCGCCCGAGAACTCGGCGATCTGCTCGGAGGAAGGATCGAAGGCGAAACTGAATAACAGCAGGATGACCAGCGCGAACGAGAGCGAGGCGTTGAGCGCCTCCTTCGTACGCAATTCCGAGCGCAGGTCTTTGGCGGCGACCACGAGGCTGAGTCGAACGAAGTTCATGTCGCCTCGCCGTAATGGCGGTAGAGCCAGCCGGGGTCGGCCAGCATTTCCGCGGTCCGCGGACCGGAGTAAGCGACCCGGCCGCGCACCAGCAGGCTGACGCGCGTCGCCAGCTCGAGCGCCTCCCGTAACTGGTGCGTCGACATGACCACCGCGGCGCCGCGCTCGCGGGCCGCTTGCAATAGACCCTCCAGCAACTGGATGGCGCGGTCGTCGAGCGCGGTGAAAGGCTCGTCGAGCAGGAGGATCCCGGGCTCGTGCAGAAAAGCCCGCGCGACCGCCAGCCGCTGGCGCATCCCGCGCGAGAACTCCCGCACCAGACTGCCGGCGGCGCGATCCAGACCCGTCCGCTCCAGCCACTCGCCCGCCAACTTCCCCGGATTCTGCAACTGGTAGAGCTTCGCGAACAGCTCGAGGTTCTCCCGCGCCGAGAGTTCTTCGTACACGCCGATGCCGTGGCCGAGATAACCTGTCCGCAGCCGCGCCTGCACCGACCGCGCGTCCTGGCCGAAAAGCCGGATGCCGCCGCGGGAAGCGGCCGACAATCCGGCCAGGATGCGCAACAGCGTCGTCTTGCCCGCCCCGTTGCGTCCGAGCAGCGCCAGGCACTCGCCCGAATCCGCCGTCAGGCTCACCTCACGGATGGCCGGAAAGTCGCCGAAGTACTTCCACACTCCATCCACCGCGACGGCGGCCATGGTTGCCGTATTCTGAAGTGAAGCCAAAGGTCTCAGTATAGCGGACCGCCGCCGGAACCCTCTGGCCGCCGGCTCCGCGCCGGCTTCAGCCGGCGATCGCAAGCTAGTAGCGCCGGCTTCAGCCGGCAAGCTGAAGCTTGCGTTACACGGCAACGCTTGCCGGAGACTTTTTCATCAGCAAAGCGTCATACGTTCTTGACCGGCCGGACCACGCCGCGCGGCTCTCCGTAGCGGTGACGCCGCGCGGTCCACCGCCCCTGGCCGTACTCGCCCAGATCGACCGTGCCGCTCAGCGAGTCGCCGTCGATGGCGCCGGTGAACTCGTAGCCCAGCCGCGTCCCTTCGTACCTGTGCGAGCTGCGGAAGCGGACGCGGCTGCCTTCGATCGCGCCGCGAAGGTCGCCGGCCAGGACGTCGCCGGTGTGGGTGCCCACCAACTCGTTGCCTTTCTGCTCGAACACGAACCCGTGCCGGGCCTTGCCGGCGACGTAGTCGATGTCGGCTTCCCACTGGCCGCTCACGTCGGCGGCCGGCGTCTCGGGCGGCGCCGGCGGCGCCAGTTTCGGAGGACGCGAGAGCACCGCGTACAAGCGCTCGCCGGCGACCTTCTCGTCGCCGGGAACCATCATGTACGGCATGATGGTGACGGTGCTCGCCATCGAGGCGCGCCGGTCGCCGGTGGCGCCCCCCAGCACGATGCGCGGGTCGGTGTCATAGAGAATCTTCTCGACTTCGACGCCGGTGATCCCCAATCGCGCGCCCTCCCAGCCGATGCGCAGCCGCGGCGCGTGGTTCGACAGGCCCTGCGGCTTGAGGACCTCGGTCGAGACGCCGTCGACCGCCTTCACGCGGCGCGCAATGTGGTCCAGCCACGATTCCCACTGCTTCCACTCCGCGTCGTGATCGCGCTTGAACCACATCTCGACGGCCGCCAGCATCCCCATGATCTCCTCTTTGCCGACTTTCATCGGCCGGCCGAAGGCATGGTGCGGAGCGCTGTTGATCCAGGCGGCCTGGACCAGATCCTTGCGGCCCAGCAGCAACCCGGCGCACTGCGGCCCGCGAATGCATTTCCCGCCGCTGTAGGCGACCAACGTGGCTCCGCGCTGGAGGTGAACGTTGGGGATGGTCAGCCGCTCGGCGGCCGCGTCCACCAGCACCGGCACGCCCTTTTCCTTCGCGATCGCCGAGATCGCCTCCAGGCCGAGTGGCCCGCGATCCTCCGGCCCGGCCAGCACCATCACCATGGCGGTTTGTTTGGTGAACGCGGCCGCGTATTCGGCGAGGTCGGCCACTTCGATCATTTTCACGCCAGGCATGCGCACCGCCTGGTCGTACACGTTGCGCGAGTAGCGCGGCGCGATCACCTCGTCCTTGAGGCCGCGGAGGTCCGGCAGGCGCTGCATCTTCTCCGGATCGGCGCCGGCAATCGAGGC
>Ga0247727_10015957_pt1 | contig 12215 bp, 8 predicted proteins | sample WisWelCaveWW1625_FD_202498 | JGI IMG/M metagenome (GOLD analysis project Ga0247727, IMG submission 202498) | Biofilm microbial communities from Wishing Well Cave, Virginia, United States - WW16-25 | ecosystem: Environmental > Aquatic > Deep subsurface > Groundwater > Cave microbial mat | place...
CGGACATAGTACATGTGGAGAACGCGCGGCTCCGGCGCCCGGTCGGTCCAGCTCAGCTTCACGGTGGCCTGTTTCGGCTCGGCGGCGTAGACGTAGGCGGGCATCGTCTTCTCGAGCTGCCGCACGATGTCGACGCGGGCGACCGGCGCCGTGCCGATCACCGTGATGTCGAGGCGCGGCGGCGCCGCCGAGGTGAACTCGTCGCCCATCAGGTGCTCGCCGGAGCGCACGTCCAGGATGATGTTGTCGTGGGCGCCGTAGGAGTGGCGCTTTTTGAAGGCGTCCACGACCCCCTCGCGCGTGGGACGCTCGGCGAGCACGATGGCATAGCTGATGTGCGTGCTGACGTGGTCGCTCGAGACCTGAAAGCCCAGCTTGTAACCCTTGGCGAAGGCGTTCCACACGTAGCCGGCGGGCTGATAGCCGCCGATGGAGTCCGCGGCGTCCTTGGCGCTCTTCGGGGCTTTCGGCTCCTCGTAGTTCTGGCGGTGGCCCTGGTAGATCTCGACGACCGGCTCGACGGCCGGATCATTGTCGCGCCAGTCGGTGCCCATACTGGTCGCGGAAGTGTGCGAGGAGCAGATGGCGTCGAAGAACCTCAGGTACGCGTAGAAGTTCTTGACGTCGGGCGAGCCGCCTTCCGGCGTGCCGAAGAGCAGCTCCGGCTGCTTGACGTCCGCCAGGCGAGGCAGCGCGCGCACGCCGCGTTTCGCGAACATCACGTTGCGGTGCCCGCTGGGGTAAACGACGCTGCGCTCGTAGGTGAACATCGGCAGGAAGACCGGCGCGTGATGGTAGATGTCGTTCTGCTTCTGCGTGAGCCACCAGGTGTACTCGCGGCCCACGCCCCAGTCGTGGTCGCCCGCGCCGAGCCAGTCCATGCGGGCGGCGTCGAGACCGTAGCGCCAGACGTCCTCGAGCGGGCCGTCCTGGTCGCGGTGGGCGGAGATTTCGGTGTGGCGGTGGAACTCGCCGCGCAGCAGCTGGTAGCTCTTGCCTCCGGCTGATACTCGATAGGCGCGGATGCGGCGGATCTCCTGCGCCTCGGCGGGGTGAACCGGATCGAAGGCCTCGGCCGGCGTCGCGGCGCCCGCGGGCCCGAGCGCCGGTTCGCTCGGCGCGCCGGAAGCCGCCAGCACCGCGGCGTACAGATTATTCTCGCGGGCGGTATTAGTGCCGCCGGTGCGGCCGTCGCTCGAGTAGACGGCCAGCAATCCCCCGGGGACGGCCGCCAGCGCCGGGCGGTTGTCGAGCAGGTTCGACGAATCCGGGATTTGCACTTCCCGGCTCCAACGATCGCCGTCGTAGCGCGTCGCGAAGCTCATCCAGCGTTCCCCATTACCTTTCACCAATGGGTGCCGACGGTAGAGCAGCCACAGGCGCGAGGCCCCATCGAGGCCGAGCCGCGGGTAACTCAGCCGCTGCCGCTCGCTGGGCGGGTACATCGTGGCGATGGCCTCGGACTTGACGGCGCTCACGGTCTGCTCCAGTTTGCCGGCGCGGAACGAGCGGACGAGAATGTTCCGGTCCAGGTAAAACGGCACGCCGCTCTTGCCTTCCCAGCGCGAGCCGAAATCCTTGGCCCAGTTCGGCGCGGCGTCTTCGTAGGCGATCCAGACGCGGTCCTGCTTGTCGATGGCGATGGAGGGCCGCGCCTCGAACCGCGGCGAGGTCGCGATGGGAACCGGTTCGCCGCCCTCGGGCGTCCAGAGATAGACGTCGTAGTTGCCGGCCATGTAGGTATCAAACGCGACGTAGACGCGGCCCTTGGAATCGGCGGCGATCGCGGGGTGCCACTCGTTGGCGCCGGGATAATTGCGGAGGCGGCGGCTCTTGGGCGCGTCGAGCGGCTGGGCGGCGATGCCGAAGTCCCCCTTTTCCCAGCGCTGCCAGGCGATCCACACCTGCCCGCCGCTTCCGGTGGCGGCCACGACGTTGATGTCCGCGCCGGCCTCGACGATAACGCGCTCGACCGGCGCCCAACGGCCGCTCGCGGGATCGTAGCTGCGCGCGTAGAGGTCCCAGTCGCCGCCCGTGTTCTGCGACCAAACGACACGGACCATTCCCTTGCCGTCGACGGCCACGGCCGGACGCCAGGCGTCGAGTCCTTTGTCGGTGGCGTCGAGGGGCGCGGCCCACTGCTTGCCGTCGAACCGCAGCAGCCGCACCTGGTCGCCGTGGCCCTGGGTCACGAGCGATTCAAACTTGCCGCGGTTGACTTCCTCGGCCACCACCGGACCGCCGTGCTGATAGGCAAGGTAGGCGCACCAGACGATTCCGTCCGCCGCGACGGCGCAGGCCGGGGAATCATCTTCGGTGGACTCGCGCGTGATTTGCCGCGCCGCCGGAGCGCCCTCCACGGCCGCCGGCATCGCGACCGCCGGGCCGCGCGGCGGCGCCTGGGGCGTCTTGGCCAGAAAAGCCGCTGTGGTGACTCCGACTACGACCGCCGCGCCGACGAGCTTGAGCGGGAGCATGGTTCCCTCCACCGATTCCTCCAGGCAGTGTAAACCCTACGCGTGATATTTTCAAAGCGTGACGGGCGGAGAGGCGCTGCTTCGTTGGAGCATCCGCGCGGCGTTCGTGCTATACGCGGCGGCGCTGGCCGGGTGGCTGCGGCGGCGGCCGCGGCTCGCCGGCTGGTGCTGGTCGCTCGGCTGCCTGACCTATCTCGCGCACGTCGCGGTCGCGTTTCATTTCTACCACGGCTGGAGCCACGCCGCCGCTTACCGCGACACGGCCCGCCTGGCCTCCGAGATGATCGGCGTCGACTGGGGCGGCGGGCTGTATCTCAACTACGCGTTCACGGCTGCCTGGGCGGCGGATGTGCTTTCGAGGCGACGGCTAACCGCGTCGCGCTGGAGGATCCCGCTGCACGCGTTCCTGGCGTTCATGTGGATCAATGCGACCGTGGTGTTCGGGCGCGGCTGGATGCGCTGGCTGGGCGTGGCGGCGGCCGCCGGGCTCGCGATCCTTGGTTTGACACGTCCGAAGGCCGCCCGCTAGGATGGTACTATTCGGCGGCGTAGCTCAGATGGCAGAGCGAGGGTCTCATAATCCCTAGGCCGACGGTTCGAGTCCGTCCGCCGCCACCAAAGTTACGCAAATTTGCGTAGGTTTCCTACACCAACCGCCGGGGCAACAGCGGGTTGAGGTGCATCGCCAGGTCGTAGACCGACACGCCGCAGGCGGCGGAGACGTCCTCGGGCCGCGAGCCTTCCTGCCAGTCGAAGTACGCCGCAACGTCTCCGATCTCGACGCGCCGCTCTGTGCCGATCTCGACGATGGAGTGGCTGGCGGACACCGAGGCCACGACGGGATACAACTCGCCGCCGATGCGTACTTTCGCGCCCTTGGCCGCCGCGCGCGGCACGCCGTCGCCGTGGCCCGCCGGCAGCGTCGCAACCCAGACGTCTTTCTTCGCCAGGTAGGCCCGGCTGTAGCCGGCGCTCTCCCCGGGGCGCAGTTGCTTGACGTAAACGACGCGGGCCTTCAGGCTCAACGCCGGGCGCAGCTTCATCGCTTCGCTGGCGCGAAACTCCGGCTCCGGATAGATTCCGAATACGGCCAGGCCGGGCCGGACCATGTCGAGAAAACTCCGGGGATGCTGAAACAGCGCGTAGCTCGAGGCGGCGTGTTTCTTGCCGAGCGCGACCCCTTCGGCCTCGAGCTGCTTGGAGAGCGATTCGAACCGGCGCAGTTGTTCCTGGTCGAACGCGGCGTCCTCGGTGAAGGTCATCATGAGCCCCTCGATCCGCGCGGACTGGCGCGCCGCCAGGTCGCGAATCAAGGGGGCCGCCTGCGCGTGCGGGACGCCCACGCGGCCGATGCCGGTGTCGACGCAGACGTGCACCGGGATGGGCCGCTCGAGCCGGGTGGAGACCTTGTCCAGGACCGCGCCGAGCGGCGTATAGACCATGGGAATGATCTCGCGCCGCGCGGCCTCCTCGAGATCCTTTTCGTCGCACGGCCCCATCAGCAATACCGGCTTGCGAATGCCGGCGTCCCGCAGCGCGACCGCTTCTTGCAGCTTGACGACCGCGAACCCGGCGATGGCGGCGAGAGGCTCGAGCAGCCGGGCGGCGTTGGCCACGCCCATCCCGTAGCCGTTGTTCTTGATCACCGCCAGGATGGGGCGCCCGGCGACGCGGCGATGAATCTCGGCGGCGTTGTGCAGCAGGTTTTCGCGGTGGATTTCAACCCAGGGATCGAAGGAAGCGACCGCCGGGGCAGCCGCCGCCGGAAGCGCCGGTCGCAGCGCGGCCGCGGCCAGCCCGCCGTGGACGAAGGCGCGGCGGCGGATTCGCATGGCGCCTAACGTAACACAGTTTCAGGCGTACTTCCCGGCCCACAACGCTTCCAGAAAGTGGTTCATCGGGAGGATCGTGACGCCCCCGACTCGCCTCGGGCGGGGCTCGTCGAGCTGGCCCGTTCCCCCCGGAGCGCCCTTGGATGCTATCCTACCTACTTCTTAGGGGAGCCGGGCGGGACGATGAAGTGCCCCAAGTGTGGCCACGACGTCAGGGACTCCGAGCGTTTCTGCCCGGTCGACCAATACGACTGCGGATTCCCCAACGTCCGGGCCGCCCAGAAGCACGAGGAGATCCGAGCCCTCGAAGAGCGATTTCAGAGAGCTCAGGAGTTTGCGGCGGGCCAGGGTTGCTCCGCCGTTCTCAACCTGTTTCAGGACGCGGTTCAGTCTTCGCAGGCTGTGATTTGCCGTTCCCTGAGCATCGTCAAGAATTTCGTGTCGAGTGATAACGAATTGTATGCCTCCTTCTACCAATTAGTCGGCATGGAGGCCCGTCGCCCAGAGGATACCTCGACGGAGTATCGCAGGCTGGTGGCTGACGTGTTGCTTTTCCCTTACTATTTCGAGCAGATCCGCTTCGCTGCGCTGACCCTGGATGGCCGTGGCGCGACCGGTTGGGGGGACTGCTCAATGGCCCTAAGAGAGGCTCCCATCCGTGATCGGGCCACCGTCTTTGAGGAAAACTCTCTATACTTCTCTGAGAGAATGGACTTAGGCGTGAATCGGCCCGTGCCACCGGGTTACCGGGCCACGTGGGACCGTCGTGAGAAGCTCGCAGCCGCCAAACTGGCGTCATTCTTGCGGCCCGATATGACCCCGGCTGAGTTTCCGCAAGTTATCCTGAGGCCCGCGGCGACACCGCGCGGAGAGGACTTCATCGAAGTGCACGTGTACGGGCCTCTTCACCGGCTTAACGTCGAACGCGTCGCAACCCGAAAGCCGAAGAAGCACGACCGTGCGATGATAAAGGAACTCGGGCGGATCCTGGGGCAAGTCGGGGCCGCACTCGAGATCTACTGATGAAGGCGATTATCTCAGGACAGGCCGGCGCCGCCGTCTTGATCGACGAAGCAAATATCAGTGCCGTGCGCTATGACTCGCCGGAAAGAACCCCGTGCACGAGGGGTGAGATACCCTACCTGCTCGCCGACGCTACTGACGTGCTGGAAATCGACGTCGCTACGCCGGACGAAGCGATGGCGGCGCTGAATCTGGCATGGCACCAGGACCGATGTCTTCATCTCATCCTAATCCTGCTGGACGGTGAGGCTGACGACGAGGCTCGGCGTCTGGCGGCAGAATCGCTGGAAGACCTCCTCGCCGAGCCAAAGGTTGTAGAATTCGTCTTCGACCGCCTCCACGCGACTCCTCTCCCCACACAGTCCAATCTGGTCGGAGCGCTGCTTTTGGCCGAGTCGGCCCGTGCGCAACGGTTGCTCGGCTTCCTCGAGAAGCTCGGCACGGATCAACCTGAAATCACGCATCTTCGGCAGAGATGGGATTTGTTGCCCCCCGAACTGTTTGGAAACCCAGCCGCGAAGCAACAGTTCGGCCGGGTGGCTGTGCTGGCAGGAGCCTTCCGACGACTCGCTCAAGCGGAACCGGCGCTGAGGAACAATGTTTTGGTCTCTTGCTTGTCCGACCCGAACTTCCGGCGGCTCCCAAATTTCCAGCAGATATTGCTGGCCTGGGCGGAGCCGGTCCGGATCACTCCGGATCTTCCAGCGCTCGAGTTAGAGGGCGAGCACGACGGGGCAGCAGGATCAAGAGAGCATGACGGTTCGCGATGGGCCAGACGCAGCGCATCGATCTTTGACAACATTACTAGGCAAAAAGAAGCTATCCGCCGGCTCATCTCAGAAGGTGACCTCCGAAGGTGTCGCCGATTTATCGACGATCTCGTTCGGTATCAGGGCGAGCGCAGCACCTCGTCCGAGCTGGCCATGTCGCTATGTGATCTTGCTATGCACGCAAAGAAAGTTGGCGCGCACGGTTTTCAGCTCGAGCTGGCGCGCAGAGCCGTGGACATTCTCCCTACTGACGGATGGGCACTAGCGCAACTCGGCGATGCCTGCTTGCGGCTCGGCCAGTATCCGGAGGCGTTGGCTTCCTACGAAACTGCGGCTCAATTCGGCCAGGAAGAAGTTGCGCGCAACGGCCGGGCCGAGGTGCTCAAGGCCCAGGGGCAGTTCCCGGAGGCCCTCGAAGAATACGAACGCACGATCCAGGCGTTCCCCGAGAATGTGTTTGCCCGCAACGGCCGGGCCGAGGTGCTCAAGGCCCAGGGGCGGCTGCCGGAGGCCCTCGAAGAATACGAACGCACGATCCAGGCGTTCCCCAGCGATGTGTTTGCGCGCACCGGCCGGGCCGAGGTGCTCAAGGCCCAGGGGCGGTTGCCGGAGGCCCTCGAAGAATACGAACGCACGATCCAGGCGTTCCCCAGCGATGTGGTTGCGCGCAGCGGCCGGGCCGAGGTGCTCAAGGCCCAGGGGCGGCTGCCGGAGGCCCTCGAAGAATACGAACGCACGATCCAGGCGTCCCCCAGCGATGTGGTTGCGCGCAACGGCCGGGCCGAGGTGCTCAAGGCCCAGGGGCGGCTGCCGGAGGCCCTCGAAGAATACGAACGCACGATCCAGGCGTCCCCCAGCGATGTGGTTGCGCGCAACGGCCGGGCCGAGGTGCTCAAGGCCCAGGGGCGGCTGCCGGAGGCCCTCGAAGAATACGAACGCACGATCCAGGCGTTCCCCAGCGATGTGTTTGCGCGCACCGGCCGGGCCGAGGTGCTCAAGGCCCAGGGGCGGTTGCCGGAGGCCCTCAAAGAATACGAACGCACGATCCAGGCGTTCCCCGAGAATGTGGTTGCGCGCAGCGGCCGGGCCGAGGTGCTCAAGGCCCAGGGGCGGCTGCCAGAGGCCCTCGAAGAATACAAACGCGCGATCCAGGCGTTCCTCAGCGATGTGTTTGCGCGCAGCGGCCGGGCCGAGGTGCTCAAGGCCCAGGCGCGGCTGCCGGAGGCCCTCGAAGAATACGAACGCACGATCCAGGCGTTCCCCGAGAATGTGGTTGCGCGCAGCGGCCGGGCCGAGGTGCTCAAGGCCCAGGGGCGGCTGCCAGAGGCCCTGGAGGAATACGACCGTATCATGCAGCAGTTTCCATACGACTTGGTGGCGAGCACTGGGAAAGCTGCGATCTTCGTGATCCTCGGAAGGTATGAACAGGCCCTCGACTTATTGCCTGTGGGTCTGCCAGCAACACGGGACGATTGGATCGGCTTTCACATTCGCGGAATGATCCATCTGAAGAAGGGGGACGTGTCGGACGCGATTCAGTTATTCGAGCGGGGTGTCCGCGAGTGCCCATGGCACACTCAGACGTACTACTTTCGGACTGCGCTGGGCGCTGCCCGTCTCCGGCAGGAGGAGTACCGCGAGGCTATTGAAGCAATCCAGCACGATGAAACGCCAGTTTGCGAGGTGCTGCGAATTCACGCATTTGGCGCCATAGGCGATCGCCCGCGAGCGAAGACGGCGCTCCAGCGCGTAGAAGCACACCAGATGCCGGTCGTTATCGAGCTTCGCGAGGAACTTGCCCGGCGATACTCCCTGCGGGAACCGGGGGTCCCGAGGCATTCCGAGGAATGGATCACAGACCGTGAATGTGATCTGCTGCTCGCGGCCTGACGCGTCGAGTAGCAACTCGTGCCTTCTAACAGTCCGAACACCGGATGGATAAGGCGGCGGATCTGCCACCTTTTCCATCGGGCGTAGTCAAAGAGCCCGCCACCGACGTTTGACAGTTCCTCTAACTCCAGGCTATCCTTGGACTTTGGAGCCATCCATGTACGCGATTATCGAGACCGGCGGCAAGCAGTATCGGGTTGCGCCGGGGGATGAAATCAGGGTCGAGAGCCTGCCCGGCGAGGTTAACTCGGCGGTGGAGTTTTCGCGTGTGCTGGCGGTATCGAAGGACAGCGGCGAGATGCTGGCTGGCTCGACGCTCGGATCGGCAATGGTCAAGGCCACCATCACGGCGAGCGGCCGCGCTGCCAAGATCATCGTCTTCAAGTTCAAGCGCAAGAAGCAGTACAAGCGCACCGCCGGCCATCGCCAGAACTATACGCAGGTCCGCATACAGGAAATCGTGGTCTAGAGGATTCCATGGCACACAAGAAGGGCTTAGGTAGCTCGCGCAACGGGCGCGATTCGCAGTCGCAGCGGCTGGGGGTGAAGCGGTTCGGCGGCCAGCTGGTGTCGGGAGGATCGATCCTGGTCCGCCAGCGGGGAACGAGGCTCCAGGCGGGGCTGAACGTCGGCCGCGGCAAGGACGACACCCTGTTCGCCAAGATCAGCGGCATCGTGGAGTTTGTGGACCGGGGACGGCACGGTAAGTTCGTCAACATCCGGGAGCCGAAAGAGCCAGAACCGGCCGCGGCCCAGGCCTAACGGGTCCGGCGGCATCTTCCGCCTTTTTTGTTATCCAGCGTCAATGTTCATTGACGAGGTCAAGGTCTACGTCAAAGCGGGCGACGGCGGCAACGGCTGCGTCGCCTTCCGGCGGGAAAAGTTCGTCCCGCGCGGCGGGCCGAGCGGGGGCGACGGCGGCAAGGGCGGCGACGTCATCCTCGAAGCCAGCGAGCGCCACCACACCCTGGTGGATTTCCGCTTCCGGCCGGAACACCGCGCCGAGCGCGGCCGTCACGGCGAGGGCAGCAACCGCACCGGCCACGACGGCGAAGAGCTGGTGCTGAAGGTGCCGATTGGCACCCTGGTCTACGATGAGGCCAGGGGGGAACTGCTCCACGACTGTACGCAGGCCGGCGAGCGGGTGGTGGTGGCTCGCGGGGGTCGAGGCGGACGTGGAAACGCCCGGTTTGCCTCCCCGACCCGGCAGGCGCCGCGTCGTTCCGAGCCTGGCTTTCCGGGCGTGGAGCGGCGGCTGCGGCTGGAACTGAAACTGCTGGCCGACGTGGGGCTGGTCGGCTTCCCCAACGTCGGCAAGTCCACCCTGATCTCGCGGATTTCAGCGGCCCGGCCCAAGATCGCCGACTACCCGTTCACGACCCTGGAGCCCAACCTGGGCGTGGTGATCGTCGACGAGTTCGACAGCTTCGTGGTGGCCGATATTCCTGGGCTGATTGAGGGGGCTCACCTCGGTCACGGGCTGGGAACCCGCTTTTTGCGCCACATCGAGCGCACGCGGCTGTTGGTTCATATGGTCGACGTCAGCGTGGCCAGCGAGCGCGACCCGGTGGACGATTTCCGGGTGATTGCCCGGGAACTCGAAAGTTTCAACCCCAGACTTGCCCAGAAGCCCATTCTCGTTGTAGCATCCAAGATTGACGCGGCGCAGAACCCCGAGCGAGTCGAGAAGCTGGAAGCCTTCTGCCGGGATCGAGCCCTGCCCTGTTTCCGCGTGTCGGCGGTGACCGGGGCGGGACTGGAGCAGTTGAAGTACCGGATGGCAGAGCGGGTGCGGGAGTCGCGCTTAGAACAGACGGCAACGGCGTGAACCTGGCGATCTTCGGTGGGACCTTTGATCCCATCCACAACGCACATCTAGACGTGGCGCGGGCGGCGCGGCGCGAGTGTTTCCTCGACAGGATCCTCTTCATACCCGCCGGCCAGCCGCCGCACAAGCCAGGCCGCTGCAAGGCGCCCTACGAGCACCGCTTCGAGATGGTGAAGCTGGCCTGCCCGGCGCACCCCAGCTTCGAAGCGTCGCGCCTGGAAGCTCCCGGCCAGGATCGCGGCCTGCCGATCTACGCGATTCAGACCATCCGGCGGGTGGCCAGCCATCTGACGACTCACGACCGGCTGTTCTTTCTAATAGGTACAGACGCCTTTCGCGAGCTCACCACCTGGTATCAATGGCGGCACATCGTTCACGATGTGGAGTTCATCGTCGTCAACCGTCCGGGTTTTCAGATGGACGATTCGGGCGTGCCGCCGGGGGCGCGGGTGCACTGGCTGCGCTCGATTCATAGCCCGATCTCCTCGACCGAGGTGCGGCGGCGGTTGCGAAACGGCGAGTCGCTGCACGGCTGGCTGCCGGGCGGGGTGGCGCACTATATCGGCAAGCACCAGTTGTACCGGCCGCCGCAGCCGTCGAAGCGCACGGCGAAACGTGCGACGCGGACGCGGCGGCCGCGGCGGGGGTCGGGGGTCGGGGGCCGGGGGTCGGGGCCGCAGCGGCAGCGGGCGGGGCCTCGTCGGGTGGTGCGGCGGCGACGGCCGGCGCGGCGATCGAGGCGCGCGCGCCGTTAGGGCCTAGGTACTCTACCTTACGCTCCGGGGGGCGATCTGCCCTTTGACACCGGGGCTTCCCTGTTAAACTAAAACTACCGCGTCCCGCAGAGATTAATGTCACCCTTTCGCCCCCAAACCGGCGGTTGGCGCCGGTTGACGCTGGTGGCGCTGGCGGGCGTGGCCAGCCTCGCGTCCCTAGCGGCCCAGCCGCAACCTGTCGCCATCTTCTACGACGGCGAAACCCGGCCTATGGCCCAGGGATATCTAGACGCCCGTCACATCGAGAACCTCCTCGGGCATTTCGGCCTGCGCGCCGAGGTGAGACCGATCGGCGAATACCGCGCCGGCGAGCTGGCTCATTACCGGGCGGCGTTCTTCACCGGGACCGTCACCGGCACGCGGTTTCCGGCAGGGTTTCTGGCCGACGTGCGCGCCTTTCCTCGGCCCTTTTGCTGGATCGGCCGCCACATCGGGCAGCTCACCGCCGCGGCGGCGCTCGGCTTTCGGTATGTGGACTACCGCGACGACCTGGAGTTCCGCCAGGTTTTGTACAAAGGCGCGACGCTGCCGAAGGACGACCCGGACTTGAACATTGTCGCGGTGGAGGACGCCGCCGCAGTCCAGGTGCTGGCCACGGCGGTGAACGACGAGAACACGCGCCATCCCTACGCGCTGCGGCGCAATCGCTTCTGGTATTTCGCCGACAGCCCGTTTTCCTATGCGCTCGAGGGCAGCCGCTACCTGGTGTTCTGCGACCTGCTGCACGACATCCTGGAGATCGACCACCCGCCCGAGGCGCGGGCGCTGGCGCGCATCGAAGACGTCAGCGCCGAAATCGACCCGGCCGATTTGCGCCAAATCGCAGATCGCCTGGGAGCCCGCCGCGTTCCCTTCCAGATCGCGGTAATACCCATTTACCGCAACCCGGCCAAGAACCAGGAGATCTATCTCTCGGACCGCCCCGACCTGGTGGCGGCGATCCAGCACATGATTTCCCGCGGCGGAACGGCGATCCTCCACGGCGTCACGCACCAGTACCGGGGCGTCACCGGAGACGATCACGAGTTCTGGGACGACCTGGGCAACCGCCCCATCGCGCAGGACCTGGCCGAGCTCGTGCTGCGGCGCGTGCAACTGGGGCTGGCCGAGTGCTTCGCCAACGGCATCATCCCGCTGGCTTTCGAGACGCCCCATTACGCCGCCTCGGAGACCGATTACCGGACGCTGCAGGGGATTTTCACGTTGTTCAACGAGCGGACCATGGCCACGCCGGACGCGGGGTCAATCCAGTATTTCCCTTATCCGGTGGTGGACCGCTTCGGCCGCTACGTGGTTCCGGAGAACCTCGGCTACCTGCCGCTGGAGGATCCGGATCCGAAGGTGATCCTGGAACACGCGCGGAATCTGCGGGTGGTGCGCGACGCGGTCGCGTCTTTTTACTTCCACCCGTTCCTGAACCCGGCGCTGCTCGAGACCGTGGTCGCGGGACTGGAGCGGGCCGGCTACCGGTTCGTCTCCCTTCGGGAATTCGGAGGCGGCGTGGACTATCGGGGGCGGTACGTGGTTCGGTCGAGCTCGGGCACGGCTCGCGTGGCGCTCGAAGACGAGTACTGGCGGCTGCGCGTCTACGAGTCGAGCGGAAAGCTGGCGCGGGAGGA
>Ga0247727_10015958_pt1 | contig 12215 bp, 10 predicted proteins | sample WisWelCaveWW1625_FD_202498 | JGI IMG/M metagenome (GOLD analysis project Ga0247727, IMG submission 202498) | Biofilm microbial communities from Wishing Well Cave, Virginia, United States - WW16-25 | ecosystem: Environmental > Aquatic > Deep subsurface > Groundwater > Cave microbial mat | place...
CGCGCCGCGCGAAGCGCCGCGGAGGCGATCGCAGCGGCCCAGGAGATCGGCTATCCGGTCGTGTTGAAGATCGACTCGACCTCGATCCTGCACAAGACCGACGTCTGTGGCGTGCGCCTGGACCTGCGGAACGCGGATGAAGTCGGTGCGGCCTACCGGGAGATCGTCACCCGCCTGCGGCGGCGCGATCCTCACCTCACCGTGCAGGTCCAGAGCATGATGCGCGGCGGGCGCGAGGTGATCCTCGGCATGGCCAAGGACGCGGAGTTCGGCCCGCTGCTGCTGTTCGGCCTCGGAGGTGTGTTCGTCGAGGTGATGCGCGACGTGGCCATTCGCCTCCACCCGTTGACGGATGTCGGCGCGCGGCTGATGGTCGAGCGGATCCGCGGGTTTCCTCTCCTCGCGGGCGCGCGGGGCGAGCCCCCGGTCGCCCGCGAGCGCATCGAAGAGTGTCTGTTGCGCTTGTCGCAGCTCGTCCGGGACTTCGAGCATGAGATCTCGGAGATCGACGTCAATCCGTTCGTGGCCACCGAGCGCGCCGAGGACTCGTGCGTCGTCGACGCCCGGATCCTGCTCGCGCCGCCCCCCGCCCCTCCCGTCAGAGCGGAATCCGCTCGCCGTCGGCGAGGACCGCGTAGCCGCGGCGCCTGATCTCGGCGGCCTCGGCGGAGCCTGGCCCGGCCGCCGGGTTCGAGTGGTTCAGGTGCGTGAACGCGATGCGCGGCGATGCGTCGGGGCCACGCGGGCCGAGGCGTGTCATCGTCTGGCGGATCGGAGGATGGCCGATCGAGCCGACCCCGCGGTCGGGCAACTCGTCCGTCGAGAAGAACGTCCCATCGAGGATCGCGAGGGAAACCCCTTCGAGCCGGGTCTCGAGCAGCGGATCCCAGCGGTCCCACCCGTCCGTGTCGGGAACGTAGACGATAGTGTGCCGCGGCCCCTCGATGCGGAACCCGACCGTGTCGGCATGCTCGTCACGATGCGGAACACGGAACGGCAGGATCGTCAGATCGTCGGCTAGCCTCAGGCGATCACCGGGCCGGAACGGCACGAGCACGATGTTGCGACGCTCGATCAGATCGGCCCAGGGTGCGTTCGCCGCGAGGAACGCTGCCAGCGCCTCGGTGCAATGGATCGGGACCTCGTGCGTATGAATCGCTTCGAACCCCAGGAAGCCGAGCCCTGCGACGTGTCCGAAATGCGCGTGGGTCAAGAAGGCGCCGTCGATCGGCGCGCGGTCGACCACGCCTGGGGGGCGCCCGCGCGCGACGCGCAACCGTTCGAGCTGTGCGCGCAGGTCCGGCGTCGCATCGATGATCCACGCCCGGTCGGTCGCGGGCGAGAGCAGCGCCAGACTCGCCACCGATCGGGCGCGGCTCGGTCGCCGCCGCGCCGTCGCGCAGGTGCGACACGCGCACGATGCGTGGGGCAATCCGCCGTCCTGGGCGGTCCCCAGAACGAGCACGCTCGGCGGTGCGGCCGGATCGGCGGACCGACCCTCGCCGCCCGAGAGCAACAGCGCGCCCGCGAGGAGCGTTCCCGCCGGCCCCACCGACCGTCCCATCATTGGATCCTAGCCCGGACGATTCTTGAACGCACGAAACGAATCGGCGAATCTCGTCGTTATGGCAATCGGCTCATGAGTCGTCGGCGGTCGCAACTGGGCGCTCTGGCGGCGGATCGACGAGCAGGGATACACTTCGTCCCCCATTCCCCCCGCTACGGATCTCTCACGTTTCATCCGATAGGAGTGGCCGGGCGACATGCGGCACGCGCCTCGGGTCTGGTCGAGCGTGCTCGCCGCGCTGCTGCTCGCCGCGTGCGGAAAAAAGGGGCCCCCGGTGCCGCCTGCGCCGCGCGGCCCGCTTGCTCCCGAGCGGGTCGAAGCACGCCAGAACGGGGATCGGTTCGTCGTGTCGTTCGTGGTTCCCCCGGTCCGCAAGGCGGGTCACCCATCCGCGATCGACCGCGCCGAGCTCATTCGCGTCTCGTACGCACCGGGCGGAGGGCCGCCGGTCGATCCGGACGCGTTCCGCCGGCGCGGAGTGGTGGTGGCCGTGCTCGGTGACGGCCCGTTCGTGGCCGGTGCGACGCGCCGTTTCGTCGATCGTCCGTCGTCGGACGACCGAGTCGCCACACCAGGCTCGACGTTCCGCTACGCTGCGCGTCTTGTCGATCCACGCGGCCGGGTGTCGCCGCTCGGCCTCGCGCCCGATCTCGTCCCGATCGAGGTCGTGCCGGGTCCGACCGGTCTTCGCGGGGAGCCGACAGCCGACGGAGTCCGGCTGACGTGGGATACCGCGCCTGGGCTCACGTACAACCTGTACCGAAGCCCGATCGGAGAAGACGTGCCGCTGCGACCGGTCCACGATCGGCCGCTCTCCGTCGGCGAGTACCTCGATGCGGAAGCGCCGACGGGCGGTCGCTACTCTTACACCGTCCGGGTCGTGCGTGGCGATCCTCCGCCGTACCTCGAGGGCCTGGACGGCGGGCCGCTCGAGATCGTCGCCGAGGACCGATTCGCTCCCGCGCCGCCCCGGGGACTCGTCGCGGTCCAGGAGGGTCCCGCGGTCCGACTGTTCTGGGATCCGAACGCCGAGCGGGACGTCGCCGGATACCGCGTGTACCGGTTCAGCGGAGGAGCCGAGGGATGGACTCCGGTCGGGCCCGATCTGCACGTTCGGCCGCTCTACCGCGACGACGCGGTCGAGGCCGGTCGGGTCGTCGGATATCGGGTGACCGCGATCGACCGTGCCACGCCGCCGAACGAGAGCGAGCCGTCCGCGGCCGTCGAGATCTCGATCGCGGCCGAGCCGGCCGCGGCCGAGGAGCGGGATCCATGAGCCGGGGCGTGCGCGTCACGAAGATGTCCGGCGCGGGGAACGACTTCCTCGTGCTCGGCCCGGCCGAGGCTGCGGCGCTGGGCGACCGGGTCGTCGCCTGGACGCGCCGCGTGTGTCGGCGCGGAGTCTCCGTGGGCGCCGACGGCGTTCTGGTCGTGGAGTCCGCGGGATCCGGGCGGATCGACGTCCGGTTTCTGAATCCCGACGGCAGCCCGACGTTTTGTGGCAACGGCAGCCGGTGCGCTGCGCGCTACGCGAGGCTCGAAGGACTCGCCGGGGACCGCATGGTTCTCGCGACCGCCTGGGGCGACGTTCCAGCGAGCGTCGACCAGGATCGGGTGACGCTCGAGCTGCCCGCGCCCGAGGACCTCGGCGCGCGGTCGATCCGTATCGGAACGGAGGAAGTGTCGGGACGACTCGTCCGCGCGGGTGTGCCGCACCTCGTCGTCGCCGTGTCCGACGTGGGGGGGGATGCGCTCCTGCGCTGGGGTCCGACGCTCCGGCGCCATCCGCTGTTCGCCCCCGACGGTGTCAACGTCGATCTCGTCGCCGGGTCCGGCGATCGGCTCTCGATCCGGACGTACGAGCGCGGGGTGGAAGGCGAGACTCTCGCGTGCGGCAGCGGCGCGGTCGCTGCAGCACTGGCCCAGCGACTCGTCGGCGGGCCCGGTCGGGTGCTCGTCGTGCCCGCAAGCGGCCGCGTGCTGGTCGTTGAGTTGCCCGGTCCGCCGACCGCGCCGCGAGCGGCGATCCTGACCGGGGACGCCCTGCGGATCTTCGACGGAATTGTGACGGACGAGGCGGAGGGCTAGCTCACGATCCGGGCGGCACGATCGACGGCATCATGCGCTTGATTCGTTGCTCGTCCGCCTCGCGCAGGACTTTCTCGACCAAGAGCGCATGAAACGCCGGCGAGGCTTTGGGATCGAAATACTCGCCGAACTGGTAGGACTGCACGACGAACTTCGGGATGCCCTCCCACGGAACGCCGTCGCGCAAGCCGGCTTCGACCTGTCCGCGGACCCACGCCAGTCCGTCTTTGACCCGGCGAGCATCTTCCCGGGTGCCGCGGGCGCCACGGAGCGGAATGAGCGTCTCGGCGTCCAGTCGGAGGATCCCGTGCAGGACATCGAGCCACCCCGTCAGATCCCCGTCCGAGGCGTAGGGATTGCCATCGGTTGAGAGAATCGCACCGGCATACAGGATTCCGGCTCTTGGAAGCTCGACCAGCAGGTCGCCTTCCGTGTGCGCTTCCCCCACCGGGGACAGAACGACCGGATTGCGCGGGTCCGCGAGGGTGACCGGGCCCTCGGCGAGGAACACCGGCGGTCGGAGCGGAGGCCCGACCCAGGCTTGCGCGTCGGCGGCCCCCGCGCGCATCTCGGCGCCGGGGTCGAACGACGGGTCGGCGAGTAGCCGACCGCAGCCGGCCGAGCCGATCACGAGGGTCGAGTCCGGGAACGCCGTCGCGCCGCCGATCGATTCGACGTGCGGGTTCGACAGGACGAGGAACCGGATCGGTCGTGGATCGATCTGGGCGATCGTCGCTAGGAGCTCCCGCGCCGACTCGACGGACGGTTGCGACTCGATCACGAGCGAGCCGTCCTCGCGCTGCACGAGAATCGAGTTCGTGCGGTCGATGGACGAGACCGTGGGGCGAATCAGGAACACTCCCTCGGCGATGCTCTCGGCCGCGAAGGGCGAGCGGGGCGACGGAGCCGGATCGCCGGCCCAAGCGGTCGCGAGGGACGGCACGATGCATGCCACGAGGCAAGCCACGATCCGAGACGTTGACCGTCCGTGCGTCCGGAGCATGTCCGTCGGGAGGAGACAGGCCCTCCCATTCTCCCTTTCGCCGCGTTCGCTCATGAATCGTCCGCGCTAGTCGAGTTGTGGAACGAGAGTCTCGTCGCCCCCGGCCAGGACCTCGACGTAGGCTCCACGCAGGATCTGCAGCGCAGTCCGGCCGAGCGGTCCATGCCGTCGGAGAAACGCTTCCTTGCCGCGCGTGAGTTGATCGGCCAGACGGTCGACCAGGTCTCCGTGGCGCCGGCCGAGCAGGACCGCTTCCTCGTTGTAGAGCCGAATGTCCGTGGCGACGAGCCGCGCGTAGCGTCGCACGGCTTCGAGGCCGGGGTCGTCGACCGCCGGAACCACCGGGACGGTCGGGGCGGGACGCGCCGGCCGACCGGCGACGGCGGCGGACTCGCCTGGGGCGCTCCCGACGAGCGCACCGACGGTGGCGGACTCCGGTTCACTGGTACCGAGCTTGCGACGCAGGACGTCCAGATCGAGTTGCAGCTGGGCGACGCGCACGAGCACGCTCAGCAGGGCCGGATGCCATGGGGTCTCGGTGGTCTGCCGTTCGACCACGACGAGCCCGATGGCCCGACCCTTGACGCGAATCGCCATTCCGGCACATTCGAATGGGCTCGGCTGTCCGTACCGCGGGCACACGTCGGCCGCGTCGGGCTCGTACAGCGGCCACTCCGTTCCGATCACACGCCCGAGCCACCCTTCGCCGACGCCGGTCGATCGCCCACGAAACGCCCGTGCCGCCTCTTCGGAGAATCCGAACACGCCCCAGCCGCGGACCTGCTCCTTGCGGATCAGATACAGGGATCCCCGCGGCGCGACGAGTCGGACCGAGCCGAGCAGGTTCTTGAACAGGTCGGTCGGCCCCTGTGGTGCGGTGAGCGAGCGGACGTGTCGCTCGAGGTCTTCGAGGGACACGGTGTCGAGGCTGAGCGGCATCACGACTCCGGAACCAGGAAGGGCGGATCAGTTCCCGCGCAGGCGCGAGTTGCGCAGGAGCGGCGTGAACTCGGCGAAACTGGACAGCAGTCCGCGGATCTCTGGAGCCATCTCGAGCGCTTCCACCAGATCCTCGACCGCTTCCTCGTTCCGCCCCGTGCGCGCGAACGCGGACGCACGATTGAGGCGGTAGGTCGGCCGGCGCGGGCACAACTCGACCGCCCGGCCGTAGGCCTCCGTCGCGTCCGTGAGCCGCCCGAGCTCCTCGAGTGCATTTCCCAGGTTGTTCCACGAGACATCATAGTCCGGCTTCAATTCGAGAGCCCGCCGGTAGCAGTCGAGCGCCTGATCGCGGGTCTCGAGGCGCAGCAGCGCGTTGCCGAGGTTGTTCCACGCCTCGTGGTCATCCGCCCGGCGCTCGAGGGCGCGGCGATACGCCGCTGCCGACGCAGCGTCCTGCCCCAGGTCCGAATACGCGTGGCCGAGGTTGTACCAGGCTTCATAGTCGTCCGGGATGAGGTCTGCGGCACGCTGATATCCCTCGATCGCGCGATCGAGATCGCCGAGGCACGCGTGTGCGTAGGCCAGCCCGTACCACCCGTCCGACGCGTCGGGCGCGAGCTCGAGCGCGCGCCCGTAGACCTCGACGGCGTCCTGGCTCCGTCCGAGCCCGACGTACGCGTTGCCGAGGTTGAGCCAGATCTCGAATCTGTCCTCGCGGAGGTCGATCGCCCGGCGATAGCAATCGAGCGCTCGGTTGTGCTGCCCGGTCCACGCGTGAACGTTGCCCAGGTTGTTCCAGGCCTCGACCAGGCGGTCGTCGGAGGCGAGCGCCCTGCGGTAGGCGGTTGCGGCCTCTTCCAGGTCCCCGGACGCCTCGAGCACTCGGCCCAGCTCGAACCAGGGCCGCGAATCGTCCGGACGGCGCTCGATCGCCTCGCGCAGGGCCCGGGTCGCCTCGTCGAACTCGCTTCGCTGCGATCGGGCGTCTCCGAGGTGGACCCAGGCCTCGACCAGGGTCGGGTCCAAGGCGATCGCCCTCTCCCACGCCGCGATGGCACCGGCCAGATCTCCGGCGGCGCACCGGCCGATCCCGTCCTCGAACAACAGAAACGCCTCGCCGTCACGGGGATCGGCGGGATCGCCGCGCGGGACAGGGAGAGAGATCGTCATCGGGCGCGGCTGCCCATGATGGAAGCGCTCGCGCAAGCCAACGCGACCGGCGGTCTTCTCGACTCGGCTCACTCCCCCCCCGAATCGTCTCGCCATTCCGCCACCCCGCGCGAAATCTAGTGTCGCCGGGGCAGGCTGCGCACGGCCCATCCACGTCGCCCGCCCGAACAGCGCGAGGCGCGTGGTTTATACGACCAAGCTCCTTGCGAAAACATCGCTTCACGATCCGCTGCCATTTATGTAGCATGATGGCTCGTTTCGAGTCAACGGAATTCCCATGGATTGTGAGTTGGCTAGCTGGCGATCACCTGCGAGAATTCCACGTTCAGCCATGCCGTCGAGCCGAGTCCGCCGATTCGGCGGTTCCGGATCCCTCGCATCGATTCCCGTAGAATGGAGACACCCCGCGGCAGGGGATCTCTCATGTTCAAGCGACAGACACTCGGTGGGTCCGTTTCGATCGTGGGGCGGGGTCTCCACAACGGTGCACCGGTTCATCTGCAACTGATCCCAGCGCCGGCCGGTCACGGCGTCGTTTTCGTTCGTACCGACGCCGGCGATGCCGAGATCCCGGCCAGCATCCGTTACGCCGGTCCCAGCCACTACGCGACCACCCTCGAGCGCGACGGCTTGGGGGTCGGCACGATCGAGCACTTGATGGCTGCGCTGTCCGCGCTGCTGGTGGACGATGTTCGCGTCGAGCTCGACGGTCCGGAGGTGCCGATCCTCGATGGATCATCCCGGCCCTTCGTCGACGCCATCCTGCGCGCCGGCCGCCGCGAGCTCGACGAGCCACGCCAGTACCTGACGCTCGTCCGTCCGGTCACGGTCGAGCACGACGATAAACGCATCGCCGCGTATCCCTGCCGAGAGTACCGGGTGACCTACGCCCTCGACTTCGACCATCCGGCTCTGGGGTACCAGGAATTGACGGCGAGTCTGTGGAGCGAGGAGTCGTTCACGGCGAAGCTCGCGCCCGCCCGGACGTTCACGTTCGCCAAGGACGTCGAGGCGCTGCGGCGCCGCGGGCTCGCGCTCGGAGGTTCCCTCGACAATGCGGTCGTGCTCGGAGAGGATCGGATCTTGAACCCGGACCTGCGGTTCCCGGACGAATTCGTCCGGCACAAGATGCTCGATCTGACGGGCGACCTCTCGCTCCTCGGCCATCCCGTCCGCGCGCACGTCGTGGCCTACCGCGCGGGCCACGACCTGCACGCGCGTCTCGCGCGCGCGATCTGGGACACCCGGGACGCGTGGTATCTCGCCCCGTGGTCCGAGCCATCGCCGAACCGGGAGCATGCGGCGCAGGCGTGACGCAGTCGGGGATCGTGTGGATCGGGACGCTGGTGGTCGGCTCCCTCGCGTGGACGGTCGTCGTCGCCGGCCCGCCCGTCGTCGAGTCGCTCGTGGCTCGCTGGGACGGGGTGCGTGTCCATGTGTCGTATCGAGTCTCCGGCGGGCTGACCGACGAAGCGATCGAGCGGATCCACTCGGGCATTCCCGTCCTGATCCGTCATCGGATCGAGCTCCGAGCGCGTCGGGGGTTTCTCCGAATAGCCCGTGAGCTCGGTCGAACGGTGATCGCAACCCACGTGGAGTACGACTCGCTGACGCAGCAGTACCGACTGCTGAGGGAGGCCCGCGTGCACCGTCCGTCCGGAGCCGGCCGCCACGAGCCGGTCGTCGAGGAGACGGTCACCGACTCCCTCGAGGACATGCATGCCTGGATGACCCGGATCACCGACGTGGCGGTCGAGCCGATCGCGGCTCGTCCGTGGGCAGCGGCTCGCGTGCGCGTCGACGTGACCCTCGACCGGCGTTGGGTCTGGTTCGTGTTCCCGTCCACGGTCGAGGTGTCCGACACGGTGGAAGTCGAGATGGCGGATTGAAGCGGGATCGCACAGCGCTGCGGTGGACCGCCGCCGTCGTCGTGGGGCTCGGCGCCGTTTGGGGCTTGTACACGCTGTTCGACGGGCTGGCTCGGGTCGGGCCCGAGCAGCGGCTCGACCATCTCGTGCTGCCGCTGCTGTCGCTCGCGCTCGTCGTTCTCGCGCTGGCGCTGACGGTGGTCCTCGTCCGCAACCTCGTCGTGCTGATCGTGGAGCGCAAGCGAGGGATCCTCGGGGCACGTCTGCGATCGAAGCTCGTGTTTTTCTTCCTGGCCCTGGTCCTGGCGCCGGCGCTGGTGTTGTTCGTCGGCTCGGCCCAGGTGATCAAACAGTCCGTGGAAGCGGTTCTCCGCACGCCGCTCGAGGAGCTGACGCGCCGGTCCGGCAGCCTGGCCGAGGAGTGGAAGGGCTTCCTGCGCGAGCAAGCCCTCGACCAGGCGACCGCGATCGCTGCCGCGATCGCGGCCACACGCGAGGACGCCGACGGCAACCTCGAGGACTCGCTCCGTCGGTGGTGGTTTCGACCGGAGCTCATGCAGATTCGCATGGCAACCGGCGGGCGCACGCTGGCTGAGCTGCCGGTCGGAGCGCCATGGCTCGATGCGGGCCAGCGCCACGAGATGACCGATCGTCTCGACGCGCTTGCGCGCGTCGTGATCGACCACGGCCAGCCCACGACCCGGATCGATCACCTCGGAGACGGCCTCGTCGCCCACGCGGCGGTACGCCTCGACCGCCGGCCCGGCGAATCCCACGCCAGCGTCGTGTCGGTGGCGATCGTTGTGCCGCCCGCGCTGGCCGGAGACCTCGAGGGGGTCGACCAGGCCGCGAGCGTGTACCGGCAGTTTCGCGTGCAGCGGCGGCAGCTCGTGCGACTGTACTTGACCCTCATCGGGCTCGTGTTCCTGGTCACGCTGTTCGCCGCCACGTGGATCGGGCTGTACCTGGCCCGGCGCATCACGGGGCCGATCCAGCAGCTGGCCGCCGCGACGCGCGAAATCGCGGCGGGCAACCTGGACGTGCGCGTGCGCGCGGAGATCGGCGACGAGATCGGGATGCTCGTCGAGGCGTTCAACGAGATGGCCGGCGAGCTCCAGGAGAGCCGGGCGGTGATCACCCGCTCGACGGCGGACCTGCGAGGCTCAAACCGTGCGCTCGACGAGCGGCGCCGCTACATCGAGGCGCTCTTGGCCAACCTGTCCACCGCGGTTCTCTCGCTCGATTCGAACGGGCGCGTGACGACGGCGAATCCGGCCGTCCGCAAGACGCTCGGGCTCGACCTCGCGCCTGGGGATGCGGCGGCGGCGGCGTTCCGCGCAGCCGGGCTCGCGCCCCTGGCCGAGCTGCTCGAGCCCGACGAGGACCGCTCGCCCGCCGGTGCCCGGCGCGACCTGAGCCTGGACCGCCCGAACGCCGCGCGCGAAGTGTCGGTCCACGTTTCGCAGCTGCGCGGGTCGGCGGGGGAGAGGCTCGGCACGCTCGTGATCGTCGACGACCTGACCGAGCTCCTGCGGGCGCAGAAGGCGGCCACGTGGCGGGAGGTCGCGCAACGCATAGCACACGAGATCAAGAACCCGCTGACGCCGATCCAGCTCGCCGCACAGCGGCTGCGCAAGAAGTTCGCCGAGGGTGCGGGAGACCTGGGCCAGGTTGTTCCCGAGGCGACTGCATCCATCGAGCGCGAGGTGGGGGCGCTGAAGCGCCTCGTCGACGAGTTCTCGCTGTTCGCGCGCCTGCCCGAGGTCGCGGCGCGCGACGTCGATTTCGCGGGGGTCGTGGAATCGGCGCTCGCGCTGTATCGCGGACTCGGGGAGGTGCAGTGGGACGTGGACGTCGACCCGGCGGTCGGGCGCGTGCGCCTCGATCCGGACCAGATCCGGAGGGTGCTCATCAACCTCGTCGACAACGCGGTCACGGCGACCCAGGCACGAGGCACGATCCGTGTCCAGGCGCGGCGGATCGCCGCTGAGCGAGTGATCCGCGTCGAGGTGTCCGACGACGGTCCGGGTGTGGATCCGGCGCATCTGGATCGCCTGTTCACGCCCGACTTCTCGACCAAGAAGCGCGGGACCGGTCTCGGACTCGCCATCGTGTACAAGATCGTGAAGGATCATCGCGGAACGATTCGCCTGGAGCGAAACGAGCCCCGCGGCGCGCGATTCGTGATGGACCTGCCGGCTTAGGCCGGGGAGGACGCCCATGTCCAGCGCTCGCATTCTGGTCGTCGACGACGAGCCGGGCGTGCGCTCGGCCCTCGAGGGGATCCTGGCCGATGAGGGGTTCGAAGTCCGCGCCGAGCCCACGGGGGAGAACGCGCTCGACCGTCTTTCCCTGGAGCCGTTCGATGCGGTGCTGCTCGATGTGTGGCTGCCGGGGATCGATGGTCTCGAGACGCTGGTTCGCATGCGCCAGCTCGGCTCCGACGCCGAGGTCGTCATGATCTCGGGCCACGGCACGATCGAGACCGCGGTTCGGGCGACGAAGCTCGGCGCGTTCGATTTCATCGAGAAGCCGCTGTCGCTCGAGAAGACCCTGCTCGTGCTGCGTAACGCGCTGCGCCAGCGTCGACTCGAGCGGACCAACCGGCATCTGCTCGAGCAGCTCGCGCGGGATATCGAGATCCTGGGCACGAGCCCGGCGGCGACCCGCCTGCGTCAGATGGTCGGGGTGGCCGCGGAGTCGGACGCGCCCGTTCTCGTGTGCGGCGAGCAGGGGAGCGGGCGCGAGACGGTCGTTCGTCACATTCATCGAGAGGGACGGCGGTCGGAAGGCGCGTTCGTCGAAGTCCCTTGCGGGGCGCTCGACGTCGACTCGGCCGAGCGCGCGCTGTTCGGCCCGGTCGACGACACGGGCCGGGTCCGGCTCGCCGACGGCGGAACGCTGTTCCTCGAAGATGTCGATCGATTGTCGCCAGCGCTCCAGCGACGGCTCGCCGCGACGTTGGTGCGAGACGCCGGACGGAGCCGTGGCCCGCGGATCCTCGCGTCGGCTCCGCCGGGGGCGCGCGGGATCGAGCGGGAGTTGCGGCAGTACCTCGACGTCCTGCGGGTCGATGTCCCGAGTCTCCGCGAGCGCCGCGACGACGTACCGCTCCTGGTCGACCGTTTCCTGTCCGATCTCGCTCGGGAGTACGGTCGGACCTCCAAGCACCTGGCTCCCGAGGCCCTCGCGGCTCTCAAGAGCCATCATTGGCCCGGGAATCTCCGCGAGCTTCGCAACCTGCTCGAGCGGATCGTCGTCGCGGTGCCCGGAGATACCGTGAGTCCAGCAGATCTACCCGCACCGCTCGGGGGTTGGGCCGAGCCGGGCGTGGACCTCTACCAGGACTTCGCGTCGCTCGCCGACGGCGTGCGTTCGTTCGAGCGATACTACGTCGCTCGCCTGCTGGCTCAGGAAGGTGGCGTCGAAGAAAACGCCGCGCTGCGGCTCGGAATCAGCCCTGCCACGCTGCGCGAGAAGCTGGGGCGACCATAGGCCGAAGAAGCCACGACCCGGCGAACGCGAGGCCCAGACACCCCCCGGCCAGCGCCAGCACCAGCGCGAGACCCGCTGCGAG